>OLPA01001090.1_pt1 | contig 23764 bp, 23 predicted proteins | sample 1672811 | NCBI WGS metagenome assembly OLPA01 (sample SAMEA3136726, study PRJEB25190) | human gut metagenome | biome: human gut; feature: human-associated habitat; material: faeces | place: Austria | collected 2013
CTTATTTCCGGCTTTAATCTTCGTCCTCGGCCCCGATGGAAAAGAGCTCCTGGGCGATCGCGCCGATTTTATCTTCCAGATCGTCCGGCGCAGCCATGGGCTCAGCCTCCGGCCCGCTGTCAAACTCTGCGGAAGGCGGCACATTTTGTTCTGCCTCCTCCGGGAAAAGGCCGCAAAGAAATTCCTGCCACTCGGAGTTTATTGCCTCTATGCAGGCCATATGCTGCTCCTTTATACGGGCGTAGCAGGTCTCCACCCGCTGCACAGCAGACTCCTGCCTCAGTCGGATCTCCTCCTCTGCCTCGTCCCGCTGCCGCTCCGCCTGGGCAATTATCTCCGCCGCTCTGGCCCGGGCCTTATCCACGATCTCCCTGTAAATCGCCTGGGCCGAGAGCACCGCGTCACCGATCTCGACCTTTTTCCCGTTCATAGCCGCGAGCTGGGCTTTCATGCTCTCATTTTCCGCGTAAAGCGCCTCCGCCTGGCGGCGAATATCGCTGAACACGGCCTCCACCTTGTTGGCATTATAATATTTTTTCTTCACAACGTCGATATGGATCGCGTCGAAATATTCCTGATTTAAAGCCATGGCTTTCTCCTGTCAGCTATATTGTGCTCTGATTATATCAGATTGAGCCGGATTTATCAACAGCGTAAAAAAACGCAGTCCCTTTCGGGACTGCGTTTCTGGAGCTGCTGGCCAGAGTCGAACTGGCGACCTCATCCTTACCAAGGATGCGCTCTACCTACTGAGCTACAGCAGCAAAGCATATGCCCCTTTTAAAAGGGGCATATGTGGCGACCGAGAAGGGACTTGAACCCTCGACCTCCGGCGTGACAGGCCGGCGTTCTAACCGACTGAACCACTCGGCCACGGCTCAGTTAATATACCAAATATCCCGGCATTTGTCAACACTTTTTTTAAAGTTTTTTCGGTCCCTTCTCCGCCGGGCGGATGATATATTCCCGCTCTCCCGGGATCCCGGCAGCCTCGCACCGGATTTTAAACACCCTGTCCAGGATCCCCGCTTCAACCATCTCTCCGGGCGTTCCGCAGGCCGCCACGCGGCCTCCGTCCAAGACGCAGAGCCCGTCGCAGAAGCGCAGAGCCAGAGTCAGGTCATGCAGTACCGCTGCAACGCATCTGCCCTCCCCGCTCATGCGGCGCAGGGTCTCCATAATGGCAAACTGGCTGGAAATGTCCAGATAGGTGGTGGGCTCATCCAGCAGGACGCAGGGCGTGTCCTGGGCCAGCAGCAGCGCCAGATAGGCCCGCTGCCGCTCCCCACCCGATAATTCGCTCAGCGGCCGCGCGGTATAGTCCTCCATACCCACGCTCGAAATGGCCCGCCGCACTGCTTCCGTATCCGCCCTGGTCAGGCGGCGGGATAAATCCAGATACGGAAAACGCCCGTGACAGACCAGATCCCAAACGGATATGGCGGGCGTGGGCCTGCTCTGAGGCAGCAGCGCCAGCCTTCGGGCAAATTCCCTGCGCCCGTACTGGAAATAGGGCTTCCCGTCCATAAAAAGCGTTCCCCGCGCAGGGCTCAGAAGGCGGCCCATCAGACGCAGAAGTGTGGTCTTCCCGCTGCCGTTGGGGCCTACAATGGCCCAAAGCTCCCCCTTTTTAAAGATGGCCGAGGCCCCCTGTATAACGGGCCTGTCACCATAGGCGAAGTCAAGCCCTTTCAGCTCAATCATACACCCGCCCCCTTCTCCGCGCCAGAATCAGCCCCAGGAAAAAGGGCCCGCCCACAAAGGACAGGATGATCCCCACCGGCAGCTCATAGGGCGCAAAAAGCACCCGGCCGGCCACATCGCACAGTAGCACAAGGGCGGCCCCGCCCAGCGCGCTGAAGGGGACAAGCAGCCTGTGTCCGCCGCCTACGAGGCGGCGGGAAATATGGGGCACCAGCAGGCCTACAAAGCCCAACAGCCCCGCAAAGCTCACGGCGCTGCCCGCCAGCAGACTTGCCAGCAGCAAAAGCACAAAGCGCGTCCGTTTCACGTTCATCCCAAGCCCCGCCGCAGTCTCCGCGCCCAGATTCAGCACATCAATATCCCGCCCCAGGAGCCAGGCGCATAAAATCCCTGCCCCGATAAGCCAGCAGGCAGGGTCGAGTTTCGAAAGGCTGACCCCCGCGACGCCGCCCATGAGAAAGGAGTTGGCATTGTAGAGGCTGTCAGGAAAGATGGTTTTGACCGTGTTTATCCCGGCTGTGAGTATGCTGCTGACAGTGACGCCTACAAGCGTTATGGTAAGGCGGCTGGCCCCGCTGCGCTCGGCCACGGCGTAGATAAGCAGGCAGGCTCCCAGCGCCCCCAAAAAAGCTGCCCACGGCAGGGCAGAAACCGCGGCGGGGCTGAGAGCGATCAGAAGCGTTGCCGCAAGCCCTGCCCCAGAGTTCACGCCGATTATGCCCGGAGAGGCCATCGCATTATTCAGTACCGCCTGGATTATCACCCCCGAGACCGCCAGCGCTCCGCCGGCCAGTGCCGCTGCGAGCGTCCGCGGCAGGCGCACATGAGCAATGATCCGGTAGGCCGCGCTGTCATAGTCCCCCGCCGCAGCGGCGGACACGGCCTGGAGCACACCGGTCCGGGTGGAGCCGAAGAAAAGAGAGGCCAGAAAACACGCAATAAAAATCAGCAGCAGCGCGGCAAAGCGGCACGCTTTTCCCCGACCCTCAATCAAACAAGTCTGGGTATATGATTTTTGCCAGATACTCATAGCTGTCATTCCATCTGTCATTGGGCTTATAGTGGAAAAGTTCCTGAGGCAGAATGATGTAGCGCCCGTTTTTCACCGCGCTGAGGCCGCTCCAGGCCGGGTCGCTCTCCACATTGGCCCGGAGATATTCCCGGGCCTCTGTTTCGCTGCCCATGGTCATGACGAAAATATAATCCGGGTCGTCCAGAATAATCTTCTCGATGCTCAGCTCCTCCAGCAGGGAGGGATTGCTCTCCGCCGGATTCTCAAGGCCGAAATCTTTCAGAATTTTCCCCGCGGGATTATCATCGGTCTTGGCTTTCATGCCGGTGGAATAGGCCCGCAGCAAAAGCGCGCTGAGACCGGGGGCCTCCGGCAGCTTCTCCCGCAGCGCGGCGATTCTCATTTCAACAGAGAGCACATTTTCCTCATACAGATCCGCCCGGCCCGTAACCGCGCAGAACTGCGCCATAAGCTCCCGGTAATCCTCAAAGCTGTCCAGCCTGAAATAGCCGCAGGGAATTCCCATCTGTTCCAGGCTGTCCTTAAGCTGGGCGTGGGCGCTTAAATCGGCAGAGAGGACAACATAGTCCGGCTCCAGAGCCGCTATCTTTTCAAGATCCGGGCTTTTCACCGTGCCTACCGCCGCCGTGTCCGCCGCCAGAGGCAGCGCCCGCTCCTCAATGGCATCCAGCGGCACGCCCACAGGCATTCCCCCCGCCAGGAGCCAGCACTCAGCCAGAGACGCCTCCCCGAATACCAGCCGGGACTCCGGCCTGAGCCTGACTGTGCTTCCGTTCACATCCCGCAGCGCCACTCCGTCCGGCTCCTCCGGGGCCGGGGAAGCGGCGCAGGCCGCCAGGGACAACAGAACCGAGAAAAGCAGCAGCGCGCAGAAAAATCTTCTCCCTGTCATTTACGGCCTCTGAAGCATATCGCGAGCCAGAATTTCCTCTTTTCTCTCCAGCAGTTCATCGCCGAACAACGCCTGCTCCAGCTTGTCCTCCCCGAGACGGTCGATCGCGAGGCCAAGCCGCTCCTTTGCATAGGCGTTTTCCTTAAACCAGAGCATGGTCTTTTCTATCAGCGGCAGTATCTCCTCCTGCCTTACAAGCCGCGAAAGAGCAGTACCCATTCTTGTGCGCTTGCCCCAGGTGCCGCCCACATAGATTTTGTACATGGTCTCCGTGTCGTGGGCCACGGCCTTGAACGGGCACTTCCCGGTGCAGACGCCGCAGGACAGGCAGAGACTCCTGTCAATATGCAGCTTTCCGTCCACAAGCTTCGCCGCCTTCATGGGGCAGGCCTTTTCGATCTGGCATACCGTGCAGCCCCGGCACTTGCTCTCATCGAAAGCAGGAACCCTATGGCCCTCGATGCCGAAATCGTTCAGCGCCGGCTTAATGCAGCTATTGGGGCAGCCGCCCACGGCAATTTTAAATTTGTGCGGCAGCTTCACATCGCTCCAGCCCAGGTAAAACTTCTCATGTATCTCCCGGGCCAGAGCCTGGGTGTCATAATTGCCGTAGACACAGGTCGTGCCCTTGCAGGCAGTGACGGGGCGGACCTTGGCCCCGGTCCCCCCAAAGCGCAGGCCGTGCGCTGCGGCAAAGGCCTCCGCTGCCGGAATATTCTCAAAGGAAATGCCCGGTATCTCCACTGCCATGCGGCTGGTGCAGAGCAGCTTGCCGCTGCCGTATTTTGCGGAAAGTGCCGCAATGTTTTCGAAATCCTCCGCTGTAAACACCGTTCCCGGCGCAACAACACGGCCGGAGAAGCAGTCTGTCCCCCGGTTTATAAGGAAGCCCCGGCCCTTCACGGCCGCGATATCCTCAGCTTTGAGTTTTGCCATTTTTATCTTCCTCCAAGCAAATATCTTGCTTTTTCCACTATATCAAAAAAAGCCCCGGGAAACAAGCGCTGTTTCCGTCTGATTTCTTGACGGGAGCGGCTTGTTGTATTATGATTTCCCCATCAAATCAATCTCCGGCGGAAGAATCCGGCAGGGGATGGAAAAGGAGGAAAAATATGCTGCCTGAAAACAGTCTCGCCTGGGGGCGCAGCAAGAGCTGCATAAGAGAGCTGGCGGCCTACGGGGCGGCCAGGAAACAGGAGATCGGCCCTGAGAGGGTTTTTGATTTCAGCATTGGCAACCCCAGCGTCCCCGCGCCGGACTGCGTGTCGGAAGCCATGCGTGAGCTGCTGTGCCTGAGCCCCGCAGAGCTCCACGGCTACACCCCGGCTCCCGGCCTGATGAGCCTGAGAGAGGCCGTCTCGGCGGATCTGAAAAGCCGCTTCGGGGCGGAGATCCCGGCGGAGCTGATTTATGTCTGCTGCGGCGCGGCGGCGGGCCTCGCCTCCTGCCTGCGGGGCTTGCTTCTGCCTGGAGAGGAAGTGACCGCTTTCGCGCCTTTTTTCCCGGAATACCGAGTGTTTACCGAGGGGGCAGGCGGCGTCCTGGTCCCGGTGCCGCCGGATGGAAAGCTCCTGCCAGACTTCGCCGCCTTTGAGCGTGCCCTGACGGAGAAAACCAAGGCCGTCATTGTCAACACCCCCAACAATCCCTCCGGCGTAGTGCTGCCCCGGGAGAGCCTTCAGCGTTTGGGGGACATTCTCCGCCATGCCCAGCGCCGCTTCGGACACAGCATTTACCTCATTTCCGACGAGCCCTACCGGGAGCTTCTCTATGAGGGAGCGCCTCTCTGGGTGCCCGACTATTATGAGAACACCCTGGTGTGCTACTCCTTCAGCAAGTCCCTCTCCCTGCCGGGAGAGCGGATCGGCTACGTGGCGGTAAGCCCGAAAGCGCATGAGAGCGGGGATGTTTTCTCCGCCCTGGCCGGGGCAGCCCGGGCCTGCGGCTATGTGAACGCGCCCAGCTTCATGCAGAGAGTGGTTGAAAAATGCCTGGGCCGAACCGCCGACATCTCCCTATACAAGGCCAGCCGGGATCTGCTCTACGGCGGGCTCACTGAACTGGGCTTTGACTGCGCCTACCCGGGCGGCGCCTTTTACCTTTTTGTGAGATCGCCGGAGCCGGACGCGAAGGCTTTCAGCGAAAAGGCCAAAAAGCATGAGCTGCTCCTTGTTCCCAGCGACGATTTCGGTCTCGGCGGCTATGTCCGGGCGGCTTACTGCGTGCCGCCGGAGATGATCCGCCGTTCCCTGCCCGCATTCCGCGCCCTTGCCGAGGACTACGGTCTCTGAGCCAGGCCTGATAGGGACAGCCAAAACCGCTCATTGTGTAATATGCACAGTTTATATTTTTGATTTTGTACTATATTCACAAAATTTTCTTGTTCTAGGTCTTGACATTCCCACCGAAAGGGTTAGAATATGGCTTCTGAAATAAACCTCAGAAGGAGGAATGACAATGACAAGAGACATGACCACAGGCTCTCCCCTATCCCGGATTCTGGCCTTTTGCGCGCCGCTTATCGTGGGGAATCTGTTTCAGCAGTTTTATAACCTGGCCGACAGTATCATCGTCGGCCGCTATCTGGGCGTGAACGCCTTTGCCGCCGTGGGTTCCACCGGCGCGCTGAACTTTCTGGTGCTGGGCTTCGCTCTGGGCATCTGCTCAGGCTTTGCCATCCCCATTGCCCAGAGCTTCGGCGCCGGGGATGAGGAGCAGGTCAAAAGCCGGACCGGGCAGCTCGTGTGGCTGGGCGTATTCTTCTCCCTGGCCCTGACGGCGCTGACCTATTTCACCACCGGGGATATTCTCCGCTTGGTGAACACCCCTGCTGAGATCTTTGATGATGCATACACCTACATATTTATAATCTTCATGGGCTCCGGCGCCACCATTCTCTACAATCTCGGCTCCGGTGTACTTCGCGCCCTTGGGGACAGCCGCACGCCCCTGCTGTTTCTCATCGCCGCGGTCATCATAAATGTTGGGTTGGACATACTCTTCATGGCCGGCTTCGGCATGGGCGTGGAGGGGGCGGCATACGCCACGGTTATCTCCCAGGCAGCCTCCGGCATTGCCTGCCTTGTCTATATGCGTGCCAGGGTGCCCCTGCTGCGGCTGAACCGAAGCCATCTGCGGCCCAACCTGCGCCGCATGCTGTATATCTCCTCTATCGGTGTGCCCATGGGCCTGCAGTTTTCCATCACCGCCGTGGGCTCGATCATTCTCCAGAGCGCCGTGAACAGTCTGGGCGCGGTGGCCGTGGCGGCGGTGTCCGCCGGGTCGCGGGTACACAACATTGTTGCTGCCCCTCTGGAAACCGCCGGCATCACCATGGCCACTTTCTGCGGCCAGAATCTGGGTGCGGGCAGGATTGACCGTATACGCAGCGGCGTAAAATCCATCACGGCCGTATGCATGGTCTACTGCCTGCTGGCCCTTGCCATTAACTATTTCGGCGGCGTCGGCATCTCCTGCCTGTTCATGGACGCCTCTGAAACTGCCATTCTTGCGGAAACACACCGCTATCTCACCATAAACGGCATCGCCTATCCCCTGTTGGCCCTTATCTTTATATTCCGCAACAGTCTTCAGGGCATGGGTTTTTCGAACTCTGCCATGTTCGCCGGCCTCGCGGAGCTTATCGCCCGGGCGCTGGCCGTGTTTGCCTTTGTCGGCCGCTTGGGCTTTTTGGGCGTGTGCTATGCCAATCCACTTGCCTGGCTCTTTGCCGACCTGATCCTTCTGCCCCTCTATGCTGTAAAACTCCGCAGGCTTGACGGCGGCCGCCCGCCGCGGCAGGGCCGCGAGGCCCCAAAGCAGGCCCGGCTTTGCCCCGTAGCAAAATGATCCCAAACGCGCTCCCCAGAAATCAGGGAGCGCGTTTCATTTGCCTTCCTCCCCCTTCGCAGGGTATGGCCGTCTTTCTCGCCCAGGGCGCTTGCGGCGGCGGCTCTGGCCGCGCTTTTCTCTTCCCTGGCAAGAGACCGGCACGTACTTGAATGAGGCTGAAAAAAGCATTATAATCAAACTTAAAAAGGAGGTATTACATATGCCTGTTCTTGGATTTATCGGCACCGGCAGCATGGGTGGCGCCCTTGCCCGGGCCGCTTCCAGAAAACCGGTGGAAAACCGGCTTCTGCTTGCAAACCGCCATCCCGAAAAGGCCGCCGCTCTCGCCGCAGAGCTGGGCGGGGAGCTTTCTGACAATAAGGGCACGGCCGCCCGGGCGGATTTTATTTTTCTCGGCGTAAAGCCCCAGATGCTGGAGGAGCTGCTGGCAGAGCTTGAGGCTGTTCTCGCGGCGCGGAAGGAGCCCTTTACCCTGGTATCCATGGCCGCCGGCACCTCCATTGAAAAAGTCCGCCGGGCGGCGGGTGGAAACTACCCGGTCATCCGCATCATGCCCAATACCCCTGCCGCTATCGGTCAGGGCATGATACTCTATGACTGCGCCGGGGTAAGCCCGGAGACGGAGCAGGCTTTTCTGTCAGCCATGAGCGGCGCCGGGCGCTTTTCCCGGCTGGAAGAGCGGCTTATTGACGCGGGCTCTGCCGTGTCCGGCTGCGGCCCGGCCTTTGTAGACCTTTTCATCGAAGCCCTTGCCGACGGCGGCGTGGCCTGCGGTCTGCCCCGGCAGAAGGCCCTGGAATTTGCCGCCCAGATGACTGCGGGCGCGGCCTTGCTGGTCCTGGAATCGGGCCGGCACCCGGGTGAGCTTAAGGATGCGGTCTGCTCTCCCGGCGGCACTACCATTCAGGGTGTCCGGGCGCTGGAGCGCTTCGGCTTTCGAGGTGCCGTCATGGAGGCTGTGGCCGCCGCTTATGAGAAAAATTTTCAGCTCTGATTGCTCATAAACAATAAACGGAGAAAGAGATGAGTATAAAAAACGAAGCAAAAATCAAAAATCCTCTTATCGTAGCCATCCGTGAGCAGCTCGAGCACAGGGCGCTCTGGATGTATCTGCTCTGCGACCACGCCATGTGCGGTGACCGCGGCATCGCCGAGAGCTTTGGCTGATGCCTTGAACTGCCATCCACTATTGCCCGGGGAGACGACCTGTGCCGAATTCGCTTTGTGCGAAAATAAAAAGCGTTTTACCCAGCGACACAGTATCAGTTGGAAGGTATCTACCTTTCCACCAGATTCGGCGCGCCAAAACAGCCCTGTAAAATGTACATTTAAGGACGGCAGCACCTTCTGCAATGAGCTGGTCAACGCAAAGATTACTCGGCTTATTGCAGAAATTTTTGGGGCAAGGATATTGTTTCTTTCTTCCCAACATGTTCCGCAGCGCATATTGGGCATAAAATTCTGCTCTAAAAAACTAAAAAAGCTGAATTCTTCACCAGCACATACCGCCGTTCAAACAGTGTTCCTGCATAATCTTCCTTTATCTGCAAACAATAGCTGCGCAGAGATTTTCAGACAAAGGAGAAATATTTATGAAGGCAACCGGTATCGTCCGCAGGATAGATGACCTTGGCAGAGTCGTGATCCCGAAAGAGATCCGCCGCACCATGCGTATCCGCGAGGGCGACCCGCTGGAGATTTTTACCGACAAAGACGGAGAACTGATTTTTAAGAAATACTCCCCTATCGGCGAGTTATCGGACTTTGCTGCACAGATATGCGACAGCCTGCGGCGCTCCACCGACGGCATTGCCGCTGTATGTGACAGGGATAGTGTCATCGCCATCTCCGGCGGCGCGAAGCGGGAGCTGCTGGACAAGCCCGTCAGTCCCCAGCTCAGCGAAATCATGGATTCACGCAATGTCTACCGCCATATGAACGGCGGGAGCAGTCTGCCGGTCTCCACAGCAGACGACAAATTCTGCCTGTCCGTCGCAGCGCCAGTAATCTCCGAGGGGGACATCATGGGCTGCGTGCTGTTTATCACCCCCAGAGGCAGCGCCCCGGGCACCGAGGTGGAGCACAAGCTGGCCCAAACCGTCTCCATATTTTTGGGCAAGCAAATGGAGAGCTGAAATCCTTTATCCCTCCCACAATTTCCCCCCGTTTTCCGGCCCGGCCGGAGAACGGGGGCTTTTCTTATACATCATGCCTAAAACAAACTGCTCTTTTTCAGCAAAAAGCGACATTGTGTTTTTCTTGTCAGCAGAGTATACTGTATTCAGTCAGTGAGACTGACATTATTCCCCGGAGGTGCCTATGTCACAGGAGGAGCTGCGCCAACAGAATATTCAGCTTGTGATAGAAAAGGCCTTGGAGTGCTTTCTGGAGCAGGGCATCGAGAAAACCAGCGTGGGCGAGATTGCCCGCCGGGCCGGGCTTACGGAGCGCTCCCTTTTCCGCTATTTTAAAAAAAAGACCGACATTGTTCTGGCCGCCGCGTACTTGTACTGGAACCGGGTCATTGCCAAGATGGAGGCGCATCTGCCTGAGAACGGCGAGCCGCGCACGGGCCTTGAAGACGTGGGCATGTTGCTTATGGCTTATTCCCATCTTTTTTTGGAGGATCCAAATGGCATTCGCTTCACGCTGGACGCGGAGCTGGTGCTGGATGCCGCCGGGAAAAACCGCCAGATCAAGAACCGCCCGCCGGAGCCCTATGAGAGCTCCAACGGCCCTGTGGCCCGGGCCATCAGAAAGGGGCTGGCCGATGGGTCGATCAGCCCGGATGTGGATGTGCGAGAGCTGTACTATAACTCCTACGACGCGATTCTGGGCCTGATGCAGCGCCTGAGCATCGGCGGCACCCCCAGCGCGGGCGAGCTGGACTACCACAGCCGCATGAAGCGCCTCTGCGCCATGTTTGTTGACGCATTCAGGGGTTGAAAGCGAATAAAAAACAGTAAAGCCCGGGAGGGTATTTACTTTTGCAAATTAATGTCAGTTTGACTGACAAACAGCCCGCCGCAGGCGGGCATGAGGTGGCAGCAAATGAAAGAGCTTCGGCATCAAATTTATTTTGAAAATCTCCTGGAGGACGCCAATAATGAGCTTGTGCGGGAGGCCTTCAACCAGTACATGCGAACGGTCTTTCGGGAAGAGCCGCTGGATCCCACGCTGCCGGACTATGAAGACGCTCTGAGCTGGTAAAAGGAGGATATAAAAATGGCTTGGTACTGGATTGTTCTGATTGTCCTCGGCCCACTGTAGGCCCTGTGCTTTCCTGCCTATATTACAAACGCCGATATGAAGCTTGTGGAAAAGCTCTATAATGCCCTCATAAAATATCATGACGGCAGAGAAAAAGAGGAGAGGATCTGATCTCCTGACCGCGGCAAAGCCGCCTGAATCCAAATGCGTGAGGGCAAAACCTCATTCATTAACCCCCGGCGGCGGAGAGTCTGACTCCGCTGCCGCCACTCTCACACGCAAAGCCCCGGCGGTGTCTGACCGCCGGGGCTTTGTGTTCCATTCCTTTTTCCCGGAGACTTTTCCCTTGAAAGCAGCGCCCCCGCATGTTATACTTTCAGAGCAAGCAATCGGATCGGGATCTGCCCTTTGAGGCAGTCAACAGGGGAATGCGGGTGAAACTCCCGCGCGAGGCCGTCACTGTGAGGCGGGGCGAAAGCCCCCGAAGTCAGAAAACCTGCCCGTGCGGCGCAAACTGCGCCGTGTTGTACAGAGAGCCGCGGCACCCGGCCGGACTGAAGATATGCGCGAAAGCCTCCGGGGCTTTCTGCGCCGTTCTCTCTTTTTCTTTGTACAATTTCCGTAAAAAAAGAAAGGAGAGGATTTTTTATGTCCAAGAACACGAAAAAAATTATTGCCGTGATCGCTTTGCTTGTACTGGTCGCGGCGGCGGTATTCGCCGTTTTGCACTTCGCGCCCTCCGCTTCAGAGGGGGACAAGACCATTGCCGTGGCCGTTATCCACGGAGACGGCAGCCGGAAAGATTTCAGCATAAGTACCGACGCGGAAAATCTCCGGGCCGCTTTGGAGCCGGAGGGGCTTATCCAGGGCCAAGAGAGTGAGTTTGGCCTGTATGTTCTCACTGTTGACGGGGAGACCGCCGACGAGGACCTGCAGCAGTGGTGGTGCATCACCAAGAGCGGCGGGCAGCTTATGACCGGCGTCGACGACACCGTGATCGCCGACGGGGAGCAGTATGAGTTCACCCTCACCACAGGCTGGTAAGCTGAGTATAAAGGAAATCAGCGCCCTGTCCATCATCGGGGCGCTGATTTTCGCGGCCAAAATGGCCATGGCGGCCCTGCCCAACATCAGCCTCAACGCCCCTTTAATTATCCTCACCGCTGTTTTCTTCGGCTGGAAGGCTCTGTACGCGGTGGGGGTCTATGTGATGCTGGAGGGGCTGGTGTTCGGTTTCGGCCTCTGGTGGCTGTGCTACTGGTATCTCTGGCCGCTGCTCGCGGCGCTGGCGGTGCTCATGCGGAAAAACGATTCCCCCCTTATCTGGGCGGTGCTGACAGGGCTTTTCGGCCTCTGTTTCGGGGCGCTGTGCTCTATTCCGTATATATTCATCGGCGGCTGGGCCATGGCCTTTTCCTACTGGATAAGCGGCCTCCCCTTTGACCTTGTCCACTGCGCCGGAAATTTCGTTCTGACTCTGGTGCTGTATAAGCCTTTGCACCGGGCTATGGCCGCCGTGCTGACAAAAGAAGATATAAAATAACACCGTGCCGGCAGATTTATTCTGCCGGCACATATGGCTGTCCCAACCCGGCGGTTTGGGCGGGGCGGCCGGGCTTCAGCGGATGGGGACTCCAATTTTTTTATCCAGGCGCCACTGAGGAGCGGGCCCATCGTCTCCCCAGTATTCGTCAATGGAGGCGATTTTATCATCCTCGATTTTGATGAAAGATACCGCGTGGAAAGACAGCGATCCCTCCTTGGAAACTACCTTTGTTACCGTGGTAATCAGCTCGCCGCTCCGTTCGATCCGCTCAACCATTCCATCCCATCGCCCGGGATATTCACAGTTTGCCTTGATAAACTCATTAACTGAAAAGCGCTCGTTGGTACAATGCCAGTTGATCCAGGCGGTTTCCTTGAAATAAGGCCGTATACGCTCCGCGTCCTGCCGGATTACCGCTTCCCAGAAATTCTTTATATCCATATACACGGTTCCGCTTTCCTTTTATTTACCGCCTGCCCGGGGTTCGGGCAGGCGGTATTTTACACGATCAGAGTGTTTTATAGATCTCCGCGCCGCGGGTCATCAGCCAGCGATAGAGCAGAAAGCAGAGCAGAGCGATGAGCGCCGCGAAAACAAGACAGATGGCGGCCGGATTGATGCTCTCGCCGAAGAAAACATATACCAGCACAGGAGGAATCATCACACCCCAGGAGATAAACATGGTAAGCATGACGCTGGCGCCGCTTTTCACGGCCTGCGTCTCGTTCACCCAGTCAAAGCTGGGGTGGCGCAGATTTTCGGCAAGCCCCAGTACGCCTACAAAGAGCCCGAATAGTGCGGGCAGCAGGAAAAGGCTTAAGCTCATGAGCGCATCCGGACGCAGTACCAGGACGGAGACCGCCGAACAGACCAGCAGGGGCGGGATCGCGATCATATTGTGCAGGCGGAGCTTCGCCCTGAGGATTTCCCTTGTGTCCACCGGCAGAGATTGGGCTATCCACAGGCTCCGGCCCTCCAGCGACACGGAGGGGGCGGTGACGAGTATGGTGGCGGCGAAGAAGCAGAGGCCCGCCGCAAGCGAGACCTGAAGCATGGGGGCCAGCATGGGGTACACCGGCAGGGACAGCAGCGCGTCCTTTTTGATAAGCAGCACAACGGCGCCCGCAAGCGCCATGAAAGCGCCCAGACCGCAGTTGAGAATATAGGCGGAGCTGGACAGAAAACGCATCCACTCCCGGCGCAGCAGCGCCGACCGGGGCGTGGCCGCCCTTTCTTCCCGGGCAACATACTTTTTCTTCGCCCCGCCCCGGCGGGCGGTGGCTGTTTTTATGAAGGTCTTTTCTAGAATAAAATAGGCCAGCGCAAACGAGCCCAGCATGATAAGGGCGGTTTTGGCAAGCGCTCCCGGGTTCCCCGCGGCGCAGGCAGAGCCGATCCAGCGCAAAACCGCCACAGCCCCCAGCGCTCCTGCCGCGGCGTCCGGGTTCTGGGCCAGCGCGCTTATCAGCGTGTTCATGCGGAAAGCAAAGTACATATAAGCCCCCAGGAAGATCAGGCTCAGCAGCACCGACACAAGGGAGCTGCCGCCCAGGCGGGCGGAAACCACACTGAGAAGCCAGCCGAACAGGGCCGACACCGCCAGAGCAAAAAGGGGCAGCAGCAAGACAAAGATTATAATATAGGCACCAAGCCCGGTCCCGTCAAAAGATACGGACTGTTCCCAGGCAATCAGCGCGGGTACCGCCGTCATCAGGCCAAAAACCAGAGCCACGACCCAGAGCATGAACATACGGCTGAGCAGGATGTCCCGGGGCTTGATGGGCATGCTGAGGAGCAGGTCATTATCCCGGGCCTCATAGAGCTGGGCTTTGGCCATGAATATGCTCCCCACAAACATCAGCGCAAAGCACATCAGCGCCGCCATGGCGAAATACAGCCAATCAAGCCCCGCCATATGAAAGGGGAGGGCGATGCCGTCAAAAATCCTCCAGAATAGGAAGCCCAAGGCCACAAATGCATAGAGCATGAGCAGGGTAAAGCCGATGAGCTTTCCCTTGCTCTGGGCCTTTTTCAGTCTGGATGAGCCTGTGAGCCAGCTTTTCAGCGCCTCAAGGCGCACGGCGAACAGCGCTTTAAGCATTTTCGTCCTCCAGTTCCAGGAACACATCTTCCAGAGAAGCGTCGCCCTTTACCTGCTCCATGCGCCCGCTGGTGACGAGCCGCCCCTCTTTTATGATGGCCACCTTGTCGCAGAGCTTTTCGGCCACCTCCAGCACATGGGTGGAGAAGAAAATGGCCCCTCCCCTGTCACAGTGCTCGCGCATCATTTCCTTGAGCTGATGGGCGGCCTTGGGGTCCAGGCCCACAAAGGGTTCGTCCATGATGATGAGCTTGGGTTCATGGAGCCAGGAGGAAATAATGGCCAGCTTCTGTTTCATGCCGTGGGAATAGGCGGAAATCGGCTGGGCCAGATCCCCGGTGAGGCCGAAAATATCCCCGTAGCGGGCAATGCGCCGGGCGCGCGTTTCCTTTTCAACGCCAAAGATATCCGCAATAAAATTCAGATATTTTATGCCGGACATGAACTCATACAGATCCGGATTATCCGGGATATAGGCCAGGCGGCGCTTGCAGGCGATGGGGTCCTTTTTCACATCGATCCCGTCGATCTTGATCTCGCCCGTGTCAAACTGCAGAATTCCCGCGCAGGCTTTAATGGTGGTGGTCTTTCCCGCGCCGTTATGGCCGATAAAGCCGTATATCTCCCCGGGGGCGATGTGCAGGCTCAGATCGTCCACGGCTTTCTTATCGCCGTAGCTTTTGGTAAGATTTTTTATGTTAAGCATAATAGACCCGCTTTCATTTTATATTGAGCACAAGGGGCTCATCCAGCGTCTCGGAGACGTATTTGCCGTTTTTCTTTCTCTGCCGGACACATTCCGTCAGCAGATATTCTATCTGCCCGTTTATCGAGCGGAAATCATCTTCGGCCCAGCGGGCAATCGCGTCGTACAACTTCGGCGACAGACGCAGGGGCACCTGCTTTTTCGTCGAATCGGCCATAATTTTAATACAGGCTGCCGGAATTCACCACCGGCTGAGCGTCCCTGTTGCCACAGAGCACAACCAGAAGGTTGGAGACCATGGCGGCCTTCCGCTCCTCATCCAGCTCGACGGTCTTGTTCTCGCTGAGTCTGGCCAGCGCCATCTCCACCATGCCCACCGCGCCCTCTACGATCATCTTGCGGGCGTCAATGATGGCGGACGCCTGCTGGCGCTGGAGCATAATGGCAGCAATCTCCGGCGCATAAGCAAGGTAGGTTATGCGCGCCTCAATAATCTCTATGCCCGCGTCCCGGACCTTGCTTTGAATTTCGTCTCTGATGCGCATTGCCACCGTCTCGCTGGAGCCCCTCAGGCTGCCCTCATCCGCCAGACCGTCTCCGGTGGTATCCACGCCCTGGGCCACATCGTAGGGATAGATGCGCACGATGTTCCTCACCGCGCTGTCGCACTGGAGAGACAGATATTCCTTGTAGTTATCCACGTTAAACACCGCCTTCGCCGTGTCGACTACCCGCCACATCACCGCGATGCTGATCTCCACAGGATTGCCCAGGCAGTCGTTTATTTTCTGGCGGCTGTTGGAGAGCGTCATCACCTTAAGGGAAATTTTCTTGTTAACGGTTTCCGCCGCCGCGGAACTGCCGGGCAGGGACAGGTTCAGCACAGCGCCCGCACCGCCGCCGCGGCCGCCGTCCACATCACCGCTCTGGCCCAGACGGGTCTTGGCCGCAGGATTTACGCCCACGCAGAAGGGGTTCACATAGTAAAACCCGTCGTCCTTAAGGGTGCCCACATACCTGCCGAAAAGGGTCAGCACCAGCGCCTCCTGAGGCTTGAGCACCTTGAGGCCCATGGCGGGAATCCAGCCAAGGCAAAGCCAGATCACGCCCACGACGAACAGGGGGATGGCCCAGCCATGGCCCCCGTCCATCTTAATGGCCCCGAAAATCGTCAGCCCCAGGGCCGCGAGATACAAAGCGATGGTCAGCATCAGCACTGCCATGCCGTTTTTTCTGTTGTTGAGAACTTGTTCCTTCATTGGATTTTCCTCCCTTTATCTGATATCAAAATGATATCACTGCAATATCTCAATGTCAACAGAATTTTGAGATATTTTATATAAAAATTCCGCCCCGGACTTCTCCGGGACGGAATTTTGTTATTTTTTCTCTTTTTCTTCCGCGCGTATATATTCGTCCAGCTCCCGGCGCAGGGCAGCCAGCTCCATGGCCACAGGGTCGGTCATGTTGACCTGGTCCACCTCGCCCACGAAGTTCACTTTCTGCCCCGCGATACGAACCACCTTGGCCGGAATGCCCACAGCGGTGCTGTCCTCGGGAATCTCCGAGAGTACCACGGAGTTTGCGGCGATGCGGCTGTTGCTGCCCACGGTGATGGGGCCGAGCACCTTGGCTCCGGTACCGATGAGCACATTGTTGCCGATGGTGGGGTGGCGCTTGCCCACGTCCTTGCCAGTACCGCCAAGGGTGACGCCGTGGTATATTAAGCAGTCGTCCCCAATTTCGGCGGTCTCGCCAATGACGATGCCCATACCGTGGTCAATGACAAGGCGTTTGCCTATTTGGGCCCCAGGGTGGATCTCTATGCCGGTGCGGCGGCGGCTGCGCTGGGAGATGAGCCGGGCCAGGAATGTAAGGCCGTGCTCATAACACCAATGGGCCTTTCTGTGGCTGCGAACGGCCTTTATGCCGGGGTAAAGCAGTAATATCTCCAGCGAGGAACGGGCCGCCGGATCCCGGGCCTTATAGGCGCTGATGGTTTCTCTTAAATCGTCAAACATACGATATCCCTTTCTTTTCAGCTTTCGCTTCTATATAATATGCTCCTTACGAAAGCGGGGACATCGGCAGTCAAGCCTGAGGCTCAGATGCATTGCTTCAATCAACTCCGTTTAAATTCCTATTAAATAAATAGGATAATGAGATTATAAACTACGGGCCACTTTCTGTCAACCGCCAAGATTGCTCTTAAATTCTTAAGAAGCCGGTTAATCTTGCAAATGACTGTTTGCAATGCTATACTTATTTTGTATTACTTCGGGAGGCGTGAGGAATATGCTCAGGCGCGCTATAACTGCGGTTGTTTCTATTATATATGTAGCTTTTCTGCTTCTGTGCTGCTACTCGGGGCCGGTGGACGAAACCGGCGCGGCCGCGCCGGTCATCGGGACGGAGCGGGTCAGCTTTCAGGCAGGCAGTTTCCCCGTGGATGCGGCGGAGCTGACGCTTGTGCTGCAGAGCGGGGAAACGGCTCTGCTGGATAAATTCCCCCAGCTTCAGGCGGCGGACTTCAGCGGCAGCCTCTGCTATGAGGAGCTTGCCTCCTGGGCAAAGGCCCATCCGGAGGTAGCGGTCCGCTATACCGTGACCCTGCCGGACGGCAGCGTGGCTGACACCAGCACGGAGACTCTTGATCTGTCCGGGCTGGACAGCGCAGGAGCTCTGGAGACGGCAAAGCTTCTTCCCTGCCTTCCCGCGCTGAAAAGCGTAAATCTGGGCACCGCCCCGGAGGGCGGCGCCCTCAGCGGAGAGGCCCTGCTGGCCCTTAAGGAAGCCTGCCCGGCGGTGCACTTTGCTTACGCTTTCACGCTCCTGGGCCGCACGGTCAATCTGGAGGATGAGAGCGTCGACCTGACCGGCCTCACCAGCGGGCAGACAGCCGATGCCGCCGCTGCGCTGGCCTGTATGCCGAACCTGAAAAGCGTTTCTCTGGGCGCTCAGGACAGCTGCGCCTTTACCTGGGAGGATATCGGCGCCCTTCAGGCCGCCTGTCCTGAGGCCGCCTTCGATTACAGCTTCACTCTCTGGGGCAGGGCCGTCAATCTTAAGGACGAGAGCCTTGACCTGAACCATATCACCATGGACGATGAGGGCGCCGCCGTCCGGGCCGTGCTGCCGTATATGACAAAGTGCAAAACCCTGGACATGGATTTCTGTAATGTCTCTAACGGCGCTATGGAGGGCATCCGGAATGATTTCCCCAACATCAAAGTCATCTGGCGCATCTGGTTCGGCACAAGTTACAGCGTGCGCACGGATGTGGAAAAGATTTTGGCCTCCAAGCCCTCCAAGGGCGGCACGCTTGACGACGAACAGGTGGCCGTCCTGAAATACTGCACGGATGTCAAATATCTGGATCTTGGGCATAACGAGGCAATTACTGATCTGTCCTTTATTTCCAGTATGCCGAAGCTGGAAGTGCTGATCATTGCCATGAACCCTTTCTCGGACATCAGCCCCCTGGCCAACTGCCCGAAGCTGGAATATCTGGAGCTGCACACCACAAACGTGTCAGACCTCAGCCCGCTCTCCGGGCTTTCCGAGCTGAGGCATCTGAATATCGGCAACTGCAAAAATCTGACCGATATTTCCCCCCTCTATGGGCTCACAGAGCTGGAACGGCTCTGGATCGGCAGCATCACCCCCATCCCTGCAGAGCAGGTGGAATACATGCGCGGCTGCGCACCTGACTGTGAAATAAATACCGACGCCTATGACCCCTGCGGCGGCCGCTGGCGTGTCACCGGCTACACAGAGCTCAGCCTGCAGCTCTATGAGGAAACCGGATGGCTGCAGGAGGTTCTGCACCCCCGTTATGAGCTGCTGCGGGAACAATTCGGCTATCTAACAGAGGATTATTCCTTCTACTGGAAGGACCCACTGTACAACGGCCCCAGCGCTTGAGCCGGACGATTCATCATTTCGTTTACCCGGGAGGCAAAACTGCAATGAGCAAAGCCAAAAAAACGTTTATTCTTTCGCTGCTTCTCTTCTGCCTGCCGCTGTGCGGCTGCACGAAGCGCGTAAAGCTGGGCGGGGAAACCTTCCCCGCGGATTCACAGACTGTGAAGTCTGTGGTAACAGCGGAGGAGCTTGAAACGCTGGATTCCTTTGAAGCTCTCTCCTCTGCCGATTTAAGCGGCAGTAGCTGCTACGAGGAAATAGCCGCCTGGGCGGCGGCGCATCCGGAGGTGGAACTGCGCTATACCGTGAGCTTTCCCGGCGGTATAAGCGCCGTTAACACGGACAGGAGCCTTGATCTTTCCTCCCTTGACGGGCCGGCGCTTGCCGAGGCCCTGCCTCTGCTGGAATGGCTGCCGGCGCTTGAGAATGTGAACCTCGGCAGCGACACCCTTGGGCCGGAGGCGCTGTGCTCCCTTGTCTCCGCTTATCCCGGAACGGAGTTTGAATACCGTTTCAGGCTTTTGGGCCGAAACACCTCTCTGGACGACAGTACATTGGACTTGAGCGCCGCCGGGAGCAGGGATATGAAGGAGCTGCTGGCCTGGCTTCCGGCCATGACCAGGCTTGAGCGCGTCAATCTCGGCCTGGAGGCAGATCGGGCGGAGCCCTGGGCCTGGGAGGATATCGCCGCCCTTCAGGCCGCCCTCCCCAACGCAGTCTTTGAGTATGACTTCTCACTCTATGGGAAAAACTTTTCCCTGACGGATACGCAAATGGATCTGAACCACATCGCCATTGATGACGAGGGCGCTCTTGTTCTCCAGGTGGCCAAATGCATGCCCGGCCTTAGCTATCTGGATATGGACTTCTGCGGCGTGTCCGACGAGCATATGGCACAGATACGGGACGCTCTGCCAAACGCAGATGTGGTCTGGCGCATCTGGTTCGGCACCGGCTACAGCGTGCGTACTGACGTGGAGATGATTTTGGCCTCAAATCCGGGCCGCGGTGGAGAGCTGACGGGGGAAAACACCCGCTCCCTTCAGTATTGCACAAAGGTAAAATATCTTGACCTGGGCCACAACTCCTATCTCAACGACGTATCCTTTCTCTCCTCCATGCCCGATCTGGAAGTTCTTATTATCGCCATGGGCAACTGGAGCGACATCTCCCCCCTTGCCAACTGCCCAAAGCTTGAATATGCGGAGATCCAGACCTCTGCCCTTAACGACCTGAGCCCGCTGGCGGGGCTCAAGAATCTGCGTCACCTCAACATTGGCTACTGCTTTGCCCTCCATGACCTCTCCCCCATTTATGAGCTGGAGCTGGACCGGCTCTGGATCGGCTGCCTGACCCCCATTCCGGCGGAGCAGGTCGAGATATACCGGGAAAAGCACCCCGGCTGTTCCATAAACACCAGCACCATTGACCCCTGCGCCGAGGGCTGGCGCTATACCGGCGCCAATGCCTGGGGCAGCATGGACCTGGACCCCCGTTATGAACTGCTGCACCGGCAGTTCAGATACTCAGAAAAGCCCTATGCCTACTGGGACAACGACCCGCTTTATTATCCCCACGGATGAAACGCTGAAAAATGAATTCATTACGCAGACAGATTCTGACAGCAGCCGCGCTTCTCTGCGCGCTGCTGCTCTCCGGCTGTGCCGAGCGCATTGTCTTTTCTGAAAAAAACGTCCCTGTGACCGCCGAAACCGTCAGGCTGCGCCTGCAAAGCGGAGAGACGGCGCTGTTGGACAGGCTCACCGGGCTTCGCCGGGCAGATTTTTCCGGAAGCCTCTGCTATGACGAGCTTTTGGCCTGGGCGGAGGCCCATCCCGAAGTGGATACCCGCTACACCGTGGCCCTGCCCGACGGGCGGCTTGTGGACAATTCAGAGGAATACTTGGATCTTTCCGGCCTTGACAGCGCCCTCGCCGGGGAGACGGCAGAGCTGCTCCAATATCTGCCGGCGCTGAAAAGAGTGGAACTGGGCGGCGGGCTGTCCCCGGCAGCCCTGGGCTGTTTTGGTCTGGTCCGGCCTGATATCCGCTACAGCGGCAGCTTTACTCTTGGCGGCGAGGAGCGCCGGATCAATGAGACGAGCCTGAGCCTCCCCGGCCTGCGTGCCGCGGAGATCGAGCAATTCCGGCAGCTTCTGCCGGTTATGACCGCCCTTGAGCGGGTGGATCTGGGCAGCCAGGAACTCAGTCCGGAACTGCACTTTGACGACATCGCCGCCTTTCAGGCTCTGCGCCCGGAAACGGTGTTCGCCTTTGATTTCATGCTGTTTGGCCGGGAGTTTTCCACCACCGACAGGGAGATGGACCTGGACCACGTGCCCATGAGCGACGGTGGTGCCGCCGTCCGGGAGGCAATTTCCTGTATGCCGGAGCTTGCATATCTGGATATGGACTCCTGCGGCGTGTCCGACGAGGAAATGGCCGCCATCCGGGATGATTTCCCGGATGTAAACGTGGTCTGGCGCATTTGGTTCGGCACGGGGTACAGCGTGCGCACCGATGTGGAAAAAATTCTGGCCTCCCAGCCCTCAAAGGGCGGGGCCCTGACCCCCGCCAACACCCAGTCTCTCAAATACTGCACGAAGGTAAAGTATCTGGACCTGGGCCACAACCCCCTGCTGACGGATATTTCCTTCGTCTCGTATATGCCGGAGCTTGAGGTGCTCATTGTGGCCATGGACAACTGGAGCGACGCATCTCCTCTGGCAGACTGTCCCAAGCTGGAATATCTGGAGCTTCAGACCTCCCAGCTTTCGGATCTGAGCCCGCTGTCTGGTCTCAAGGAGCTTAAGCACCTGAATATAGGCTATCTTTTTGGCCTGAAAGACATCTCCCCTCTTTATGGGCTGAGCCAGCTTGAGCGGCTCTGGATCGGCTGCCTGTCCCCTGTTCCTCCCGAACAGGTGGAGACGATGCGGGAGAACGCCCCAAACTGCGAAATAAACACAACGACCTTTGACCCCTGCGAGGGTGGCTGGCGCTATATCGGCTATGACGAAGCCGCCTGCCGGCAGATTCCCGCCCCACGGTATGCCCTGCTGGCAGAGCAGTTTGGTTACGCTTCCGGAGATTTTTCCTTCAGTTGGCTCGACCCGGAATACTGAGCTCTCCGGCCCTGAAAAATCTTTCAGGGCCGGCGTTTTTTCATATTTTTTATTGACAAGCCAAAAAAACAGGTGTATATTTTTTCAGTAATTTGATTCGCTCGTTTTCAGGCATATGTATTTTCAAACAGCGTTCGCTGGTGTAAGGGGCTAATTGCCCCCTTAAGGCATCGGAGAACGTTATTTTTTTTGAAAGGACAGTGCCATATGACCAAATACATTTTCGTTACCGGCGGCGTTGTTTCCGGCCTTGGGAAAGGCATAACCGCGGCCTCCCTCGGCAGGCTTCTCAAATGCCGGGGGCTGAAAGTCGCCGCCCAGAAGCTGGATCCCTATATCAATGTGGATCCGGGCACCATGAGTCCCTACCAGCACGGCGAGGTCTATGTGACCGAGGACGGAGCCGAGGCCGACCTGGACCTGGGCCATTACGAGCGCTTTATCGACGAGGATCTGAACAAATACTCGAATCTTACTACTGGCAAGGTCTACTGGAACGTGCTCAACAAGGAGCGCCGGGGCGAATATCTGGGTCAGACGGTACAGGTCATCCCCCACATTACCCAGGAGATAAAGGCCTTTATTTACAGCGTGGGCCGGAAAACCGGGGCGGATGTGGTCATAACCGAGATCGGCGGCACCACCGGCGACATTGAGAGCCAGCCCTTTTTGGAGGCGGCCCGGCAGGTGAGTCTGGAGCAGGGGACGGGCAACGCCCTCTTTATCCATGTGACCCTGGTCCCCTTTCTCAGCGGCAGCGACGAGCACAAGACCAAGCCCACCCAGCACTCTGTCAAAGAGCTGCAGGGTATGGGCATCTCCCCCAATATCATTGTTCTCCGCTGCGACAGGCCCCTCGAACCGGAGATTTTCCGGAAGATTGCCATGTTCTGCAATGTGAAACCCGACTGCGTCATTGAAAACCGCACGCTGCCCATTCTCTATGAAGCGCCCCTCATGCTGGAAGAGCGTGACTTTTCCCTTATTGTCTGCCGGGAGCTTGGCCTCTGGACCCGGGCGCCGGAACTTGCCGAATGGCGGGGCATGGTGCACAGGATAAAGAGCCTTGACAGGCAGGTGACCATCGGCCTTGTGGGCAAATACGTGCAGCTGCACGACGCTTACCTCTCCGTGGCCGAGGCCCTGCGCCACGGGGGCTATGCCTGCGGGGCAGCGGTGAGTATCCGCTGGATAGACAGCGAGACCCTTAATGATGAAAATGCCGCCGAAATTCTCTCCGGCTGCGGCGGCATCATCGTCCCCGGCGGCTTTGGTGACAGGGGCATAGAAGGCATGATAAGCGCCGCCCGATACGCCCGGGAAAATAATCTTCCCTATCTGGGTATCTGTCTGGGGATGCAAATCGCGGTGATTGAGTTCGCCCGCCACATCTGCGGCCTGGAGGACGCCAATTCCGGCGAATTTAACGCCGATTCCGGAAATAAAGTGATTGATTTTCTGCCCGATCAGAATGATAATATAGACAAGGGAGGAAGCCTGCGCCTGGGCGCCTATCCCTGCCGCATCAAGGCCGGCAGCCTCATGAATCGCTGCTATGGCCGGGACGAGATCCGGGAGCGCCACCGCCACCGCTATGAGTTCAATAACGCTTACCGGGCGCAGCTTGCCACCGGCGGCATGTCCCTCTGCGGTACCTCCCCCGACGGGCACA
>OLPA01001091.1_pt1 | contig 23762 bp, 18 predicted proteins | sample 1672811 | NCBI WGS metagenome assembly OLPA01 (sample SAMEA3136726, study PRJEB25190) | human gut metagenome | biome: human gut; feature: human-associated habitat; material: faeces | place: Austria | collected 2013
AAAGTCAGGAAATGAGAAAACTTGCACCGGAGCTTGATCCGCTGCGTATTGGAACCGGATGGACAAAAGAAGATCTGGGAAAAGTTCAGGTTATGGTTGAGAGTACTTATGGTGACAGTCATCCGGGAAGCGGACATCTGAATATCCTTGTAGAAGAGGTACGCAAAGGAATTGCAGAAGAAGGTGGATTTGGAGCACGTTACCATTGTACAGATATCTGCGACGGTGAAAGTCAGGGAACAGACGGAATCAACTACAGTCTGGCAAGCCGTGAGATGATCGCAAATATGATCGAGATTCATGCAAATGCAACACCGTTTGATGCAGGTGTATATCTTTCAAGCTGTGATAAAGGTGTGCCGGGAAATCTGATTGGACTTGCCAGAGTAAATATCCCGTCTGTATTTGTTCCTGGTGGAACCATGAATGCCGGTCCGGAAATGCTGACTCTGGAACAGCTTGGAATGTACAGTGCAGGATTTGAACGTGGTGAAATTGATGAAGAGAAGCTTGACTGGGCAAAATGTAATGCATGCCCAAGCTGTGGAGCATGTTCCTTTATCGGAACTGCATCTACTATGCAGATCATGGCAGAGGCACTTGGTCTTGCACTTCCGGGTACAGCACTGATGCCGGCAACCAGTCCTGACCTTCTTGACTTTGCAAGAGAAGCAGGAAGACAGGCAGTAAGAATCGCACAGATGGAAAATATGCGTCCTTCTGACATTGTGACCATGGACAGCTTTGAGAATGCAATCCTTGTGCATGCTGCAATTTCAGGAAGCACAAACTGTCTGCTCCATATTCCGGCAATTGCACATGAGTTGGGTATTGAGATTACAGGAGATACTTTTGACAAACTGCACAGAAATGCAAGATACCTTCTGGATGTACGTCCGGCAGGCCGCTGGCCGGCAGAGTGCTTCTACTATGCAGGTGGTGTACCGGCAATCATGGAAGAGATCAAAGAGCATCTCCATCTGGACGTTATGACAGTTACAGGCAAGACTCTGGGTGAAAACCTTGAAGAACTGAAGAACAACGGATTCTATGAGAAATGTGAAAAATGGCTTCAGGAATTCAACAGACGGTATCAGGTAAACCTCACAAAAGAAGATATTATCCGTCCGTATGAGAAGGCGATCGGAACCGATGGAAGTATTGCCGTTCTCCGTGGAAATCTTGCACCGGAAGGAGCCGTGATCAAGCATACGGCATGTCCGAAAGAGATGTTTAAAGCTGTGCTCCGTGCCAGACCGTTCGACAGCGAAGAAGAATGCCTGGATGCTGTCCTGAAGCATAAGGTGCAGAAGGGAGACGCCGTTTTCATCCGCTATGAGGGACCGAAAGGAAGCGGAATGCCGGAAATGTTCTATACCTCTGAGGCAATCAGCAGTGATAAGGAACTTGGAAAGAGCATTGCCCTGATCACTGACGGACGTTTCTCCGGTGCATCTACCGGCCCGGTTATCGGACACTGCAGCCCAGAGGCGGTTGACGGAGGTCCGATCGCTCTTGTGGAAGAAGGAGACCTTATCGAAATCGATGTTATGGAAAGAAAACTGAACATCATCGGAATCGCAGGAGAACGCAAGTCTATGGAAGAAATCGATCAGATTCTTGCAGAAAGACGTAAAAACTGGAAACCACGTGAAATGAAATACAAAAAAGGTGTCCTGAGACTTTTCAGCCAGCATGCTGCAAGTCCAATGAAGGGAGCTTATCTGGAGTATTGATTATGAAGCATAAATTTATTACCATCGGCGAGATCATGCTTCGACTGACTCCGCCGGATTATGAAAAAATCAGAACAGCAACATCTTTTGAGGCAAGATATGGGGGAAGTGAGGCCAATGTGGCCCTCTCCCTTGCAAATCTTGGAGTAGATGCCTCATTCTTTACAGTAGTTCCGGGAAACAGTCTTGGAAAAAGTGCTGTACGTATGCTGCGAAGCAATGACGTAAATTGCGACAGCGTAGTTTATTCAACAGAAGAAGAGACACCGACACATCGGCTTGGAACCTATTATCTGGAGACGGGTTACGGAATCCGCCCAAGTAAAGTGGTGTATGACAGAAAGCACAGTGCCTTTTCAGAATATGACTTCAGTAAAACAGATGTGAAGAAACTTCTGGAAGGTTACACCTGGCTTCATCTGAGTGGTATCACTCCTGCACTTGGAAAAAGCTGCAGTGAACTGATCCTGACCTGCCTGAAAACAGCAAAAGAGAATGGTATGACAGTCAGCTTTGACGGAAATTTCAGAAGTACATTGTGGAGCTGGGAGGAAGCAAGAGATTTCTGTACCCTCTGTCTTCCATACGTAGATGTTCTTTTTGGAATCGAGCCTTACCACATCTGGAAAAATGAAGAAGATCATACCGCAGGTGATGTAAAGGATGGTGTTCCATTCCAGCCGGACCGTGAACAGCAGGGAAAAGTTTTCAAGGCTTTTGTAGAGAGATATCCGAATATCAAATGCATTGCAAGACATGTGCGTTTTGCACACAGCTGCAGTGAGAACAGCCTTATGGCTTATCTCTGGTTAAACGGAAAAATTTATGAAAGCAAACGGCTTACCTTCCATATTCTTGATCGTGTTGGCGGTGGAGATGCATTTGTAAGTGGTATTATTTATGCACTGATGAATGAATATACACCAGATGATATTGTAAACTTTGGTGTTGCAGCCAGTGCAGTGAAGCATACCATTCATGGTGACGGAAATATTACAGATGATGTTTCTCTGATCAGACATGTGATGGAAATGAATTTTGATATAAAAAGATAACATGTTTTTGAGTGAAAGGAATTCAAATAATGGATATAGCAGAGAAGTTTCAGAAGCTTGGTGTTGTTCCGGTAGTTGTGCTGGAAGATACAAAAGATGCAGTACCCCTTGCCAAGGCACTTGTTGAAGGTGGACTTCCATGTGCAGAAGTTACATTTCGTACAGAGGCAGCAGAAGAATCAATCCGTCTGATGACAGAACAATTTCCGGAGATGCTTGTAGGAGCAGGAACTGTTCTTACCAGAGAGCAGGTGGATGCAGCTGTAGCAGCTGGTGCGAAGTTTATTGTAAGCCCTGGATTTGATCCGGAGATTGTAGATTACTGTCTGGAAAAAGAAATTCCTGTTTTCCCAGGCTGCATCACACCGTCTGAGGTTGCACAGGCAGTAAAAAGAGGCCTTAAGGTGGTAAAATTCTTCCCGGCAGAACCAGCAGGCGGAGTTTCCATGATCAAGGCTATGGCTGCACCTTATGTGGGAATTAAGTTTATGCCCACTGGCGGTATCAATGCAAAAAATCTGGAAGACTATCTTTCCTTTGACAAAATTATATGCTGCGGCGGAAGCTGGATGGTAAAAGGAGAGCTTGTAAATAACGGAGAATTTGACAAGATCAGAGAACTGACAGCAGAAGCACGAAAACTGGTTGATTCCATCCGAAAATAATCGGAGGTATTACACATATTCATATTCACAAAAAACAGGATCCTGCATGAAAACAGGGTCCTGTTTTTTACACACATACCCTTCATACAATAAAAAAACCCCTATAAACCCAAACTCTCCCCCTCTATCCCAACCCCATCGTATGAGTTAAGATAATATCAACAAAGGAAAACAAAAACAAATAAATAAGGAGGGAATGGAATGAATGAGGTCATTGTCTCCATGAACAATATCAGCAAAAGTTTCCCGGGTGTTAAGGCTCTGGATCATGTAAAATTTGAGCTGCGTTCTGGAGAAGTCATGGCGCTGCTGGGAGAAAATGGAGCCGGAAAATCGACCCTGATGAAAATCCTCAGCGGTGTATATACCAGAGACGAAGGAACGATGGAAATCTTCGGAAAATCCTATGACGACCTAACACCAAAGCAGGCCCAGGAAGCAGGAGTAGCCATTATCCATCAGGAATTGAACATGTGCAGGCACTTAACAGTAACGGAGAACATGTTCCTTGGAAGAGAAGTAAAAGGTGGTTTATCCTTAAATAATGCGAAGATGCGGAAAGAAGCCAAGAGGGTTCTGGACGATCTTCGAATCGACATCAGTCCGGATCAGATCGTAGGAGATCTGCCAGTATCCAAACAGCAGATGGTTGAAATTGCAAAAGCACTTTCCATCGATGCAAGGATCCTGATCATGGACGAGCCTACATCCTCTCTGACAGCAAAAGAAATTGATGATCTTTTCCGTATCATCCGAAAGCTGAGGGTCGAAGGAAGAGGAATCGTATACATTTCACACAGACTGGAAGAACTGTCCCATATCGTGGACAGAGTTACCATCATGCGAGATGGACAATACATAACAGACGGTAATTTCAAAGACATGGACATGGACTACATTATCAAAAATATGGTAGGCCGTGAAATCAAAGAAAAATTCCCGAGAGTGGAATGCAGGAAAGGCAAGAAGATTTTTGAAGTGAAAAATCTCAATGCCGGAAAAATGGTCCGAGATATCAACTTCTCTTTATATGAAGGCGAGATCGTAGGATTTGCGGGACTGATGGGAGCCGGAAGAACGGAGACTACAAGAGCCATCTTCGGTGTTGATCCGAAAGACAGCGGAGAGTTTTATGTGGATGGTAAAAAAATCGAAGTCAACTGTCCAATGGATGCCATTCGAAACGGTGTTGTGCTTGCTCCTGAGGATCGTAAAAAAGACGGTCTCTGTACGAAACTGAGCATCCGTCAGAACCTGGCACTGCCAAATCTTGACCTTGTATGCAATAAGATGGGTGTGATAAACTCAGGAAAAGAAGATGCTCTTTGCGAAAAAGCAGTGAAGGATCTCCAGATTAAAACACCGAATGTGGAAATTGATTCCGGCAATCTTTCTGGTGGAAACCAGCAGAAAGTAGTTGTTGGAAAATGGCTCGCAAGAGATTCAAGGGTTGTTATCTTTGATGAGCCCACAAGAGGAATTGATGTTGGCGCAAAGGTAGAAATTTACAATCTGATGAATGAGCTGAAAAAACAGGGAATTGCAGTTATGTTTGTATCCTCTGAAATGCCGGAGGTCATGGGAATTGCAGACCGTATCATCGTAATGTGTGACGGACGTATCACCGGTGAGGTTTCAGCAAGGGAAGCCACCCAGGACGAGATCCTTACAATGGCAACATCCTTTGAAAACAAGAGTATTAAGGAAACTGAGGGAGGAAGTAAAAATGAATAGTAAACAGCAACGCCCTTTAAAGAAATTATTGGGAATCAGGGGAATGGGGGCAGCACTTACCGCATTCGTGGGGCTGATCATTATTTATATCGCATTTGGTATCATTAACCCGGCGGTTTTTTCAGGACAGAATATGTTGAACCTGCTGCGTTCCATGTCCAAGTACCTGTTGATCGGTATTGCACAAAGTTACGTACTGATCACTGGAAACATTGACCTGTCAATCGGATCCATGGTCGGAATGAGCGCCATGATCGCAGCTACCTTAATGACAACAGGAATGGTACCATTCCTTGCAATTGTGATCGCACTTATTGCCTGTCTGGTAGTTGGTGTGGTAAATGGATATCTGGTTGGAAAATTTAAACTCCCTCCATTTATTGCAACTCTGGGAACCATGTTCGTAGCACGAGGAATTGCCTACATGGTAAACGGAAACAGAAATACAGATGCCATTGCAACAGGTGTTGGAAAAGAAACGGCTGATGCATTCCAAAATTGTTTTTATTACGGTAAAACGCTTGGCATTTATAACACATTCTGGATCGCACTTGTTATTTTTGTTATATTTTTCTTTATCTTATCCAAGACACGTACAGGCCGTCATATTTACGCAATCGGTTCTAACGTGGACGCGGCAAAGCTTTCTGGTGTAAACGTAGTTTCCACCACAGTAAAGACTTATCTGGTAAGCTCCGTATGCTCCTGTGTAGTTGGTCTTATCCTTTGCGCACAGGCTGGTATGGGAAATATGGAAGCTGGAAACATGTACGAGATGTATGGCGTAGCAGCCGGCGTAATCGGTGGCGTTTCCCCACTTGGAGGAACTGGAATCCTTCTTGGAACCTTCGCAGGTGCAGCTGTCTGGCAGACTCTGGAAAATGGTCTGAACATGATCGGTGCACAAGTTGGTATCCAGCGAGTTGTAATCGGCGTGATCGTAGTTGCAGCCGTATTGCTGGATGTAGTTGTAAGAAACGGACAGTTTGGCAAACACAGAAAAAAATAACCGCAAGAAAACAGTATTTTTCACAGGAAAATGAAATCGACAACTGAATATGGGAGATGTAAAATAATTTCATGAAACTAAACCGCAAATGGAGAAGGCGGGTAGTTATAAAAAATAATTTTTAGGAGGATTTTTACAATGAAAAGAAAACTTTTAGCTATGGTATGTGCAGTATCTATGATCGCTTCCCTTGGAGCAGCTACTGTTTATGCATCAGATGATGTTAAGGCTACAGGCGATGAGAAAATTGCGCTGATCACAATGGACTCTATCGACCAGCACTGGATCACCCTGAACGAAGGCGCTCAGGAAGAAGCAAAAGAGCTTGGTGTAACAGTTGACTTCATGTCCCCGAATACAAAAGATGACGCTCAGCAGATCGAGTGTGTAAACAATGCAGTAGCAGGCGGTTATGATGCAATCATGGTTGCTGCAAACGGACCAGACGCTATTTCTTCCGCACTTCAGGAAGCAAAAGATCAGGGAATTAAGATCGTATATGTTGATTCCCCTGCAAATGTAGAGGCAGAAGCTACTTTCTCCACAGACAATGAGGCAGCTGGAACAACAGCAGGAGAAGAGATGAAGAAGGCGCTTGAGGATGCTGGTATTACATCTGGTAAAATCGGTATCATTAATGTAAACGCAGCTACTGATTCCTGCGTAAACCGTGAGGAAGGCTTCCGCGCAGCATTTGACGGCACAGACTTCGAGATCATGGAAACCCAGTACGGCGAAGGTGATGCTGCAAAATCCCAGAGTATCGCAGAGAACTACATTACACAGGGTGTTGTTGGTATCTTCGGATGTAATGAAGGCTCCACAACTGGTGCCGGAAATGCCATCAAAGCAGCTGGAAACGCTGACATCATCGGTGTTGGTTTTGATAAATCTGACGCGATTCTGAACCTGATCGACGACGGATATCTTCTTTGCACAATGGCTCAGAACCCAGATGTTATGGGATCTGAAGGCGTAAAAGCAGCTGTAAAAGCAATCAACGGCGAGGAACTCGGCGGAGAAGTTACAGATACAGGTGTATCTGTGATCACAAAGGATTCTGATAAATAATCTGAAATAAAAGGAATATTGTTCATGGAACGTCATGGATATGATGACGGCTGGGGCAGTAATTATAAGGAGCAAGAAAACGTCGGTTTTTCCGGCGGTTTTCTTGCTTAAAATGCTGAAATGGATTATTATTAGAAGTAAGAAAAAGTGGAGAGAGTTTCTAAAAAAATGGGGAAATTTCTTCACAGTAATCATGTAATGGGGACGGAGAACATGGAGATTTTAAAGGTAGTAATTGCAGATGATGAGGTGCGGATCTGCCAGCTGATCCAGGCACTGATCGACTGGGATTCTATGGGAATGAAGGTGGTGGGAATCGCCCACAACGGAGAGGAAGCCTGCGAAATGGTACGGCAGACACAGCCGGATATTCTGATCACAGATATCCGCATGCCAGGCTGCAGTGGCCTGGAGCTGGTAAAAAGGGTGAAGGAGCTGGATTCCGCTCTGGAAGTAATCATAATCAGCGGTTACGCCCATTTCGAGTATGCACAGCAGGCTATCAGTTACGGTGTGGGACATTATCTTCTGAAGCCGGTAAACAAGGGGGAACTGACTGCTACCCTGCAGAAATTGCAGAAAAAGATCGGGGAGCGCAAGGAGTCGGAACTGAATCATCAGGAGCTTGTAAATAAGGCGAAAAGGGATGATGACCATTTACGGGCAAATCTGATCGACCGGCTGCTGGATCAGCCGGATATGCCGGTTTCACAGGACACATTGACGAGCATTTATCATCTGAAAGCAAGACAGGGAGTGTACCAGGCGTTTTGTGTAAAAGTGGATTATGGAAGAAAGATCATTTCTGGCGGCAGAATGGATGGAACAACAGGTCTGGCTGGCGCACGAGAGATCAGCTCCACTTCCAGTGAAATCCTTATGGAAAAAGTACGTGAGGTCCTGGAACGAAATCTGAAAAAAGACAGCCGCGAATTAGTTCTTCTGATTCGTGATGACTATTGCTACGGTATTCTTAACTATCCGGAAAGTGAGAAGGAATCCATCCGCCGGAGCATGAAGAGCAGCCTTACCCAGATGGAAATCCAGAAAAATATGTTTCAGCATGTAAGCTTTTCCATGGCAGTTGGAGCTGCATACAAAGAGGCAGAGCATTTGGCTGACTCTATGCAGGAAGCCCGAAAACTGATCCAGGAAAGGCTGGTAAAAGGGGACGGACGGGTTCTTGACTGTCTGGGAAAAGCTTCAGAAATCCAGGAGAGCGAGTTGCTGAAAAAGTATCTTCGTGAGATTACTCATGCCGTAGAAATTTCCAGCATTCAGAATGCAGCAGAAGCAGTAGAGGATTTGCAGGATACGGTAAATAAGGCGAAAGAAATTCGTGGCAGCGAGATTTTTGAACTGGTGTATGCAGCAGCTGATATTTTTGCGGCAAGTATTCGGATTCCAGAGCGTACTGCTACTGTGGAGGAATTCCGTAAACAGTGTGATAAATGTGGAAAAATAGAGGAAATTTTTTCCTGTCTTGGGGATTTCCAGAAAAAATATATCCAGGAGCAGGCTGAACGCTATGAAACTGATACTATCCGCCCGGTTCGCAAGGCAAAGGAATATATCCAGAACCATTTCAGTGATCCGCTGACTTTAGAGGAAGTCAGCGAGATAGTGGGACTTAGCACTGCTTATTTCAGTGCCTTATTCAAGAAGACAGAAGGAGAAGGTTTTGCAAAATATCTGATCAACGTGAGAATGGAACAGGCCAAGCTACTCCTTCGGGAATCCAATCTTCCAGTAACAGAAATCTGCAGGAGGGTAGGATATAACGATCCGAAACATTTCACACATACCTTTGAGAAAGCGGCAGGGGTGAAACCCTCTACATATAGAAAATTGTATGGATAAATCAAAAATGAAATTTAAAGAAAAACTGAAATACATATCCAACCGGGCTCTTGTCCTGGGAACGGTAGTCTTCGGGAGTTTTATTATTCTGGCGGTAATTCAGCTGTTATTGGCATATAAAGGCGAAACACCCTGGTGGATGGCCATAATTATAACAATATTTGCAATTTTGTTTCCGATTGTATTCTGGCTGTGGATTCACCGCCCTTACATGCGCTGTGAAAAAATGACGGATCGTTTTCTGGATGGTTATATTTTTTCCGAAAAAGAAGATATGGAACTCTTGAACCTGACTCCAAGCATCCAGAAGCAGATGAAAATGGTAGACCGCATTGTGCGTTCTCCCCAGTATATGGATCTGAACAAAAGACAGGCTCAGTACCTGGCTTTGCAGAATCAGATCAATCCCCACTTTCTTTACAATACACTGGAAAGCATCCGTGGAGAAGCTATTATTGCAGGTCTGGACAGCGTTGCAGATATGACAGAAGCCCTGGCAAGATTTTTCCGTTACACCATTACCAAGGTGGAGAATCTGGTTTCTGTGGAGGAAGAACTGGATAACTGTGAGACTTATTTTGGAATTCAGAAATATCGTTTCGGGGACCGGCTGCAGCTTCATATTGATTATGATATTGCAGAGTATGAAAAGATCATGAACTGCAGAATCCCCAAACTGACGTTGCAGCCGATTCTGGAAAACAGCATTATCCATGGCGTGGAGCTGAAGGTTGGCGGTGGAAATCTTTATATCCGTTTTCAGTGTACAAAGGATCGCCTGCTCATCCGTATTTCAGACGATGGGGTGGGAATGGACGAGATGACTTTAGCAAAGCTGAACCAGAAGCTGGGCAAGTCAACCAAGGCCATTCACGACAATGAAGAAAAACAGGGCGGAATTGCTCTGGTGAATGTGAATAACAGAATCCATTTGATCTTTGGGGATGAATATGGCATGCATGTTTATTCTGTACCAGGAGAAGGAACAGATGTGGAGATCACCATCCCTATACTTACTGACGACAGACAGGTGAAAAACAGGAGCGTGTTGGTATGAGAAACGAAGTTCTCAGAATGGAGCGTGTGACGTATAAAGAGGATGAGGTTGTGAAGCTGGAGGACTTCAATCTTCAGATTTTTCAGGGAGAGATTATGGGATTTATGCCTGTTAACAGTCATGGAAAAACAGCTCTTCTGAAGCTTCTGGAACGGAATCTTCCCCTCTATGACGGTTATATTTATTATGGAGGGGAAAAGGTAAACACCTGGAAAGAGAATTACAAGGCAGCAAACAGGATCAGCATTATCCAGGAGAAAAGTTCTCTGGCAGGAAATCTGAACATTGCAGATAATATTTTTGTCCTGCGTCCGGGCTTTCGCCAGTGGGTGATCCGCACAAAGATCCTGAACCGGCAGATGGAACCTTTTTTAGAAGATATCGGAATGGACATTCCCCTTAATAAAGATGTGGAGAAGCTTTCTACTTTTGAACGGATCATTGTAGAATTGCTCCGGGCTGTGATTATGGGATATCATCTGATCGTGCTGGACGAAGTTGGAGCCCTTGTCAGTGATGATGAGTTGAAAAAGCTCCATGGAATTATCCGTCGTTATGTGAAAAAAGGGTTTTCTTTTCTTTATATCTGTTCTCATCTGGAAGAGATTTCCAGTATCTGTGACAGATGTGCGCTGTTTACCAATGGAAGAATCCAGAAGATTCTGGAAAGAGAGGAGCTGTTCAATGATCCGCCCGTAACTTACATGACGGAATATAACGACATGGTCCGTTATCATACGGAAAAAAGGGAAGGGCAGCAGGCTGCACCGGTTGTTTTTCAATGGAAGGGCTACGGAGAGGATGCAGCCTGCAATTTTTCCTTTGATGTGCATAAAGGAGAATGCCTGGCCGTACAGATTATGGATGCCAGGGGAATGGAGGAGCTACGGAAGATTCTGACCGGAGATATTTTACCGGAAAGTGGAGAAATCCTGTTGAATGGGAAGCAGACAGAGATTCCGGGAAATGGCAGGATTGCAGTAATCCAGGAACGTACTACAAAAACCATGATTTTTCCGAAACTGGATTATATGAATAATCTCTGTATTTGTCTGGCAGAAAAAGTTCCTTCAATCTGGCACAACAAACGTCTTCAGAAAAGTATTCGGAATGAATACAGTCCCATATTAGGGACAGATGTTTTTGAAATGCCGGTGGAGGAACTGAGTGAAAAGCAGAAGTATCAGCTGGTGTATACAAGAGTATTTTTGCAGAAACCGGAGATTCTGTTTTGTATTCAGCCTTTCTGCGGCGCTGATCTTGCTCACAGGATGTTTATCTGGAGTATGTTGGAAAAGTTCCTGGATAAGGGGATTTCGGTGGTGATCTTATCTTTGAATTTATCGGATTCCCTGGCTATGGCAGATCGCCTGTTGATTCTTGGGGAAAATGGGAAAAAGAAGGAAATTGTAAGAGAAAATTTCCATAAGATTACCTCGTCGGTGCCCTGGCTGCATAGGTATCCGTCAGAGAGAAAATAAAATGTATAAAACATAATACTAATAATTCGGATTGTATTTTCAAACACGCTCCAGAGCCTAAATAAGAAGCCCATGGCAACAGAAATAAAATTGCCATGGGTTTCTTTATAACTAAAATTCAATTTCAGTCAATCTTCAGAATCAGTTCCAGCACCCGTCTTGCACAGTGCTCTAATTCCGGGCGGCCAAGCTGTCCCATTTCCATGGCCTTTTTCACACGTTCTGGGAAACCAGTTCCCATTTTTACGTCATTTCCGGCCTTGATTTCTTTGTAATGCTCTGCTCTTGTCCACCAGTCAGTGGTGACCATTCCCTTGAAGCCCCACTCGCCGCGGAGAACATCTTCCAGAAGCTCACGGTTCTCAGAAGCGCGGTGACCATTGATTGCATTGTAGGAGGACATGATCGTCCATGGCTGTGCTTCTTTTACAATGATCTCGAAACCTTTCAGATAGATCTCGCGAAGTGCACGCTCGGAAACACGGGAATCGCTGTGCTTTCTGTTGGTCTCTTTGTTATTTGCTGCGAAATGCTTTACAGAAGCTGCAATGTGCTGGGACTGGATACCTTTTACCATAGCTGCGCCCATTTTTCCGGCAATCAGCGGATCCTCGGAATAGTACTCGAAGTTTCTTCCACAAAGCGGATTTCTGTGGATATTTACTGCAGGGGTAAGCCATACAGCAAGATTGTTCTCCTTCACTTCTTCGGCGCCAGCCTGTCCAACCTGCTGAACAAGAGCCGGATTCCAGGTGCAGGCAAGAAGGGTTGCACAAGGCCATGCTGTTGTGTTCATGCTGCATTCCCCGCTGATACGAAGACCGGCAGGACCGTCTGCTGTCATAATGGATGGAACACCATAATCCGGAAGATTTCCAAAGCCGAAGGTATTGGAAACACCTACGTTTGGCTGTCCTCCAAGAAGATGAATCAGATCGTCATCGCTTAACTGTTCCATAAAATCATCCAGGGAAAGCCTGCCTTCTGCTACATCAATAAACTGTTTTCTGCCAAAGTTGTCGAAAAGTGTGCCACGTGTACAGCAGCGGACTGCAGGGGTAATACCTTCCTCAGTGCCCGGCTCCATTTTCTCAAATACGCATTCGTTCATGTCATTGCATGCAGACTGTGGAAGCTCCTCAAAACTGCCGTCAGAGAGCATACGCTCTTTCAGGCTGGTTGGAACAAGATGAGCTGTCAGCTGCTTTGTGATCATATTTTCATACAGTTCCATTGTCAGGAGGCTCTCCTTAGTGTCGCGCACAGAAGTTCCAATATAGAACTTATAAGTACCTTTTTCCAGAATATATGCGGATTTCTTGATTTTTCCAAGGTCATCGTAGGAAGCCATGTCAGCCTTTGCAAAGGAAAGGCGGATCTGCTGTGTCTCACCTGGCTGAAGAAGACGGGTTTTTGCAAAAGCAGCAAGCTGGCGGGCTGGTTTCTTCAGAAGTCCCTGTGGAGCTTCGAAATAAATCTGGACAACTTCTTTTCCAGCCAGGTTACCGGTGTTGGTCACCTGAACTTCAGCGAAAATCTGATCCTCTGTTTCCCACATAGCGGTGGTGTTCAGGCAAAAGGTGGTGTAGGAAAGTCCGTATCCAAATGGATAGATTACTTTTTCCTGTGCTCCTGGAAGGGTTTCAAAATAACGGTAGCCTACATAAATATCTTCTGTATAGTTTACATAATCAAAAGACTCATGGAAGTTAGCAGTGGATGGATAATCATTTACGTCTGCAGCAAAAGTGTCAGCCAGCTTACCGGATGGATTCCCTTTGCCGGTGAGAAGCTCCGCCATGGCAAGCCCGCCTTCCATGCCACCCTGCCATCCAAGAAGAGCGGAGGAAATCCGGTCATCATTTTTTACCCAGGAAAGGTCCATGATTCCGCCGATATTGAGAACGACTACGATATCATCAAAGCGCTCTTTTACCATGGAAAGCATTGCTTTCTCCCTGGTAGTGAGATAGAAGTCGCCATCTGGGAAAACTTCGCCGGAAATTTTCGGCATGGTGGTTTCTGTATCCCATGGATTAAATTCGTTGTTGCATTCAATGCTGGAACGGTCCCAGCCCTCGCCGGAGAAACGGCTGATCACAACAACTGCAACGTCAGCAAATGCTTTTGCGCCGTCAGCAAGCTCCTGGGAAAGCTCTGGCTCTACCGTCATTCCTGGTGCGGCACCTTTTTCATACTGATGTCGGATATCGGTGCGGTAAAAATCGGATAACGGTTCGTAGATCTGAACGGCGTTTTCCTGCATTTTCAGCCCATCGTAAAGGTTGTGTACATAAGAAACCATAACATCACCGCTTCCGCCGCCGCCTTTTACATAGTCGAAGCTGCCCTTGCCAAAAAGGGCGATGCGTGTGCCCTCAGTAAGAGGAAGCAGGTTTTTCTCATTTTTTAGAAGAACCATACCTTCTTTGGCGGCTTCTTTGGAAAGAAGGATATGTTCTTTGCTTGCGGTAACACGGCCGCTTTCCTTAAGGGGAAGGTTTGGCTGGAATTTAACTCTGGTCCATTTGTTCATTGTGGGATGTCCTCCTGTAGATAAATTTATAATTAGAAAGTTTTTTTCGTGTAGTTGCCTTGATATTGCTATTGTACTGGAAAAAGCGGTGGTGTACTAGATGGTTTATTGCTTCTTTTATAGGTCTTTCTTGATATTACAGATGAAATATTATATATTATCATAAAGAATAGATGGTGTATTTTGATTTTAAACCTGTGATATAAGTGTTGTGTATTTTGGATGAGGATGGAAGTCGGGAAATTTGAGTGAAAAAAGAAGGTGAGGCATACTATGAGAGCGGAATATGAAAACGTGCTGGATGATCATTTGGGACAAATTCATTTTACATATGTAAATACCTGGGATGAACTGTTACCAGCACACTGGCATGAGCATTTGGAAATTATTTATGTGCTTGGCGGCGAGATTACAGCATCTATTAATGATGTGAGTTATGAGTTGAAAAAAGGGGATATTTTTCTGGTAAATTCCAATGATATCCATTATACCCATACGCATGAGGATGCCAGGTATTATCTTTTACAGATCCCGCCGGTTCATCTGGAAAGAATTTCTGCAAAGTGGGAGGGACTGAAATTTCAGGAGTTTATAAGGTCGAAATCAGCTGACGCATGTGTTCAGGGAGAACAACTGGAGAATGTGCAGGGAAAGGGACTTGTTGAGATGAGGGAGAATCGAAAGTCTACAAATCGGGCTGATGATCTGTATGATCAGTTGAGAGACGTATTTCGGAAAATTGCAGGCTTTTATGAAGAAAAAAAAGAAGGCTATCATCTTCTGGTGCTTTCTGCTGTTTACCGTTTACTTTATTTTCTTTATACAGAAGGAATCAGGAGTGAGGAAGATACAGAAACAGCTCACGGCACTCTGCGAGACTTGGAACGGATGAAGCTGTGCATGGAATTTGTCCGGGAACATTATGGGGAAAGAATTTCCCTTGCCGATGCTGCTGGGCTTTTGTCCATTACACCAGAGCATTTCTGTCGTCTTTTTCGCAAATATACAGGACAGACCTTCCTGGCTTATGTAAATCAGATCCGCATGGAGCATTTCCACACAGATCTTCTGGAGACAGATAAAAATATAACATTTCTTCTGGATAAAAACGGGATTACCAATTACAAAGGTTTTTTGCGAAAATTTAAGGAAGCTTATGGGGAATCGCCGAAGGAAGTAAGGAGAAAACAGCTGGGAAAAAAGCAAGAATGATTTTTTAGGAAGGCGCTGAAAATAATAAGCAGGACAGATTAAATGTCTGTCCTGCATTGGTTTATAACTGCGCTTTATTTTTTACCAGCATTTCATGAATGATATTCTGTGTATAAGCACCCAGGTGTTTTTTGTCTTCTTTTTCCAGCTGGTCTATGTAGATGGGGGTGCCATACTCCAGGATAACGTGGGTTTTCTTAACTCTTGGAAAATGGTTTTCCCAGATATCAGCGGAGCCGCTGATCGCCATCGGGATGATCGGACAGTTTGCCTTTGCGGCAATTTTGAAGCTTCCCTCATGGAATGGAAGCATGTCCAGTTCATCTTCATTTTTGTTTCGTGTACCCTCTGGAAAAATGCAGATGGAAATGCCAGATTTCACTTTCTCAATAGCAGTGAGAATGGTTTTCAGTCCCTGCTTCAGGTCATTACGGTCAAGAAACAGGCAGTGAAGACGTTTCATCCAGGTAGAAAGAAGAGGAACCTTTTCCATTTCTTTCTTGGCTATGTAGCCGGTACGGATTGGACATCGGGGATAAGTAAGCGGCACATCGAAGAAGCTTCGATGATTTCCGATGTAGAGAACCGGCACATCAGTTGGCACATTTTCTTCTCCGATAACCGTCAGCTTCACACCTGCCACCCACAGGATGAACCGAAAAACAGCCTGGACAATCCGAAGAGAACTGATTTCTTTCGCCATAGGATTGAATTTTCCAATGATCCACTCTACCAGAAGGATGGGAATGGAAAGAATTAGGAATCCAACCACTACGATCACGCATAAAATAAAACGAATCATATGATTTTCCTTTCTGCTTCATAATCGTTGCTGCTCAGACCATGAACAGCAACACATAATCTATGTCTATTATATGAAATTTTAAAAATTCTTGCAATAAATCTTTTTTATCCCTCATACAATAAAATAAATGGAGATTGCTGTTTGCTGTGTTTAAAAACTGAGCATCAGATGAACAGCAACGCGACATCTGAGGTGGCAGAATGAAAAAAACAAAAGCAGTTCTTCTGGGAGTAATTTTGTGGTCACTGCTTTTGGTCAGTGGATGCAATTTTATCCGCATTGAGGAAGAGCCGCGGAAGCCTCTGGAGTATTCCATTGTAAAAAATGAAGAGATACCGGCAGAACTGGCTGCCCTGATACAGGAGAAAAAGAAGAATGAATTTCAGCTGACCTATCAATGTGAAAAAGACCTGTTTCTTGTAAAAGGATACGGGGAGCAAATGAGCGGAGGTTACAGTATTTCCGTGGAAGAACTGGGGTGGACTTCCCAGGCTGTTTTTTTCCGGACAATGCTGCTGGGGCCATCAGACGAGAAAATAACGATCAGTCCGCCTTCCTATCCTTACATCGTGGTGAAGACGGAATACCGAAAAGAACCTGTGATTTTTGAACGCTTTACTGAAAAAAGCGAAAATGATGCAATATAGCAGTCTGGTGAAAAAAGGAGTGGAAAATCGTGGAATTAAGAAAAGAAAGTGTGCAGATGCTTCAGATAAAAAGCCGTGCAGCCAGCCAGGTAACGTTTGATACAGATTATAATGTACCAGATGCAAAGCCGGATGTGGGTCGACTGATCCAGAACAAGGGTGACGTTTCCATGGATGAAGTGCGTCTTAGCGAAGGAAAGGCATTTATCAGCGGAAACCTGAACGTGGATATTCTCTATGTGGGGGAAGAAAACCAGAAGGTGAGCAGTCTGGGGGCAAAACTGCCTTTTGATGAGACTTTGAACCTGGAAGGGATTGCAAGTGGGGATAAAATGTGCCTGAAGTGGGAGATTGAGGATCTCAGCGTGCACATGATTCATTCCCGAAAACTAAACATAAAAGCAATTGTCACCTTTTATGCAGTGGTAGATGAAATGGCAGGGATTCAGCTTCCGGTGGAAATCAGTGAGGAGGGAATTTCAGTAAAAAGGAAGAAAGTCCGTTTAATGAGTCTTATGGTACATAAAAAGGACACTATGCGGATTAAGGATGAAGTGACTTTAGTGTCCAATAAACCGAACATTGAACAGCTTTTGTGGTATACCATCGATGTCCGTGGAATGGATCTGCGTCCAGAGGATAATGTGGTGAAGGCAAGAGGGGAGCTGTCAGTTTTTGTCCTGTATTCGGGAGAAGATGAGGAAAATCCGCTTCAGTGGGCAGAGTATGTGCTTCCGTTTAATACGGAAGTGGAGTGTACTGGTTGTATGGGAGAGATGATTCCAAATATTGGTTTTTCCGTTATGCATCAGAGCATTGAAGTAAAACCGGATTCAGATGGGGAAGAACGGGTAATGAGTGTAGACACGGTGCTGGAACTGGACATGAAGCTTTACCGCGAAGAAGAGCATGACCTGATTCTGGATGTGTACTCGCCTTTGAAAGAATGCATTCCTCAGGGAAAAGAGATGTGTCTGGAAAGCCTCCTGGTACGGAATGACTCCAAATGCCGCGTATCTGACCGTATTGAACTGAAGGAAAGCCAGGGGAAAATCCTGCAGATCTGTCACAGCCAGGGACGTGTAAAGGTTGAGAAAACGAAAATTGTAGAAAATGGAATCCAGGCTGATGGAATTGTATTTATGAAAATTCTGTATATTACAGGAAATGATGAAATGCCATTCTATTCTGTTGATGGAATGATCCCTTTTTCCCATATAATTGAGGCAAACGGGATCAACGAGGACAGTATCTTTTTTCTGCAGGCAGATCTGGAACAGCTGTCAACGTCTATGATCGACAGCAATGAGATTGAGGTGAAGGCTGTGATCAGTCTCAATGTGCTGGTGCTTCAGTGTGAAAACCGGATGATCATAAGCAAAGTGGAGGAGCGTCCCCTTGATATGGAGAAAATCCAGGCAATGCCGGGAATCACGGTGTATGTGGTGAAAAATGGGGATTCTATGTGGGATATTGCGAAAAGATTTTATACTACAGTGGAGGAAATCTGTGAGCTGAATGAACTGGAAGAGGACAGAGTTGTGCCTGGAATGCCGCTGCTGTTGGTGAAGAAGGTGGAAGGGTAAGGCTGCTTTCTGTTTACTGCATATATTTGGAGAAAACCTTTTCAAACATGCTCTGGTCACGTTGTGGACAGTAACGATATATATAGAATGAGAAATTTCCTCGCATAAATGTATTGAAAAAAATACAAAAATATTTTACAATAAAAGCATTGATAAAATTGTATACAAAGTACAAAGAAACTGCTGCTCTTAGAGCCTGCCAGAGGTTTTATGTGAGCGGCAGCTACAAGCGGAGGAAATTATGCGTTTACGTGCACTTGCAAAGATAAATCTGGGACTTGACGTGGTTGGAAAACGTGATGACGGATATCACGAAGTCCGTATGATCATGCAGACCATACAGATGTATGACGTGCTTGAAATTGAGAAAAAAAAGGAGCCGGGAATTGTCCTTACCACGAACATTCCTTACGTTCCTACTGACGAGCGGAATCTTGTATATAAAGCGGCGAAAATGTTAATGGATGAGTTTGATATAAAAGAGGGGCTTACCATGAATCTGGAGAAGTTTATCCCGGTAGCAGCCGGCATGGCTGGTGGAAGCTCTGATGCGGCAGCTGCTTTTGTTGGAGTGAACCGCCTGTTTGGACTGGGACTTTCTGAGGAGGAGCTGATGAAGCGTGCTGTGAAGGTTGGAGCGGATGTTCCGTATTGTGTGATGCGCGGAACTGCTCTTGCAGAGGGAATCGGAGAGAAGCTGACCAGACTTCCCAGAGTACCTCACTGCTATGTTCTGGTGGGAAAACCAGGAGTAAATGTTTCAACCAAGACTGCTTATGAGAACCTGAAACTGGACGATCCTGCTGTGGTTCATCCGGATATCGATGGTATGGTGACAGCTGTCAGAAATGGTGATCTTGATGGAATGATTTCCAGAATGGGAAATGTATTTGAACCGGGAATTATCAGCAAATATCCTGTGATCCAGGAAATCAAAGATTTGATGGAGAGCAACGGAGCACGTAAGGCCATGATGAGCGGAAGTGGTCCTACTGTATTTGGCATTTTTGATGATAAGGAGAAAATGGATCGGGCAGCAGCTGTTCTCAGGGAGAGCAGACTTGCGAAGACTGTTTTTGCCACAGATGTTTTTTAGCGGAGGAAAATACAAATGACAAGTGATTTTACAGTGCATATGGATGAGTATCTTCCACTTAGGGAGGTCGTTTTTAACACATTGCGTCAGGCAATCCTGAAGGGAGAACTGAAGCCGGGCGAAAGACTTATGGAGATTGCCCTTGCGGAGAAGCTTGGGGTGAGCAGAACTCCTATCCGGGAGGCCATGCGTAAGCTGGAACTGGAAGGGCTGGTTGTGATGATCCCGAGACGTGGAGCCCAGGTTGCCAATATTACAGAGAAGGATCTGAATGACGTTCTGGAGGTCAGGATCACTCTGGAAAATATGGCCATTGAGAAGGCCTGTGCTAATATGACAGATGCGGATATCCGGAAGCTGGAGCAGGCGGCTGAGGTTTTCCAGACCAGTACGGCGGAAGGCGACCTGGTAAAGATGGCTGAGGCGGATGTGAATTTCCATGAGGTAATTTATGAAGCTGCTGATAATAAAAGACTGATGCAGGTTCTGAATAATCTTCGCGAGCAGATCTACAGATATCGTGTAGAATATTTGAAAGAGGATGAGTCCAGAAACCGTCTGGTGAAAGAGCATGAGAAAATTACCAGGGCGATTAAGGAACGGGACGTGAAAGCGGCACAGGAGTTGTCTTTTGAACATCTGGAAAATCAGCGGATGGGAATTATTCAGGCGATTCGGGCAGAAGAGTAAACTGAGTGGTTTTCTGGGAGCGGAGCGGGCACATCCTGCCCGCGTTCCTCTTTTTGGGAAGTTGAGAGAAAATGAATATAATTGTTTTTATGGGAGATACTGGGAGAGATAACCAGTGTCTTTTTTTTGTGTAATGGGAAATTTCGTTGAAATTTTCCATTACAAAAAAAACTACCGGGCAGGATCGCACTGCGGCGAAATGAAAGATGTCGTCCGAAGCGACCCGCCGCAGGCGGAGAATCCTGCAGGCAGGATTTTCTTTTGTTGCCTGAAAATGGAAAAGAGGAGCAGTGTTGGATAAAAATGATAATATTGTTATGATTTCAAAGGATATTCGAGCAAATGAACGGTATATAAGAGAACGCCTGGTGGATTGTGGAGATATTCAGATCCGGAAGATGCGGCTGGGGGATGAGCGGAAGGTTGACTGTCTGATGGTCTATATTGAGGTAGCGACTTCCAATATGATGCTGGAAGACTCTGCCATTGGAAAAATGGTGGGGCATTTCTGGGAGATTTCACCTGGGGAAATGCAGGAATTTGTGGAGTATAACAGTCTGGGAATTGCGGATGTAAAGAAGCTGACTGACATGGAGCAGGTGTTCGCAGGGCTGCTTGCCGGAAATGCGGTTTTCTTTATGGACGGATTTGACCAGGCCATGAAAATTTCCAGTGCCGGTTATCCAAGCATGGGCGTAACAGAAGTGGAGATGGAGAAGGTTCTGAGAGGTTCCAGGGAAGGCTTCTCTGATTCTGTGAAAATAAATTCCGCGTTGATCCGGAAGCGGCTTCGGGATACCAGATTAAAGGTAGTGGAATTTTATATTGGGGAGAGATCACATACACTGGTCCAGATGGTGTATATGGAAGATCTGGTGCAGGAGGAATTTCTGGAGCAGGTGAAAGAGCGGCTTGGAGAGTTTCGAATAGATGGAATCCTGGACAGTGGAATGCTGGAACAGCTGACGGAGGATTCCTGGTTATCCCCTTTTCCGCAGTATCAGACTACGGAAAGACCAGATCGTGCAGCGCAGGAAATTTTAAATGGAAAAGCAGTGCTTCTCTGTGACAATTCTCCGTCAGCGCTTATTTTGCCAGGGATTTTTCACAGCTTTATGGAAAGCAGCGAGGACTGGTATAACCGATTTGAAATGGCATCATTTCTTCGAATACTGCGCTATGTGGCACTGGCAGCTGCTACATTGCTGCCGGGACTTTATCTTGCAGTGATCCGGTTTCACACGCAGATTCTTCCCACGAACATGCTTCTGTCCTTTGCCCAGGCAAGAGAAGGTGTACCATTTTCCAGCATTGCGGAGCTTGTTCTGCTGGAGTTATCCTTTGAACTGATTCGGGAGGCTGGTGTACGGATTCCGGGAGCGCTGGGAAATGCTATGGGAATTGTGGGAGGACTGATCGTGGGATCTGCTGCTGTGGAAGCGAATCTTGTAAGCCCGATCGTGGTCATGGTTGTGGCAATCACGGCACTTGGTTCTCTTGCAATCCCAAATGAAGAATTTGCCTCGGCATTTCGGATGCTTAAATATTTCTTTTTGTTTTTGGGAGGATATCTGGGGATTTTTGGAATTGTGACAGGAGTATATCTGACAGTATCACATCTGGCAGGACTTCTCAGCTTTGGAGTTCCATACCTGTCGCCCTTTGTCAAACAAAGTACGGATAATGGGACTGGAAGCAAAATTGTGAGAGTGCCATTTAAAAAGAGATGGAGGCGTCCTTCATATGCCAGACAAAATGAGCGAGTGAGACTGCGAAAAATCCGCAATAAAAACAGGAAGGATAGGTAGCTGGAATAAATGAAATTTGCAGAAAATAATCGAATCTCCCAGCGGCAGCTCTATAGGCAGATCGTGATTGCGTTTATTGCACCATTAATATTGTGCCTTTTCGGAAACAGAAAAACTCTGGGGCTTGGCGGGCTGGCAGGGACTGCAGCAGCCCTTGTAGCTGTGCTGTTTTATGTGATTTTTCTCATCCGTCTTCGTTATGCTTTTGCCAGACCCTGCAAAACAGCCGGTGTGGTGTTGGGACGGCTGGCAGCGTTGTTTTTTCTTATATACTGTATTCTTGGAGCTGCGTTTCTTTTGAATCTTCTGGTAGAAATTGTTGCAGTCAGTCTGGGAACAGGTATAGGAAAAAAATGGCTTTGTCTGATCACATTGCTGGTTTGCAGTCTGGGCACGCAAAAGGGGATTCAGAGGCGAGGCAGAATGGGAGAAGTGTCAGGAGGCGTGGTACTTGCAGCGGTTATGCTTATGTTAGTCCTGGCTGTGGGACAGGGAAAATGGGAGTATTTTCAGGAAATGGTATGGAATTCCTCTTTCTCAGGAAGAAAAATTCTGGAAAGTGGATATGATGTGATATGTGCATTTTCCGGATTGGGGCTGCTTCCCTTTGCACTGAACTGTGTAGGAAACAGTAAAGATACAGGGAAAACTGTAAGCATTGCCGTTTTTACCCTGGGAATTTTGCTTATTCTGACGGAATTGCTGCTTCCTTCTGTATTTGGATGGGGGCGGCTGAAATATGAAAGCTGTCCGATTTTGCCGCTTCTGGCAGGTGCGGAGCTTCCGGGAAATGTATTGGCAAGATTTGATGTCCTCTGGATGGGATTTCTTTTATACAGCCTTTTATTTTCTATTGGAAGTTTTCTGCATTATGGTCATTTAATTGTGGAAAAGGCAGATATGGGAACTGGAAAGCTGTGGATATCTATTCTGGTTTTTGCCGGAGCCGTGTCAGAAACTGGCAGATGGGGAATTTGGAATAGCTTTCCACTGTATCTGAAATATATATTTGTGCCCGGAATGCTGGTGCTTCAGATTATATTTTTTATGGCTGGAAAAAAGAAGTGGAAAAAGAAGTTTGCCGCAGCATGTGTCAGTGCATTGTTTCTGGTAACCGGCTGTGGCGGTGTGGAACCTGAGAAACGCATGTATCCGCTTGCACTTGGAGCCGATATTACAGATGGGAGATATCAGCTGACTTACGGAATCCCGGATCTTCCAAAATCTACCGGACAGGAAAAAGACGGGGAAGATCAGGGGAATGCTGCACCGTCGATTCAGGGAAAAAACTTTCGTGAGATTGAAAATATATACAGCCGGACACAGGAAAAATATCTGGATATGGGACATCTGGAAATTCTGGTTCTTGGAGAGAGGCTGTTGGATGGAGGGCGTTGGGAGCAGGTTCTCGAGTATCTGAAGCAGGAGCCGACTATAGGTGAAAATGTTTATGTGTTTCGCTGTGCTGCGGCATCTGAAGCAGTAGCCTGGGTAAGCCCTCAGGACGTTTCTCTGGGAGAGTATCTTCTTGGGCTGCTGGAAAATAATCCAAATGGAAGCCCGGGACAGGCAGTAACGCTTCGTGAGGTTTATCATGAGTTTTATGAACGTGGTGCTTTGTCTGAATTGCCAGAACTGAAAATTTATGGAAAGGAACTGGAAGTGAAATTTTAGCCGAATCTCCCACAAATTGTGACGCACATCTTGCAGAAAG
>OLPA01001093.1_pt1 | contig 23752 bp, 26 predicted proteins | sample 1672811 | NCBI WGS metagenome assembly OLPA01 (sample SAMEA3136726, study PRJEB25190) | human gut metagenome | biome: human gut; feature: human-associated habitat; material: faeces | place: Austria | collected 2013
GGGCCCCGTGGGTTTGTCCACGTCGTAAATATCGCGCAGGTTGGTGTCGAAATCATACACGTTCTTGTAATCACGGACAACCTTCCCCGCCCAATAGGCGGCGCTGTCGTACATGATCTGAGGCTCACGGCGCATCTCTGTATAACGGTGAACGTTGTGCTCCTTCGAAGACGCGATGGTCAGGTAGGCCTTTGCCATCAGCGACTGCGCAGCCACCTTGTCCGCCCGTCCGAAAACTTTGTTGACTTCGAGCAGGTTGTCCGCCCGGGCCAGATCGCCTAAGATCAGATCATAAAGCTGGTCGAGGCCCGTTGCCATCGGAGGCGTTGTCTGCGATAGCTCCGCCACCATCTTTGTCTGCACGGGCACGATGCCGAACGTGCGCACCAGATTGAAATAGTTCCATGCACGCAGGAAATAAGCTTCGCCGAGAATTCGGCGGCGCGCCGTCTCGCTCAGCACCGAACTGTTTTGGATATGGTCGATCACCGTATTGGCTCGGTTGATCGCGATGTAGCAGTATTTGAATTTCTTTCTTGACAAAGAGCGCAAAAGTGAATATACTACAGTTTGTTACCGCGAATAACGGTTTCAATAGTTGGTGCTGATTAGGGCGAGGGTCCACCCGTTCCCATCCCGAACACGGAAGTTAAGCTCGCTTCTGCCCACAATACTTGGCTGGAGACGGCCCGGGAAGATAGGTAGCGCCAACACGAAAGAAGTCACTCATGCGAGTGACTTCTTTTTGTTTATTGTATCGAAATGAGGGCCCGCGCTTGAAGCGCGGGCCTTCATTTGTCGTTTGGTCTCTTTATAGTGCTTCAAAATGATACCGCGGTTTGCCGAGACTCTTTTTGCCGTATTCGATGGCTTCTGCAGGGCAGTAGCAGATGCAGGCCATGCAGTGGGTGCAGTCCTTGCCCCAGACAGGTTTGCCGTCATGCAGGGTGATATTGTTGGCGGGACAACGCCGGACACATTGACCGCAGCCGATGCAGGCGCTGCTTACAGTGAAGGCATTCGCCTTAACAAAGAGCGGGTAGAAGAGCGGATTGACAGCACTGCTCATGAAGCGATCGTAGAGGTTGCTGCGCGGAGAGGCAAAGTGTCGATCAGACTGAATGGCGGCGATGGCGCACTCAATACTCGGCTCGGCATTGACTACGATTTTTCGCGCTTCGTCCGGCTGCGGGGCATTGAACATGGCAATATAGTTTTCCGGCATGACAATCTCTGCCGTGCCCATATAGGCAAGGTGCTTTGTTTCACAGAGGGCTTGGTTGTATTTATTCGCATTGCCAATCTCGCTGCCGCAGGTCATGACGAACCACGCCCGCTTCGCGCCGATGAGGTCAGTTTTCAGCAGCCAGTCCTGCACGATGCGGGGAATGCGCCAGGCATAGGTGGGCGTAACGAATACAATTCGTTCGCCGGTCTCAATTGGCGAAGAATCTCGGGCTTTGATGCGGTCATTCATATTGAAAAGCGTATCGTCCAGTGCATCTGCGATGCGCTGCGCTACATATTTGCTGTTACCGGTGCCGGAAAAATAAAGAATCATATCAAAACCCCCTCGCAGTGGTCGATCTCATGCTGAATGATCTGCGCCGTCCAACCGGTAAAGGTTTTGATGCGCGTTTGAAATTTCTCATTCTGCCATTGCACCTTGATGGTCTGAAAGCGCTTGGTTTTCCGTGTACCGCTGAGGGAGAGGCAGCCTTCTTCCGCTTCATACGCGGTGGACTTCTTCACGATGACGGGGTTAAACATGACCAGGTATTCGCCCTCATTATCAAACGCGATGATGCGCTTGCAGACGCCGATCATGTTGGCTGCCATGCCAACGCAGCCGTCTTTATGGGCGGTCAGTGTGTCCAGCAGATCCTGTGCTGTGCCGAGATCATCTGGCGTGGCGAGATCAGCCTTCTGCGACAGAAAGAATTCGTCTTTGCAGATTTCACGAACCATGGGAAGTCCTCCTTGCTTTATTAAGGTAAGATCAGCACTCCACGGCGACCTTGATGACGCCGTCCTGCTTCTTTTCAAAGAGTTCGTAAGCCTCTTCGATCCGGCTGAGGGGATAAGTGTGGGTGATAAGAGGTACTGTATCGAGTTTGCCCTCGGCGATCAGCTTCAGCGTTTCCTCACAGTGGCAGCCGTCCACGCCGCCGGTTTTGAAGGTGAGGTTCTTGCCATACATATCGGGCAGCGGCAGCGTCTGCGCTTTGTCATAGAGCGCGACCACCGTTACGATCGCGTTCGGCCTGGCGCACTCCCACGCAAGGCGGAACGTTCCCTCTGCACCTGCGACTTCAAGCACCACGTCTGCGCCGCCATGGTCGCTCACCGCGCGCACAACGTCTGCGCAGTCCTCCGGCGATACGGTCATCACCTCGGGGTAATGTGCGCGGATAAAGCGGACGCGGTTCTCATCTTTTTCACAAATGATAATGTGCTTGGGCTTTTTCAGCATTACGCAGAGCAACGTGCAAATGCCCGTCGGTCCCGCGCCGAGGATCAGCACGGTATCGTCTTTTGTGATCTCGGAAATATGTGCTGCCCAGAAGCCGGTGGCGAGCACGTCGCCCACCAGCAAAGCCTGCCGATCGGTCACACTGTCGGGAATTTTATTAAGCCCCTGATCGGCAAAGGGCACGCGCACATATTCCGCCTGCCCGCCGTCGATGCGGCAGCCAAGCGCCCAACCGCCGTTTTGATCGGTGCAGTTGTTGACATAGCCCTTTTTGCAGAAAAAGCACTCGCCGCAGAAAGTCTCTACATTGACCGTTACGCGGTCGCCCGGCTTCACGTTCTTCACCGCGCTGCCGACTGCTTCCACAATGCCGACCATCTCATGTCCCACCGTGATGCCCGGAACGGCGCGGGGAACGCTCCCGTGCTTGATGTGCAGGTCGCTGGAGCAAATGCTCGCGAGCGTCACCTTCACAATGGCGTCCCGCTCGTGCAACAGTACCGGCTTTGGCTTTTCCGTTAATTCAAATTTTCCTTTTGCAACATATGTGTAAGTCTGCACCCTTCGATCCATCTCTTTCTGAAAACTCGTTTTTCCTCATTTTGCTTTTCTATCAAATCCAATCTATCATACCACGGGAAGCACGAAAAGAAAAGAACGGAAGATGAAGGTTTGCGCCGGATATCTCAATGAGGGCTGCTTAAAAAACAAAAAAGCAAGGGAAAACGCAATGTTTTCTCTTGCTTTTCTTGGCGCGGAAGAGAGGATTTGAACCTCCGCGACGCTTTTTACACGTCCTACTCCCTTAGCAGGGGAGCCCCTTCGGCCTCTTGGGTACTTCCGCAGGTCGATGGTGTTTTTTCAATTGGCGGAGAGAGTGGGATTCGAACCCACGGATGCTTTCACATCGCCGGTTTTCAAGACCGGTGCCTTCAACCGCTCGGCCATCTCTCCGGATAATGAGTTCGCGCCTAACTCCCAAACGCAAGACTAATATTACCATAGATATGTGCTGTTTGTCAACCAAAATTACAAGCTTTTTCTTGGATTATTCGATCGGCAGGAGATCTGCCGGGTGCCTTTGCCGCATTTGTGCGCCGATGCTTAATAATTTCTACCGCTGATGTTTGAAATTAGTTAAGAAATTTCACAGTGGAATCGCAAGGTTTGCATGATATAACTCTTCCACAGACAGGAAAACAAGAGATGCCGGGATTTCCGGCAGTGGAGGAGACGATTATGCAGACAGTCATCACGATCAACGCGGTCATCATGGCCCTCTTTTTCGTATGCTATTCCTATCAGTTCTTTTATGTGGCGGTGGCGCTGCTGAAGCGGAAGAAATTTATCGGCCGCAATGAAAACCACCGCATTGCCATTCTCATCGCTGCGCGCAATGAGGAGAATGTCATCGGTTATCTGCTCGACAGCATTTGTGCGCAGACTTATCCGATGGATCATGTAGATGTTTACGTCGGTGCGGATAACTGCACGGACGATACCGCCCGCGTGGCGCGCGAGCATGGCGCGATCGTTTTTGAGCGGCACGACACGCTGCATGTCGGCAAGGGCTATGTGCTTAACGACATGCTCAGACGCATTCGCCGTCCCGGCCGCAAGCACTACGACGCCTATCTTGTGTTGGATGCAGACAATATCCTTGACCCGAACTTCCTTTCCGAGATCGAAAAGGTCTATTCCGCGGGCTACGAGATCGTGACCTGCTATCGCAATTCCAAAAACTATGGCGACAACTGGATCTCTGCGGGCTATGCGCTGTGGTTCCTGCGCGAGGCACAATACTTGAACAATGCGCGCATGCGCCTCGGCAGCAGCTGCGCGGTGTCCGGCACAGGATTTCTGTTCTCTGACGGTGTGCTGCAGCGGTGCGGTGGGTGGAACTTCTTCCTGCTCACGGAGGACATCGAATTTACCATCGACAATGTTGCCCGCGGGGAAAAGGTCGGCTACGCAGGAGGTGCGGTGCTCTATGATGAGCAGCCCACGAGCTTTGCCCAGTCCTGGCGGCAGCGCATGCGCTGGTCGAAGGGGTATTTGCAGGTTTTCCGCAAGTACGCCGTGCAGCTTTTCTCCGGCATTGCGCACGGCAGCTTTTCCTGCTATGACATGACGATGAACATCATGCCTGCGGCAGTGCTGACGGGGGTGAGCGTGATCGTGAACATCGGCGCGGCGCTCTCGAACGCTGCGTCCGGCGGCTCGATGGAGATGCTTGTTGTCTCTGTGCTGCAAACGCTGGCGAGCCTGTATGCAACGCTTTTCGTGCTCGGCGCGATCACGACTGTGACGGAGTGGAAGAACATTCGCTGCGCGGCGTGGAAAAAGGTGCTCTATGCCTTTACGTTCCCGCTCTTCATGCTCACTTATGTGCCCATCTGCATCGCTTCGCTCTTTACGAAGGTCGAGTGGAAGCCGATCTGTCACACGAGAGTGATGACGCTCAAGCAGATCGAAGAGCACGGATTGCGCGCATCATGACAAAATAATTTGAGAGAGGGGCTTTGCTCCCCTCTCTTTATCGTTATCGCTTGTCGCCGGGTTTGAAGAGGAGCGCCATCAGCACGGCGAAAACGACCGCCGCGGCGATGCCTCCCGCGGTGGCGCTAAGCCCTCCGGTCATCACGCCGAGCCACCCATGCTCGCCGACAGCCTTTTCTACACCCTTGGCGAGCGAATAGCCAAAGCCTAACAGCGGCACAGTCGCGCCTGCGCCGCCCCATCGGACGATGGGCTCATATATGCCGACGGCCGTCAGAAAAACGCCGCAGACGACATAACCCGTCAGAATACGCGCAGGGGTGAGAGATGTTTTGTCGATCAAAATCTGACCGACGGCGCAGAGAATGCCGCCGCAGAGAAAGGCGCGCAGATAGTCCATCGCTTAAACCTCCTTCTGATTTGAGAGTATGAGCGCGTGGCAGATACCGGGGATGCTCTCGCCTTGCAGCGTCGTCGTGGGGGAGAGCAGCGCGCCCGTCGGCGCAAAGATCATGCGCTGCCACCTGCCCTCGCGCATTCCGCGCAGAAGATAGCCGCACAGGACGCTCGCCGAGCAGCCGCAGCCGCTGCCGCCGCAGTGCATGTCCTGCGCCTCAATGTCGTAAAGCAGCAGCCCGCAGTCGGTGTAGCGCGCGCCGAGCGGCAGCCCGTCGCGCGCAAAAAAATCAGAAACGATCCGATGCCCCAGCTTTCCGAGATCTCCCGTGACGATGAGATCATAGTCCTCGGGTTTCGTTTGCGTGTCGCGGAAGAGCGCGCAGAGCGTATCGTATGCCGCTGCCGCCATCGCTGCGCCCATGTTGTTCGCATCGGTGATGCCCTTGTCGATGATCCTGCCGGTCGTGACATGGGTGATAAAGGGACCTTCGGCACTTTCTGCAACGATACAGCAGCCGCTGCCTGTGGCTGTCCACTGCGCTGTAGGCGTGCGCTGCGAGCCGTAGGGCACCGGCATGCGGTATTGCCGCTCGGCGGTGCAGAAGTGTGAGGACGTAAGCGCAGCCGCGCGCAAGGCATAGCCGCCGTCAATCATCAGCGCGGCAAGGGAGAGGCTCTCACCCATTGTGGAGCACGCGCCGTAAAGCCCGTAAAAGGGAATACGGCTCTCGCGCAGGGCGAACGAAGAGCCGACGCACTGGTTCAAAAGGTCACCGGCGAAAATGAGATCAAGCTCACTTTCCCGCAGCCCCGCTTTTTCCAGCGCGCGGGAGAGTGCATGACGCTGCATGGTGCTCTCGCCCTTTTCCCAGGTGGTTTCACCGAAGAAATGATCCTCGCTCAATTCATCAAAATAGTCGCGCAGCGGTCCCGCGCCCTCAAGCCGTCCGCCGACGGCGGCGAACGAGAGAATAGCGGGGCAGGTGTCAAGACGGCGCGTCTGCGCGCCAACGGTTTTTCGTTCCATTGCGTTCTTCCTTTCGTAAGGATTTAGGGGAATCGCTCAAAAGTATGTATAGTCTCTGCCGCTTTTCCAAGAATATGAGCACTTGACGCACTTTGACAGAAATGCTATGATAAATATACAACAAACAAGGAGGATTTTTCCTGTGAAACGAGTGATCTCTACGACCGCTGCTCCCGGCGCTGTCGGCCCTTATTCTCAGGCTGTCGAGGCAAACGGCTTTGTGTTCGTTTCCGGTCAGCTCCCGCTGGATCCGGCGACCGGCGCCTTTGTTTCCGACAATACCGACGAGCAGGCAGAGCAGTGCATCAAGAATCTGCTGGCCGTACTCGCGGCAGCAGGCTGCAAGGCGGAGGACGTTGTCAAGGCGACCGTCTTTATGATCGACATCGGCGAGTTTTCCGTTGTCAACGAAGTCTACGCCAAGTATTTTAACGGCGAGTGCCCCGCGCGCTGCGCGATGCAGGTCGGCGCACTGCCCAAGGGTGCGCTGGTCGAGATCGAGGCCATTGCGGTCAAGCCGTAAGCAGACCGAAACGAAAAGAAAGGGGGAAACACAGTTTCTCTCTTTCTTTTTTGATGCGAATGCAGTATAATATTTTGATTATCTATCATAAATTTGCTTTCCGGGAGGAAATGAGATGAAAGAAGAGATGCGTACCATCGGTTATCTCTGTCCTGCGTGCCGCAAGCGCGTCATTCAAAGCAGAAGTGTTTTTGCCCTGTCCGCTTCGGGCGCGGTCGTGAGCTGCGAGTGCGGCGAGTCGAGCCTGACCATCGATGCGGAGGAAAATAAGTTCCGTCTGTGCGTGCCGTGCGGCGTGTGCGGCGGCGAGCACACTGCGGAGTGCAGCGCGGAGAAACTGCTGCACGGGCGCGGCATCGGCCTTGCCTGCCCGGAGACAAAGATGCTCTGCTGCTTCATCGGCGAGGAGTATGCCGTGGAGCATGAGATGGAGCAGCTTTCCTTCGCGGCAGCCAAGGAGCGCGAGCAGGGCAGCGATCCCGCCGCCTTTGCCGACAGCGTTATCATGTATGAGATCTTATCCGAGCTCAAGGAGATCGCCGCGCGCGAAAACGGCATTACCTGCTCCTGCGGCAGCAAGGACTACGGCATGGAGATCCACAGCACCTATGTGGATCTTGTGTGCAGGAGCTGTGGGGCAAGGCTGCGGATCCCGGCAGCGACGGACGAGGATCTCGACCGTCTCTGCTGCCACATGAAGCTGCAGATCAAGAGTGAGTGAGGGGAGTATATGATCGGTTTTCTTGCACGCCGGTTCATTCAGAACTACCAAAATACCGCCGACGCTGCGGTGCGCCGCGCTTACGGCGTGCTTTGCGGCGCGGTGGGCATTGCCATCAACCTGCTGCTCTTTGCGCTCAAGCTGCTGGCAGGAACGCTTGCAGGCTCGGTCGCCATTACGGCGGACGCGTTCAACAACCTCTCCGATGCGGGCGCGTCCATCGTGACGCTGCTGGGCTTTCGCCTTGCCGGGCAGAAGCCGGATACCGAACACCCCTTCGGACATGGCCGCATCGAGTATATTTCGGGACTGATCGTTTCGCTCGTCATTCTTCTGATGGGCTTTGAGCTGCTGCGCGATGCGGTGGGCGCGATCCTCCACCCCGAGGCGGTGGAGTGCAGCGCGCTGACGGTCACGATCCTGCTTGTTTCCATCTGCGCCAAGTTTTATATGTACTGCTACAACCGCGGCGTGGGGAAGAAGCTCAACGCCGCCGCCATGCAGGCGACCGCGGCAGACAGCCTGTCCGACTGCGCGGCCACCGCGGCGGTACTGCTCTCGACGCTTGTGGGGCATTTCCTGCACTGGCAGATCGACGGCTGGTGCGGCCTTGTTGTGTCGCTGCTCATTCTGTGGGCGGGCTTCCAGGCGGCAAAGGACACGCTCTCTCCGCTGCTTGGCCAGCCGCCGACAGAGGAATTCGTGCAGGAGATCCGCGATATTGTGATGGCGAATAAGGCCGTGTGCGGCATCCACGACCTTGTGGTGCACGATTACGGCCCCGGCCGCGTGATGATCTCGCTGCATGCCGAGGTGCCCGCGCACGGTGATATTCTCACCCTGCACGACGAGATCGACAATGTGGAAAAGCAGCTGCACGACAAGCTTGGCTGCGAGGCGGTCATTCACATGGATCCCGTGGTGACGAACGATGAAGCGGTGAATGTCACGCACCAGAGGATCGCAGCACTGGTGCGCGGCATCGACGAGAACATCTCCATCCACGATTTCCGCATGGTCACGGGGCCGACGCACACGAATGTGATCTTCGACGCCGTTGTTCCCTACAGCTGCAAAATGAGCGACAGGGAAGCGGAGGAGAAGATCAAAAAGGCGGTACACGAGCTGGATCCGAGCTATTTCGCTGTGGTGCAGATTGACAAGAGCTATGTGAGATAAGCGCACGCGCGCAAAAGGAGAACCGATGACGGAAGAAATCAAAAAGCTGAAGGAACTCATTGACGGAACGGACAATATCGTCTTTTTCGGCGGGGCAGGCGTCTCAACTGAGAGCGGTATTCCGGATTTTCGCAGCGTGGACGGGCTGTACCACCAGCAGTGGGACGACCCGCCTGAAACGATTTTGAGCCACACGTATTACGAGCGCTATCCCGAGAAGTTCTTCGCTTTCTACCGCGCAAAACTCCTCTGCGAGGGCGCAAAGCCGAACGCTGCGCACTTGAAGCTTGCCGAGTGGGAGCGCGAGGGTAAGGTAAAGGCTATTATCACGCAGAATATCGACGGGCTGCATCAGGCGGCGGGCAGCAAAAATGTCCTCGAGCTGCACGGCAGCACGCTTCGCAACTACTGCGAGAAATGCGGGAAGTTTTACGCCGCGAGTGATATCAAAAACTCGACCGGCGTGCCGCGCTGCACCTGCGGAGGGCGCATCAAGCCCGACGTGGTGCTCTATGAAGAGGGGCTTGACGAAAAGACGCTTTACCGCGCGGTGGAGTACATTCAGGAGGCTGATGTGCTCATCATCGCGGGCACGTCGCTCGCGGTCTATCCCGCGGCGGGGCTTGTGCGCTATTATCGCGGACACAAGCTTGTCGTCATCAATAAGACGCCTCTTGACCGCGGCCTTGGCGCCGATCTGGTCATCACCGGAGCGGTGGGAGAAACGCTCGCGCAGATCTGACAGGAAAGCACCGGAAAAGTTTGAAAAAACCGTGGTTTTCCGGTGCTTTTTGTATGACGAATTTTTTTATTTTTTCTTGCAAAAAAAGGTTGACATTCGACCTCTTTTGGGCTTATAATAGCCAAGCGGTCGTTGAGAAACAGCCGCTTGAAAAGATGAATATGCGGGTGTGCTGGAATTGGCAGACAGGCTAGCTTGAGGTGCTAGTGTTCGTATGGACGTGCGGGTTCAAGTCCCGCCATCCGCACCATCTTTTTTAAAAATAGAATACGCGCGAGTGGTGGAATTGGCAGACTCGCTAGATTCAGGTTCTAGTGCTCATTACGGGCGTGCGGGTTCAAGTCCCGCCTCGCGCACCATCGTTTATCCTTGAAAACCTTGTGTTTTCAAGGATTTTTTCTTTTCTCTGCGACTGGTTACCCTTATTTTTACCCTTTACGCTTTTGTCACACGTTGGATCTGAGAGACAACAGAAATATAAAGATCTACTGGATTTGTAAATAACAAATCGACTCCTTTTTAGCCTGCAGGAAAAGCGCCGCACCGTTCGAAAAAAGTTTTTCAAAAATGCAACATTCCCTCTTTTCAAATGATATAGTAAGTGAAAGGCCTTTCAAGGAGAATCCCATGTTGACAGAAGAACAGTTTTCGTATCTTGCAAAAAAGTATATGGACACGGTGTTCCGGCTGGCGTTCCACTACACCAAAAGCCGCTCGGAGTCGGACGACATCACGCAGGAGGTGCTGCTCAAGCTCTACCGCGCGGACAAGGCGTTTGAGAGCGAAGACCACGTCAGGCACTGGCTTATCCGTGTCACGGTCAACGAGTGCAAGCGGGCATTCCTCTCTCCATGGAAGAGAACAGAGCCGATCGAGGACTACGCCGAGCAGCTTGCGTTCAAAACGCCGGAGCACAGCGAGCTCTTTCATGCTGTGATGGCGCTGCCGCAGAAATACCGCGTGCCAATCTTTCTGCACTATTACGAGGGCTACTCCTGCGGGGAGATCTCCCAATTCCTCGGCATTCCCAACGCGACCGTCCGCACCCGGCTGCGGCGCGGTGCTGCGCATCGAGCAGGTCATCGCCGACCGCTATTGTGCGGCGGTCCTCATCGACTTTACCGCGCCGGAGGGGACAATACTGGATCAGGACTACTACGCATTCGATCGGAGCGTGTCCGCAACGTCCAGGGACGGAGTGAAAATGGAGACCTACGGCATTGGCTGGGAGGTATTGCCAAGCAACACGGAAAATGAGGCGGACCGCCATGCCGCGATCCTGATGACGATCTATTCTCTGGACGGAGAATTCAACTTCCTCGGCGCGAAGGTGAAGTTGACGCTCGATGGCCTGTATCGGGACAACTGGTTGGAAGAACTCGTCGTTCCCGGGCGCTGGAGCTGCACATTCACTCTGCCGGAGACTGATCCGGGACGCCTATGCACGGTGAATGAGCCGATCGAGATCGAGGGAAAGAACGCTGTTCTGACGACGCTTTACGTCTCGCCGCTCTCGCTGACCTGCGAAATCAAGCAGGGAACGGATGATCTGAAAGAAACGGTTGAGCCCATCCACAGCGACGACGGGAAGGAGAGCATCGCTCCCGAGGTGACGCTGCAAAGCGGCGAAACCGTCGGCGCGGCGGACTGGTTGTTCCTTATAACGAATTATGCCGATAAGCGCGGGCGCTACTGCTTCCGGATGGACGAAATTCTTGATCCGGAAACAGTGAGCAGCGTTGCCGTCTTTGGAGAAACGTTTTCCGTCGAATCATAGGGCGAAAAGCCGCATTTACGGAAAGAAGAACCCTCTGCATCAAAGCAGAGGGTTCTTCTTTCCTGTTTTTACCGCGATTTATCTCACACGATCTGCGTTTTGGCTGCATTGTGTGTCCGCCCGCTTTGAGAGGGAGCTAAGGGATAACGGATTTCCTTCATAGATGAGGTCTCCTTGATGCAGGTATCACTCGCCGGCCCGAAGGAGGATCTCCGCAACGAGCGCTTTATCGAGTTGGGGAAAGGGAATGACCGGCGCGGGAGTTTCCGGGGGATCGCACAGCAGCTTTTCTGCCCACGACATATCGTACCAGCGGCCGAACTTGTAGCCGCTGCGCGTAAAAACACCGATGCGGCGGAAGCCCAGATATTCGTGGAAGCGAATGCTGTTGTCCGTCAGGTATTCGTCGCCTTCTCCCTGCGGCTCGCCGATGCAGGCGTAGAGGTTATAGATGTTCTGCGCGAGTGAGAATTCCTCCAGTGCGCGGTAGAGGCGCTTGCCGAGCCCCTGGTGGCGCGCATCAAGGGCGAGATAGATCGTCGTCTCTGCACAGTGGTCGTAAGCGGCACGGGGGATAAAGGTGTGCGTGTAGGCATAGCCGAGAAGCGAGCCGTCCGCCGCTTCGGCAACGAGATAGGGATAGCTTTTCCGTACCCCTTCGATCCTGCTGCGGAATTCCTCGACCGACGGGACGGCGTATTCAAACGAGATGGCAGTGTTTTCAACATACGGCGCGTAGATCGCAAGCAGCGCCGGCGCGTCGTCCGGCGTTGCGATGCGGAAACGGAAGGAAGCGTCTGTCATCGGCCTCACCTCTCAAAGCCATGCACCCAGTCGGAGCGCAGATAGTAAATGAGGTAGATGGTGGAGCTGATGGCCCAGGTGAGGGGATAGGCCCAGTAAATGTAACCGATCTCGCCGATGAAATGGACAACGAGCATGATGTAGATGATGCGGATGACGCACCACACCGAGAGCATGATCATCATCGGTACGACCGCGCGGCCCGCGCCGCGGCAGACCGCGGCGATGGAATGCGAGAAGGCCAGCAGGCAGTAGAAGAGCGATACCGTGCGCGCCTGCTGCACACCGAGGGCGATAACGCCGGGTGTGCTGTCGAAAAGTGTGATGAGCTCACTTGCCCAGAGGTAGTAACAAAGACCGATCAGCTCAGCCATAATGACGGCGATGAGAATGCAGAAGCGCGCGCCGCGCTTGGCACGGTCGTACTGCCTGGCGCCGAGGTTCTGCCCCACGAACGTGGTACAAGCCATCGTAAAGCTTGTGATGGGCAGGAAAGCGAAACCTTCGATCTTGCAGTGCGCACCGTAGGCGGCCATGGCAAGCATGCCGAAGGAGTTGATCTGCGACTGGACGATGACGTTGGCAAGGCCGATGACGCAGTTCTGCACACCGGAGGGCAGACCGTAGCGAATAATTTCGCTCAGCATACTGGCGTGGAAGCGGATGTTGCGCGGCGTGACGGTGTAGACTTCGCCCTTTTTGAGCAGGTGGATCAGGCAGAGCACACAGCTCGTGCCCTGAGAGAGAACGGTCGCCACCGCGGCGGACCACACGCCCCAACGGAACACGCCAATGAAGAGAAGGTCAAGCGCGATGTTGATGAGCGAGGACACGATGAGGTAATGCAGCGGGCGGCGGCTGTCGCCAAGGGCGTTTAAGATGCTCGTGCACATATTGTAAAGCACCGTTGCCAGCACGCCGAGGAAGTAGTAGCGGAAGTATTCGACCGCCTGCGGCATGACCTGCGCGTCGGTATTCATCCAGATGAGGAACGTCGGCGTGAGGAAAACGCCGATGACCGTCAGGATCGCACCGGAAACAATGCCGAACGCCAGATTCGTGTGAATGGCGCGCGAGACGTTTTCATAGTCATCTGCGCCGAAATATTTGGAAATGGCAACGCCTGCGCCCATGGCCGTGCCGATAAAAAGACTCGTGAGCAGCATGATGAGCGTGCCGGACGAGCTGACGGCGGCAAAGGCGTTCGTGCCGAGGTATTTTCCCACAATGAAGGCGTCTGCCGTGCTGTAAAGCTGCTGAAAGACCTGACTGATGAATATGGGCAGCGCGAAGCGCAGGATCAGGGAAACGGGACTCCCCTCGGTCATATTCTGGACGGTCTGCTTTGCCGTAACTGTTTGCGCCATGCGAACCTCTCTCTCTGTCCCGCGGCGGGACAACAATAGACTCTGACTGATGTGATGAAACTGCTGAAAAAGGAAAAGCGCCGCGGCTGCGGTGCTTTTCCCCAAATCCTGAAGAAACAGCAGACAAAAAGCTACAATATCTTGACAGGCTCAATTATATAGAGGCGGAGTGCGAAAGTCAACCGTTGCGGTCACATCACGAGCTTCAAAAGTGCGGGCGTGATGTACGCTTCAACAAGCGCGGCGACGAGCAGCAGCGGCGCGACGAAGGATAGAAAGACGCGGTTGCAGTCCAGCACGCGGCGCAGGAAAGACACATCGCTCCTTTTGCGGAGTTTTTCCGTTCCCGTGCGGCAGATGAGAAGTCCGAGCGCGCAGGAAAGGATCAGCGCGGGCAGCTCAAAGATGCCATGCGGCAGGATCCCGATAAAGTAAACGCTGAGACCGATCCCGTGGTGCTGATAGAGGGCGGCAAACGCGCCGAGCAGCAGCGCATTCGTGCCGAGCGCAAGCGCGCTGAGCGGCACAAACGGAATAAGACCGTAGAGCATTGCAAGAAGCGACGCGGTGACGTTGTTGAAAAAAAGCGTCGCCATCATCTGTGACTGCGGTACGTTGCTGGAAAGGCCGAGCTGCTCAAGCTGTGCGGCAAAACGGTCGAGCAGCTGCTGCGCTGCGTCTGGAAAGAGCATTCCGGCGGCAAAGCCCAACACCGCCAGCACAGCGAAGGCGGCGGCGGTGTTGAGAAATTCACGCTTGAGAAGGTCTTTCGAAAGCGTGGGGCAGAATTGTGAGATCATGCGAGCTTGGCGATGCCTGCCTTGACGCGGCGGATCGTTTCCTCGCGGCCGAGAATGTGGCAGATCTCAACTGCGCCGCCGGGCGTGACGAGCTTGCCCGCGGCGGCGATGCGCAGCGGCCACATGAGCGTTGCGTTCTTCACGCCGAGCTCCTCGGCGAAGGAAACGAGCATATCGTGGAGGGCTTCGTTCGTCCACTCGGGAAGTTCCTCAAGCTTGGGCAGCACCTTGTTGAGCATGTCGAGCGAGACCTCGCTGTTGGTCTTGGACTTCTTGTTCGTGTAGAACTCAACGCCGTACTCGGGAAGAGCATCGAAGAAGTCGACCTTTTCGGGAATGTCGGTGAGCTTTTCGCAGCGTGCCTGCAAGAGCGCAGCGATCTCAGAAGCGGAATACGCCTCATTTTTGACGCTCTCACGAATGTAAGGCTCAGCGACCTTGCAGAATTCTTCCGGCGTAAGGTTGCGCAGATAGTTGGCGTTGAAATACGTGAGCTTTTCAATGTCGAAGATGGCGGGGGACTTGGAGATGCCGCCGATGTCGAAGGCTTCCACCAGCTCGTCGAGCGTGAAGAACTCCTGCTCGCTCTGCTCGCCGCGCGGCGACCAGCCGAGAAGGGCAACATAGTTCAAAATGGCGTTCGTCAGGAAGCCCTGCGCCTTGAGGTCTTCATAGCTCGGGTCGCCGTTGCGTTTACTCATCTTATGCTGTGCGTCGCGCATGACGGGGGAGCAGTGTACGTAGGTCGGCACCTCCCAGCCGAAGCCCTCATAGAGGAGGTTGTACTTCGGCGCGGAGGAAAGGTACTCGCTGCCGCGCACGACATGGGTGATGCCCATGAGGTGGTCGTCGATGACGTTGGCAAAGTTGTAGGTCGGCAGACCGTCGCGCTTCAAGAGCACCTGATCGTCGAGCGTCTTATTCTCCACCGTGATGTCGCCAAAGCTCGCATCGTGGAAGGTCGTGGTGCCGTCCTTCGGGATACGCTGGCGAATGACGTAAGGCTCGCCGGCGGCGACGCGCGCCTTGGCTTCCTCAAGGGAGAGGTCGCGGCAGGGATCGTCCGCGCGGTCAAATTCGCCGCTATCCTCCTCGCTCTCGGCCTTTTCGCAGAAGCAGTAGTAGGCGTGGCCGCGCTCGACTAAAAGCTCGGCATACTTGCCATAGGTGTCGCGGCGCTCGCTCTGGATATACGGGGCGACGGGGCCGCCGACGTCGGGGCCTTCATCGTGAGAAAGGCCGCATTCCGCCATCGTGCGGTAGATGACGTCCGTTGCGCCCTCGACGAGACGCCCCTGGTCGGTATCCTCAATGCGGAGAATGAAGGTGCCGCCGGCGTGGCGGGCGATGAGATAGGTGTAGAGCGCGGTGCGCAGGTTGCCCACGTGCATATAGCCCGTGGGGGAGGGGGCGAAGCGCGTGCGCACCTTGCCGTGCGGGATCTTTGCTTCCATTTCCTCAAAATACTTCATGTCGATGGACATAGGTGACCTCCTGAAGTGAAATCAAAATCAGATACATTATTACACCATATTTTCGCTGAAAAGTCAACGAAAGGGCACTGTACTTTTTGCAGTGAGAATATCCGCTTCCATGCTTGTATTTTGATGGGCAGTATGGTAACATAACAAATTGGGTCGATAGCTGCGCCAAAACGGCGCAATTCGAGATAAAATGAGAAAAACAAACAGATCGGAGAAAAAACGATGGAAAACATGGAAAACGCGGCGCGCAAGAAAGTGATGCTGTCCGGCATTCAGCCCAGCGGCGATCTGACCCTGGGGTCCTACCTCGGCGCGATCAAGAACTGGGCGGAGCGCGATGAGGAATTTGACAACTACTACTTCATGGCCGATATGCACTCGATCACCGTGCGTCAGGACCCTGCGGCGCTGCGCCGCCGCACGCTCGAGCAGCTGGCGCAGTACATCGCCTGCGGCTTGGACCCCGAGAAGAACACGCTGTTTATCCAGTCCCACGTGCCGCAGCACGCCGAGCTCGGCTGGGTCCTGAACTGCTATACGATGTTCGGCGAGCTCTCGCGCATGACGCAGTTTAAGGACAAGTCTGCCAAGAACAGCGAGAACATCAACGGTGGCCTTTTCACTTATCCTGCGCTCATGGCGGCGGATATCCTGCTCTATCAGCCCGACTATGTCCCTGTGGGCGAGGATCAGAAGCAGCACGTCGAGCTTTGCCGCAATATCGTGCAGCGCTTTAACGGCATCTACGGCGACGTTTTCAAGATGCCCGAGCCGTACATTCCCAAGGTCGGTGCGCGCGTGATGAGCCTGAGCGATCCGGCGAGCAAGATGTCGAAATCCGACAAGGATCCCAACGGCTCCATCTACCTCATGGAAAAGCCCGAGGATATCCTGCGCAAGTTCAAGCGCGCCGTGACCGACAGCGATACGGAAAACTGCGTGCGTTACGATCCCGAGCACAAGCCCGGCGTTGCGAACCTGATGACCATTTACTCCGCCGTGACGGGCAAGAGCTTCGATGAGATCGAGCAGGAGTTCGCCGGCAAGGGCTATGGCGCGTTCAAGCCCGCCGTGGGCGAGGCCGTCGTCGAAACCCTGCGCCCCATCCGCGAGGAGGCCACGCGCATTTTGGGCGACAAGGCGTATCTCGAGTCCGTGTATCGCGCGGGCGCACAGAAGGCGTCTTACGTGGCAGAAAAGACGCTGCGCAAGGTCTACAAGAAGGTCGGCTTTGTCGCGCGCTGATTAAAGGGTGGAGAACATGAACGGAATTCCGAAAGAGTTATTGCTGAGCGTCGGCGCTGCACTCCTGTGCGCCTTCGTCGTCAGCTACCTGATGTGCCCGATGGTGAAGTCCTTCGCCTATAAGATCGGCGCGATCGACGTGCCGAAGGACAACCGCCGCATGCACAAAAAGCCCGTGCCGCGCCTCGGCGGTCTGGCGATCTTCCTCGGATTTATGGTGAGCATGCTGCTCTTTGTCAAGGTGGATCACCAGATGCAGGGCATCCTGCTCGGCGCGTCCATCATCGTCGTGCTCGGTGTGGTGGACGACATGTCCCCGCTGCGGGCATACTTCAAGTTCTGCGTGCAGATCTTTGCGGCGCTCGTCGCCGTGTTTCACGGCGTCGTGGTCCAGACGCTTTCAAACCCCAACGTCTTTGCCGATAGCCCGTATTGGGATCTTGGCTGGCTGGCGATCCCCATCACGGTGCTGTGGATCGTGGGCATCACAAATGCCGTCAACCTCATCGACGGACTTGACGGCCTTGCCTGCGGCGTTTCTACGATCAGCGCCATTTCAATGCTCGTCATTGCGCTGCTCGTCTCCGAGAGTGACGTGGCGCTCGTGATGGCCTCGCTTGTGGGCGCGTGCCTCGGCTTCTTGCCCTTCAACAGAAATCCTGCGAAGATGTTTATGGGCGATACGGGGTCGACGTTCCTCGGCTATATCCTTGCGACCATCTCCATTCAGGGCCTTTTTAAGTATTACGCCATCGTGTCGTTCGCGGTGCCGTTTTTGATCCTCGGCCTTCCGATGTTTGACACGCTCTTTGCCATCATCCGCCGCCTTGCCCACGGGCAGAATCCGATGGCGCCGGATCGCGGCCACATTCACCACCGCCTCATCGACATGGGTCTCAACCAGAAGCAGGCGGTCGCGGCGCTGTATGTCATCAGCAGTATCCTCGGCCTTTCCGCCGTGGTGCTGACGTCGAGCGGCGCGATCAAGGCGATGCTCTTTTTGATGGCGCTGGCGGTGGCGGCATTCCTCGCCTCGCGCGTCATCTTCCGCCGCGATATCGACAAGGCGTTGCAGGCGGAAAAGGCCGCGGCAGAGGAGAAGAGCGCAGAGACCGCCACACCGGCGGAAACCGTGCCTGCGGAACCTGAAGAAGAATCCAACGAAGAGAAAAAAGAGGAAGCATAAATGGAAAAACTGCGCATTATGAGCGTGTTCGGCACGCGGCCTGAGGCCATCAAGATGGCCCCGCTCGTCAAGGAACTGGCAAGCCGCGAGGAGATCGAGAGCCTTTGCTGCGTGACGGCGCAGCACCGCGAAATGCTTGATAGCGTGATGGAGGTCTTTGACCTCAAGGCTGACTGCGACCTCGACATCATGACGCCGCGGCAGACGCTTTCGACCATCACGAGCAAGTGCCTGCTCGGCATGGACGACACCATCGAGCAATTAAAGCCTGACATGATTTTAGTCCACGGCGACACGAGCACGACGTTTGCCGGTGCGCTCTCGGCCTTTTACCATAAGGTGCCCGTCGGGCACGTGGAGGCGGGCCTTCGTACCTACGATAAGTACTCGCCCTTCCCGGAGGAAATGAACCGCAAGCTCGTCACGGCCATCGCTGACCTCTATTTCTGCCCGACGAAGAACAACCGCGAGAATCTCTTGAAAGAGGGCGTGACCGATGGTCTCTTCATCACGGGAAATACCGTCATTGACGCACTGAAAACGACGGTGCGCAAGGATTACCGCTTTACAACAGAACTGCTCAACGAGCTGGACTATTCGAGAAAAGTCGTGCTCGTCACCTGCCACCGCCGCGAGAATTACGGTCAGCCCATGGAGAATATCATGACCGCGCTGCGCGACATTGCCATCCAGAACGAGGACTGCGAGCTGGTCTATCCTGTACATCTCAGCCCTGTCGTGCGCGAGAACGCGCAGAAGTTCCTCGCCGGTACGCCGCGCGTGCACCTCATCGACCCGCTGAGCGCGGACGAGATGCACAACCTCATGGCGCGCTGCTACATGGTGATGACCGACAGCGGCGGACTCCAGGAGGAAGCGCCTGCGCTCGGCAAGCCCGTGCTCGTGATGAGAAGAGAGACCGAGCGTCCCGAGGCGGTCGCTGCCGGAACGGTGAAGCTCTGTGGCGTGGAATACGATGACGTACTGCGTATGGGCAACGAGCTGCTGCGCAGCAAGGAGGCCTACGACGCGATGGCACACGCCGTCAACCCCTATGGCGACGGCCACGCCTGCGCGCGCATTGCTGACGCGATCCTCTGGCACTTTGGCCGAAAGGCGGAGCGCCCTGCCGACTTCAACGCCTGACGGAAAAAGAAAGGAGTGAAGCAAGATGAGAAAACGGAGAGTGACGCCCATCGGCGCTGCCTTCGCCGCGCTCGTTTTGCTGGTGCTCCTGTTTGTGTTGCGCGGTGCACTGCATCGTCCCGCGCGTGTTGTGCTCCCGCAGGAATCGAGCAGCAGCGATGCAAGCGATGCCGCGCTTGACGACAGCACCGTCAGGCGTATTGCCGTGCGGCCCGACACGGTGCAGTCGGCCATTGCAACGCTCGAACGCCCTGCGCGCTATTCGCGCGATATTACCATTGAACGCTACTACTCCGGCGGAAGCGGTGTCGATCATGTCAGCGTCAGTGTTGATGGGGCGTGGATGCGTGTTGATGCGGAGAAGGCAGGCGGCTCGCAGAGCCACACGATCTCAAACGGAGAAAAGATCTGGGTCTGGTACGGCGGCAGCGAGCTTTGGTATGAGAGTGCGTCGGCCTTCACCGCCGATGAAGAGCAGGGGATCCCGACGTATGAGAATATTCTGCATCTCGAAAAGCAGCGGATCGCGGCGGCGGATTACCGCTTGCTTGACACCGTGGACTGCATCTTTGTAGAGACTGCCGTTGATGATGGGGGCTATGTTGAACGCTACTGGGTCAGTGTAAACGACGGACTGCTCTGCGCAGCGGAGAAGCTGCAAGGCGAGGACGTTGTTTACCGTATGGCAGGCATGACGATCGATACGACCGCGCCCGATGCGGACGTATTTACGCTGCCGGACGGCACGGTACTCCACGGAGAGACAGACGAACCGTAAAAACGAGCATAAAGAATAATACAGGCTGTTCGAATCCAATCGAACGGCCTGTTTTTCGGTATGTTACAAGATGAGCAGCAGTCCCAGCGCGATGAGCAGCTCGTCGTCCGCCTTTTCCTCGAAAAGGAAAAAGAGAATGAGCAGCAGCAAAAGATCCGCTTTGTCAACACCCTTGAGCGGGAGCTTATCGAGAAGGTGCGAGAAAAACTGCGAGGTTTCCCGGCTTATCGGCGGAGGGGGTGAGCTTTCCTGCGCCGCTTTGGGCGGCGGTGCGTTTCCGCCTGCCGGGGGCGGGGGAGACGGCGCGTTTCCGCGCGGAAGATCCTGCATGGGCATGCGGGTGTAAACACCGTCATCGTTGCGAAGATAGCGGTTATACATCGTGCATTCCCCCTTCGCTGAGCAGCAGCGTCTTTCCCAGATGAATGAAGCGCGCGAGCTGTGCTGCGCGCTCAACCTTGTCCTGCCTCTCCGGCTTCAAAAACGGCCGCAGCGCGCGCAGAAAGGCGGCGGTCTCGCCGCTCTCGGGTCGGTTCAGCTGCGAGAGCAGCGGCAGGAGCTTTTGAACGAGCGAGGGATCGATGCCGCCGGGCAGCGGGGAAGAAGCCTTCGCCTGTCCTTCCTGCGGCGGGGGCGAAGGCGGCGCTGCCGCACCGTTTGGCGGCGCCGCGCCGCCCGGCTGTCCCATCTGCTGCGACAGGCTCTGTGCCATCTGCATGACCTGCGCCATGGCGTCCGGATCGGAGAGCAGGGTATTCAGTTTTTCCTCCCACTCGCTCATCGTGACGCCCCCCTGAGATCGTTTACTTTTTCGCGCTGTCGTTGATGCGGTTCATGACGGCCATTCCCTCCGGACTTTTCATAAGTCCTGAGAGCATTGCGGCCAGCTCCTTTGTGTTGCCCGCTGCGGCGCTTTGTGCCGCATGGTTGAGCGCTGCGCCGCCGTCCTGAGCGGTGAGCATCTGCATGAGCCTCTGCCCGTCGAGCGATTGCAGGAGCGCCTGTGCCATGGCGGGATTGTGCTTGAATTTGTCGATGAGCTGCTGTGTGCTTTGATCCATTGTTGCGCCTCCGTTTCCTGTCTTTCAAGGCAGTATATGACGGTGAGGAGAAAGTTGTGCCGCTGCGGCAAAATTTCTGAAAATTTTCGGAATCCGTGAAAGAAAACGGCCTGCTCGCGCACATACATGGTGTAAGGCCTTTGAGGAGAGAAACATATATGTTATCAAACGAAGCATTTGCCCAAAATGCAGAAAAGTACATGGACACGGTCTTTCGCGTGGCCTACGGCTGGCTCAAAAACCCGGACGACGCCAACGATGTGACGCAGGACGTATTGGTAGAGCTGTACAAAACGGACAGGGCGTTCGAATCCGACGCCCACTTGAAAAACTGGCTCATCCGCGTCACCGTCAATCGCTGCAAGATGCTTTTCCGCTCGCCGTGGCGCAGGCACGAGGATATCGACGACTACGCCGAAACGCTGTCCTTCGAGCAGCCGCGGGACGGAGAACTGTTCGAAGCCGTGATGGCGCTCGAGAGGAAATACCGTGTGCCGCTGCTGCTCTTTTACTACGAAGGATACTCGACGGCGGAGATCGCCTCAATGCTCTCCATCGCGGAGAAGACCGTCAGCACAAGACTTTACCGCGCAAGGGCGAAGCTCAGAACGATTTTGGAGGAGGAGTAAAGCAATGACAGAAAAAGAGAGATTTCAACGCGCATTCGCGCCGCTGCACGCCTCCCCGGACACGATGACGGAGGTAATGAAGATGACAGAACGGAAAACGAAACGGCCCGCGCTGCGCCGCGCCGCGACCATCGGCCTTGCGGCAGCGCTCGTGCTGGTGCTCGGCAGCGTCGCCTATGCCTCGGATCTCGGCGGCATTCAGCGCACGGTGCAGCTCTGGCTCAACGGTGAGATGACGGACGCAACGCTGACGGTGAAAAACGGTCACTATACCGTCAACTATACCGACAGCGAAGGAAACGAGCGCGAGCGGAGCGGCGGAGGCGTCGCCTTCGAGCCGGATGGCACGGAGCGGGCACTGACCGAGGAGGAACTGCTCGCAGATATCAATTGCCCCGAGGTAACCTATCGGGATGACGGCACGGTCACGGTCTACTACCTTGACCGGGCGCTCGACATTACGGGCAAGTTCGACGCGGACGGTGTCTGCTACGTCCAGCTTGAGGGCGGTGAAAAGACGATCTACATGACCATCAAGCGCGGCAACGGCTACGCCACGAGCACGACAAAGTACATCCTGCCCAACGAATTCAACAACTAAAAGAAAAACAAGCCCCGCGTGGCGCACCACTCGGGGCTTGCTTATTTTTTGCCTATTTCTGCGCCCTTCCATAGTCGCAGTCCTTTTTGAGAGGGCAGGATTCGCAGTTTGCCTTGCGCGCGGTGCAGGTGTCGCGCCCGAAGAGCACCATGCGATGGCAGAAGTCGCTCGATTCCTCCGGCGGGAGCACCTGACGCAGCTGCTTTTCCACACTCAGCGGGTCCTTGCTGCCATCGGTGAGACCCAATCGCCCCGTGATGCGGATGCAGTGCGTGTCGCAGACGTAGGCGGGCTGGCCGTAAATGTCACCGAGGATCAGATTCGCCGTCTTGCGCCCGATGCCGGGCAGCGCCGTGAGCTCCTCCATCGTGCCGGGGACCTTGCCGCCGTGTTTTTCGAGCAGGATCTTCGCGCACTCGACGAGATCCTTCGACTTGGTGTTGTAAAATCCGCAGGAGCGGATCGCGTCGCCGACCTCCTCATAGCTGGCGTTTGCAAAGGCTTCGAGCGACGGATATTTCTGAAAGAGCGCGGGCGTGATCATGTTCACGCGCGCGTCGGTGCACTGGGCGGAAAGGCGCACGGCGAACAGAAGCTCATAGTCCTTTTTATATTCGAGCGAGCAGCGCGCGTTGGGGTAGAGGACCTTCAGTTCCTCCACGATGCGGCGGACGGCGGCTTTGGATTTCATGGCGAGACCTCCTGCGTTTCATCAATACTGCCGACAGTATAGCACAGAGACACGGAAAAATCGACAGAAAAAGTCTGTGCAGTGAAGAAAAAACGTGCTATAATCAAAGAACTTTCTTGCAAGGGAGGGCGCGTGATGAAATTACTGTTCAAGCAGCGCTTCTTTTCGTGGTTCGATAGCTACGATATCTACGACGAAGCCGGCAATACCGTCTTTACGGTCGAGGGCAAACTCGCGTGGGGACATTGCCTGCATATCCTGAATGCCGCGGGCGAGCACATCGGTACCGTGCAGCAACGGGTGCTGACCTTTCTTCCCAAGTTTGAGCTTTACATCGGCGAGCAGTATTACGGCTGCATCTGCAAGGAATTCACGTTCTTTACCCCGCGCTTCACGCTCGAGTGCAGCGACTGGGAGGTGAACGGCAGCTTCATGGAGTGGGACTACACGATCGACAGCGCCTCGCGCGGCTGTATCGCGACGATCACGAAAGAGCTTTTTCATTGGACGGACACCTACGTCATCGATGTTGCCGATCCCAAGGACGCGCTGGGCGCGCTGATGGTCGTGCTGGCCATCGACGCGGAAAAATGCAGCAGGAACAACTGATATGAGTGAAA
>OLPA01001094.1_pt1 | contig 23741 bp, 27 predicted proteins | sample 1672811 | NCBI WGS metagenome assembly OLPA01 (sample SAMEA3136726, study PRJEB25190) | human gut metagenome | biome: human gut; feature: human-associated habitat; material: faeces | place: Austria | collected 2013
CTTCTATATCATACAATTTGACATACTTTACATTCTTATTTTCAATGCTGCAATTTGTTATACCGCCATAACCATTTGCTTCATCTTTGATTACAGTCCAATCATTTCCGTTCTCTGAAACTGCTACTTTAAATTTTTTTGCGTATTTATCTGTCCACTTCACTAAAATTTCATTCATATTAGATGTCTTAGACAATTCAAATACATATTCTTTTTCAGATAATGATAATGCCGTGTTGAAATCTCCATCAGCTGTAACTTTCATATTGTCTGTTAAAATGTTATCTTTCATCAGATTCACACTATCAACATCTGCATTTTCTATCTCTACGCTGCTCCAATCATTTGTTCCTATATTAATAATAGTCTCCCTATTATCATTACTGTAATATCCAATTTCTCCGTCTCCTGTTGGTCTGTTTGTCAATTTTTTCAGACTTTTTCCATCAACAACTACACTTCCTGCGGCTGTTCCCTTCAAAATCAGTGCCGTAGCATCATTTCCAGTTTCTGCCGAAATAACAAATCCATTGTTCCCATTTTTCATATTCTTGTAAGAAATACTAGTGTTTTCATCTCTATAATATGTTGTTGTTCTGTCATTATCAGGCTTTGTCACCAACAAGGCTTCTGTCTTTTTTACATCCTGCATGCTGTCTGTTAAATTCAGGCTGTTTGCCACAGTCACCGGGATAAGTGCTCCTGCCCTAAGATATATTGGGGATTTATCAATTGGGGATTCTACTGTTTTCTCTCCACAACCACTTATTTTTTCACCTGTCCATAAACTGTACCAGTTTCCTTGTGGGAACATTACATTATAAAGATATGCATTTTCCTTTAAAACCGGTGTTACCAAAAAGTCATCGCAGAACAAGTATGTTTCATATACATTTCCCAAAGACTGTTCATCTGAATATTCCATTGTTAATGGTGTAACGATTGTGCTCCCTGTTTTATGTGCAGCAATCGCTGTACTATATATTTTATTCAATATATTTTCTCTCAGCCAATAATGTGTCTTATATGTACTTTCTCCTAAAGCTCCATAATCCCAAGGAAATCGGGATGTTGTTCCATGCGTCCTCATTAATGGCTGGAAGGTTGAAAACTGCATACTTCTGGCAAACACCTGTGTTGTTGGTCCGTCTCCTGCTGCTCCACCGGACAAACCGCCAATATCGCCACCCCATGTTGTTAATCCACTAACGCTTGCACTAATTCCACCTGCCAGCTGCCTTCTGAGCCCCTCCATTGAAGTCTGCTGATCTCCTGTAAAAAATGCAGTATACGCTTGTGAACCTGCAGCGGCACTTCGTGAATGAAGTACAAAATCTCCATTTCCCATAAGTTGTGACATAGCCTCACAATATCTTCTGGAATACCAATATGCAAATTCATTATGCATTACTGCTCCATCTTTATCTACTCCCGGAAAATAAGCATATGGCTGAATTAGTTCTCCAAAATCTACTAATCCTCCCTTAGCTCCCCATTGAACTTCGCTGCTTAAGCGCCCTATCAATGCTGTTGTAGAAGTATTCTGTGTAAAATCTATAAAGTCACCACAACTAGCTGTTTTGTCCCATATATATCTTATATATGGCAATTCATCTTCTCTCATCCCTGAAAGATAACTCTTCATTTCTTTCGGTGTCATATTGGGGGAATTCCATTTCAATACTCTAATTCCTGCACTCTTATACAAATCGTATACACTCTGAGTCTCTTTACTGGCTGATTCTAAATATACTGATGCTATATTTGGAGTTCCCATTCTCTTATACCCATTAATAGCATCTACTGAATTTCCATATACTCCTTTACCACTATTCCAAAACCCAATACTCCCCCCTGCACTATACTCATATGCCCATCTAGGAAGAAGGATAGATTTTCCCGTCAATTCTGTATATGCTTTCAGATTTTCTTTTGGTGCATCTGTCCAAAGATAAAAATCAAATTCTGCCCCCTTAAACTCTGCACATATCCTATTCGCCTCTGAATAACCGATATCAAATGTTCCCGCATAATATGTATTAAAAAATAATGTATATCCCTTAGAACTATGAAGCAATGGTATATTCTTGTAACCTGTCCACAACGCGTGGACGGCGGACATGTGCGGGAGGAGAAATGATGGAGCGGGCGAAACGAAGCGTGGACACCGCGCTTTTGATGGAACAATACCGCGCGCTTCTTGAAACGGTGGATGTGCTGCCGCTGGAAGTGAGCGGCAGCAGCATGACGCCCTTTCTCGCGCCCGGGCGAGACAGTGTGCTGCTTGCAAAACCGGGAGAAACGCTGCGCCGGGGCGACATTGCCCTCTACCAGAGGGAGAGCGGCGCGTACGTCATGCACCGCGTATACCGCCGCGAGCGGGACGGGAGCTATACCATGCTGGGCGACGCCCAGCGGGCTTTTGAGCGCGGCATCCGCCGCGAGCAGATCCTCGCCGTCGCCTGCGCGGCGGTAAGAAAGGGAAAAGAGCAGAAGCCGGGGTGCTTCTGGTGGGATTTTTTTGCCCGCGTCTGGATCAGCGTCGTGCCGCTGCGGCCGGTGCTGCGCGGGCTCTATGGCAAGACATTCGGGAGGAGAAAACGATGAAGGCATCGAAGAATTTCATCCTGCGGGAGATCGCGGGGGAGTACATTCTGGTCCCTGCGGGGGCCGCTTCGGCAAAGCTCAACGGGCTCATCACGCTCAATGAGCTGGGCTGGTTCATTTTTAAGACGCTTCAGCAGGAGCAGTCGCTCGACTCCCTGACCGACGCGATCACGGCGGAGTACGACGTGGCGCGCGCGGAGGCGAAGGCGGACGCGCTTGCATTTTTGCAGCAGCTTGACGGCATCGGCGCGCTGGAGGGTGCGATCGAATGATCGACATCCACGCCCACATCCTGCCGGGGGTGGACGACGGCTCGCCGTCGCTCGCTTCCTCGCTGGAGATGGCGCGCCTTGCGCTTGAAAGCGGCGTTGACGCGATGATCGCCACGCCCCACTGCAACCTGCCCGAGGGCGATGAAATGCTCTGGGCGGATGCGCTGGCGCGGCGCACGGAGGAGCTTTCCGCCGCGCTGGCGGAAGAGCGCGTCCCGCTGCGGCTGTACGCGGGAATGGAGATCTTCGGTATGCCCGACACGGCGGACAAGCTGCGCGACGGCAGGCTCTGCACGCTTGCCTCTTCGCGCTATCCGCTCATCGAGTTTCCGTTTCACGACTACGGGCTGGAGGCGACGGAGCTTTTGGGCCGTGTGCTCGATCTGGGTTTGAGGCCCATCGTTGCGCATCCAGAGCGCTACCGCTATGCGCAGGAGGAGCCGCGGCTTTTGAACCTCTGGGCGGATATGGGCTGCCTTTTGCAGGTGAATCGCGGCAGCCTTCTCGGACGCTTCGGCCCGCGGGCGGAGGCGCTGGGATCGAGCCTGGTCGCGCGCGGCTTTGCGGCCTTTGTCGCAAGCGACGCGCACACGAGCGTGGTGCGCACGCCGTGGATGCGCGATGTGCAGGAGCTGCTGCGGCGCGAGTATTCTCATCGCTCGGCAAGGCTGCTGCTGGAAGAAAACGCGGAGCGCGTGCTCCGCAACGAAACGATCGAAATGGACGAACCGGACTGGTTCGATTAAGGGAGAAATGAAACGTGGGAGCTAAAGGGAAAAAGGCGCTTTTTGCACTGGTACTGCTCTGCTGCGCGGCCTTTGCCGAATACCGATGCCTCAGCAGCCGGCACATTGACCGCGAGCCGCCGCAGATCACGATGGAGCAGGATGAGCTGAGCCTTTCGGTCGGCGATCCGAAAGAGCGCCTGCTCGAGGGCGTGCGCGCACAGGACGCGCAGGACGGCGACGTGACGGATTCGATCGTGGTCGAATCCGTGCGAGGGCTCGTGTCGGACAAGCGCTTTACGGTGACCTATGCCGCCTTTGATGCCGCGGGCAACGTCAGCAAGGCTCAGCGGACGGTCTTCTACAAGGACTATACCGCGCCGCGCTTTGCGCTCTCGGCACCGCTCATCTTCCGCGAGGGCACCTCGCTCGACGTCTTTGCCCCGCTGGAGGCGGAGGATGTGTTCGACGGCAGCCTCAAAGACCGCATCAAGGGCACGCTCGTGAGCGGAGAGACGCAGATCGCGCAGGCGGGGGAGTACACCGTTGAGTTCCGCGTGACCAACAGCCTTGGTGACACGGCCTATCTCACCGCGCCCGTGGAGGTCCTTCCTGCAGGGGACGGCGGCGCGGAGCTGACGCTTTCGAGCTACCTGACGTATCTCAAAAAGAACGCCGCGTTTGTGCCGGAGTACTATGTGACGGGGCTGAGCGCCGGCGGGCAGATCATCTCGCTGGACGAGGCGTCGGTCCAGATCACATCGAATGTTGACATGACAAGGGCCGGGACCTATTGGGTGGACTATGCCGCCCGCTACGGGCAGAAAACGGCCCGCACAAGGCTTCTGGTCGTAGTGGAGGATTGACATGGCGGAAGAAAAAATGACAGCGCAGGACGAGCAGATCGAGCTTTTGTCCTTCGACCCCATTGTGGCGGTGCTCGATGTGCTGCGGCGCTGGTATCTCATCGCGGCAGTCGCGCTGATCGCGGCGATGGGCGTTTACACCGTGACGGAGCTCACCTACGAGCCGCAGTATACGACGGAAACGACCTTTGTTGTGTCCATGCAGGAAAGCTCCGCCTCCGTTTTTCAGAATCTTTCGGCCACGAGCAACCTTGCCACGATGTTTTCCGAGGTGCTCAACAGTTCGCTTCTGCGAAAGACCGTGAACGAGTCGCTCGCGCCCGAGCAGTTCAACGGCCGCATCGAAGCCGCTGCCATCGCTGAAACGAACCTTCTTACGATGCGCGTGACGGCGAGCGACCCGCGCATCGCCTTCCTTGCAACACAGGCGATCATCGATCACCACCGGGAGGTTTCCTATCAGGTGATGGGCGATATCGTGCTCGAGGTGCTCCAGCAGCCCCGCGTGCCGGGCGCGCCGTCTAACCCGATGCGCGCGCTGGGCAACGCCAAGAGGGCCGCGCTTTACAGCGCGATCGGCATGTGCGCGCTGCTCGCCGCCGTCTCCGTGATGCGCGACACCGTGCGCAGCGCGCAGGAGGCGAGGCGCAAGCTCGATTGCCGCGTGCTCGCGGAGATCCGGCACGAGCGCAAATACCGCACGCTGCGCGCATTGCTGCGCCATAAGAAGACAAGCATCCTCATCACCAATCCGTTGACGTCTTTCTCCTACACTGAGACGATCCGCACGCTGCGGCGCAAGATCGAGCAGCACATGCCCGACGGCGGCAAGACCATCCTTGTGACGAGCGTGCTCGAAAACGAAGGAAAGTCGACCGTGGCGGTCAATCTGGCGCTTTCGCTCGCGCAGAAACACCGGCGCGTGCTGCTGCTCGACTGCGACCTGCGCAAGCCCGCCTGCTGCAAGATCCTTGACCTTGCGTGGACCGGGAGCGGCACGGCGGACGCTGCGCGCGGCATCACCGAGGCGCAGAAGGCGGTGCGCGCATACGGCGAGGGCCGCTCGCTCGACCTCCTTCTGGAGGCGCGCTCCGTGTACGGCTCGGCGGAGATCGCCGCCTCGGACGGTATGGCCGCGCTGATCGCCTGGGCAAAGGCGCACTATGACGTGGTCATCCTCGATACGCCGCCAATGTCGGCCGGACCCGACGCGGAGTGCCTTGCCGAGCTTGCCGACGCGGCAGTACTGATCGTGCGGCAGAACCAGGCGGAGGCCAAGCGCCTCAACGCCTCGCTCGACGCGCTCTATGCCACGCGCGCGAAGGTGCTCGGCTGCGTGCTCAACGACTGCCGGGAGTCTGCGCTCTCCGAGCAGGGCAACTACCACTATGGCTACGGCTACGGCAAATACGGTAAGTACGGCAAGTATGGCAAATACGGCCGTTACGGCGCTTACGGCGCACAGAAGAACGATAAGTGAAGCGGAGAGCGAACAGGGAATGGACAATCAGACGACAAATGAAGTGAAGATCGCAGGCATCGACCTGCACACGCTGCTGTCCGACGGACTGCGCGTGCTGCGCCGCACCGCCGCGCTGTTTGCGGCGCTGACGCTGCTGCTCACCGGGGCGCTGTGCCTGCGCGTTTTCCGCTCTTACCGGCCAATGTACCGCGCGAGCGCGACCTTTACGGTATATGTGGCGAACGCGCTCCAGTCGGAGATCCGCAGCTACAATACCGCAACGGCCGAGCAGATGGCCAAGACCTTCCCCTACATCCTCACGAGCGGCGCGCTGAACGAGCGCGTGATGAGCAGCCTTGATATCCCCGCCATGCCGGCGGTATCGGCCTCGGTCCTGAGCAATACCAACATCTTTACGCTGACGGTGACCTCCGCCGACCCCGAGCTTGCCTACGATGTGCTGGAGGCGGTCATCGAATGCTATCCGGATGTGGCGGAGTTCGTGGTCGGGCCGACGGTGATGAACCTGCTCGACGAGAGCGGCGTGCCGCGGGAGCCCTTCAACCACCGCGACTACCGCGCGGCGATCAAGCGCGGCGTGCTGACGGGGGCATTTTTGTGGGTCGCGGCGGCGCTTGTGCTCGCCTCGCTGCGCTCTACCGTCCACAGCGAGGAGGAGCTGCGCGAGGTGCTGAGCCTGCGCACGCTCGGCGTGCTTCCGGCGGTGAGAGGGCGCGGCAGGGGCCGCGCCGCCTGCCCGCGCTTTGACGGCGGGGCGGAGTATTCCGGCTTTTCCGAGTCGGTGCGCCTTTTGCGCATGCGCACAGAGAAGGAGATGCGCGAGCGGGGCATGAAGGTGCTGCTCGTTTCGAGCGCTACCCCCGGCGAGGGCAAGACCACCGTTGCCATCAACCTTGCCATGGCCCTCGCGGCCCAGGGCAAGCACGTGCTGCTTGCGGACTGCGATCTGCGCAACCCCTCGGTCGCGGGCGGCTTTGGGATGGAAAACGGCAAGGGCCTTACGGAGTATCTCAAGGGAGAGACCCCGTATCAGGAGATCCTGCGCCAGAGCGAGCAGGAAAACCTCTATCTGGTGCTGGCCGGTCAGCCGACCGCCAACGCCTCGGAGCTGCTGGCGGCGCCCGCGTGCCGCGAGTTTGTCGAGGCCTGCCGCAAGGTGTTCGACGTAGTCATCCTCGACACGCCGCCTGCGGCGCTGCTCGCGGATGCGAGCGAGCTTGCCGTGCTGGCGGACGGCGCGCTGATGACGGTGCGCCAGAACTACGCCTCCCGCTCGCAGATCATGGAAGGTGCGCAGATCCTTTCCGACAGCCACCTGCCGCTGCTCGGCTGCGTGCTGAACTATGCTTCCCCGCGCTCGCCCTACGGCGGGTACTATGGCTATGGCTACGGCGGATACGGCCGGGCCTACGGAGAAAAGAAAGAAAAAGCGGAGTGAAGACCCCTTCGCCGCTGAAAAATGAGGTGATCGACGGTGGAAAAGATGGAAAAGGCGGACAGGACGCTCGAAAAGCGCGAGCTTACACTGATCCTGCTGGATTGCTTTGCGGTCAATCTGTCCGCGCTGGGCGCGCTGCTGCTGCGATTTGAGCTGAGCATCGGCACGCTGGCGGAATCCGGCTTTGTGCAGGCCTACCTGAAGACCGCGCCGCTCTATTCGCTGGCTGCGATCGCCCTGTTTATGCTCTGCCGGCTCTATCGCAGCCTCTGGCAGTATGCCAGCATCGACGAGCTGCGCTATATCATCATCGCATCCTGCGCCGCAACGGCGGCGCAGATCGGCATCAGCTCGCTCATAGGTGTTTATCTGCCGCGCAGCATGCCCATTTTGAACCTGATGCTCCTCTTCCTTTCACTCACCCTCATCCGCTATTCCTACCGCATCGCGCGGCGGTACCTGCGCAGGAGTGCTGCGGTGCGGCGGCGCACGATGCTCATCGGCGCGGGTGCAGCGGGCGCAATGGTGATGCAGGAGCTCAAGCGCAGCCCGCAGAGCGAAAACGACATCGTCTGCGTGATCGACGACGACCCGGGCAAGAAGCATACACTGCTCTCGGGGGTCAAGGTCGTGGGCGGTCGGGAGTGCATCGAGGAGGCGGTGGCGCAGTACGACGTGTCGGACATCATCTTCGCCATCCCGTCGGCCTCGCGCTCCGATACGCGCAAGATCATCGGCATCTGCCAGCGCACGGGCTGCAAGCTCCAGACGCTGCCGGGCCTCTACCAGCTGGCAAGCGGGCAGATCAGCGTCAAGCAGATCCGCAACGTCCGCGTTGAGGACCTGCTCGGCCGCGACAGGGTGCAGACCAATCTTTCGGAGATCGGCGCGTATATCCGCGGCAAGACCGTGCTGGTCACAGGTGGCGGCGGCTCCATCGGCAGCGAGCTGTGCCGCCAGATCGCCTGCCAGCAGCCGGGAAGGCTCATCATTTTTGACATCTACGAGAACAACGCCTATACCATCCAGCAGGAGCTGCGCTATACGCACCCGGAGCTGGAACTGGTGACGCTGATCGGCTCGGTGCGCGACAGGGCGCGCGTGGAGGCGGTGTTTGCGCAGTACCGTCCGCAGATCGTCTGCCACGCGGCGGCGCACAAGCATGTGCCGCTGATGGAGGACAGCCCGAACGAGGCGGTCAAGAACAACATCTTCGGCACGCTCAATACCGCGCGGGCGGCAGATCGTTACGGCGCGGAGGCCTTTGTCCTCATCTCAACGGACAAGGCAGTGAACCCGACGAATGTGATGGGCGCATCCAAGCGCGTGTGCGAGATGATCGTGCAGGTGATGGGCCAGCGCTCCAAAACGCGCTTTGCCGCCGTGCGCTTTGGCAACGTTCTCGGCTCGAACGGCAGTGTGATCCCGCTTTTCAAGGCGCAGATCGAGCACGGCGGCCCGGTGACGGTGACGCACCGCGACATCATCCGCTATTTCATGACGATCCCGGAGGCCGTTTCGCTGGTGCTGCAAACCTGCTGCTATGCAAAGGACGGCGAGGTGTTCGTCCTCGATATGGGCGAGCCTGTCCGCATCGACGACCTCGCGCGCAACATGATCCGCCTTTCCGGCTTTGAGCCGGATGTGGATATTCCCGTGGTCTACACGGGCCTGCGCCCGGGCGAAAAGCTCTACGAAGAGCTGCTGATGAACGACGAGGGGCTCGACAAGACCGAGAACGAGCTGATCTTCATCGGCCACTTCAACGACTTTGACCGCGACACGCTGCTCGCACAGCTTGAGGATCTGTCTGAGGCCAGCAGCCACAACAGCAGCGAGATCCGCACGCTTTTGCAGAGGATCGTGCCGACCTACCGTCCCGCTGAAGCGGAGCCTGTGCAGAAAATGCCGGTGAATACACAAAGCAAGCAGGAAACGGAAGAAAAAGCGGGCCGTAAGCCGCTGCATATACCGGCTGCGGCAGCGGGGGTGATGCGATGAGCGTTTTATTGACAGGCGGCGCGGGCTTTATCGGTTCGCATACGGCGGTGGAGCTGACGGCGGCCGGGGAACAGATCGTGCTGGTGGATGATTTTTCCAACAGTGACAAATCTGTCATAGTACGGCTTGAGAAGCTGACTGGACAGAACATCAGATGCTATGCGGCGGACGCAGCGGACAAAACGGCAATGGAGAGCGTATTTGCCGAGAATGACATTGATGCGGTGATTCACTTTGCGGGCAGCAAGGCCGTCGGCGAGTCGGTGCAAAAGCCGCTCAAATACTACCGCAATAACCTCGGCAGTACGCTTACCCTGCTGGAGACGATGGCGAAGTATGGCTGCAGGAGGTTTGTGTTCAGCTCGTCGGCCACTGTGTACGGCGGGGAAAACCCCATGCCGCTGACAGAGGAGTCCAAAGCAGGCGGCTGCACGAATCCCTATGGCCGCACCAAATATTTTATCGAGGAGATCCTGCGTGACGCATCGGCGGCCGACCCGGCGATTAGCGTGGTGCTGCTGCGCTATTTTAATCCAATCGGCGCGCACGAGAGCGCGCTGATCGGCGAGCGGCCGAACGGAATTCCAAATAATCTGATGCCATATATCACGCAGACGGCTGCCGGAATGCGGGAGAAGCTGAGCGTCTTCGGCAACGACTACCCAACGGCCGATGGTACCGGAGTGCGCGACTACATTCACGTGGTCGACCTTGCGCGGGGGCATGTGGCGGCCCTGCGTTATGCGCGCGGACATGCCGGAACGGAAGCATTCAACCTGGGGACAGGAAAGGGTACCAGCGTGCTGGAGCTGGTGCATGCCTTTGAGCAGGCGACGGGCATGCGCGTGCCGTATGAGATCACTGCAAGACGGCCGGGGGACATTGCAGAATGCTACGCGGATGCCGGCAAAGCGCAGCGCGTGCTCGGATGGCGTGCGGAAAAAAGCGTGGAAGACATGTGCCGCGACGCCTGGCGCTGGCAGCGCCGCAGCATGGAGGATTAGAACGAGCCGCCGGGCGTCAGAAACTGTTACAACGGGGGCAGTACTTGCGCAGAGGCCTTGTGATAAAAGCTGCCGTGTGACATACTCAAATGCCGCATGCTTTCATTGATGCATCCTGTTACAGCTGCGCAATGGTTTTAAATTTGCTTCTGATCGGGTATCTGTATGGCATCGAATCAGAGCGGCGGTTGATAGAGAACGTTCAGCTCAATATTGCCTATCGCAAGCGCAGGGCTTCCGCTATGAGTCCTTTGATGAAGTGACAATGATGGAGGATTTCATCGAGGGTGCGGCGCTGATTGCCGACGTGTTTGCGGCCTGCGGCATCATGGATGCGCTACAAAGCCGAGAATTGTTCTGCAAGAACGCGCAGTCGATTTTCCTGCTCTGCGCCGCATGGCGGCTTTTGTACACTTTTCAGCACTTGCTGTGCCTGAAACTCTGCTGACATCCGGCCGAGTCCCTTTTGTAGCTGCTATGTCTTGGATGAGACTAGAAATACTTCCATTGTGCTCTTCTTTCCCGGCGTATTTGCCATTTTGCTCTAAGGCAACACCGCATAGAAAAAGGCACCGGATGCTGCCAAATATGATATTATGATATAATGAGTTTATGGATAAATAGATGACGATTTCCGCATTCAGCGATGAGTTGGCGCAGGTGCGGACAAAGAAAAAAGAGATTCTGACTCAGATCGAACGAATTGTCCCGTGGAAGGAATGGCTATGCCTGATTCAGCCGTGCTATTACAAAGGAGAGCGCGGCAACAAACCCTATCCGCTGGAGACCATGCTGCGGCTGTATCTGCTGCAAAATCTCTATGACCTGAGTGACGAGGCAACGGTGGCAGAGGCAATCGACAGCCGCGCGTTTTCGGATTTCTGCGGCGTTGATTCCAGCAACCAGGTGCCGGACGGGGATACCCTTGGCCGGTTTCGCAATCTGCTGATTAAGAACGGACTGCAGGAGAAGCTTTTTTACCAGGTAGTGGAGCTTTTGCAGCAAAGAGGACTTATCCTCAAGAAAGGGATCATTGTGGACTCCACGATCATCGCAGCGCCATCCTCCACAAAAAATCGTGAAAAGCAGCGAGATCCGGACGCCCATCAAGTCAAGAAGGGCAATGCCTGGCACTTTGGATATAAGGCACATATCGGCGTGGACAAGGACAGCGGACTGGTTCATACCGTGGAGGCTACGTCGGCCAATGTCCATGATGTCGCAGAGGTATCGAAACTGCTGACTGGAGACGAAGCTGTTGTCTATGGCGATAGCGGCTATTTGGGAGCCGGTAAGCGAGAAGATGCCATTGTCAGGAACAGGTCAGGCCACAAAATCAGGTACAAAATCAATCGTCGTCCTTCACAGGTAAAGAAACTGAGTAAGAGCGGGCAGTACGCCGCCAAAAAAGCAGAGCACGCGAAGTCTTCTGTCAGGGCAAAAGTGGAGCATGTATTCGGTGTCGTCAAGAAGTAGCTGCGCTTCCGAAAGACACGATAAACCCGCCGTGTTCATCGTCTGGCTCAACCATGGTGTCAGGTGGAATTTTGATCATAGGACGAGCTATTGGCGGCATGTCTAGTTTGGAGTGTGCAATATCTACGCTATATTTTCTGTTAATCTTTCTGAGCTTATTATGTGTAATAAACTCTTTTTGACTACTCACAATTGTATATCCGTGTTCCAGCAGCGTTTGTCTGACTGCCTGTGCTTCCTGTTTGGAAAAATGCCAATTCTCTAATACTATATCTGGCGGCTTTATTGAAGTAAACATAAAGAGGCTTGACGTGCTGCGTCAAGCTCCCTTATGTTTCTCAGCCATTTCCCTCCATTCCACCCCTCCCGAATCCCTACGCTCTAGCCCTTATCCTCCGTCACTATGTACAATCCAGTCCCCATCTTTTTGACAGATCCAGCATGGCAAAGCAGAATCTCTCCCACCGTGCCAATGTTATCTGTGACGGGTCGCCCTCGCGGATACGCATGGTGCGGCGGATCTCCTTGGGGATGACAACACGGCCGAGGTCGTCAATCCGTCTGACAATTCCGGTTGCTTTCATCTATCAAAACTCCTTTTATACTCGATAAACTGCACTTAGTCTTTGGAAAAGCCGCCAATTTATCCAAAGGCGGCGTTGGAAGATTTTACAGCCTGCGGACAAACCACCGAATCAGATGTTCTCTGATCCGGTGGTTTGTAATTTTTGTCGAATCTCTTCCTCTGCTTTTCGATCATACCGCCGAATTCTTACGCATCACTTGCGAAAATGGTGTAAACCCCTTATAGTTAAAATGAAGTACTGCGCGTTGCATGGTGCGGAATAAAAAAGGAAATGGTGTGATGTGATGATGAAGAGAGCAAAGCTGACAGCACAGCAGCAGAAAAAACGGGACGTCCTGTTGGACGTGCTGACGGTTCTGTTTGCCTGCCCGCTCATCTCGGCGGCGATCGCGGTATTCAATGTGCCGAACGATATTGCGCCGGGCGGCGTAGCCGGTCTTTCCACGGCGCTGGCAGAGGTGTTCCCGCCCATCAGCGTGGGCGTGTGGATGGTCATGCTGAACACGCCGCTGCTGCTTGCAGCATGGCGCAGATTCAAGCGCCGTGCGCTTGTCATGACGCTTGCGGCCACGGGTTCCGTCGCCGTGCTGGTAGATATTTTCGGACTGCTGCTGCCGGCCTACTCCAATAATCCTCTGCTCGCGGCGATCGCGGGCGGCACGTTCACGGGCCTCGGCGCGGGACTGCTGCTGCAAAGAGGGATCAGCACCGGCGGAACAGATCTTCTGGCACTGCTGCTGCGAAGGATCTTTCCGAATCTGCGCACAGGAATGCTGATGCTCTGCATCGACATCTCGGTCGTCACCTTTGCGGTCATCGTCTTTAAGGATATTGAGGTCGCCCTGTATTCAGCGATCGCAATTTTCATTGTTTCGAAGATCGTCGACGCCATTGCACAGGGCGTGGACTATGCCAAGGTCATCTACACCGTGACGGAGCACGGCGACGAGGTCTCGCGCGCAGTTACGGAACGCGCCGACCGCGGCACGACGATCGTGAAGGCGCAGGGCGGCTATGCGCGCGGCGACAAGCAGATCGTTATCACCGTTGCCCGCCGCAACAGTCTTGCGCAGATTCTGCGGATCATCAAGGAGACCGATCCGGGCGCTTTTACCTTCGTCACCGACTCGACCGAGGTGCACGGTCAGGGGTTCAAGGTGCAGTAGAAGTTCTCTCAAGTCAAATAAAGCATCTGCGGAAGCACGCTGTATCCGGATCATGGCGGCTGCTTTTCGTGTGATAAAAGGAAAAACCACGTGCCGCGGCACGTGGTTTTCGGCTGCTTCGCTTACAGCAGCGGGGCAATGATGCGCATGGCCGGGCCGATGAGCTTGCGCAGGAAAGGATCGTTTTTGAGCAGTTCGTAGTCCGCGCGGACGCAGTGCGTGAGCGTTTGCTGAAAATCGCACTCGATGTTGGCGATCTCCGGCGCCTCGTAGAGGTAGGAGGCGCACTCGAAATGGTGGTACAGGCTGCGATAGTCGAGGTTGATCGTGCCGACGACGGCCTTGCGGTCGTCGCTGACAAAGACCTTGGCATGCACAAAACCCGGCTCATACTCGTAGATCTGCACGCCGTTTTCCAAAAGGCGGCGGTAATAGGTGTGCGCGAGCGAGAAAGCGATCTCTTTATCAGGCACATGGGGCAGAATGAGCTGCACCTCCACGCCGCGGCGCGCGGCGTAGGTCAGCGCCGTGACCATCTCGTTGTCCATGATGAGATACGGCGTCATGATGTGCACATAGCGGTTGGCGCGGTTGATGATGTCCAGATACACCATTTCGCCGACGAGGTCACGGTCGAGCGGACTGTCGCCGTAGGGAATGACATAACCCGGCGTCTTTTCGCGCGGCGGCTGCGCAATATCGAGATACTGCCGGTAGCTTTCCGGCGCGAAGTGGAGGGAACTGACGTCCCACATCTGCAAAAACATCAGCGTCAGGCTGCGCACGGCGTCGCCGCGCAGGGCGATGGCTGTGTCCTTCCAGTGGCCGTAGCGCGAGGAGAGGTTGATGTACTCGTCGGAGAGGTTGATGCCGCCTGTGAAACCAACCTTGCCGTCGATGACCATGATCTTGCGATGGTCGCGGTAGTTGTAGTGCGTGGAGACGAACGGGCGCAGCGGGGCGAACATCTTGCAGGCGATGCCGAGCTTCTGGAGCTTTTTGGGATAGTTGTAGGGCAGCAGCGCCACGGCGCAGGTGCCGTCGTACATGACGCGAACCTCCACGCCGACGTTGACCTTTTCTTTCAGAATTTTCAGCACGCGGCCCCACATGTAACCCTCTTTGACGATGAAATACTCAAGGAAGATGAAATGCTCGGCCTTTTGCAGCTCATCGAGCATCACGTCGAACGCGTCGTCGCCGAGCGGGAAATACTCCGCCTCGGTGTTCCGGTAGCAGGGGAAGCCGCAGGAGTTGAGATAAGTGGCAAGATTCCGAAGGCCTTCCGGCAGCTCTTCGCTCGGGCAGATGTCATCACAGAGGGCGAGGTCTTCCGTCTGCGCCAGGATGTCGTTGTAGCGGCGGATCATCAGCCGGTGGCCAAGGTCGGTTTTGATGTAGATATACAGGATCAAACCAAAGACGGGCAAAATGGCGAGAATGAAAAACCACGTGAGCTTGATGGTCGGGTTGTCGTCGTTTCCGAAGAGGAACAGCACGACCGCGGCGGAAAGCAGCGAGCTGCCGCCCCAGAAATAGGGGAGGAAGCCCTCCAGATAGCGGAAGCCGGCAAACAGAAACAGAATCTGGACGATCAGCGACACAATGATGATGCCGGTGCGGCCGAATACGATCTGGATCAGCTTGCGTTTGCCTTTTTCGAGCAGCAGAATGCGAGTGTCTTCTTTTTCCATAGATGTCCTTTCTCAGACTGACCGTGCCTGCGGGGCGGCGCGGGGCATAACTCTATACTAAAGGTGTATTTACTTCATCATAGCATGACTTTTGAAAAAAGCCAACCTGTTTTCGCGGGGAAACGGGCGCGGCGGCGCGAAACGGCACTTGGCGATTCTGCTTTCCTGTGTTAGAATAAGAAAAAAGAAAAAAGGAGCGGGCGGATGGAAAAGGCAACACAACTCCACAATATCCCGCCGCTGTACGATAAAAGTTCCCGCGTGCTGATCCTTGGCTCGTTTCCATCGGTCAAGTCGCGCGAGGCGGCATTTTTTTACGCGCATCCGCAAAATCGCTTTTGGCCGACACTCGCCGCCGTTCTGGGCGAGGCAACGCCGAAAACGGTCGAGGACAAGCGCTCTCTCGTTCTGCGGCATGGCATTGCCCTGTGGGATACCATCGGCTCGTGCGAGATCGCGGGCTCGTCGGATGCGAGCATCACGAACGTTGTGCCGAACGATCTGCGCGTCATTCTGGAGACGGCGGATATTCAGGCCATTTTCTGCAATGGCGGCACATCGTACGCAAGCTACAATAAATACTGCCGCGCGATGACGGGGCGCGAAGCGGCCAAGCTGCCGTCTACCTCGCCTGCAAACGCGCGCTGGACGCAGGATAAGCTCTTGCGCGCATGGCGCGAAGCGCTTTTACCTTACCTGTCGGAGGTTTGACAAAAGTTGACAAAACGGGCGCAAGGGGATATGATGCAGCGCGCGTAACGAAAAGGAGAACGATCCATGGCAGATAAAGCAGTCTCTCTTCGCGGGGAGCAAACCGTATTATTTACAAACCGTCAGCTTGTTGCCTTGATGTGGCCGCTGCTGCTCGAGCAGTTTTTGGCCATCACGGTGGGCCTTGCCGACTCGCTGATGGTGGCGACTGTCGGTGACGCTGCGATCAGCGCCGTATCGCTGGTCGATTCGATCAGCAACCTGATGATCTATATTTTCTCTGCCATGGCGACCGGCGGCGCGGCTGTCGCGGGACAGTACATCGGGCAGAGGCAGAAAGAGGACGCCTGCCATGCAGGCCAGCAGCTCATTGCGCTGCTGGCCGCGGTGTCGGTGTTCTTCGTGGCGCTGCTGTATCTGTTCCGCGCGCAGGTCCTGACGGTGATGTTCGGCCACATCGAGCCCGACGTCATGGCGGCGACGAATACCTATTATTTATATGTAATGGCGTCCATTCCCGGCATTGCGCTCTATAACGGCGGCGCGGCGCTCTGGCGCACGATGGGCAGAAGCGACATTTCTCTCAAGGTCTCGCTGCTGATGAACGGCATCAATGTAGCGGGCAACGCCATTCTGATCTTCGGCTTCGGCATGGACGTGGCGGGCGTTGCGATCCCGACGCTCGTGTCCCGCACGGTTGCGGCGGCGGTGATCCTCGGCATGCTCTTCAATGACAAGCTGACGCTGCACCTCTCCAATGTGCGCGCATTCCGTCTGGACATGCGCCTGATGAAGAACATTTTCTACATCGGCGTGCCAAGCGGTGTGGAGAACGGCATGTTCCATCTGGGACGGCTGGTGCTTTTCAGTCTCATCTCGACCTTCGGCACGGCGGCAATGGTTGCCAACGCCATCGGCAACACCATCGCCAACTTCAACTGCTTTTCCGGCTCGGCAATCAACCTCGCCTTGGCTGCGGTGGTGAGTCAGTGTGTCGGCGCGGGCGAGTTCGATCAGGCGCGCGCCTACATGAAGAAGATCGTCAAGTGGACGTATGGCATCATGGCGGTGGTCAACCTGGGTATCATGGCGCTGTTGCCGCTCATCATGCGCGTTTACAATGTCTCGCCCGAGGCGGAAAAGCTTGCGGTCACGGTTTCGTTGATCCACGGCATTTCGTCCATTTTCCTCTGGATCCCTGCTTTCACGATCCCGTCGTTCCTGCGCGCGGCGGGCGACGCTCAGTTCACGATGCTCGCCAGCATGACGACGATGTGGCTCGTGCGCGTGCTGCTTGCGTATGTGCTGGGACGGTATCTCGGCTACGGTGTGGTCGGCGTGTGGTTTGCGCATGCGATCCTTGACTGGCTCGTGCGCGGCTCAGTGTTCATCTTGCGCTACCGCAGCGGCAAGTGGGAGAGTATGGGCATCAAAACATAATGATAAAAAAGAGTCCGCTTCACGAAAGCGGACTCTTTTTTACATTTCGACGGTGATGTTGTCGGTGCCGTGCTGCTCAAATTCGCCTAAGTAGGTGTCCATGCGTTCGCGCAGCTCGTCAACATTTTCAGGCGTGGGCGCGTCGCTGTCCATATCGCGCAGGGCAAGCTCCTGAGCGAGGATCTCGAAGAACATGGTGTCCTCGTAGGCCATGATGGCCTCGTGGATGCCGCCCTCGGCAAAGGCACGCGAGGGGATCAGATCCCCCTGGTAGGCCTCGACCAGAGGCACCATGCCGTGGGAGAGGCAGTGGGCAAAAACGGCGCTTTCCACATCGTCGTATTCTTGAATGCGGTCATCGCCGCGGGTGGAGTTCATCACCCAGTTGCCAACGTAGACCAGATCGAGAAGACGGCGGAATTGCTTTTCCGTCAGATCAATTTTCATAGTGATGCCTCCTTCTGAAGCTCCTGAAATCTGCTTAGCAGAGATTATAGCACGCACCGCTGTGTTTTGCCATAGCAAAAACAGGGAAACGCACAAAAATTAAAAATGCGCCTTGTGCCTTTTCCTGCGCCGTAGTATGATGACAAAAACAGGATAAGAGAGGACAGTATGAAAAAACTCGTTTGGCTCACCGTACACGGCGAGCAGAAATATGAAGGCATGAGCGCCGACAGCTCCGAGCTGCGCGTGCGCGGCACGATGGAGACAACGAAAGACGGCTATCTCCTGCGCTACGAAGAGGCAGATGAGACCGGCAGAGTGACCACGGCGACGCGCCTTGCGCTTGCACCGGACTGCGTGATTCTGACGCGCACGGGCGAGGTGACGAGCGAGATGGTGTTTGAGGCAGGGGAGGAGCACACCTCATTCTATGCCGTACCCTACGGAACCTTGCCGATCTCGGTGAAGGCAGAGTCGGTCAAATGGAAAATTGAAGAGACCGGCGGTATGCTTGCCCTGCGCTACGCGATCAACATCGGCGGGCAGAGGGGCGAGTGCGCCCTGCGTGTCCGCGTGCGAACGGAAGAGGAATAGGAAAGAGGACTGCCCGGCGGCAGTCCTCTTTTTTACGCGCCGAAGAACAGGCGCACAAAAAATGCCGAGGAGAGGAACATCGCTGCGTCGGCGCAAAGGGCGGCGGGAATGGTGTAGCGCGTTTTGGTGATTCCTGCCGCGCCGTAATAGACGGCAACAGTGTAAAATGTCGTTTCGCTCGAGCCGAGCATGACCGCCGCCACGCGGCCAATATAGGAATCCACGCCATGTGTGCGCATGATCTCCGATCCGACGGCCAGCGCGCCGCTGCCGGAGATGGGACGGATAAATAGCAGCGGCGCGGTTTCGGCAGGAATGCCGAGCACATCGAGCGCGGGGGCGAGAAACGCGCCGAGCGCTTCCGTTGCGCCGGAAGCGCGCAGCATATAAACGGCGCTCAAGAGCGCGATGAGCGTGGGTAAAATGTGCAGCAGCACGGCAAGCCCCTCCTCTGCGCCCTTGGTGAGCGCAGCGTAGACGTCGACGCGCTTGCGCGCGGCGAAGCAGGCGGTGAAGGCGAGCAGTACCGGCACGATCAGCGTAGAGAGCGGCATAGGCTAATCCCTCCAGAAGCGGGAAAGCAGCTTTGCAGCGAGCAGTCCTGTGAGGACGGAGAGGAGCGATGTGAGCCATACGGCGGGCAGGATGTCAAACGGGTCGCGGCTGCCGAGCGAAGAGCGAACGCCTGCGAGCGTGGTGGGCAGGAGCTGAAGGGACGCTGTGTTGAGCACCACGAACAAACACAGTTCGTCTGACGCTCTGCCGCCGCAGCCGCGGCTCATGCGGCGGGCTGCGCGGATGCCGAGCGGCGTTGCTGCGTTGCCAAGGCCGAGAAGATCGGCCGAGAGGTTGGCGGAAACGGCGGCGAGCGTTTCGCTGTCACGGCTCGAGCGCGGCAAAAGCCTTTTGAGCAGCGGGCGGAACAGGGTGGCAAGGCGGTCAGTGAGCGCACACTGGTTCATCACTTCCATCAGCCCTGTCCAGAGACACATCACGCCGCACATCGCAAAGCACAATTCAACCGCACTCTGCGCCCCCTCAAGCGCGGCGGTGCCGAGCGCGTCCCAATTTCCCGTCCAAGCGCCGAAGAAAAGAGATACAACCACCATTCCCGTCCAAAGGTAAGCCATTGCCATGCCCATCAACTCCTTTGCCCTTAAATATATCAGTGGGAGAGGGAGAATATACCGCGTGCTGTGGGCGAAATTGTCTGATTTGGAGAGCCTTTGCGCCGATGAAAAAATTTCTCGAAAAAATTTTAAAATTGTCTTGACATGTGCAATTAGTTTTGGTACTATATGCAAGTCCGCGATTGGGCGCATCCTGCCCTATTTGCGCGATATTGCGATGAACCGGGAGATTGCTCAGAGTTCTGAGGTAACTTTCGGGGAGTATGTCCGAACATCGGGCGGCTGAGAGAATATCTGTACGTTGCGTAGATCGCTGCGCCATGTGTAGACCGGCCGTTTATTCGTGCCGGTTTTTCTATGAGCCGGAATGATACGCACGGATAAGCGTACAGGAAAAACTCTCACCGTACGGCTTCGACAATGCAAGAATACCGTACAAAATGAAGGAGAAACCAAAATGGCAAAAGAAATGATCCGCATTCGTCTCAAGGCCTATGACCACCAGGTCATCGACCAGAGCGCAGAGAAGATCGTCGAGACCGCCAAGCGCACCGGCGCTACCGTCTCTGGCCCCATCCCTCTGCCCACCAAGAAGGAAGTCGTCACCATCCTGCGCGCTGTTCATAAGTATAAGGACAGCCGTGAGCAGTTTGAGCGCCGCACCCACAAGCGCCTGATCGACATCACCAACTCCACCCCCAAGACGGTTGAGGCTCTGATGGGCCTTGAGCTTCCTGCCGGCGTTGAGATCGAGATCAAGCTCTAATCCCCAGCACACCTATTAAATTGTTGCTCTACCCAAAAGCCCATCGACTTGCGTGAGATGGGCGGGGTCAAGTCGGCAGAGCAATGGCGGGAGTTGCCGCTAACTAAGCCGACCAATAACCTTTACAGGAGGATCATACATGAAAGCAATCATCGGCAGAAAAGTTGGCATGTCTCAGATCTTCGACGAAAAGGGCCATGTGATCCCGGTCACCGTTATCGAGGCCGGTCCCTGCGTGGTCACTCAGAAGAAGACCAGCGAAAAAGACGGTTATGAGGCTGTCCAGCTTGGCTACGAGGACATTCGCGAAGCGAAGCTCTCCAAGCCCGAACTCGGCCACCTGAACAAGGCTGGCGTTTCCCCCAAGAAGTACCTGCGTGAGTTCAACCTTGACAACGCTTCCGAGCTGGAGCTCGGCGCCATCATCAAGGCTGATACCTTCCAGTCCGGCGACTTCGTCGACGTGACCGGCACGAGCAAGGGTCACGGCTACACCGGCGTTATCAAGCGCTGGAACGCCAGCCGCGGTCGTATGACCCACGGCGGCGGCCCTGTCCATCGTCACGCCGGTTCCATGGGTTCCACCACCGACCCCAGCCGTATCTTCAAGGGCAAGATCGGCCCCGGCCAGTACGGTGTGGAGACTGTCACCATCCAGAACCTTGAGGTCGTCAAGGTCGACCCCGAGCTCAACATGCTCGTCGTCCGCGGCGCGGTTCCCGGTCCCAAGGGCAGCCTCGTCACCGTGAAGACCACCGTCAAGGTCCACAAGATCAAGCAGGCTGGTGCCGACATCAGCAAGAACCCGCAGAAGGCTTCCGGCCGCAACCCACAGAAGGCTTCCGCCAGAAATATGTAAGGAAAGGAGTGCTTGAGAAATGTCTACGATTAAAGTTGTCAGCATGACCGGCGTTGAAGTCGGTACTGTCGAGCTGAACGACGCGATCTTCGGCATCGAGCCGAACATGAGCGTTGTTCACGAGGTCGTCAAAAATCATCTCGCCAACTGCCGTCAGGGCACGCAGAGCGCTCTGACCCGCGCTGAGGTTTCCGGCGGCGGCAGAAAGCCGTGGCGTCAGAAGGGTACCGGCCGCGCCCGTCAGGGCAGCACCCGCGCGCCCCAGTGGACGCACGGCGGTATCGTCTTCGCCCCCAAGCCCCGCAGCTACAGCTACGTGCTGAATAAGAAGGTCAAGCGTCTCGCGCTCAAGAGCGTGCTGTCCGCCAAGGCGGCACAGGGCGAGATCGTCGTTGTCGACAAGATCGCGCTCGACGCTATCAAGACCAAGGACTTCCGCAGCTTCCTCACCGCCGTCAAGGCGGACGGCAAGGCCGCTGTCATCACTCCCGAGGTCAACGAGATCGTCGTTAAGAGCGCTCGCAACCTGCCCGGTGTCACCACCGCGCCCGCGAAGCTCATCAACGTCTACGATCTGCTCAACGCCAAGACCCTTGTGATCGACAAGGAAGCCCTCGCAGTCATCGAGGAGGTGTTCGCATAATGGCAAACGTTTACGACATCATTATTCGTCCCATCATCACCGAACGTTCCATGGCTGACGTTGCGAACAAGAAGTATGTGTTCGAAGTCGCCAAGGACGCCGGCAAGGTGGAGATCAAAAACGCTGTTGAAGCCGCTTTCGGCGTCAAGGTCGCCAAGGTCAACACGATCAACGTCAACGGCAAGGCCAAGCGCCTCGGCGCCGGCCGCCTGGGCAAGACCCGCAGCTGGAAGAAGGCCTATGTGCAGCTCGCTGAGGATTCCAAGACCATCGAGCTGTTCGAGGGCATGGTGTAAGGAGGATTTGAGAAATGGCTATTAAGACGTTTAAGCCCACTACCCCCTCCCGCCGTCACATGACTGTGTCCGCCTTCGAGGGGATCGATAAGAAGGCCAAGCCCGAGCGCAGCCTGGTCGAGTCTCAGAAGAAGCATGCCGGCCGCAACAGCTACGGCCGCATCACCGTCCGCCATCACGGCGGCGGCAACAAGCAGAAGTACCGTATCATCGACTTCAAGCGCGACAAGATGGATATGCCCGCAACTGTCCTGCGCCTGGAGTACGACCCCAACCGCAGCGCGTTCATCGCTCTCGTCCAGTACGAGGACGGCGAGAAGCGCTACATCATTGCTCCTGTCGGCCTGAAGGCTGGTGACAAGGTCATCTCCTCCGCCTCCGCCGACATTAAGCCGGGCAACTGCCTGCCCATCGCCAACATCCCCGTCGGTACCGTGATCCACAACGTGGAGCTGCAGCCCGGCCACGGCGCTCAGCTGGTTCGTTCCGCCGGTACCGCCTCGCAGCTGATGGCCAAGGAAGGCGAGCTGGCGCAGATCCGTCTGCCCTCCGGCGAAGTCCGCTACGTTCACACCAACTGCACCGCCTGCATCGGTCAGGTGGGCAACCTGGATCACGAGAACGTCCACGTCGGCAAGGCCGGCCGTACCCGTCACATGGGTATCCGTCCCACCGTCAGCGGCTCCGTCATGAACCCCAACGACCATCCTCACGGTGGTGGTGAGGGCCGCGCCCCTGTCGGCCGTCCCGGCCCTGTTACCCCCTGGGGCAAGCCTGCTATGGGTTATAAGACTCGTAAGACGAAGAACCCCACCAATAAGTTCATCGTCAAGCGCAGAAACAGCAAGTAAGGAGGAAATGAAATGAGCAGAAGTATCAAGAAGGGCCCTTTCGTAGCTCCTGAGCTGTACAAGCGCGTGGAGGAGCTGAACAAGGCCGGTGACAAGAAGGTTCTGAAGACCTGGTCCAGATCTTCCACCATCTTCCCCTCCTTCGTCGGTCACACCATCGCCGTTCACGACGGCCGGAAGCATGTTCCCGTCTATATCACGGAAGATATGGTCGGCCACAAGCTGGGTGAGTTCGTTCCCACCCGGACTTTCCGCGGCCACTCCGGCAACAAGACCGCGAACGCCAAGTAAGGAGGTACGAAAATGGAAGCATTTGCATATGTTAAATTTGTCCGTATGTCTCCTCGTAAGGTCAAGCTGGTTTGTGATATGATCCGTGGTCAGGACGTCAAGACCGCCACTGCTTACCTGAGCCAGACCTCCAAGGCAGCCTGCGAGCCTATGGCCAAGCTGCTGAAGAGCGCTGTTGCCAACGCTGAGCACAACCACGGCATGAACGCTGACAATCTGTACGTCTCCACCGCCGTTGCCAATCCCGGCCCCATCCTGAAGCGCGGCCGCATTGCATCCCGCCGTGGTTTTGTACGGATCAATAAGAGAACCACTCACATCACCATCGGTGTGAGCGAGAAGGCTTAATCAGGAGGTAGCTATGGGACAGAAAGTTAATCCCCATGGACTGCGGG
>OLPA01001102.1_pt1 | contig 23692 bp, 22 predicted proteins | sample 1672811 | NCBI WGS metagenome assembly OLPA01 (sample SAMEA3136726, study PRJEB25190) | human gut metagenome | biome: human gut; feature: human-associated habitat; material: faeces | place: Austria | collected 2013
GACAACCGTGCTCGGCCGTGCCGCTCCCTACGCTATGAAGAACCTTGACACTTATCGGTAACGCTGTGCCTTGCGGCTCCTCCGCTTTGCTCAATACTGAATGCTTTCAATCTGCTCAACCAGATCAGCATAAGCCGCGCCGTACTGATCGTAGACCGGCTGTTCAGCCTCACGCAGAGCAGTCAGCAGCTCCGCATCCGGCTCAGTGATGATCATGCCGCCAGCAGCCAGCGTATCCAGCGCGGCCTGCTCAGTCTCGCCCCACGCAGCGATCATGTTCGCTTGCAGATTCGCAGCGCACTCCTTGAGGATAGTGCGGTCGGCTTCGTCCAAACGATTCCAAGTCGAAGCAGAAACAATGACCATCTCCGGCATGATGTTGTGACGGTCAAGAATCAGGTATTTGCACAGCTCGTTGTGGCTCATATCGATGATGCGCGGAATGTTGTTCTCAGCACCATCCACAAGGCCTGTCTGGAGCGCGGAATAAACCTCACTGCCGGACATGGAAATCGGAATCGCGCCCAGCGCAGAAACGGTATCCTGGTAGATAGAAGACTGCATGACACGGAACTTCACATTCTTGAAATCCTCCACCGTGTTAAGCGGCTTAGTCGCGTAGAAGCAGCGGCTGCCCGCATCCAGCCAGCACAGGCCGACCAGACCCTTGCTCTCCATCGAATCCAGCAGATTCTGGCCGATTTCGGTGTTCATAACCGCCCAGAGGTGATCCTCGCTCTTGAACAGATACGGCAGAGACAGCAGATTCAGATCGTCGTTAAAGCTGGTCAGCGCGCCCATGGAAGACTTGGTAATATCCAGAGCACCCATCTGCACCTGTTCGACGCAGACCTTTTCCTCACCGAGCTGACCACCGGCATAAACCTCGACCGTGATGCGACCGTCAGTCTTTTCTTTTACTTCATCCGCAAACTTGTAAATCTGTACGGTAGACACATAATCTTCGGACGAGTCGGTTGCGAAACGAAGGACAGTTTCCGCAGAGGCAGCAGCGGTCAGCCCTACGGCCAGACCCATGGACAGGAACAAGCAAGCCAGTTTTTTCATTTGAGATACGCTCCTTTTCTTTTTTGGTTTTTTATTTTCAAGGAAGTTTCACACATTCTTCCTTGATTTCGTTTTCAGATCGTTGTCATCATGTAACATGTCCTACAAGTTATAAGAAAGACAAAACGGAATCCGCCTTCAGCTTTGTTCCCGTTTTTTCGCATCAATGATTTTTCTGAGAATCGGCAAAGAATTCAGACAGACGAGCCAAATTGTATTTTGCCATTCGATCATAATCGGAAATAATCTTTTTGACCCGCTTGTTCTTCATGTCTTCAAAGATTTCGATATGCGTCGTTACGCCGTAACGCTGAGATTTCGGTAGACTGTTCATCTCCTGCAAAACGCTGGTGACCGCATTCTGGTTGGCCTGCATGGCACGCTCCAGGAATTCATTGTGTGCACAACGAATAACCGCCAGATGGTAATTATAATCAGCTTCAGAATAACTCACAACATCTTCCTTGCTGCTGTCCATCTGATCAATACATGCTTGCACCTGCGCAAAATCTTCTTCCGTCGCTGTATTGACAGAAAGTTTAATGGCGCTGATTTCCACCGCATTTCGAAATTCGATGAAGTGCTGATAACTCTCAACAGACAATTGCAACGACTTATCCGGATGAATAAAATTATTAGGATTCGCGACAAAAGATCCTAGTCCTTGTCTCGTAACAATCAATTTTTCCGTTCTGAGCATTTGCAATGCTTCTCGAATCACAACACGACTGACATGGAAAGTTTTCGCTAGTTCATTTTCGCTGGCTATCTTACTGCCTTCTTCCCACGTACCGGAAACAATCATTTGCCGGAGCTGACGATAAACTTCACTGACAAAGTTCACCTTTTCGATCCGAGTGATTTCCACACGATCACTCCTTATTTCGGTGCCTTGTTTTCTCTTGTAAGTTGTCATACAAGTTACAATCATATTAAAGCACATCGCACAAACGCTGTCAAGCCCCTTTTGACCAATTTTTTAAAGAAACGGCAATTATTTTGTGAATTTAATCAGCTGCGTCGAAGAAACTGCCGATCATTTTTCCCAGCCTGTTGAATCCACATCCGTTTACTTATATGATAAATGGGATATCAAATCGATGTAAACCTGTAACTATATGAAAGAGGTATATAATTGTGGACAAAGAATCCATTGAGTTCCATTTTACGCAAAGCAAAAATGATACTTCCGTTCTAACTGCCGTTGCCTCTCAAATCTACAATCCACTACGGGTCATCATTTGGTGCGTCTTTGCATGCGGTCTGTTTCTTTGTATGCTACTGACGCTTTCCGGGGAAAATGCCCGTTATACTGCCCCAATTTTGATCCTTTCGTTCCTCCTTACGGTGGCTGCTTTCAGTATGCTGGCCATCATTTTCTTCATTCGTCCAAAGCTTCTAAAATGTATACAAAATAATTCGCAAACATCCATTTGCATACGTTGCACACAGGAGAACATAGAAATTTGCCGCGAAAACACTTTACCCGTCCGCGTGGAATACAAAAATGTTCTCAGTCAGTTTTGGTGTGGTGATAACTATATTTTGCACATTCGTATCTGTAGAAACAAGATTCATAGCCATGAACTTTTTCTTATTCCTCTTTCAGAATCTACCTTTGATGACATTTACACGCTCGCATCTGTGTTGGAAAAGAAAAAAACACGTTTACAGCGCATAAAAATCAAATCTGTTAGCCAAAAATAAAAATGCTTGAACAACAGTACTCAACAGATATGCCAAGACCCATCCTTCAAATCCAGAGGACGGGTCTTGGTTTGTTTTTCGGCATTGTCAGTCCTTCGGGGCGTTGCTTTTGAGTCTTTTTTCCCTCTCTGCCGCTCAGTTTCTTTCCGCAGGAACAGCCCGCCGCAGCCTCCCGTCCTCCATCTCATAAACGATATCGCAGGCCTTCGCAATATCCGCCGCGCTATGGCTGGCCAGAAGAATCGTCTTGCCCGCCTCTCGAAACTGTCTCAGCAGCGCATGAACTTCTTCCATCGCGTCCCGATCCATCGCGTTGAACGGCTCGTCGAGCACCAGCACGCGCGGCTGCTGGCAGAGCGCACGGGCAATCATCACCCGCTGACGCTGACCGTCGCTGACGCGGGCGAACGGCTTGTCCGCCAGTTCTTCGACACGCACCAATGCGAGACTCTGCGCAATCACGTCTCTGTCCAGCGCAGTCAGCATCCCGAAACGGCCGGTATAGGGATAACGCCCGGAAGCCGCCACGTCGTAACAGGTCATCAGTTCCGGACGGACGCGCTCGGTCAGCACGACGGAAAGCCGCTTTGCCAGCTCGCAGCTGTCCATCCGCTCGATATTTTCGCCGCCGATGCGCACCACGCCGCCCATACACGCGAGGTGATGCGAAATCGTCTTGAGAATAGTCGATTTGCCCGCGCCGTTTGGACCGATGAGCGTCAAAATCTGCCCCGGCAGAATCGACGCGCAGAGGTCTTTCAACAATACACGTCTGCCGTAACCGACCGAAAGGTTGTCCAGCTCCAAAGTCGGTTTCACCGGTGTCCGCCTCCCCGCTTGAGTGCCATCACGATAACGACCGGCGCGCCGAAAAACGCCGTTACCGTGCTGATGGCCAGCTCCGTTGGCGAAAACGCCGTTCGGGCGATCCAGTCGCATGCCATACAGAATACGCCGCCCAGCAGGAAACAGCCGGGCAGAACAGCCATCGGTTTGGCCGTGCCGAGCAGCTTTTTTGTCATATACGGCACGGCAATGCCGACAAAGGAAATCGGACCGACAAGCGCCGTCACGCACGCGGCCAGCAGACAGGAAAGTCCGATCAGCGCCGCACGGAAACGGCGGACGTTCACACCCATGCTCGCCGCGTAATGTTCGCCGAACTGATATGCGCCGATGGGCTTCGCCAGCAGCAGGCACAGCAGCAGGCAGACGGCAATCACCGCCAAGCAGATGCGCAGATTTCCCCACGACACGGCAGAAAAGCTGCCCATCGACCAGCTGGTGAGGTTCGCAATATCGCTTTCTTTGGCGAAGGTGACGAAGAAATCCGTCGCCGCCGAACAGACGTTGCCAATCATCATGCCGACGACCAGCAGCATCGCCATGCTGTGAATCTTTCGGGAGACGATCATCACAAAGCTCGCGCAGAGCATTGCCCCGACAAATGCCGCGGTCATCACCGCGCCGAACGGCACGCAACCCCAGAGCTTCATGCCGAAGATCATCACCGCACCGACAGCCAACTTTGCGCCGGAGGACACGCCCAGCACATACGGCCCGGCAATCGGATTGCGGAAAAACGTTTGCAGCAGAAAGCCCGACACGCTCAGCGTGCCGCCCATCACCGCCGCCGCCAGCACGCGCGGCAGGCGGATTTTGAGCAGCACGTTGTAGGCCGCTGTGCCCGCGCCCTCTCTCAGCAGCAGAATCCGCAGGATTTCATGCGGGGACAGTGCCGCGCTGCCCGTGCCCACACTGACCGCCAACAGCAGCGCAAAGCAGACTGCGAGCACCGCATAGCACAGCGCGCACCGCGTTTTTTTCACCCGTTCCTCACTCCAGCTTCATGATATGGTTTAGTGCCGCGTCGTCACCCGAAAGCATGCGGTTCATGTCCTCGATGAGGTCGCCCAGCCGTCCGGCCTGCTGAAAATAATCTGCGCCGGTGCAATAGACGCGTCCATTTTGCACCGCTTTGAAATCGGCCAGCAGCGTGTTTCGCTCAATCAGCTGCGAAAGTGTCTTCGGCTTGCCGCCGAGCTGACCAATATAGAGGATGCAGTCCGCATCGCCCGCCACGAGATAAAAGGCTTCCATCTCCATCTGCCGCGTGCCGGATTCGCCGGTACCCAGTCCTTCCGGCGCATACCGCCCGCCAGCCAGCTCAAGCATTTTGACCATATAATCACCATTGTTGCGCACATACAGCGCGCCCTTGGAGGTGATGTAGAACATGGCGACGGTCACGTTCTCCTGCATCGGCTCAAGCGATTCGATTTTCTGCTTCTGCGCGTCAAACGCGGTGCTCGCCTCGTTCTCACGCCCCAGCAGCACGCCGTAGAGCTTCATCCACTCCATGCGCCCCAGCGGAGTTTCCTCCAATGCAGAACTGTCCACCAGCAAAGGAATGCCTAGCTCGTCCAGCTTTTCCCGCACATCCGGCGTGCCCTCGATCATCGTGGAGAAAACGGCCAGCTTCGGCGGGTTCAAGGCAATACGCTCGAAATCCGGCTGCTTATAGTGACCGATGTATGCGATTTGTCCATCCTGAACCGCTTGTTTCACGCTTGGCAGATACCAGTCTTCCACGTCATAGGTCGTCTGCGTCACGGCGGAGAGCGCGCCGATTTCATCCATCAGTGCCACCGTCGAGGTGGAAGCCACGAACAGGTTGTCAAGCGGCATGTACAGCAGCATGATGTCCGCATCCAGACCATCCGGTGCATCCATACCCGCCGGAATCAGCAGAAAGCGCCCGCCGTTCTGCACGGTAATCAGTGAATAGCCGCCTTCCAGCCTGTCCACGGCAAAGTTTTTTGCGGCTTCCAGATCAAGCTTTTCTGTGACGACGGGCAGCTCCGCTAACGCGGTTTGAACAGCAAAAAGGCTCAAAAGCAGCGCAATCATCTTTTTCATAAACTTCCTCGCAGTTTTTCTCAAAATAAATGAAAAGCGCCCATCTCGGACAAAGATGGACGCATAGCAAACAAACGCTTGACCTGCCTTCTCCAACTGCCCGAGAATCGGTTTCATCTCCGCAGGGCAGGTCTCCTGGCTGACGGCTTCACGTGCGCCGCCTTCTCGAAATCGCTTTCAATGGCTCATGGCACACGCATACCGAATACAGTAATGGCTGTTGCGCCGGATTTGAACCGGCTTCCCTTTTCATTTGAATGGCTTCAAACACCCTGCGCGGTATAGATTTTTCTCGTTTATTATACGGGGTTTGAGGGAGGGAGTCAAGATGAGAGAGGAATGGATTTTTCTTAAATCGCCAGGAAATGAATTGGTGCAGATTGATTTGTTTGAAGTGGATCATCCGATTGTCGGAGGGCGTTCTTTTCAGCATCATTTATAACCTGCTCCAATTCTTTCCGATTGACCGCCGTTTCCATCGCGTCCTCAACCGAAACCCGCCCATCCGAAACGCGTGGCAGTGCGTCGGGAACAACCTTGCGCGTCCAGTATCGGATGCGGTTTCGTTCCGCCAATTCACCCTTGACTTCTTCGAGTTTGGGAAGAAGGGCTTCGCGCTCCGCTTCAAGCCGTGCACGTTCCGCTTTCAGCGCCGCACGCTGCTCCTTATCGAGAGGAGACGCAAGCCCCAGCGACTTCATGAGCTTTTCGCGCAGCCAGATTGCTTTTTGCAGCCGGTTCAATTCGTCGCCGTGTTCGGCTTTGTACTTTTCGCGTTTGCCGCTCCAGTGGATGCTCTCGTATTCCTGCTGAATCGGCTTCAATTCTCGGATGGTTTGAATCGTGCCAAACAGCGCGTCAATATCACGGATTCTGCGTTCTTTTGCCGCAGATTCCGCTTTGATTTTGGAAAATATCCGTTGAGTTTCGGCAATGTACTGTCCAAGCCGACCGACCGTGTAAAGCTCGTGATTCGAGAGATGTGCAAGGAAGTGCTGGAGGACTGGGATCCGAAGACCATCACCTATGAGAATCGACCGGAAGTCAGCGGTGTGTATCAGGACTACTGCCGCGTGCTGAAAAATCAGTATTCGTGGAAAGAGTTCGATGTCACGAGCCTTGCGGGTCTGGAAAGCTATCTGACTTACGACCATCAATCTGCGGGTTTGGCAGGGACTGGCAGTGTCAGCCTTGTCAATGGCAGCCTAATTTTCGCTCACGCGGACACGGCAATGAACGGCAATCGCCTGCCGGTTTCCGTGACCCATTACTACAATTCTTGTGACAGCAACGAGGACGAGTTCGGCATGGGCTACGGCTGGCGGACTTCGCTGCATCAGACGCTGTATAAGGTGCGGTCGGCAATGAAGTTACGGTGACGGCTGTGGCGGACGATCCGTTGAAAATCGCGTTGACGGCCTGCCGCACTGCATCACCCACGCAACTGTGACGGTATAAAAAAGCCGTTAGTAGACTGCGTGTAGCCTACTAACGGCAAAACATATTTTATGCCATATGAGCATCCGCTCTTCTGCGGGGCGGATTGACCCTCTTGAATTTAACCGCTTGTTCCGGCGTGGTTGCAGGGCAATCTGCATCAAACGTAATTGGCATTTTCTTTGCGGCTTCCAACTCTGCCAGCTCTTCTTTGGTGAAGGCAAGCTCGCGCTTCATTTCGGCAGACAGTTCGTTAGCTCTTACTATAATAAAGCCCCTTTTCAAATTCGGTTGCTAATCGGGCGGAAATCAATCTTGTTACGTCAGTTCCTTTTCCATTTTCTTCAACTCTGACCCTTTCAGTATATACAACGAAGAGAATTTCATTCTCGCCAACAGAAAATTAGTTTGCATTTCCGATTGATATTTCTCCAATTTGTGTAATTCGTCCGGCTGAGGTGTCGCCGATTGTATCATAGCGTAACTCGCAGTCGCTGTGAGCGTCATCGAAAAATTAAATTCGGTCATAATCGAAAAAGATACGGGCTGCGCTGCGAAATGAAATCCCATGCTTTTTTATATTGATTTGATTCTTTTCCTCATCGTATTCAAAAGCCATTCCACCCAGCGAAAAGCTAACTGTTCGATTACTGTCCATTGGCATCACACCATTCTCTGGCCATGCAACAGGTTTGATACCTATTGCATCTTTATTTTATCACAGTATTGCACTATTCGCAAGCGAACGTCTGCAAACTTTTCAACAATTTCTATTGCAAATAAAGGAAAGAAAATTGCAACAACATCAGTTTTTCACAGACGCTATTTCTTGTACTTTGCTAACCCATAGGGTAGGGGAGAAGTCAAGAAAACCCTACGCACACGCCAATTGTTCCACGCGCAAAAGCAGGAAATCTGTCTGCTGACATCGAATATACCTATGACGAGCAGCGCGGGAATCTGGTCGAAATCCGTCACAATACGGACGGGAACGCCGCGAATGACGTGGTGTACAGCTTCGAGCAGGACGCGCTGGGTCGCCAGACGGCGGTCAAGGTCGGGAATCAGACCTTGTCGCAGAGTGCGTATCAGAACGATCCGACGAAGCCGAATTTCGGCACGCTGACCGCGACGACTTACGGCAACGGGGCGAAAGTCAGCAGTCGGTACGACGATTTCAACCGCGTGACGGGGGTGGTGTACGGCGAGGAAACCGCGCCGAGATACGAGTACGACTACAACGCGAAGGGGCAGGTGGCACGAGTCCGCGACAACCTGCTGAATCGGACGACGCAGAGTGAATACGATTTGGCGAATCGCCCAGTGCGCGTAAAGACCGCAGAAGTTGGTCAGCATGTGTACACGGGACAGGTCGCATACGACAACGTGTACGGCAACCTGAGTGAATTCACGGAGAAAGTGGGTGAAAATCGACAGGAATTTGGGACGAAATTCGGCTATGATGACGAAAATCGTCCGACGTCGCTGACATACAGTGCGAGCGGCAAGGAAATCGGGCAGAGCACGACGACCATTGACAAGCTGAATCGGACGACGTTCTCGGCGGTCAAGCTGGGCAGCAAGACGTTCACAAGCGAATACCATTTCGCGGCGGGCGGCTACGGCACGGGCAGCGTGACGAACCTCGTTTCGTCGATTACCCAGCCGGGGTGTAATTGCGGCTACGGCTACGACGACAATGGCAACATCGCGAGTGCGACGCTGAACGGCAAGTGGACTGGCTACACCTACGATGCGCTTGGGCAGCTGGTGCAGGTCAACGACCACAGCGATACCCGCTCTGGCGAAAATGGCACGACTTGGAAGTACACCTACGACCTCGGCGGCAACATCCTGAAAAAGGAACGCTTCGTCTACAACGACACGACGAATCCTCTGGAAACTGTTACCTACGAATACGGCGACGCGAACTGGCGCGACAAGCTCACGGCGGTCAACGGAAACGCCATTGCGTATGATGCGATTGGTAATCCGTTGAGCGACGGGACGTGGACGTACACTTGGCAGAACGGCCGGCAACTGCAAAAGATGCAGAAATCGGGCGTGACGGCTGAGTTTGTGTACAACGCAGACGGGCTGCGTGTGCAGAAAATGGTCAACGGCGTTGTAACGGACTATGTGCTGCACGGCAAGAATGTTGTGCATATGACTTCCGGCGCGGATGAGCTGCACTTCTTCTACGATGCGCAGAACCGCCCGGCGGTGGTGGTGTACAACGGCACGGCGTATGCGTATGTCAAGAGCTTGCAGGGCGATGTGATTGCGCTTCTCGACGGTACGGGGAATGTTGTCGTTAGCTATATGTATGATGCATGGGGTATGCCCATTGGCAAAAATGGGGCGCTGTCGGAGACGCTGGGGACACTCAATCCGTTCCGGTATAGAGGGTATGTGTTTGATGAAGAGACTGGGCTGTACTATCTAAGGAGTAGGTATTATAACGCGGAACGGAGCAGGTTTGTGAATGCTGATAGCGTTTTATTACAGAACCTATTTTCTTATTGCGAAAATTTACCGATAAATAATTTGGACACAGAGGGGACTACTTCATCGCGACTTTGTGAAATGTCATGCTATATTGAAAATACTTCTGATCCTTGGAAGTACTATGGTGTGTCTCCAGAAGTGGCTCGTGCTATTGATAAAATTATGGAGAATCCGGAAATGTATGGATATTCAATCAAAGCAAACGGAAAATATCAGCATGGCATTTACAAAAAAAAGCAGGTTATTCGAGTATGCTGCGCATCACTTCTAAGGGGAATATTAGGCGGTGGAAATAGCGCTGGAAAACGAAGAGCTTCTTGCCCTGATTTGCAAGAACTTACTGACTTAAATCAGTTACAACCAGGAATGGAGATTTATCAAGGGACAAGTCATTGCGGTTTGGTTATCATGTACGATTTTGGAGATGGAAAAGGATACCGACTGGCAGTGTTTCAATCTACTAGTGTGGCAAATATAGCAACCGAAGCGAAAACAATCACTACAGCCGTCTTCATGGATGATTCTAATGCAGGGCCTAATATAACGGCTTTGGATGAAATTGGGCATTGGGATGCGTTTGGTCATCCGGATTACACGAAGGGTTCAGATGCATTTATGCTTGATCCGAACAACAAATGGTATCTGTATAAGTGATTTTACATAGAATGAGGTGATCATCATGTTTTTCAAAGGTATTAAGAATTTGATGGTTGTATTTCTATTTGTCTTTCTGCTTTGCCATCAAACATGCTTGACCGTCATCTGCGAAGAGAATTCAGCACAAGTCTATCCGCACCTCATTTTCCAAAATGGATATTATGGATATGTAAATGATAGCGGAAAAATAATAATTCCTTGTCAATGGGAAGATGCAGGTGAATTCCGTGGCAGAGGCTATGCGTCTGTAATGATAGACCGTCAAACGCAAGAATATGGAATAATTGATATAAACGGAAATTATGTAATGCGGTTTATTGGTGGCATTGAAGAAGGTCAAAACGGTGTATACTGTGGCGGTATGCATACAGGTATATATTGGCTTCAGAATGAAGAGGGCGTGGGATTTTTTGATGTGACAACTGGATATTTTTCAGGATTTATCTTTCACCGAAATCAAGATATATGGTATTGTTGTGAAGAGTCTGATCTTGTGCGGGTGTCCATTGATGGAACATACTATGGGTATGTCAATACAACAAATGGAGAACTTCAAATTCCTTATGTGTTTACCGGCGAATGTTTTAGCGGTTTTGTTGGTGGATATACTATTGATCAGCGGGATGACACATATATTGTTTTTAATGAAAAAGGAGATATTGTTCCGCTTCCAGATGAACTTGTTCCTGTAAGCTTAGGCGATTTGATCACTGTACGCGACAAAGAAAGTGGTCTCTTTGGATTTGCTGACTATAACGGGAATTGTATAATTTCCCCACAATACGAGGATGTTTCCACGCATTTGAATGGCTATGCATCTTTTTTACAAGACGGGAAATGGGGACATATTGACAGAATGGGCAATATATGCTGTTCTCCTAAATATGATAATGAATACTGGTTCAATGGAATTTCTTTTGCAGTAAGTCTGGAACAACAACCTTTACTGATTGACGAAGACGGTCACACTCTTCGGAAATTTGACTGCCATTCCGAATTGTCCTATTTTACAAATGAGCTAATTCTCGTTACAAATGACGAAGGTACAAGTTTAATCAATCGGTTGGGAACAGATATTATCGGGCCAGAGCGGAAGTTATTCATTGATAGTGAGCGGGGATGTAATGTATATGAACAGCTAATAATAGTCAAAGACCAACAAGAATGCTGGGGATATGCCGATTTATCCGGCAATGTGGTATGCCCCTGCATATGGGATTCAGTATCACCGTTTTTTAATGGTTGGGCGCTCGTTGAATCAGAGAAGAAAGCGTTTTATATTGATCATTCCATGCATATCGTATTTACGTTCGAAGAATGTGACACATTACTTCATTGAGTGCTTCCTTCGCACTGCTGGATATAATGGGGCAGAACACGGTCACGGAGCAACATTTGCTGCACGCCTTAGTAATGGTATGCTCACAATCAATCATGCTGCAGGAACGGAAGAAGGAATTCTTTCGGAGGACATTACGTATGAAGAACTCTGTCGCCGCTTCGAATATATCGCGTGGCCAGCTGGTCTCGGTACACAGGAGGAAGCTCCGACTCTCTGGCGTGTCAGAGATGAACTTGATGATTTCTACGAGTAAACCGTGATTCTTGTTTTTACCAACTTATCATTTTGCGCAAAGGGGTGTAGTGAATGAAATTAACTATTCTAAGTTTTTTGATTCTGTTCTTCCTTTCTAACACCGCAGTTTCAGAAGATATAACTTATACAGAAGGCGATTTTTCTTACTACATGACCAATGAAGGTGCAGTACTGGTCGACTGGGAAAATTCAGGAGAGAAGTTGCCGCTTTCTACATTGATAGTGCCCAACACTCTTGGTGGAAAGCCAGTAATTGGAATAGGCTCTGGGACGTTTGCCTCCAGTCAAAGCGAGCCTATTACTGACCCTCTTGAAATTGTCATCCCTGAAGGTGTTGTTTTCCTCGAAGACGACGCATTCACGGATTGTTGCGAGGCGAGCATCATTTGCTTACCATCCACTCTGGAAACAATTTCCGAAGGAAGTATGTTTCATGTCAAAGCGGAGATTACATTCCCTCAAGGCAATCCGTTTTATGTCATGAACAAGGGATTCCTCGTTGATACACGTTCAGAAACATTGCTGTATTCCTCTCCATGTAGTTCAGAAGAAGCAATCCCACCGGTTATGTATCTGGGTGAACAGTGCCTTGATAACTGGCTAACTGATAAGACCGATGTTGTATTACCGGATAGCATATCTGCAATCGGCACTGGTGTCTTTTATGATCTTCCTGATTTGGAAAATGTAGTTTTGCCTGCAAAGCTCGCCACTTTGAGCCCGTATAGTTTCAACGCAACAGGAATAAAAGAACTTGCTATTCCATCTACCATCACTCAAATACCTGCGTATTGTTTCGTTACCTGTGCTTTTACAAGCATCAGTATCCCGAACGGCGTTGAGTATATAGGAGAGTATGCTTTCTATTACAATTGGGAGCTAACAGAGGTTACACTTTCTGAGTCTGTTCAATTTGTTGGCTACAATGCCTTTCCGGAAGAATGCAGCATTATCACAGTGAACCCTGCCACTCATTTTGAAACTTTGGATGAGTATCAAGTTCGAGATCCGAATGGCGAATGGTGGGAGTAAGTGGCATATCCCATAACAAATGAACTAACACAACACGTCAATCGATAGTTAAAGCACTGAAGTCCCTTGGTCATCCGGCATTGCCGGGTGGCCTTTTCTGTGTCATTGGCACCCCGCTGAATGACGGTAAGTGGACGTACACATGGGAAAACGGGCGGCAGCTTGCGCGGATGCAAAGCATTGACACCGACGCCCAGTTTGTGTATAATGAAAACGGCTTGCGGGTGAAAAAGACAGTAAATGGGGTGGTAACAGACTATACCTTGCATGGAAAGAATGTTGTGCATATGACTAAAGGCAACGACGAGCTGCATTTCTTCTACGATGCACAGAATCGTCCGGCGGTGGTTGTTTACAATAATGTTCCCTATGCTTACGTTAAGAACTTGCAGGGCGACATTGTAGCACTTCTGAACGGAGCGGGCAATGTTGTTGTCAGCTATGCGTATGATGCTTGGGGTATGCCCATTGGGAAGAGTGGGACTCTGGCAGAGACGCTGGGGACGCTCAACCCGTTTAGGTATCGCGGCTACGTCTATGACGAAGAAACAGGACTGTATTATCTCAGGAGTAGATATTACAACCCTAACTTGGGCAGATTTGTTAATGCGGATAGAGTGTTTGATGCCAACGCTAGCGTAACCACTTACAATCAGTATGCATATTGTGACAACTGCCCCGTCATCTATTTGGATTCAGAAGGACGCGGCCTATTCACTTCCCTCGTAATAGGCTTTGTTGTTGGTGCCTTAGTTAGCGGCATTATTGAAGCTGCAAAAGGTGGCGATGTTGAGGATATTATCATCTCCGCAGTTGCCGGTGGTGTATCGGGTTTGATTTCTGTAATCCCGGTATTTAGAAACCCCTATATTAACTCTGCTATTATGGGCGGTGTTGGAAATGCAGTAGGCGCTTGGATCGATGGCGATATCGACTCAATTTATGATGTTATTGACAATTTTGCTGAGGGCGCGGTCGCAGGAGTTGTTGGGCAGTTTGTTGGTGATCAGCTTCTTAATTGGGTTGATAAATATTGGAGGCAGCTTTCTCGTGATGCCAAAAAGCACATCATCTCAAATCTCGGAAATGTTGATCAAGCACAGATTAATGAGGTATATAAAGCAATCCGTGCAGGCGTCAATCAGAATACCCTTCACCAGCTTATTAAGGAATATGGAATAGATGTTGTTTTGAGCGTCTTTGTATCCACTACGGCAACGTGTGTCGATTAACCTATTCAGGAGGGATATTTATGTGGAAAGAATGTCGACTATGGATCATTGATTCTCTGGTGTCAATAACCCTGTTTCTTTTGGTCCCGATTCTTTTATCATTGACTGGTTTAGTTACTATTTCTGTTGCACCCGGAGCTGCCTTGATCGTATTAGGATATGCGCTCTATATCTTTCAATGCGTGTTTTCACGTGATATGAAGCGCGGCATTTGGGCACTAGTGGATCTCATGCGAAATATATCAGTTACACACACTTTCACTGTTCAAGAGATACAGTCCTGTCATTCGCATTTTTCTGTGTCTCGTAGGGTTTCAGAACAAACGTTTGCGAAATATTTCATTATCCGTTGTATTAACGATGCAGAGCACGTCATTGATCTTGTTACTGTAAAACAGCAGCCTCTTATTGAGCATAATTCTTATAGAATCAAGTATTATCCATTTTCTAAAATTATTGTCGACATCGCTCCAAAATCAAAACTATCCTCATCATTTGAACATATTCCTTCTATAGTACTATTACATTTTCTACAGTAAGTATTTGATGGTTACATAGAAGACTTGTTTGCGGATGCGATATATGCACCGCGATATGCTATGTTTTCTGCTGCTGCATGAAAGGTAACTATTTTTGTTGCACACTAATATAGGCTTCGCCATGCATATAATCCTCTGCCAGAACTTCAGCTGTACGTTCTGTATCTCCGCAAATCAACAGTATTGCCAAACAGAAAATGTTATGCCGCATTATTCACCTACTGCGCATGTGTTTTCTGAGCTGGATGGCTTGGCCATTGATGGAGAGAGCAGACTACTCCTGTACAGTCGTGGCAGAACGCAAGAGGAATTTCCTTATTCAAGAACTTCATTAACAACAGGAGAGAAGTCTTTGATATTTGCGGCGTGGTCTGTCTTGGATGAAAATGGTGTATTAATAACCTATCATATGTCTTTGCCGGATCAAGCCCCTGTAATCGCTATTCACTGTGGATTTGACGAGATGGGGAGAAGCTTTGGATATTATTATATTCGACCGGTGGAGAATGAAGAAAATGGCGGTCTGCAAGATACTGTGGATAAGCGCATCGTATGTAATGGTTATAGCAATTTGAATGCATATGTGGAATGGGTGCCATTAAGCGATTATTGGTATCAAGGAACAACTGCAATGGTACTATATGAATAAGAAAGTGCATCTCAGTGCCTCAAACGTAGTTCTTTGTGAAGTTACCCGTAGCTTGTCGAAATGAAATTGACCGACGGGCTGGCAGCAAAAACTTCCGCAAAAGCAGGAAAAACCTCTTCATATAGCGAACACTATCCTTGCCCAGCGATATTGTTGCGATTCTGGATGAGAATGGCAATACCGTCGTCAGCTACGGCTACGATGCGTGGGGCGCGCCGCTGTGGTGTACCGGTGAGCTGGCGGAGACGCTGGGCAAGGTGCAGCCGTTCCGCTATCGCGGGTATGTCTACGACGAAGAAACCGAGCTGTATTATCTCAGAAGTAGATATTATGCTGCTCTTCGTTCAAGAATGCTCAATCATGATTCTCGCCTATTTAAAAACGAAACTTTTGAATTTAATGGCTATGTATATTGTATGAATAACCCTATTGCATATCATGATCCGAGCGGCACTTGCGTATCTTGCGAAACAGTAGACGAAGTTGGTTATCGAAAGACCACCACGGACGACGATTTCAATTCCACTGTAACCCAGGGTATGCGAAATCTATTATATAATGCCGATGACTACTATTATATTAGTGCAAGCAAAAACAATAAAGGCGGTATTGACTGCATTTGGGCGGTAAATAAGGCACTAAACAAAAACACTTGGAAAGTGGTAAATGCCGCTTGGCAATCATATGTGCGTAGCAATACCACACGAGGGCGCATCCTTGATCTGAATGACTTGCAACCGGGTGACATCATCTTCTCCATAGATCATAGGGATCGCAATTATGGAAAGGATGTTAAGGACATTGCACGAATTGATCCCGTAAAAAAGGGTCATATCGGCATTGTTGTTTCGTTCGATTTCGGAGATGGAAATGGTGAAGTTTTAGCAGTTTTCCAATCCTGCAGTGAAAAACTTTATCCTGATAAGTGGACTGCTCTGTTTTATGATGATACAGGTCCTAATATCACCGCTCTGGAGGATAATGACGGAAACAGCAATTGGGCGTTCTATGTACGTCCGAAAAAATAAAATGTAACAGGAGGAGTTGCAGATGAAGAGAGCTTTCTTAACTATTCTATTCTTTATGTCTCTATTGCCATGCATAGTATATGCCGAGGAATTGTTCTTATACATATCCGATGGCCAATGGGGATATGCGACAGACGACGGGACAGTAGTTATCGCTGCATCTTTTTCAGAAGCAACTCCCTTTTACAATGGCGTGGCCAAGGTGCGTACTTCCGTACCGATGGATCATTATTCTTTGATTGATTTTCAGGGGAACGAAATTACTCCCCCTTGCTATGATATCTATGAATTTGATTCAGCTTTTATCTATGCAGTAGATGCTGGAGATGTCCTCTTGTTCGGTTTCTATGACAAACAAAGCGGCTATTTATCGTCAACATATGACGCAATCAAGCTAACAGATCCATATATCAACGAACAAGAATATATTGCAGTCCAGGATAATGACAAGTGGGGATTTGTTCATCGTTCTACTGGTAATGTCATCATTCCTTGCGTATACGATGAAATCGTCGAACCTTTTCAGAACGGTTATGCATTAGTAATCCAGGCGGATCACCAGATTAACGATAACTTTGATAGTATGGACGATTACATCTTAATTAATTCAAACGGAGTCCCTGTGACTTTTGATGACGGGATTGTGCCAATGAGTTGTCCCTCCTCCGTGGGTCTTATAGCTGTTGTCCAAAACGGTTTGTACGGTTTAGCTGATATTTACGGCCGCCTGATGATTGAACCACAGTACGAATATGTCGATTCACCTACAAATGATCGATTTTGGTATCAAAACACGGCTGGTTATTGGGGCGTCTTAGATGAACGTGGTGCAGTGATTGTTGAGCCAAGCTTTTTGCATAACGATCTGTTGTACGGAACACCTCCAGCCTATGTGAATGACTATGCAGTTGTAAGGCTGAAGGATCAGGTTGTCATACTTGACTTGGCCGGTACTGAAACTGTTATCAACCGCGCCCCTAACATCACTGTTGGAAACGTGATTGACGAAGTTCAGATGCTCTCGTACTATGATTCATCAACTGATCGCTACGGATTTTATAATGTTTATGGGTTGATGTTAACTTCGGAATTGTATGAGGATTATTCACCATTAACCAATGGTCTCATAACCGTGAAGCGCGAAGGAAAATGGGGAGTATTGGATAACAATGGTATTGAAATCCTCCCGTGTGTGTATGACGAAATCAATCGTTTCAACAATTCGACTATCTACGTCATTCAAGACAGCACTATATCTTACATATCAATCAGCAAGGGAATATAATATTTCTAGATTATCGTTGCTAACATATCCCCTCGATAGTACATTCTGGCCATTCGTCATACGTCGGGTGGCCTTTTCTATGCCTGAAAATTTTCTTCATTTTCGCGTTTCAGAAACTGAAATTTAGGCAGTCCGGAAAGGCGGACATTGCCCCGATTTTCAATCGGACGGCAAAGAAAAAAGTCCTGAACCCCTTGGAATTACTGGGGTTCAGGATTTCAGTTTCTGGTTTTGAATTCGCGAACTTTTCTGCTATGATGAGGCTACGAAGCAACGACAGGAGGTTTGCGGAATGAGTATTGCATGGAACTATCTGGATAAGCGAAGCGCGGCAATGGCGGCGCTGAAAGATTATTGCAGCATGAAGGCGATTCTGGCGACAACGGCGGAGGAGATTGCGAATGTGCGGCAGGACATGGTTCGCATTGGCGGGATGCGCTTCGAGGAGTCGGCGCATGGTGCGCGAAATCCGCAGGCAGGCGAAAACCAGATCCTGCATGGAATTGCGGAAATTGATGTGCTGGAAGAGCGGAAGCGGCAGGCGGAAGAGTTCATGGCGTGGTTTCAGCCGGCGTGGGATGCGCTGGGGGAGGACGAAAAAACGGTGCTGACGATGTTCTATCTATCAGAAAATGGGAAAACAGACGCGATAGAGGAAATCAGCGAACGGTTTTGCGTGGAGCGGAGTTCCGCCTACAAGAAGAAGGATCGCGCTGGCGCACTTGGCGCTGCTGCTGTATGGGAGGTGAAAAGGGGAGAACGAATACGCAGAAATAGATGTGATAAAATGATAAATAGCTGGCGGTCAGCATTGGTTCTCAAAAGAGAACGATTTCTGACCGCTTTTTTTGTAACAAAGAGCCGTATGCAGAATCCCTTCGGAGGCGGCATCCCCGAAGGAATTGCCGAATACTATTTTCTGCATTTGTCTGCGCCCACTGCTTGCGCCTTTTTCCTTCTGCCGTCCGCTCATTCCACTTAGCGTAGCGCTGCTACGCTGCGTTTCATTCGCGTTAGGCAGAAGAAAAAATTCGCGGCGCATCAGGCGCATTCTCATTTGAAAATAGTATGCTGAAGGATACGGCGCATATCAGCATCAGCCGAGGCAATGGTTGCTGCCAACCAAATGAATGGAGAAATTCATGATGGTAGGCGGCACTGTTCAGTATACCCTTCTTTTGCGATTTTCTCCATTCGAGACAAAGGAATGGAGGAAAAATTGCAATGTCACAAGGACGTTACGTTTGGATTGCAGGGAAGAAAGTATATCTGAATCCGGAGCTGCAGAAGGAATGGGACAAACTCATCAACAAGGAACGTTATCGCCTGCATCAAATGCTGAAGTATATAAGAGAACATCGGAGTACATTTTGCGATTTTTGATGTGGCATTATTTCCGGTTTCGACGCATCATCTGCTTGCGCGTAGCGCTGCATTTCACTTCTGTTCGTCAGCGTGAAAATTTTTTTTGCAGAAATTCTTGAAATCGCGTAAAAAACCGATTTTTTTTACCAGTTATGGTGAGAGGGATAAAAGTCTCTTTCAGCAAGAAGGGGGAATCAGCATGTCCGGCATTAACTTTTATTAGGAAATAACATCCAGTGTGACTGGAATCATGAGGAGCAGCGCTTTCTGCCTCTGACCGTGCTGCGGCAACATGATGAAAACAGGAGAAGGCTGATGCAGCTTTGGGTTGGCAGCAATGGGTGGAAAATGTTGGTTCGCCGGGAACAGCCAGCGCGTTTCCACTAACAGGAGGTGACTTATGTGGCAGAAGCAGCCGAAAAGAATAGACAGTCTATCTGCATTTCTCAAAATAGTCTTGTGTGGCAGGATGATAGTGTTTTCAAACTGTATTACTACTGTATGAATTGTGCCTGCCGTCAGAAAGCTGAAATCTGCGGGAAACAGCTTATGCCGGGACAACTGCTCTTCTCATACAGAAAGACAGCGCTTGAACTGGGCTGGTCTCGTGATAAGCTGACGAGGAAGATGGCTGCACTGGTTCAAATGGGCTATGTTCAGATACAAACAGCGCGGGACGGTTCTATCGTTACCGTATCGAACTGGCTTGAAAATCAGACCGCTGGCGGTATGAAAATAAGGCTACTCTGTCCCGAAAATCAGTACGCAGACGGTACTGAAATAAGCACGCCGTGTGCTGAAAACAAGTCCATATGCGGTACGAAAGAAAGAGCGGAAAACGGTGCAAATGCGCATTTTTCAGCATTTGCACATCGCAGGCGGCTTGAAAATCAGCACACCCAGCAGCAATATAATAATAGTAATACGATAGATACACTATCTCATTATCCGGATGAGTTTGAAAAGCTGTGGTTTGCTTATCCGGCTAATCGCAGAAATGACTGGGATGAGGCCTTTCGCGTATATCAACAGGCGCTGCGGCATGGTGCGACGCTTGAAATAATCATGACAGCGCTTGAAGCAGCCAAAAGTTCTATCGCATGGACGAAAGATGGCGGGCAGTATATCCCCGGCATTAGCAAATGGCTTCAGCGTGAGCCGTGGAGAGAGGCGAATCTACAAAAAGCGCAAAAGGAGAATCAAGAACAGTGGAACTCGCAGTAAAGTGGCTGTCCTTGCTGCATGAACCGGATGCAATCATTGAAATCAGGAGTATAGACCCTAAGCCTACTGTCAGCGGTTATTTTCGTGCGGACAGTCCGCGCATTGCTGCTGAATTGGCAAAGTATCCGAATCGAACGTTTTACCAGTCGCTGAACCCCGTCAAAAGTGCCTGCTATGCGCGTGCTCAGCATGAACGTCTGGTAGAACGTCCGAAGGAAACAACGTCTGACAATGACATCATAGGATTTCAATGGATTTTGATTGATGCAGACCCAGTCCGCCCCAGCGGTGTCAGTGCATCGGCAGAAGAAAAGAAAGCAGCACACGCTGTTGCTGGAAAGACAATGAAGCGGCTGATGGCAACGGGATTCAGCGAGCCAATTGTTGCAGACAGCGGCAATGGCTATCATCTGCTTTTTAAGGTGCATATCAGCACGGATGACCGGCAAGTGGTTGCGGATTTTCTCTCTGTGCTGGACATGTGGTTCAGCACAGACGAGGCAAAAATTGATACGGCGGTGTATAACCCATCAAGAATTACCAAGCTGTATGGAACAATTGCAGCGAAAGGAGCCCATACGCCGGAACGTCCGCACCGACAGAGCTGCATCATCCGCTATCCGGAGCAGATTCGGGAAACACCCATTGCGCTGGTCAAGAATATTGCAGCGGAACTGCATCAAGCGGCGATACCGACAGAAGCTCGGCGTTCCGGCAAAGAAAGCACTTGGGACATTGAGCATTTTCTTTCCGCACATGGCGTGGAGGTGGAGAAAAAAGTAGCCATCAGCAGCGGTACAAAGTACCAATTAGCACACTGTCCGTTTGACGATTCGCATCAGCACGGAGATGCCGCCGTGTTTGCGTACCATCAAGGCGGTTTCGGATTCCACTGCTTCCATAACAGCTGCGCCGGATACCATTGGCATGAGTTCCGGCAGAAGGTAGACCCGGCAGCTTACAGCAGCAGCCCTTATGCAGTAACGCCTGCTGTGCCGACAGCAAAAGTCAGCGCAGCGGAAAATTCTCCACTGCTTGGCAAGGCGAAGGCACGGATGCTGGACTTTGCAGAGATTCCGAATGTAGACCGCAGCAAAATTGTGGTAATTCGGTCACGGCTCAGTTCGCTTGACGCAAAGATAGGGGGATTCAATGCAGGCGAAATGTCCGTTTGGAGCGGGGGCAATGCTTCGGGCAAGTCAACGCTTGTCAGTCAGATTGGTCTGGCAGCTGTATCGCAGGGATATAAAGTCGCGCTGTTTTCAGGAGAAATGACGGCATCACGGATACGAGAATGGCTACTGCTTCAAGCAGCGGGCCCAGACTATGTAATGCCTGATCCGCTGAATCCCAATCATTTCTGCCTGAAGCCCGGCATTGAGGCGAAGCTGGATGCTATGCTGACAGGCAAGTTTGCCATCTACGACAATGACTTCGGCACTGATTGGGAAATCGTTATCAGCACAATTTACGATTGGGTTCAGCAGAACGGTGCTTCGGTGGCGATTGTCGATAATCTGATGGCACTGGATATTCAGCTTGGCAATGTGGACAAATATGAGATGCAATCCCGAATTGCCAAAGAAAAATATACGCTATTTTTGAAAATCGCGTAAAAAACGGCGAAGAAATTGCCAGTTATAATGGAGGGGGAAAGCTGTCATGCAGCAAAATAATAATTCCCCGCGGAGGAAAAAGATGAGCTTTACAATGAAAGATGCTTACAGCGTTATGCTGAGGGAGTACCCGGATGTAATGAACATCGAGCAGATGAGCCAAGCATTGGGGGTAAGCACCAAAACGGGTTACGGTCTGCTGAAAAGCGGCAAAGTTGCCTGCTTGAAGGTCGGACGCGCTTATCGGATTCCCAAGGTGCATCTGCTGGATTACATGAAGGTTATGGAGCAGGAGAAGTCAGGGAAAACTAACGGATGATAGCGGCGCAGCGACAAAAAGATGAGGGAGGGACAAGATTGTGGTTGCAGGACATTTGCAGGAAAAGAAAGGGTACTACTATGCGGTGCTCAGTTACAAGGATGCTGATAAGCGACGCAGGACAAAGTGGATTGCCAGCGGTCTGCCTGTGAAAGGCAATAAGAAGAAAGCAGAAGGATTTCTTCAGGAGCAGCGGCGCAGCTTTGAGATTCCGCTGGCGGATCAGCCTATTGCCAAAGATGGGCAGGAACTTTTTGCAGATTATCTTCAGCGATGGCTGCAAGTCGCCAAGACAACGGTTGCACCGACCACCTATGGTTCTTACGGCGGGCTGCTTCGGAATCCGATTGACCCGTGGTTCCGGAAGAAGCGAATTACGCTGCAAGGGCTGACCGCTTCCGATCTTCAGGCGTTTTATATGGAGCAGGGGAGGCGCGTGAAGCCGAACACAGTCATTCATTACCATGCTGTGATTCATCGAGCGCTCAAATATGCTGTCAAGATGGATTTGATTTCTGTGAATCCGGCGGATAAGGTAGACCGCCCGCGCAAAAATGGCTATCAGGCGAATTTTTATTCGGAAAGTGAAATTGCAGCGCTGTTTGCTGCAATTTCAGATACGCTGATTGAAGTGCCGGTGAAACTGGCAGCCTTCTATGGTCTGCGCCGCAGCGAGGTGATGGGCTTGCGCTGGGATGCCGTTGACTTTGTGCATAACACCATTTGCATTCGGCACACAGTGACTGGATGCACGATTGACGGGCAGTACCAGATTATCGCGGCGGACACGACCAAGACTCGCTCCAGCCGCCGTACCCTGCCGCTTGTGCCTACTGTGCGAGAAATGCTTCTCCGATTGAAGGAACAGCAGGAACAGAACCGAAAAATCTGCGGTCAATCTTACAGCCGGGAGTTTGCAGATTACATTTGCGTCAATAAACTGGGGGAACGGATTCGCCCAGCATATCTTTCCAGCTGCTTCAGCAAAGCGCTGGAGCAAAACCACTTGCGGCATATCCGCTTTCACGACCTGCGCCACAGCTGCGCAACGCTGCTGCTGGCGCATGGTGTGCCGCTCAAACAAATTCAGGAGTGGCTGGGGCACAGCGATTTCAGCACGACGGCCAACATCTATGCGCACCTTGATGCGGCGTCCAAACAGAAGTCTGCCGAAACGATGGAAGAATTTTTGAAACTGGTGTGAGAGAACAAGAAAAAAATCTCGACAGACTTGCATCAGGCTCGAAACGGTGCTACGATGTACTTGTCCAACACCAGCGGGTGTTCATGCGGCGCGAAAAGGAGGTTGCTATGGTCGCAGGACATTTGCAAGAAAAGAACGGCTATTTCTATGCCGTTCTCAGTTACAAGGATGCACAGGGCAAGCGGAAAACCAAGTGGATTCCCACAGGCTATCTAATCCGTGGAAACAAGAAGAAGGCGGAAGCGTTCCTAATGGAACAGCGCCAAACCTTCCAGCTTCCGGCGGAAGATACGGAGGCAGTGGAGA
>OLPA01001107.1_pt1 | contig 23614 bp, 18 predicted proteins | sample 1672811 | NCBI WGS metagenome assembly OLPA01 (sample SAMEA3136726, study PRJEB25190) | human gut metagenome | biome: human gut; feature: human-associated habitat; material: faeces | place: Austria | collected 2013
ACGCCGCCGCCCGCCATCGAGCAGAGTTTTACACCTAATTGGGGATAAAACAGCTGATGGCAGGCGGCGGGGTGGCGCTGATTGGCACTACCCTTGTTCCGCTGCTGTCCGGTCTGTTCGGATGATCAAAGCACCATCTTTCACCCGCTTCCGGAGGATAACGGAAGCGGGTTCTTCAGGAGGGATGTCCTTTGAATTTCATCTGGGATAAAATCACGGAATGGCTGAAAGGGCTGCTGGTCAGCGGCATCATCAGCAACCTGTCTGGTCTGTTTGATGCCATCAACACCCGCGTGGGCGAGGCGGCGGCGGTCGTCGGCACAACGCCGCAGGCATGGCACGGCGGCATCTTCCAGATGATTCGCAGCCTGTCGGAAAACGTCGTTGTGCCGATTGCAGGCATTATTCTGACCTTCATCATGTGCTTGGAACTGATTCAGATGCTTATTGACCGAAACAGCCTGCACGACTTTGACACCTTCCTTTTCTTCAAGTGGATTTTCAAGACCTTCGCCGCAGTGCTGATTGTCACCAACACATGGAATATCGTGATGGCGGTTTTCGATGTTGCGCAGAACGTCGTCAGTCAGGCATCGGGCATCATCATCGGCGATACCGCGCTGGATGCTGCCGCGCTGCTTGGAGACATGGAGCAGGCGCTGATGGCAATGGAAATCGGCCCGCTGTTCGGGCTGTGGTTTCAGTCCTCGCTGATGGGCATCTTGGCGTGGGTGCTGAGCATCTGCATCTTCATCGTCATATATGGGCGTATGATTGAGATTTATATGGTCACATCCATTGCGCCGATTCCGATGGCGACGATGGTAAATCGGGAATGGGGGCAGATGGGCAGCAACTATCTGCGGTCGCTCTTTGCGCTGGGTTTTCAGGCATTCCTCATCATGGTGTGCGTCGGCATCTATGCTGTGCTGGTACAGAACATCTCTGTCGGCAGTGATGTAAGCGCTGCCCTGTGGACCTGCATCGGGTACACGGTGCTCTTGTGCTTCACGCTGTTCAAATCCAGCAGTGTGGCCAAATCGGTCTTCAACGCGCACTGATACCGGGAGAAACGATATGAAGGACACAGTCTACGCCGCCAAAAAGCGGCACAAACGGCAGCGGGCACTGCGCAAGCGCAGGCCTCGGCGTCAGGGAAGCAGGGCTGTCATAGGCAGAAGGCTGCCGGCCCTGTCTTCTCTGCCGAACCCACTGCTGCGGAAAGGAAGGGATGACGCATGGCCTATGTGCCGGTTCCCAAGGATCTGACAAAGATCAAATCCAAATTCATTTTCAACCTGACCAAGCGTCAGGTGATCTGCTTCGGTCTGGGCGCACTCGTCGGTGTGCCCCTGTTCTTTCTGACGAAGGATACCATCGGCGTGAGCCTGGCAGCCTCTCTCATGATCGTCATCATGCTGCCGTTTTTCCTCTTCGCCATGTTCGAGCGCAACGGGCAGCCTCTGGAGGTTCTGCTCATGCATATCATCCAGGCACGCTTCGTGCGTCCCAGGACGCGGGTGTACCAGACCGACAACTTCTACAACACCATTGAAACCAATGTGCGGAACAAACGGGAGGTGAAGAAAATCCTGCATGGCAAAGCGTAAGACAAACGAAAAGCTCAAGCTGACACGGGCTGAAAAGAAGCAGCTGCAGGCGCTCATGGCTCAGAATCAGCAGCAAGGAAAACGGAAGGGCCCCCGGACGGCACAGGACACCATCCCGTATCAGCAGATGTGGCCGGACGGCGTGTGCCGCGTCACGGACAAGTATTACACCAAGACCATCCAGTTTCAGGATATCAACTATCAGCTCGCCCAGAATGATGACAAGACATCCATCTTCGAGGGCTGGTGCGATTTCCTGAACTACTTCGACGCCAGCATTCATCTGCAGTTTTCGTTCCTGAACCTGACCGCCAGCGCGGAATCCTTCGAGCAGAGCATTGTAATCCCTGACCGGGATGACGGCTTCAACGACATCCGGCACGAGTATGCCGAGATGCTGCAAAACCAGCTGGCCAAGGGCAATAATGGCCTGACAAAAACCAAGTTCATCACCTATGGCATTGAAGCGGACAATCTCAAAACGGCCAAGCCAAGGCTGGATCGGATCGAGATTGATCTTCTGAACAACTTCAAGCGCCTGGGCGTTGCCGCCGAGCCACTGAACGGCAAGGACCGTCTGCGGCTGATGCACGGCATGTTCCACATGGACACGCAGGCACCGTTCCAGTTCGACTGGAAGTGGCTGGCACCCACCGGCCTTTCCACCAAGGACTTTATCGCCCCGTCCAGCTTCGACTTCCGGGAGAAAAGCAGCTTCGGCATGGGCAGCAAGCAGGGCGAGGTCAGCTTCTTCTCCATTCTGGCCGCCGATCTCAATGACCGGTGCCTGGCGGATTTTCTGGCCATGGAGTCCAGCCTCATCGTCTCCATTCACATTCAGGCCATTGATCAGGTGGCCGCCATCAAGGATGTGAAGCGGAAGATCACCGATCTGGATAAGATGAAGATTGAGGAGCAGAAGAAGGCCGTGCGCTCCGGGTATGACATGGACATCATCCCCAGCGACCTGGCTACCTACGGCGGTGAGGCGAAAAAGCTGCTGGAGGATCTGCAGAGCAGGAATGAACGCATGTTCCTCGTCACCTTCCTGGTGATGAACACAGCAGACAATAAAAAGCAGCTGGACCTCAACGTGAAGCAGGCGCAAAGCCTGGCCCAGCAGCACAACTGCCAGCTGATTCCGTTGGACTTCCAGCAGGAAAGCGGCATGGTGTCCTGCCTGCCGCTGGGGCGCAACCTGATCCAGATTCAGCGCGGTCTGACAACCTCGTCGACCGCTATTTTTGTGCCCTTCACCACGCAGGAGCTGTTCCAGACCAGCCGGGAGGCGCTGTACTGCGGCCTGAACGCCCTGTCCAATAACCTGATCATGGTAGACAGGAAATGGCTGAAAAACCCCAACGGCCTGATCCTGGGCACGCCCGGCTCCGGTAAATCCTTTGCCGCCAAGCGTGAGATCTCCAATGTCCTGCTTTTGACGGATGATGACGTCATTATCTGCGACCCTGAAGGCGAGTATTACCCGCTGGTCAACACGTTTCACGGGCAGGTGATCCGGATTTCGCCTACCAGCGATTCCTACATCAATCCCATGGACATCAACCTGAACTACTCCGACGATGAGAACCCGCTTTCTCTGAAGTCCGACTTCATTCTCTCCCTTTGTGAGCTGATCGTCGGCGGTCGGGATGGACTGCAGCCGATCGAGAAAACCATCATCGACCGTGCGGTGCACATCATCTATCAGCCCTACCTGAATGACCCCTGCCCGGACAATGTACCGATTCTGGAGGATCTGTACAACGCCCTGCGGCAGCAGGATGAAAAGGAGGCACAGTCGCTGGCGACGGCGCTGGAAATCTACGTTACCGGTTCCCTGAATGTCTTCAATCACCGTACCAATGTGGATGTGCAGAACAAGTTGATCTGCTACGACATCAAGGAGCTGGGCAAGCAGTTGAAAAAGCTGGGGATGCTGATCGTGCAGGATCAGGTATGGGGCCGCGTGACGGAAAACCGGGCGGAGGGCAAATCTACCCGTTACTACATAGATGAGTTTCACCTGCTCCTAAAGGAGGAGCAGACCGCAGCCTACAGCGTGGAGATCTGGAAGCGCTTCCGGAAATGGGGCGGCATCCCGACCGGCATTACGCAGAATGTGAAGGACCTGCTGGCCAGTCAGGAAGTCGAGAACATTCTGGAAAACTCAGACTTCATCTGCATGTTGAATCAGGCATCCGGCGACCGGGAGATTCTGGCGAAGAAGTTAGGCATTTCGCCGTATCAGCTATCCTACGTCACGCAGAGCGGCGAGGGCGAAGGGCTGCTGTTTTACGGCAATGTGATTCTTCCATTTCAGGATCACTTCCCGAAGAATACCCTGCTGTACAAGGTGATGACCACCAAACTGTCGGACAAGGCAGTGCAGAATGAATATTAAACACAGGAGGTGCATTCCATGACATATGGTTTGATGCTGGGCAGCTGCATTTTCTGCACCGTGCTGACGCTGGCGGTGTACGCACTGCTGCGCGCGGCAGCGGAAGCAGACCGCGGGAGCGAGGAAGCGTATCAGCGGATGCAGCATAAGGAAGGGCAGCGCTGATGGAAAAGGAGCGCCATCGCGGCACATCCCGCTTGCAGTTCAGCAAGGAGGAACAGATGCAGGCAGTACGCGCCGGTCAGCCTGAAAGAAGCCATTCGCCGCTGCTTCACCAAGGTATTCATGCAGCCCATGCCCAACTCCATCATCAGGCGGCAGAAGCCAATGAAGATGAGAACAGCGCTGTGCAAGCCGCGCTGACAGCAGACGACATGCAGGAAGAAGCGTTCCGGGCGGCGGCGCACGCGGGGAAAGCCCCCAAGCGGCACAATGCCCGCTGGCAGCAGAAACGCGCCATCCGGCAGGAGTATGCCGCCGCAAAATCTTCCCGCAGTCCAGCCAATCACATTGCTCCCGCGCCGAAGGTAGCAGCAAATGCAGTTCCCAAAGCCGAAAACATCAAGAAACGGCTGCGACAGACGTTTGCCCACCATCCGACGGCTTGGGCGGTGCTTGCGCTGGCGGCGCTGCTCCTTGCGGTGATGAGCAGCCTGCAATCCTGTACGCCGCTGGCGCAGTCGGTGCTGGAATCCATCGTGATTGGCACTTATCCGGCGGAGGAAGCGGACGTAAAAGCGGCGGAAAGCGCGTATGCCGGCATGGAAAGGCAGCTCAAAGAGGAAATGAGCAATTACGCCCGCCATCATCCGGAATATGATGAAGTGAAGGTGGATGCAGACGAAATTTGGCACGACCCCTATGTGCTGATGGCCATCATCTCCGCCTGCTTCGATGGACAGGACTGGACGCTGGAAACCGCTATGCCGGTGCTGGACAAATACTTCAAGCTCCAGTACATCGTGACAGAATCCGTAACGAGAGAAACACGATACCGCACGGAGACCGAGCAGCGCTACAACCCGGAAACAGAACGCTTGGAGATGGTGACGGTTCGCGTGCCGTATGCTTATACAGTCTGTCATGTGCGGCTGGAAAACAGGAATCTGTCGCACCTGCCCGTTGTCAGCATGAGCCATCACACGATGGGCATGTACGCGCTGTACATGGCGACGCACGGCAACATGGAGGGTATTTTCCACGGCAATCCTTACGCTGTCCCGCTCAAAGACCCCATGCTGTACGACATTCCCGACGAGACGCTCGCAAGCAGTCCGACTTTCGCCGCACTCATGGCGGAGGCGGAAAAATACATCGGCTATCCGTATGTCTGGGGCGGTGCATCGCCCGAAACCAGTTTTGACTGTTCGGGTTTTGTCAGCTATGTATTCACCAATTCCGGCGTATACAATACGGGAAGGTTGGGCGCAAAGGGACTGCGGAGCTTGTGCCGGAACGTTCCGGCAGCACAGGCAGAACCGGGCGACGTGGTGTTCTTTGAAGGCACGATGGGCGACGGCGTGGATGGCATTACGCACTGCGGCATTTATGTCGGCAATGGCATGATGATTCACAGCGGAAGTCCCATTGGCTACGCGAATTTGAACGATGCTTACTGGAAAAGCCACTTTCATTCGTTCGGGCGGATGCCCGGTCTGTAATTTTCGGGGAGTCCAGCGCATGGACTCCCTTTTTCCTACCCAATTTTGATCCACATTTGAAAGGAGAACAATATGCAGAGAAACATGAACCGTTCGATTCCCGCAGGGGAAGCAATGGATATTGCCAAGCAGGTGCTGCTTGCGATTCTGATGCTGATTCTGCTGTCCGTGCTGATTCCGGCGCGGGCAGAAGAAGCGGTATCCCCGATGATTGTCAGTGAGACGGCGGACAGCCCGGAATATCCGGCGCTGGAAGCAGAGGCGAACATTCCCGTCATCACCTCGGAGGGCAAAAGCAACGTGAAAATCGCCGGGGTCAAATCGAAAAACAAGCTGGTGCGCTACACCATCCCGGAAACGCTGCTCCGGGCGGACGAAAACTTTCTGGCGCTGATGGTGGAAGCGGAAAAGTACATCGGCTATCCGTATGTATACGGCGGCAGCAAGCCGTCCACCGGGTTTGACTGCTCCGGCTTTGTGTGCTGGGTATTCCGCCAGTCGGGGGTCTATGATACCGGTCGGCTGGGTGCAAAAGGGCTGTATTCGCTCTGCACGGATGTCAGCCGGGACGAGGCGCGCCCCGGCGACTTGGTATTCTTCACGAAAACGATGGGTGCAGACGTGAAGGGCATCACCCATGTGGGCATTTATGTCGGCAATAACATGATGCTTCACGCGGGCGACCCGGTTGGCTTTGCGGATTTGCAGAGCGACAAATGGGCGAAGAAAATCTATGCCTTTGGCAGACTGCCCGTCCAGCAGGGAGTGCAGGCGGATGAGTGAACCCAAGAAACGCTACCCTGCAGACCGCATCAAGCTCCATGCATTGCTGGAACGGAAAGAAAACGAGCTGCGCCGATTAACCGAAGAGGTCAATCAGCTGCGTGCGCGCGTGAAAGAAGCAGACCGCACCGCCATCAATGCCACCTGCGAGCTGTATGCGCTGACACCGGAAATGCTCTCGGCGTTCCTCCGCACGAAATTCGGCACGCAGGACAATGCCCCTGAAATCCCCGCTGCACCCCAATTGCCCGAAGGAGAAAATGAATGAAGCGAAAATTGAAACAATGGATTGCTGTCCTCTGCCTGCTGATGCTGCTGGCGGCGAGCCTGCATCTTGCGCGGGCGGAAAGCGCGCCGGCGCAGGAAGAATGCGCTCCATACCGCATTGTGCTGACACCCCCCGGCGGCTGGAACCGCAGCAACAGCGCCATCATCACGGTGAGCGTGAAGGACGAGCAGAATCTTGGCTGGTACCAAATGGCGTACCGGATGAACGACGGCGACTGGACGGACTGCGAGCAGCTGTTTGACAAGAGCAAGGCGGAAATCGCGGTGCATGAGAACGGTACGTTTACCTTTCGCATCACCGACCCGCACGGACACACGTTTGAAGAAAGCACCCGCGTCGCTGTCATTGACCGAAGCGCACCGACCGTGAAAGCAAGCATCAGCGGGACGACCTTGCAGGTAGAAGTGCAGGATGACTTATCCGGCGTGGCAGGTGTGCAGGTCAACAGCATGCTTTTCACCGAGCAGGCAGGGAGCATCATCCGGATTGCGCTGGATGATACGCTGGCGCGGTACGACACGCTGTTCATCCGCGCTTTCGACTATGCCGGAAACTTCTCCGAGCCTGTGCTGCTCAATAATCCCTGCTGCGAAGATAACTCGCGGGTGACGGCTGCACCGACCAATTCGCCGAAACCGACAAAGCAGCCTAACGAGACAAAGCAGCCTAATTCTACGGCGGAAATTACCGCCCAGCCGACGGCAACGAAGCGTCCGAACGGGCTGGGCGGCTCGCTGATTTACGTCAACGAAGAAACTGCACCGACAGCAGCGCCGACGCAAGCGCCGTCCCCGACACCAGTCATCCAGTACGTTCCTATCGGACCGGGAATGCCCTACAAGGCGGACGGCAATGCCCATACGCTGGATGTGTTGTACAGCGCTGCGACCAACAAACAGTTTATCACCCTGCAAAGCAAGAACGGCAGCACCTTCTACCTCGTTATCGACTACGACAAGCCCATTGACGAAGCGGCGGAAATGTACGAGACATACTTCCTTAATTTGGTGGACGAGCGCGATTTGCTGGCGCTGCTGTCCGATGAAGAGAAGGAAGAACTGCCGACCCCGTCGCCCGAAATCATCTATGTAACGCCTGTTCCCACGACCGTACCGATGCCAACTGCCGTGCCAGCTGTGCCGGAAAAGGCGGGCAGCTCCGACCGAATGACGGCAGTGCTTGCGCTGGGCGCTATCCTGCTGCTGGGCGGCGCGGGTGCTTTTGTGCTGGTGAAGTACCGCAGAAACAGCGCGCGGCATCGGGCAGACAACGATTTTATGCTGGATGACGACGACGAAAGTGCCGAATAAGGAGGAGAAGCATGGAATTGTATATCGCAGAAAAGCCCAGCGTGGGGCGCACCATTGCCAGCGTCATCGGCGCAAACGAGCGAAGAGACGGCTATTGGGAGGGAAACGGCAGGCTGGTCAGCTGGTGCATTGGGCATCTGGTGGCGCTGGCGATGCCGGAAGCGTACCGCAGCGATTATCAGCGCTGGCGCTACAGCGATTTGCCCATTCTGCCCGAAAAGTGGCAGTACACCGTCGTTGCGGAGACGAAAAAGCAGTTTGAGCTTCTCCGCCGCCTGATGCATGACAGCCGCGTGACGAGCCTTGTCTGCGCGACCGATGCAGGACGCGAAGGTGAGCTGATTTTCCGGCTGGTCTATGCAATGGCAGACTGCCGGAAGGAGGTGCGCCGCCTCTGGATTTCCTCAACAGAAGAAAGTGCGATTCGCCAAGCCCTTTGCCGGATGAAGCCCATGCGCGACTATGATAATCTTTATCGGGCAGCGCTGTGCCGCGCACAGGCGGATTGGCTGATTGGCATCAACGCCACGCGCCTGTATTCGCTGCTGTATGGGCGGCCGCTTCCGACGGGGCGCGTCATGAGCCCGGCGCTGGCGATGCTGGTGCAGCGGGAAGCGGCGATTGCTGACTTTCACCCCACGCCGTTCTTTGCCGTAAAGCTGGAAACTGACCCGCTTGCCGCAAAGTCGGAACGCATGGATGACCTGACCGAAGCCCGTACCCTGCTGGAATGCTGCAACCAAGCGCCGTATGCAGTGGTGCAGAAGATTGCGCGCAGGCAGCGCAGCGAAAATCCGCCGCTGCTGTATGATTTGACCACACTTCAGCAGGATGCCAACCGGCTGTTTGGCTTCACTGCCCAGCAGACGCTGGATTACGCCCAGAGCCTGTACGAGAAGCAGCTGCTGACCTACCCGCGCACGGACAGCCGGTATCTGACGCAGGACATGCAGGAGAAACTGCCGGAACTGGCTGCCCGCGTGTGCCGTGCGCTGCCTTTCGCATCCGCCTTGGAACTGCACCTGCATCCCGAACGGGTTGTGGATGACAGCAAAGTCAGCGACCACCCCGCTATCATTCCGACCGCCGCAATGCCCGCTCAGGCGCAGCGCATCAATGCCCTGACGACGGGCGAACGCGACTTGCTCCACCTCGTCTGCACCCGGCTGCTGTGCGCGCTGGAAGAACCTTTCGTGTATGAAGAAACAGCCGTCACGCTGATGTGCGGTGCGCATGAATTTGGGGCAAAGGGCAGACGGATTATCCAGATGGGCTGGAAGCGCATTTGGTACACCTTCCGCGGAAGCCTTGGCGGACGGATGAACGAAGAGGAGAAGCTGCAGGAAAACGTCATCTCGGCTGACCTTGCAGAAGGCATGAAACTGCCGGTTCTCCGCGCATCCATTGAGGAAGGCAAGACCACCCCGCCGCCGCATCATACCGAAGGCACGCTGCTGCACGCAATGGAAACCGCCGGTGCAGCGGACATCCCCGAAAATGCGGAGCGGAAAGGCATCGGCACACCCGCCACCCGTGCTGCCATTTTGGAGAAACTGATTGAAACGAAGCTGATTGAGCGCATCGGGGAAAAGCGGAAGAAGGTGCTTGTGCCGACGACCAAGGGGAAAGCCCTTGCCGCGGTTCTGCCGGAAAGTCTGCGTTCACCCCTGCTGACATCTGCATGGGAGCAGCGCTTGCAGCAAATTGAACAGGGCGCAGAGAAGCCCGAAGATTTCATGCGGGATATTCAGGGTTTCGTCAAAGAGCTGACGGTGAATCCGCAGCGAGTTGAACATGCGGAGACGCTGTTCCCACCGCTCCGGGAGAAAATCGGCAGCTGCCCCAAATGCGGTGCGGCAGTCACGGAGCATCCCCAGGGGTATCTGTGCGAAAACCGTATCTGCGGATTCGCACTCTGGAAAAAGGGCGGTATCCTTGCCCATGCGGAAACGCCCCTGACCGCCGCCGAAGCAAAGACGCTGCTGACAAAGGGAGCTGTCCGCAAAACCGCTTTGCACTCAACACGCACCAACGCCCGCTATGATGCCGTGCTGCATCTTGATTTCGGCAAGGATGGCAGGGCAATCCTGCGCCCGCGCTTTGACTGATGAAAGGATGATGAAAATGAAGAAACTCATAGCGCTCCTGCTTGCGCTGCTGACCTGTTTTGCCGCTGCCTTGGCGGATACTGGAAGTGCACCGGAAATTCCGCAGGGAACGCTGAATGCCGAGGTGATGCCGTTTACGCCGGGGCAGACCTATGCAGTGTATTCCGCGCCGGACAGCAGAAGCATTCGCGGTGCGAAAGGACGCGCGCGGGTCAGCACCAACGGCTGGATTCAGGTGTTCGGCACGGAAGGCGACTGGCTGCTGGTGCAGTATGCCATCACTCCGGAGCACTGCCGCATCGGGTATATTGACAGGAACGCACTGCCCCAAGATGCTGCGGCTCCCGCGCTGGCGCTGGAAGCCGTGCCCGCCATCGTCAGCTATGACGTTTCCGTAACGGATGACCCGCTGATGAGCCAGACACCGTTGACCCGCCTGACGGAAAACACCAGCGTAACGGCGCTGGCAAGCATGGGCGACTGGACGTACATCGAAGCAGGTACGGGCAAGAGCTGCTTCCGCGGGTTCGTCCCCACCGAGTGTCTGCTGGGGACAGTCACCGATACCCGCGAGGCGAACCGCGCCATCCTCGGCAGCTGGAAGCTGTATGCGGGCAGCTCCGTGGCTGCGGAACAGATGACCTTCCTTGCGGATGGCAGCATGACGGGCTGCGCAGTGCTGGCAGACGGGACGCGCGCTGATTTCTGCGGCACATGGGAGATTCAGGAATACGATACCCGCCGCGAACGCTACTGGAACGAGTCGGAGTTTGAACTGACGCTTTCGCACGGCAGCGTTACGGAACAGTATGGGCTGCGGATTTGCCGCCAGATGACGGCGGATGGCGGATATAAGTACGCACTGATTCTCTCCGACGGCACAAAGGAAAGCAGCATGGTACTGGAATAACGGAGGTGCGATTTCTCCCAAACGACAGCCGCCCTCCCGATTTTTCCGGAAGGGCGGCTGGGGTCAGTTCCATTCACTCTGCGTCAAAAAGTCGCGGATGTTTCGGTGCTTGATGCCGTCGCGGCTCATGTCAAGCTCGTCCATCGACACCACATATTTGGGGAAGTTGTCCGGCACGGAAGCGTAAACGCCAAATTCCCGCTGAATCGTCTCGTCAGAAGCCAGCAGATAGCATACCTGCACATAGAGCTTTTCGTGCTGCTTCTGCCCGACGAAATCAATCTCCCGGCTGCCGATTTTACCGACGGTGACGGTGTAGCCGCGGCGCAGCAGCTCCATGTAGACGATGTTTTCAAGAATGAGGTTGATGTCCTTCATGTTCCCGCCGAACACCGCTTCCCGCAAGCCGTGGTCTGCCATATAGTATTTCTCGTTCGTCGCGAGAATCTGCTTGCCCTGCAAATCCTCCCGATTGACCTGATAAAACAGGTACGCTTCGGTGCAGTATTTGATGTAATTCAGCACCGTTTCGGGCGCAACCGTGCGGTGTTCGCTTTTCAGAAACTTCGCAATGGATGTGGATGCGAACGTTGTGCCGATATTGCCGATGACATACGCCACAATGCGGGCGAGCAAATCCACATCGCGGATTTTGTTGCGCCTGACCACATCGTTGAGGACGACCGAATTGTAGATGTCATGCAGATACTGCCTGCATGGTTCGGGCGCATAGCGGAGATTGGCAAGGTAGGGCATCCCGCCCAGCGTCAGGTACTGCTGAAAAGCTGCCGCGTCTGATGCACCGGGTTCAACCGTTCGGTAGAGTTCGAGAAATTCAGCAAAAGAGAAGGGGTAAATGGTAAATTCCACATAGCGCCCGCCCAGCACGGTCGCCAGTTCGCCGGACAGCAGCTTGGCGTTGGAGCCGGTGATGTAAATGTCGCAGTCCAGCTCAATGCGGAAGGAGTTGATGGCTTTTTCCCACTGCACAACTTCCTGAATCTCGTCAAAAAACAGATAGACTTTGCCCGTGATGGCAGCGGCCCGTTTCAGCACCTCTTCGTGCAGCGCCTGTGCCGTGCAGAGGTGCGCATTGCTCATGACCTCGAAGTTAAACGAAATCATCTGCGCATCCTGAACGCCCGACGCTTTCAGCTCGTCCTGGATGAGATTCAGCATGACGGACTTTCCGCAGCGCCGGATGCCGGTCATCACCTTCACCAAATCTGTCCCGATAAACGGGCGGATACGCTTCATGTACATTTCCCGCTGAATCATGCGGCACAGCCTCCCTTCGATGATACACATAGTATGGCACATCTGCGAAGAAAAATCAAGCAGAAACAAAAGACTTTTTCAGCTATAACTGAAAAACTTCATCTTTGACGCAGAAAATTCACTTACAGATTATCTCACTTGCGCTTTTCCTGCGCCGAAGCACTCACCTACAAAAATCAATAAGAACGAAATGGAGCGATAAAAACAATGACATACCTAAATCAGCTGATGCGTTCCCAGCGCCTGACCAAGGCGGAACTTTCCCGGCAGAGCGGCATTCCGGAAACTACCCTGCGCGATTTGCTCAGCGGCAGCGTGCGGCTGGAGAACTGCAAGGCGGGCACGATTCTCCGCCTTGCGCGCGCCTTCCACGTTTCCGTTGAGGAACTCCTGATGCACAGCGGAGAACACCCTGCGGATTATCCGGAGCATCGTGCGCAGTCCGTGCCGGAGGACGAGCAGACGGCGCTCTGCGCGCTGCTTCATGCCCTCTCGCAGCTGCTGCCCGATTCCTGATGACCGCGCAGATGGTGGACTGCATCGGACTGCTTGCCCAGCAGGAATGCCCGCGCTGCCGGCAGGGATTCTGCACGGAAACGGACGAGCGCTGCAGCCTGATAGAGCAGGACGAACGCAGCTTCCAAGCCGGAAGCCTCGACTGCGCCTATTTTGCTGACTGCGTAATGCCCGCCGACTGGACGCTGACCGACCTTGCCGCCTACGCGCTGTGGTATGCAGCCGGCGCAGATTGACGCAGAGGAGAAAAACATGCAGACAAAAGTACAAGCCTATGTGCAGCTGGCGGACGAAACATCGCTGAAAATCACAGGCAATTACCTTGACTGGTTGTCGTTCCTGACCACGGCATCAAGGCTCTATAAATATCCCTATCACGACCAGCTGATGATTTATGCGCAGCGCCCGGATGCAAGCGCCTGTGCCGCGTATGAGCTCTGGAACGGCACTATGCACCGCTACATCCGGCGCGGCGCAAAGGGCATTGCCCTGCTGAACCCCACCGCCAACGGAATGCGCATCCGATATGTCTTTGATGTGTCGGACACGGGAACGCGGGCAGATTCGCGGAATGTAGACGTGTGGCAGCTGACGGAAGCAGCAGAACCGGCTGTCCGCAAGATGCTGGCAGAAGAATTTTCTGCGGATGCGTCGATGCGCCTTTCCGCGCAGATTGACCAGCTTGCCGAGAGTCAAGCGCTTGGCTACTGGAACGAACACCGCCGCGACATCCTCGACAGTGTTGACGATTCGGCATTATCGGAGTACGATGATTTTGCGGCGGGGGCATCCTTCCGAAAAGCAGCGGCGGCAAGCATCTCGGCTGTCATCCAGACCCGATGCGGACTGGAACCGGAGCTTCTGCGGGAGGATTTTCAAGAGGTCATGGACTGGAACACGCCCGCAGCCGCGGCGGAACTGGGCAAGGCAGTCCGCACGATTGCCGAGCAGGTTCTCCGCCAGATAGAAAGAATCGTCCGAAATGCGGAAAGGAGCATGGAACATGAGCGAACTGAAGTACACACAGCACGGGGATTGCCTGCTGCCGGAAATGGAACTGACCGAAGAGGAACAGCAGCCGCTGGGCAAGTACGGGATGATGCGCCAGCAGTATCTGGCGAGCAAGCGTCCGGGGCTGTATACGCGGCTGCTCCTGAGCGGCCGGCTGATGACGCACCTGCACGAAATCGAGCAGAGCGCGCAGAATCGGCTGAACAGCCTGATGCAGATCCTGCCGAAGCAAAGCGGCGTGACCGAGGACATGAAGGCGGAGAATCCGATGCGCTGGGCAGCGCAGATGAACAGCCTGAAACATCAGGCGGAGGAAATGATTCTTTCGGAGCTGATTTACAGCTAAGCGGTTATACGCCGCAGCTGGAGCAGATAAGTTTCTTCCTGACGACAGAAAACGAACAGATTCAGCTGGTGGACAATTTTGAGGCGGAGAGTGCGCAGGCACCCTTCGCTTTTTCTGTGCCGCAGGAAGTGGTGGATGAGTTTCTGCGCAGCGGCAGCAATACGGCTGACCATCGGATGAAGGTCACGGCGGACTTTGCCAAGCAGCTTTCGCCTGAAACCATTGCCCAGCGCCTTCCGCGGATTTATCACGGCGGATTCGGCATGATGTACATGGGCAAGCCGTACAGCGCGTGGTACGACGACACCGGCATTCGGATTGCCAGCGGGAAAAGCGCCCGATATGTACCGAGTGCGCAGCGGATTGCATGGGCGGATGCCGCACAGCGCATCGGGGAGCTGCTGGAATCCGGCGAATTTCTTGGCATGATGGAGCTGGCACAGACCCCGGTGCATGAGCGTTCAATGGCAGCGCAGGGACTTTGGTACATGTACCACGATATGGCGGAGGAAGGCAAGGGTTATTTCCCCTCCATGAAGAGTATTCGCGGAAGCAGCTTCCCCGAAGAAACAGCGCGGCTGACGGAGCAGCTTGCCAACCCGGAATTCCTGTCAAGGCTGACAGCAGAAGCAGCGCAGTTTGCGGAAGATGCGCGGGAAAATCGAAACCTCCTGCGATTTCCCTTCCACAATCCGGATGCTATCCTGAACACGCTCAAAGAGCTGGCGTTTCCGCAGCGCGGCTATGAATCCCTGCTTGTCGAAGTCACCAAGCCGGACGGCTTCATCACGGAGGATGAAATCGACGATACGCTCAGCAGCGGCGGCAATATGTCGGGCGGCAAACGGCGCATCTACCAGTATTTCACCGAAGCGCCTGCACGCTCGATGACCGAAAAAGCGAATTTCCTCAAAGACGAGTATGGCATAGGCGGACGTTCTCCTGCGGTATTCGGTGCGGATGGCAGCAATGAAGCGCATGACAGCAAGGGCATTGTGCTGCAAAAAAACGGCTGTGCGCCTGTCAAAATGCAGTGGACGAAGGCGGCGGCGCGCATTGACACGCTGATTCGCCAGGGGCAGTACCTGACGCAGGATGCAGCCGCCGACCGTGGCAGACAAGAAGCAGACGAAGATGCCCTCCCAAAGGAAACAGCGCCGGATGCGAACGATGAAAATCGGGCGGAGCAAGGCGAAGAAGCAGACGAACCTGTTTCCACCGAAGACAGCGTCGCAACTGCTGATGCCGCTGAAAATCCAGCATCATCCGAAACTTCTGCCTATGCGGTCGGCGATACGGTCTATCTGGACGGTACGCCTTTTGTGATCGAGGCAAAAAGCGCGTTCGGCGTTCAGCTGCGCGACCCGTCCCAGCGCTATCCTATTTTCCGAGCGGAAAGTCTGCCGCGCTTTGAGCGGCTGCTGGCAGCGGACGAACGGAATGCACATTTCCTGCCAGCAGCAGAAATCGCACTGCGAAACACGGTGCTTGATTTGTCCGCCAGCGCATCCGAACAGCGCGAACCAGCACCCGAACCGCTAGCGGCAGAAAACTTCCGCATTACGGACGAACATTTGGGAGAAGGCAGCGCAAAAGCGAAATTCAGCGCGAACATCGAAGCCATTTCCGTGCTGAAGATGGTCGAAAGCGAGCAGCGTTCGGCATCGCCGCAGGAACAGGAAGTCCTGTCCCGCTATGTGGGCTGGGGCGGCTTGCCGCAAGCCTTTGACGAGCGCAGCGAAGCATGGCGCAGCGAATACAGCGCGCTGAAATCCCTGCTGACACAGGAAGAATACGAAGCCGCCCGCGCATCTACCCTGAATGCGCATTACACCAGCCCGACCGTTATCCGTGCCATTTATGCGGCGGTGGAACAGCTGGGCTTCCGGTCGGGCAACGTACTGGAACCCAGCTGCGGCGTGGGCAATTTCTTCGGGATGCTGTCGGACAGCATGAAGGAAAGCCGCCTGTACGGGGTGGAGCTGGACAGCATCACGGGACGCATTGCCCAGCAGCTGTATCCCAAGGCGCACATCACCATTGCAGGCTTTGAAACGACTGACCGCAGGGATTTCTTTGACCTTGCCATCGGCAATGTGCCGTTCGGGGCGTATCAGGTGCAGGACAAAGCCTTTGCCCGCCACAATTTCCTGATTCACGATTACTTTTTTGGTGCGACTCGTTCCTAAGTGAAAAGCTTAGGTGCAAATTTTGAAAGGCAGGTGAACCAGAATATTTGCAAACTAACAATTCGATTGGTGGAATGATGGGGTAACGCCCTGAAACGCCATCCTTAATACTCCGACTGGCTCTGCTCAAAAGGCAGATGTTCAGAAGCTCGGTGAAGTCGGCAGAGAGCTACCGTCTTGCGGCTGTGTGAACACCGCAACGAAAGCTGTCCAGCGGTGGATGGTGTAGCCTATATGCCGGAGGTCTACAAAATATCTATGGTGAGAATGACCGTAAAAAGTCTGACGAATCCTCGAATGTAAGGGTCTATAAGTAGGCTGTATAGAAATGTGCAGTTATCCAAACGGATAGTATGTGGGGAAAAGTAAAAATCGAAGATATGAAATTCCCTATGCCGTTACAGGCGGTATCAAGCATACAGGCTTAGAGAGGACACCTGCGGATATATGTATAGATAGAATTGTTGGAACGAGGAAAGCAGAAAAGCTAACCAATGGTTAGTAAACGCAGGAAATCATAACTGCGTGAGTTTTCTGTGAGAGCGATGGCACGACCGTTGATGTTTCTGTAATGTAAACGGAGGAACAGCCATTAGCCGTTTATGATTTTCAAATAATAACAAAGTAAACATTCACAGCTTCGAGTATGACAAAGAAAATCAAATCCGAAAGGAGGAGATGCCTGTGACAACTACGAAGCAGAAAAAGAACTCAAAACTACGCTATTTGGAGTATTACGACCTGCAAGATACGCTTGATATGTTGTATGCGGATAGTGGACGAAGAAAGATTTTCAATAATCTTATGCCGCTTATCGAGAGCGAGGAAAATATTCGCCTTGCATATCGTAACATTAAACGCAATTCTGGAAGCAATACAAGCGGAGTAGACAAACTGACGATTAAGGATATTGAAAAGATACCCGAAACGAGGTTTGTTGAAATTGTGAGAAAGAAACTCCAATGGTATAAACCCAAAGCAGTTAGGAGAGTTGAAATTCCAAAGCCCAACGGAAAGCTAAGACCGCTGGGTATCCCTGCAATATGGGATAGGATAGTCCAACAATGTATTCTCCAAATTCTTGAACCTATCTGTGAAGCTAAATTTAGTGACAGAAGTAACGGATTTCGACCTAACAGGTCGGCAGAACACGCTATCGCACAAGCCTATGCGTTTATGCAAAAATCACACCTGCACTATGTTGTGGACATTGATATTAAAGGCTTCTTTGATAATGTCAGTCACAGCAAGCTGATGAAACAGATGTGGAATATGGGGATACAGGATAAGAAATTGCTATGTGTAATAAAAGAAATGCTGAAGGCTCCGATTGTTTTACCCAATGGAGAAACAATTTATCCGCAAAAAGGAACACCGCAAGGTGGAATCCTATCACCACTTCTTTCTAATATTGTTCTGAATGAATTGGATTGGTGGATAGCGAGCCAGTGGGAAAAGCAACCTGCTCACAATATTCGTGACCATATCACAAAAACAGGTGCTACTCACAGAGGTCGAGCCTATGACGCATTCCGCAAGTCTGGTCTAAAAGAAATGCACATGGCTAGGTATGCAGACGATTTTAAGATATTCTGCTCAAACCGAAAGGACGCAAAAAGAGCGTATGAAGCAACAAAAGCGTGGCTTCATGACCGTTTGAAGTTAGAGGTAAGTGAAGAAAAATCTAAAATCGTAAATTTGAAAAAGGGCTATTCGGAATTTCTGGGTTTTAAACTCACTCTTATGAAAAAAGGTGCGTCCTATGTTGTCAAATCACATATCTGTGATAAGGCAAAAAGGCGAGAAACGGACAAGCTGAAAGGTCAAATCAAAAAGATAGCACATCCCAAAAACGATGAGGAACGAGTAACCCTCATCAATGAGTACAACGCTATGATTATGGGTATGCACAACTATTTTCAGATTGCGACCTGTGTAAGTTCGGATTTTGCAGACATGGGACGAGAAGTTGATGTTGTGAAATTAAGCCAATTAAAGCGAAAGGCACTTTCCACAAAGGGAGATTACAAAGGGTTTTCGTTCATTGAAAAGAAATACGGAAAAAGCAAACAAATCCGTTTTTACAGCGGAAAGCCTTTGGTTCCTGTGGGATATATCAAGCACAAGAATCCCATGTGGAAGAAAAAATCGGTGTGTAAATACACCCCAGAGGGTAGACAGAAAATTCATAAAAATCTTGGCATAGACACCAATACTATGCTCCTACTTATGAGAACAAAGGAAGTTGGTAGAAGTGTTGAGTATATGGATAACCGAATTTCTCTCTATGTGGCACAATACGGAAAATGTGCAATAACAGGACAAATACTGGCGTTGCATGAAATTCATTGTCACCACAAAAAGCCTGTCAGTCAAGGTGGAAATGATAGATACGAAAACTTGATTATTTTGCACAAGGATATACACCGATTGCTACACGCAACAAAAGAAACAACAATCAAAGCTTACCTTTCACAACTGCAACTCACCTACAAACAGAAGGCAAAGCTGAACAAGCTACGCCAACTGGCAAATTTGCAAGCTATCTAATATTAAAATGAGTTTCTTTACTGCTCGAACATTGTAAGTTTACTTTAGTTAATACCGAATCATAAACGGTGGAACGCCGTGTGCGGTGAAAGTCGCACGCACGGTGTGGAGCGGGGGAAAAGGTGGAAAGCGGTGCTGACGCACCGCTCAGACCTTACCTATCGCTATCGAAAACACTGGAACAGGTGCGTCCCGGCGGCGTAATTGCCTACATCACTTCCAAGGGGACGATGGACAAGCAGAATCCGGCAGTGCGCCGGTACATTGCAGAGCGTGCCGAGCTGTTAGGCGCGATTCGGCTGCCGAACACAGCGTTCAAGGCGAATGCCGGCACAGAAGTCACGTCGGACATCCTCTTTTTGCAGAAACGCGAGCGCCCGCTGGCGGTCGAACCCGATTGGGTGCATCTGGGACAGACGGCAGACGGCATTCCGGTCAACAGCTATTTCGCGGCGCATCCTGAAATGATGCTGGGGACAATGGTGCGCGAACCCGGTCTTTACGGCAATGAGAATGAAACCGCGTGCATCCCGCTGGAAGCGGCAGTGCTTTCCGAGCAGCTGACCGAGGCGGTGCAGCATATCCGCGGAGAATATCAGGCAGCAGAACTGCCGAATGAGCTGGAAGGTGAAGCGGCGGCAGACACGATTCCAGCTGACCCCAATGTGAAAAATTACGCCTTCACAATGGTGGATGGCGAGGTATATTACCGCACCAACTCTGCTATGGTCAGGCAGAAATTGCCCTTGCCTGCACTGGAGCGCATCCGCGGTATGATTGACCTCCGGCAGCAGGTGAACGACCTCATTCAGGCGCAGCTGGACAATGCGGATGATGCCGCCCTTGCGCCGATACAGGCACGGCTGAATCAGCACTACGATGCGTTTACGGCAAAGTACGGGCTCATCAATGCCCGAAGCAACGCCAGCGTGTTTTCGAGCGATTCTTCCTATTATCTGCTCTGCTCGCTGGAAGTCCTCAATGAGCAGGGCGGATTGGCGCGCAAGGCGGATATGTTCACCAAGCGCACCATTCGCCAGCAGCACACCGTGGAGCATGTGGACACGGCTGTTGAAGCGTTGGCGGTATCCATCGCGGAAAAGGCGAAGGTGGATTTGCCATACATGGCAGAGCTCACCGGAAAACCGAAGGAAGAGCTGATTGCTGATCTTCACGGTGTTATCTTCCAGATCCCGAAGCTGTTTGCTGAGGATCTGACCCCTGAATATGTGACGGCGGATGAGTATCTCTCCGGGAACGTCCGGCAGAAGCTCCGGGAAGCGGAGAGCGCTGCCCGGCATGATCCATCCTTTGCGGTGAATGTGCAGGCACTGCAGGCAGCCCAGCCCAAGGATCTGGACGCCTCGGAAATCGATGTACGCCTTGGCGCGACCTGGGTGGACAAGCAGTATATTCAGCAGTTCATGCAGGAACTGTTTGAGATTCCCTTTTACCAGCGGCGTGCGGTGCAGGTACAGTATTCGCAATACACCTCTGAATGGCGTATCTCCGGCAAGACCAGTCTGTCCTACAACAACGTCGCCAACAGCATGACCTACGGCACAGACCGTGCGCCGGGCCTGCGGATACTGGAGGATACCCTGAACCTGCGTGACGTGCGCATCTACGACACCGTGGAGGACGCAGAGGGCAAGGAAAAGCGCGTCCTGAACCAGAAGGCGACCACGCTGGCCCAGCAGAAGCAGCAGGCCATCAAGGATGCCTTCCGGGAATGGATCTGGAAGGATCCCCAGCGGCGGGAAGCCCTGGTTGCCCAATACAACGAGCTTTTCAACAGTGTCCGCCCCCGTGAATACGACGGGCGGCATATCACCTTCTCCGGCATGAACCCGGAGATCGTCCTGCGGGAGCACCAGCGAAACGCCATTGCGCACACGCTGTATGGCGGCAATACTCTGCTGGCCCACGTAGTAGGCGCGGGAAAGAGTGCGACACGTTCGTAACTGAAAAGGTTACGCACAAGTCAGCTAACAATAGAATCGGGAACTGGAAAGGAGTCCATGAAAAGACTTGGAGAACTAATATTCCGATAGGTGGAATGATGGGGTAACGCCCTGAAACGCCTACCTTATAAACTGCGATATGCGGCAGTCCTTTGTAACAAGGATTGCGGTATAACGCTCGCTAAAGTCGGCGGAAATGTACCCAAACAGGTTATGCCGTGGAAAGCATCTCAGCGGTGGGATGTGTGCATGATACGCCGGAGGTCTAAAAACTGCCTATGGTCAGAATGTCACGATGACTGACGAAATCCCGAATGTACGGGTCTAAAAGGCGCAGGAGCAGAAATGTTCCTTTCCGATTACGGAAGTATGTGAGGATGAGTAAGAATTTTTACTATGAAAGTCCTTGCGGTGTTACAGGCACCGCCCAGCATACAGGCTCAGAGGGACACCTAAGGGCAGATATGTACAGATAGGAATATTGGAACGTGGAAAGGCTGGAACACGGAGCCGGTTACAGGCTATGAGGTGTTGGATTGGAAAGCGCATTGCGTATAACAATCCTTTATCCAGCTGAGAGAGATGGCACAGTACCGTTGAAGCCGTAGAAATACGGTGGAGGGATGGCCATTAGTCGTCAGCAATCAATAAATTGAAAACTATACAGACACAAAGGTTCGAGTATGACTAAGAAAAGCGAAATCCTCTCGAAAGAAAGGAAAGTACCTGACTTTGGCAAACAAGAAGAAACCCTTAAAGAAACAGAAAATCCGCAACTCCGAATACTACGATATGCAGCTCGTTCTTGACGAACTGTATGCCGCAAGTGTCAAGGGGCAGCGGTTCTGCAATCTTGTGGAACTGATAAAACGCCCTGAAAACATCAAGTTGGCATATAGAAATATCCGAAAGAACAGCGGCAGTCGGACGGCGGGTGTGGATAATAAAACAATAAGCGATTTGAACAAGTGGAACGAAAATGCCTTAGTTGCCCATGTTCAGCGCAAGCTGGACTGGTATATTCCTAATGCTGTCCGCAGAGTGGAAATACCAAAGGATAACGGGAAAACCCGTCCCCTCGGAATACCCACGATTATGGACAGGCTCATTCAGCAATGTATTCTGCAAGTATTAGAACCTATCTGTGAAGCAAAATTCTTCAAGCGAAGCAATGGTTTCAGACCAAACCACAGTGCGGAAAATGCCATTGCCCAAGCGGAGAGAATGATACAGAACGTCGGTTGCCACTATGTCATTGATATAGACATTAAGTCTTTCTTTGACAATGTGAACCACGGAAAACTGCTGAAGCAGATGTGGACACTCGGAATTAGAGAAAAAAAGCTGCTGTCTATCATTTCTGCCATGCTAAAGGCAGAAGTGGCTGGAATCGGTTTTCCCGAAAAGGGTACGCCACAGGGCGGTATCATTTCCCCACTGTTGTCAAACATCGTCCTGAATGAACTGGATTGGTGGATTGTCAGCCAGTGGGAGGAAATGCCCACCCAAAGGAACTATGTACACAGAATCTATGCGAATGGAACTCCCGACAAAAGCAGTACCATCCGTACTCTGCGTAACTACACGAATCTGAAAGAGTGCTATGTTGTCCGTTATGCAGATGATTTCAAAATCTTTTGCAAAAAGCGGTCGGATGCAATCAAGCTGTTCGAGGCTACGAAACAATGGCTTTTAGATCGTCTGGGACTGGAAATCAGCCCAGAGAAATCAAAGATCGTAAATCTGAAACGCCATTACTCTGAATTTCTTGGCTTTAAGCTGAAAGTTCGAACAAAAGGAAAGAAGCCAGATGGACAACCAAGGTATGTAGTAGAAGCGCATATCAAGGATAAAGCATTGCAGAAAATCCGGGAGAAAAGCAAGGAAATTATTGGGCAGATACGGCAGACCTATGACCCAGGAATGGAATATCGTCTGATACAGAAATACAACTCCTATGTCATGGGCGTTCATAACTATTACAGCATTGCAACCCATGTGAATATTGACTTTCACAAAATCGCTTTCGATGTCAAAAAGAGCCTTTACAACAGATTGAAGCACAGACTGCAAAAGAAAGGTCAAATCACAAACAGGTATATCAAGGAGAAATACGGCACAAGCCGGGAGGTGCGTTATCTGAATGGTCATGCCATCGTCCCGATTGCCTATGTTCAGCATAGAGTACCTATGGATAAGAAAAGTCGGGTAAACAAGTACACGCCAGAAGGACGGGTTGAGATTCATAAGAATCTTGCTGGTATCAATATGGCAGTACTCTATCATCTGATGAACAATCCATGCGGTAAGCAAAGTGTGGAATACAACGATAACCGCATTGCGCTCTATGTTGCACAGAAAGGAAAATGTGCTGTTTCCGGTGTGGAACTGGAAGCAAATCAAGTGGACTGTCACCACAAAAAGCCGTTGGTGCTTGGGGGCAATGACAGTTATCAAAACCTGATTATTGTTTCCGATGTAGTTCACATCCTCATTCATTCCAGCAATGAGCGCACCATCCGAAAATACCTGAAAGTGCTAAATCCTGATAAGAAGCAGTTGGCAAAGCTCAATAAGCTCCGTGTGTTGGCAGAAATGCCGGAACTCGTTTTCTAAAGGGCAAATCTGTTTGATGTATAGATTGTCATAAAAATTGCTGACGATGGAAAGCCGTGTGATGGGAAACTG
>OLPA01001119.1_pt1 | contig 23497 bp, 14 predicted proteins | sample 1672811 | NCBI WGS metagenome assembly OLPA01 (sample SAMEA3136726, study PRJEB25190) | human gut metagenome | biome: human gut; feature: human-associated habitat; material: faeces | place: Austria | collected 2013
TCCGGCGCCACCGTGGCGGTCAGCGGCAAGCAGCTCCCCGTACCCGCGCTCGAAGCCGGGCAGAAAGCAACCGTGGAAACTGCCGTAAGTTTCGCGGAAACAGGAACCTACGAAGTGAAGGCAACGGTAACGGCCCCGGATGACGAAGTTTCGGACAACAACACGTTGACAGCCTCCGTCCGGGCCGTCGAGCCGAAGTTTCCCGCCGTAGGGGCAATAACGGGTAAAGTCGGCGAGGACAACCGCCTGACGCTCTCCTGGACCGACGCCGCGCTCAACGGCGCCGTCACCGACGACTTCGAAAGCTACAAGGCATGGAGCATCTCCGGCATCGGCGACTGGCTCATGGCCGACCGCGACCACGACGTCACCTATTATATCTCCGGCGCTTCCGTGCCCGGAATCGCCCTGTGCCGTGTGGTTTTGGTTTCTTTTTGCGGCGGGCACGCTCAGCCGATGCCGAGCACGCCGCTGCACATATTCTCGAGGATGGTCGCGACCTCGGCGCGTGTGGCGCCCGCGCGCGGATTCAGGTGGCGCACCGGTGATTCGCCGTTTGTTGCGCCGGAGATCAGCTTCAGGCTCAGCGCGTCCGACATTCCGGCCTGCGCCCAGTCGGAGACGTCCGGCCCGTCCGGATACACATCCAGCGCCGCGGGTATCCACGTGCGCTCGAGCCCGTAGACGTTCATGAGGAAGTCCACGAGCACGACCGCGATCTGCTCGCGCGTGACGACGAGGTCAGGCGCAAATGTCGTAGCCGATGTGCCGGAGACGATGTGGTTCTGATACGCCCACGTGACGGCGTCCTGATACCAGTCGGCCGTGAGGTCGGTGAACGGAGTGCTGCCGGTGACGGCCGGCTCACCCTCCAGGTTATAGAGGATCTGCACGAGCTGCGCGCGCGTCGTCACGCCGCCGGGCAGAAACGTCGTGCCGCCGACGCCGGACATGAGTCCGGTGGCCACGCAGTACTGGATGCCCTCGTACGACCAGCTCTCGGGGTCGAGGTCCGTGAAGTGCTGATATGCCCAGATCTCCGGAGCGGTCAGCTCTATGGCGGTCAGGGCGCAGCGGCCGCAGGTGTAGACCACCACGCCGGCCAGCAGGCCGTCGGGCTCAATGCGGGTCACGCCGTCGTCCCAGTCATGGCCGAGGGAGGGGACGATGCGCGTCTGCGTCCGGCCGCAGCCGGGGTCGGTGCAGATGCGGGTCAGAACGCCGTCGTTCGTGCAGGTCGCGGGCGTTGTCTCGACCCAGTCGCCGGCAAACGTGTGCGCGGCCGCGTTGCAGTGCAGCTCCGCGCTGCCGAGCACGTCCTCGCCCTTCGGAGTCCGGATCTGATCCCACTGCGCCTGCGCGCCGGTGTAGTACACGTCCGTGAGTGCGGTGCAGCCGGTGAACACGCCGGTGCCGATGCTGGTGACATTGTTCTGAACCGTCACGCGCTGCAGACCCGTGCAGCCGTCAAACAGGCCGTCAGGCAGACTCTTGAGCTGCGGCGAGAGCACTGCGCTTTTCAGTCCGGTCCAGCCGGCGAAGGAGTGGGCCTCCAGAACGTCGAACTGTTCGATTGGCAGCCATTCCAGCGAGCTGCAGCCGGAAAACGCATAGCTGTCGATCCGGTTGAGACGCTCGGGCACGTTCACGGCGCGCAGCGACGTGCAGCCGGCAAAGGCGTGGGATCCCAGCGTACTGAGCCCGCCCATCCCGTCGGGGTCGGGTTCAAACGTTACCTCCGTCAGGGCGGTGCAGTCGGCAAAGGCGTACTTACTGACCTGGAAGACAGTATACGGGAAGGTCACCTGCCGTAGCGATGTGCAGCCTCGGAACGCATAGGCGCTGATGTAGCCGAAACTGCTGCCGAAGTGGATATCCGTCAGGCTCGTGCAGCCCTCAAACGCGTGCGCATGCAGGTCTCTGGCGTCCCGGCTGCCAAAGTCGATGGACCGCAGATTCGTGCAGCCGGCAAAGGCGTAGTCGAGGATGTTGATGGACATGACGTCCCGGTCGTCCGTGCACACGAACTTCACGGTGACGATGTCCTTCCGGTTTTGGAACGCCTTTTTCTGCAGCAGACCGGCGCCGGTGACGGTCAGATTGCCGTCAGCGTCGAGCGTCCAGGCGATGTTGCTGCCGTCAGCGTCCGCGCCGCAGGTGCCGCTGTCGACAATGTTGGCCGCGAAGGCCGCCGGCGCCAGCGACAGCGCCAGACAGAGTGCGAGCACAAGGCTCAAAATGCGTTTTTTCATAGGGTTTCTCCTTTTCACCGTTCGTTATGCGCAGAGCTACGCCATGCGCAGGTCCACATCCACGAGCGAGTAAAAGCCCATGAGGATCGTCGCGGCCTGTTCGCGCGTCGCACCGCCCTGCGGCTGCAGGAACGTGCCGTCTTTCGTCTGCGCGCCGGAGATGAGACCGAGCGCGACCGCCTCGGCCACGGCGTCACGCGCCCAGTCGGAGACGCTTGCTCCGTCCGGGAACGCTGTGAGATCGGCCTTGTCCGCGGAGAAATCCAGCCCCAGAACCTTCTCGGCGTAGCCCATGAGGATGACGGCGATCTGCTCGCGCGTGACGGGCGCTTCCGGCTCGAACGTCGTGGCCGACGTGCCGGACACGATACCGTTCTGGTACGCCCACACGATCGAGTGCTGATACCAGTCGGCTGTGAGATCAGTGAACGGCGAGCCGTCATACGCCTTCGGGCAGCCGGAGAGATTGTAGAGGATCTGCACGACCTGCGCGCGCGTGGTCACGCCCTTGGGCGCGAACGCATTCCCGCCTACGCCGGACATGAGCCCCGCCAGCACGCAGAAGTCGATGCCGGGGATCGCCCAGCTGTCCGCATCGACGTCCGTGAACAGCTCTGCCGCGCCCGGGATGACCATGTACGAGTAGCTGTGCACATTCACGCGGCTGGGAAAAACATAGTCCGGATCGCACAGCGCATGGAACGCTTCCTCGCTGCCGCCGAAGCAAACATCCGTGATGTTGTCCGAGCCGCTGAAGGCCCAGGTCTCGATCGACTGCATGCCGGCCGGGAGCTGCACGTAGCGCAGGCGCTCATTGTTGGCGAACGCCGTGCGGCCGATCTTGCGCAGGCTGTCCGGGCAGCGGACGGCGACCAGACCGCTGCCGTAAAACGCGCTCGGCGCGATCTCCACAATGCCGTCCGGCACATCATAGCGGATGCCGGGGCGCCCGGCGGGATAGGCCGTCAGCTCATAGCCGTCCTTGGTCATGAGCACGCCGTCGACCGTATGATAGGTGGGGTTGCCTGCACCGACCCGAATGTCGCTCAGGCGCAGCGCCCATTCAAACGCCGAGCCGTGAATGGCCTGTACGCTGTCGGGAATGGAGATCTCCAGCAGGTTGATGCAGGATTGGAACGCGGTGGGGCCGATGCTCGTCAGACCCTCGGGCAGGTTGACGTTGACGAGCCGACTGCAGCCGCTGAATACCGCCTCCGGCAGCGCGTGCACGCCGGTGGGGACCGTGATCTCCGTCAGGCTGCTGCAGCCCTGCAGGGCCTCTCTGCCGAACGACTCCAGCCCGGCCGGGAACGTCAGGTCCGTGAGCGCCGTGCAGCCGGAAAACGCGCTTTCGCCGATATAGGCGACGGTGTCCGGCAGATCGATCGATTGCAGCGCCGTGCAGCCGGAAAACATGCCGTCGCTCACGGCGGTCAAACCGGACGGGAGCGTAACCTCTTTGAGCTCCTTGTCTCCCAAAAACAGCTCGGCGCCGACGCTCGTCAGTCCATCCGGAAGCGTGATCTGCTGCAGGACGGGCATATTGCTCAGCACACCCTTGCCGAGGTAGCTCGTCCCGGCCGGGAAACGGACATCCGTCAGATATGTGCCGCTGAACGCACACGCGCCGTATTTGACCGTAGTCTCGGGCAGCGCGATGTGCTCAAGATCCGTGCAGCCGGAGAACGCCTGCTGGGCGATGGCCGTGAGCGTCTGCGGCAGCGTAACGTCTGCGAGGTTCGTGCAGTCGCGGAACATGCCGTCGCTCACGCGGGTGATGCCCTCCGCCAGCACGGCAGTGTGCAAATCGACGCACTCACTGAAAATGTATTTGCCGAACGAGCGGATTGTCGCCGGCACGGTAACGCTCGTCAGACGCGTTTGGGAAAAGGCTCTGTCCCCGATATCCGTCACGCCCGCAGGAATGGAAATATCCGTCAGCCCGCTGGCGAAAAAGGCCTTCTTGCCGATGACTGTCACGTTGTCCGGAATGGTTATGGTTTCGATGCCGCAGGAAGAAAACACGCTCTCATCCAGCTGGGTCAGGCTCTGCGGCAGCAGGATGCTCTTAAGCTCCCAATCGCCTCTGAACAGATTGGTACCCAGATGGGTCGGCCCCTCAGGGATCGTCACGGACGCAAGCATGGTGCAGCCCATAAACGCCCGGTCGCCAATCGTTTCGACGCTGGCCGGAAGTGTGACAGACGTCAGCGACGTACAATTTGACAGTGCCTGCTCGCCAATGGTCTTCACACCATCCGGGAACGTGATGCCGGTCAGGTACCGGCAGCCGTTCAGGGCTTGCGTGTCAACGTCCGTGAGCGTGGACGGCAGACTGACCGATGTGACTGTGCTGCCTGCCAGCATATATGCACCGAGGCGAGTAATGCCCTCGCCGACAACGACCGTAACGACACTGTAACGCCACGGCGGCGCGCTGGACGCATAGTCGCGGATTGCGCCGGTGCCGGTGAAGGTCAGCGTACCGGAAGCATCCAGCGTCCAGGTGACGTTGCTGCCGTCCCCCTCGGTGCCGCAGGTGCCGCTGGCGGGCTCGACCGCGAAGGCCGCCGGCACGAGCGCGAGCATCAGGCTCAGAACAAGCAGAATGCTCAGAAGTTTCTTTTTCATGCCATTTCTCCTTTATTTTTTAGAATGGGTGCTATCAGTATAGCGAAATTCGCTGCCGGCCGCAAGTGGCTTTTTGTACTGTCTGTACAAAAAGTGACAAAAAAGCCGGTGTCCCCTTTTCGGGACACCGGCTCAAAAAGCCTGTGCTCATTCACCGAGCTGCTGCTCGACCCAGGCGATCTGCGCCTCGACGCTCGGCACGGACGTGCCGCCGTAGGACACGCGCCGCGTAACGCAGTTGGTGAGGTCAATGGCATCATACACGCCGTCGTCAAAGAGGTCGCTGAAGGTCCGGAAGGTCTCGAGCGGCAGCTTTTCGAGCACGGTGCTGTGCGCGATGCAGTAGGCCACGAGTTGGCCGGAGATCTTGTACGCGCTGCGGAACGGCAGGCCCTTCGTGACGAGGTAGTCCGCGAGGTCGGTCGCGTTGAGGAAGCCCGTCTGCGCCGCGTGGAGCATCTTGTCGGCGCGCACGGTCATGGTCGCAAGCATCGGCGCCATGACGCGCAGGCACATCTTCACGGTGTCCACCGCGTCGAACACAGCCTCCTTGTCCTCCTGCATGTCCTTATTATATGCCAGCGGCAGGCCCTTGAGCGCCGTGAGCATGGCGATGAGGTCGCCGTAGACGCGGCCGGTCTTGCCGCGTACGAGCTCGGCCATGTCGGGGTTTTTCTTCTGCGGCATGATCGACGAGCCGGTCGTGTAGCTGTCCGAGAGCTGCACGAACTGAAACTCCCAGCTCGACCAGAGCACCAGCTCCTCGCTCAGGCGCGAGAGGTGCATCATCTCGATGGCGTAAGCATCGAGCAGCTCGACGCAGAAGTCCCGGTCGGACACGCCGTCCAAACTGTTGCGCGCCACATCGTCAAAGCCGAGCTGTTTGGCCTCGAAGAACCGGTCGGTGTCATACGTCGTGCCGGCGAGGGCGCAGCAGCCGATGGGGGAGACGTTCATGCGCCTGACGGCATCCTGCATGCGGTCAATGTCGCGCAGGAGCATCATGGCATAGGCCATCAGGTGGTGGCCGAAGGTGATGGGCTGCGCGCGCTGCAGGTGCGTGTAGCCGGGCAGAATGTCGCCCTTGTGCGCCTTGGCCTGCTCCACGAGCGCCGCGAGCACGTCCTTCGTGAGCGCGATGATGTCGTTCGTTTCGCTGCGCAGGTACATGCGCAGGTCGAGCGCGACCTGATCGTTGCGCGAGCGGGCGGTGTGCAGTTTCTTGCCGAGGTCGCCGATGCGCGCGGTGAGCACCTGCTCGACGAACATGTGGATGTCCTCGCACGCGGGGTCGAACGTCAGTGCGCCGCTGTCGATGTCATCCAGAATGCCCTGCAGCGCGTCGATGATGGCATCGGCGTCCGCCTGCGGGAGGATGTGCTGTGCGCCGAGCATCGCCGCGTGCGCCATGCTGCCCGTGATGTCCTCGCGGTACATGCGGCTGTCGAAGTGGATGGAGGAGTTGAAATCGTCCGCGACCGGATCGGTCACGCCGGCCGTGCGGCCCGCCCACATTTTTGCCATGGTGATGGTCTCCCTTCGTCAGTTGTCCCCGCGCCGGGGGACCCGGCGCGGGGAGAAAAGTCATTTCTTATATTGTACCGCTTACATGCTCTTGCCGTCAACCTTTGCCTGCACGGAGATCGGCAGACCGTAGAGCTGGATGAACCCGGCGGCGTCCGCCTGGTTGTAGTCACTCTCGCCGAAGGTGGCGATCTCCTCGGAGTACAGGGAGTACGGGCTCCAGACACCGGCGTTGATCATGTTGCCCTTGTAGAGCTTGAGCCGCACCGTGCCGGTGACGTGCTCCTGCGTCTTGGTCACGAACGCGCTGAGCGCCTCGCGCAGCGGCGTGAACCACTGGCCGTTGTACACCAGTTCGCCGAAGGTCACGGCGAGCTTCTGCTTCTCGTGCATGGTCATCTTGTCGAGGCAGAGCGTCTCGAGCACGCTGTGCGCCTTGTAAAGGATCGTGCCGCCCGGCGTCTCGTATACGCCGCGGCACTTCATGCCGACGAGCCGGTTCTCCACGATATCCAGAATGCCGATGCCGTTGGCGCCGCCGATGGCGTTGAGCTTGAGGATGATGTCCTTGGCGCTCATCTTCTCACCGTCGAGCGCGACGGGCTTGCCCTGCTCAAAGTCGAGCGTGACGTAGGTCGGGGCGTCCGGCGCGTCGATGGGGCTGACGCTCATCTCGAGGAAGCCCTTCTTCTCGTACTGCGGCTCGTTGCCCGGATCCTCGAGGTCCAGACCCTCGTGGCTCAGGTGCCAGAGGTTCTTGTCCTTGGAGTAGTTGGTCTCGCGGTTGATCTTCAGGGGCACATTGTGCGCCTCGGCGTAAGTGATCTCTTCCTCACGCGACTTGATGTCCCACTCCCGCCACGGGGCGATGATGGGCATGTCGGGCGCGAAGTGCTTGACCGCCAGCTCGAACCGGACCTGATCGTTGCCCTTGCCGGTGCAGCCGTGGGCAATGGCGTCGGCGCCCTCTTTCTGGGCGATCTCGACGAGGCCCTTGGCGATGCACGGCCGCGCGTGGCTCGTGCCGAGCAGGTACTCCTCGTACATGGCACCGGCCTGCATGGTCGGGATGATGTAATCGTCTACGTACTCGTCCGTCAGGTCGAGCACGTAGAGCTTCGACGCGCCGGTCTTGATGGCCTTCTCTTCGAGGCCGTCGAGCTCGTCGGCCTGACCGACGTTGCCGGACACGGCGATGACTTCGCAGTTATTGTAGTTCTCCTTCAGCCAGGGGATGATGATGGACGTATCCAGACCGCCGGAGTAAGCAAGGACGACTTTTTTGATATCTTCTTTTTTCATAATGGTTGCCTCCATTGATTAATCATTCATAAGATGTGCATATTATTCACCTTTTTCACGCAAATGTCAACCCCTTTTTTGAATAAAATTCACCACGGAAACGGCTTTCTTTCGGTGATATGCACAAAAAGGCGAAAATCATGCGCAAAATGCCGCCGCCCCGGTGCTTGGAGCAGCGGCGGAATATGCAGTTATGCATGGATTTTTGAATATCCATCAGGGCAGCTCCCGGCGCAGCGCGTCGATCTCATCGAGCCAGAGCGAGCCCGCCGCGTCCGGCGGCCAGCGCAGCGCCTGTGCGCCGCTGCCGAGCGTGACGTGGTCAGGCAGGGTCGACGGCCGCTGGAACAGGCAGCGCGTGAGCGCCGCCATGGCGCGCAGAATGTCCGCGTCCGCGGCCGCGCCGCCGAAGGCCGCGCGGGCCAGCCGCAGGATGCGCCGCGGGTGCGCGCCGCAGCGCACGAGGTGGTAAAAGCAGAAGTCCGTCAGTGCGCACGAGACGCCGGCGCAGTCGGCGTCCGGCGCGGAGAGCGCGGCGCGCAGCTCCGTGCGCAGGGGTTCCTCGGCGCGCTCGGCCTCCGCCGCGATGAGCCAGCGCACGAGCGTGCGCGGCACGGCGGCATTGACGCCGTAGGCATCCGGCGCGCAGACGGCCTCGCCCAGCAGCAGCGCCGTGAAGTCCGCCGCGGCGAGCGGGAGCGCCGCGTGCGTCCGCGCCAGCCCCGCGTGGTCGGCGTTCGGCCGCACGGACACGCCCAGCGCCTTGCACAGGCGCAGCACGCGCGCCCGGTCGCCCTCCGGCTGCGTGACGGCGAGGACATCGTGCCGCGCGCGGCCGAGCAGGTCCATCGTGCGCGCGCACACGAGCAGGGCGAGCACGCTGTCGCTATCGTCCGTCACGGGCAGCAGGGCCGCCCGGCTGCCGGTGTGCAGCAGGCGCTTGCGCAGACCGTGCGCCTGCATGGTCAGCAGGAGCCCGGCGCGCTTGAAGCGCTGCTCGGCATCGTCCGGCACGAACGGATGCGGCGACACCGCGCGGCCGAGCGGGGTGGGGCGCAGCGGCATGGAAAACGTCACGGCGCGCACGCACTCCCCCTCCGGCACAAAGGTCGTGTTGCGGCGGCGCTCGGCCGTGAGCGTCAGCAGGTCGAGCTCCGTCATGAGCAGGCCGGATTCGGGTGCGAAAGGCGCGTGCTCGGCGAGGATCGTGCCGTTTTCCGCGATGAGGTGGTGCGCGGAAAAGACGGCGTGCGCCGTCGATTCGTCCGGCCCGGCGTTGGCGTAGACATAGCCGCAGAGGCCGCGCGCGCTGGCGGCGCGCAGCAGCGTGCGGCGGTGGGCGGGCTTGCCGGCTGCCTCGGGCGAGGCCGAGCAGTTGGCGATCACGGTCGCCCCGGCGAGACACAGCCGCACCGATGGCGGCACCGGGGCCCACACGTCCTCGCACAGCTCCACGCCGAGGCGAAACGACGGCATCTGCGCGCAGGCGAACACCAGCCCCGTGCCGAAGGGCACATCCTGCCCGCCGACGGGCACGCAGCCGGGCCCGCTGTACGCCGCAGCGGAGGCGAAGCAGCGCTTTTCCGCGAACACGTCGTAATTCGGCAGCCACGTTTTCGGCACGATGCCGAGGATGCGCCCGCGGTGCAGCACGGCCGCGCAGTTATACAGCTTGCCCCCGGCGCGCAGCGGCACGCCGAGCACGACGACGGGGACGCGGTTTTGCGTGTGGGCGCAGATGTTCATGAGCGCTTCTTCGGCCGCGTCAAGCAGCAGTGCGGACAAAAACAGGCCGCCGCACGTGTAGCCCGTCACGCACAGCTCCGGCAGCACGAGCAGGGCAGCGTGAGCGCGGTGCGCCTGGTCGATGCGCGCGCAGATCGCGGCCGCATTGCGCCGGGGATCGGCCACGGCCACGGGGATGGATGCCGCCGCCGCGCGCAGAAAACCGTCTTGCATGGTCATTCCTCCCTTTTGGGTCAGTATGCCCAAAAAGCGCACAAAAAGCCCACACGCCCACTTTTCAACCGCCCCGCCACGCGGTATAATACAATATTATATGTGTGCCGGTGACGCATCCGACGATGCCAGATCTCATCCGAGGCAGGCAATGCCTCCCCTGTGTAAGGGGAGGTGGCAAAAATCTCTGATTTTTGACGGAGGGGTTGTAAATACCAACGACGCCATAAAATCCAACGTATCAATCCCTCAGTCAGCCTAGCGGCTGCCAGCTCCCTTTACACAAGGGAGCCCATGGGTGCGGGACGGACACGACACCACACGATCATCATCCCCCAAGGAGGTTTTCCATATGACCGACCAGACGCGTATGCCCGACCGGACCCTTTCCGAATTCACCGCGCAGCTCGCCTCCGCGTCGCCCGCGCCGGGCGGCGGGGGCGCGGCCGCGCTCACCGGGGCGCTGGCGGCGAGTTTAGCCGCGATGGCCGCGAACGTAACGGCAGCGAACCCCCGCTATGCCGACCGCACGGACGCGCTCGCGCCGCTGGCCGCCGCGTGTGATGCACAGCGCACGGCGCTGCTCACGCTCATCGACGCGGACGCGGCGGGCTTCCTGCCGCTGCAGCGGGCCTACGCCATCCCGAAGACCGACCCCGAGCGCGCAGCCGCGCTCGCGGTCGCGGCGCGCACGGCGTGCCAGGCCCCGCTGGATATGCTGGCGCACTGCGAGCAGGTGGCGCTGCTGCTGGCCGCCGCGCTCGAGGCGGCGAGCCCCCTCCTGCGCTCGGACGTCGGGTGTGCGGCGGCCCTGTGCCGCGCGGCGGCGGAGGCCGCGGCCATGAACGTTTTTGTCAACACCGGCCTGCTCGCGCCCGCTGACCGCGCCGAGACCGAGGCGCGCGCCGAGCGGCTGCGCACGGCCGTGGTGCAGTGTTGTGCGCGGACCGTGGAGGCGGTATTCGCCGCGCTGCGCGGGGAGGGCTGACCCATGGCGAACACCCTGACCGGAACGCCCGCCGCCGCGGCGATCTATGTGCAGGTGCGCACGCGCGCCGCGCTGCTCGATGCACCCCCCTGCCTCGCGGCCGTGTCCGTGGGCGCGCAGCCGGACGACCGGGCCTATCTGCGCAGCATCGCACTCTCGGCGGAGGGCTGCGGCATCACCGTGCGCCCTGTGCCCCTGCCGGCGGACTGCGCGCCCGATACCCTGACCGACACCCTGCGCGCCCTGAGCACGGACGGCGCGGTGCACGGCGTGCTGCTGCTGCGGCCGCTGCCGGAGGCGCTGCGCGCGCAGGAAATGCTCGACACGCTCGATGCGCGCAAGGACGTGGACGGCATGACAACGGAATCGCTCGGCGCGCTCGTGACCGGGGCGGCGGGCTTTGCCCCCTGCACAGCCGAGGCGTGTATGGAGCTGCTGCGCGCGCACGGCATCGACCCCGCAGGCAGGCGCGTGACCATCGTGGGCCGGAGCTTGGTGATTGGCCGGCCGGCCGCGCTGCTGCTCACGCGCGCGGACGCGACCGTGACGCTCTGCCACCGGAAAACGCCCGATCTTGCCGCCCGCTGCCGGGACGCCGACATTCTCCTCGCCGCGGCGGGCACGCCGGGGCTCATCACGACTGACTTTGTGCGCCCGGGGCAGATCGTGCTCGACGCGGGCGCGACCGCACTGCCAGACGGCACGCTGCGCGGCGACGTGGCGCCTGATGCCGCGGCCATCGCCGTCTGCACGCCCGTGCCCGGCGGCATCGGCAGCGTGACGACCGCGCTGCTGCTGCGCCACACCGTGCAGGCTGCCGAAAATTTGCGCCATTTTTAAGCAAATATTCACAAACAGTTGTTCCTTTCCGCCGCGCGAGACGCTATAATATTGGGTATTCTCACTTTGGAGGCAGACTTTTGGCCAATCTGATCGAAAAAATCAAAGACAAGCGCGCGCCCGAGCCCGAGACGCCGGAGCGGCGGGACGTGCCCATCGTGCACCCCGACCCGCAGCAGGGCCTGACGGGCGCGCAGGTGCGTGAGCGCACGGACGCCGGCTGGACGAACGCGCCCGTCGACCCGCCGGGCAAGACTGTCAAGCAGATCGTCCTGAGCAACATCTTTACCTATTTTAATATGCTGTTTTTCCTGCTGGCGCTGTGCGTGATCGCGGTGCAGCAGTGGCTGAACCTGACGTTTATGGGCGTCATCATCGTCAACACCGCCATCGGCATCATTCAGGAGATCCGCTCGAAGAAAACGCTCGACAAGCTCAACATCCTCGCCTCACCCAAGGCCGTCGCCGTGCGCGACGGCAGGCGCGTGACCGTCGACACCGCGCAGCTCGTGCGCGACGACATCGTCGTCTTCGCCGCCGGCAACCAGATCTATGCCGACGCCGTCGTGGCGCAGGACAGCTGCTACGTCAACGAGGCGCTCATCACGGGCGAATCGGACGAGATCAAGAAAAACCCCGGCGACAAGCTCCTGTCGGGCAGCTTCGTCGTCAGCGGCATGTGCCGCGCGCAGCTGACGGACGTCGGCGCAGACTCCTATGTTTCGCGCCTGACGCAGGAGGCCAAGCGCGCCAAGAAGCCGCAGCAGTCGGAGATGATGCGCTCGCTGCAGAACCTCGTCAAATGGATCGGCATTATCGTCATCCCGCTCGGCGTGGTGATGTTCATTAAGGAGTTCGTGTGGCTTGACCGTTCGGTGCCTATCGCCGTGACGAGCACGGTCGGCTCCATCATCGGCATGATCCCCGAGGGGTTGTACCTGCTTACCAGCCTTGCGCTCGTGGCAGGCGTCGTGCGTCTGGCCCAGCGCAAGACGCTCGTGCACGAGCTCGGCTGCATCGAGACGCTCGCGCGCGTGGATACGTTGTGCGTGGATAAGACCGGCACCGTGACGGAAAACAAGATGATCGTCGAGGATGTCTGCCCCCTGTGCGACGACCGCTTCACGCTCGAGGATATCCGCATGATCATGTCCGACTACGTTTACGCCATGCAGGCCGACAACGACACCATGGCCGCTCTGCGGCGCTATTTCACGGGCGAAAAGACGCAGGACGCGACGGCGACGCTGCCGTTCTCGTCGGCAAAGAAATATGGCGGCGTGTCGTTCCACGCCGAGGAGACGTACCTGCTCGGTGCGCCGGACGTGCTGCTCGCCGGGCGGGAAAACCCGTATCAGGAGCAGATCGAGGGCTACTCTGCCAAGGGCTGCCGCGTGCTGCTGCTGGGCATGTATGACGGCACGCTCTCGGACGAGACGCTGAATGCCGACCTGCTGCCCATCGCGCTGATCCTGCTCTCGAATAAGATCCGCGCCGAGGCGCCGGAGACGTTCGGCTACTTTGCCAGCCAGGGCGTGGCCGTGAAGGTCATCTCCGGCGACAATGCGCGCACGGTGTCCGAGGTGGCCAAGCGCGCCGGCATCGAAAACGCCGACCGCTTCGTCGATGCGCGCACGCTCACGACCGAGGAGGCCATCCGCGATGCGGCGGGTAAGTACACGGTCTTCGGCCGCGTGACCCCGGCGCAGAAGCGCAGCCTCGTGCAGGCGCTCAAGGCCGACGGCCACACCGTGGCCATGACGGGCGACGGCGTCAACGACGTGCTCGCGCTCAAGGAGGCCGACTGCTCCATCGCCATGGCCTCGGGCAGCGACGTGGCGTGCCAGGTGTCGCACATCGTGCTGCTGGATTCGAACTTTGCCTCCATGCCGTCGGTCGTGGCGGAGGGCCGCCGCGTTATCAACAACATCGAGCGCAGCGCGTCGCTGTATCTGGTCAAAAACATCTTCTCGTTCTTCCTCACGTTTTTCACGCTCTTTGCTACGCTGCCGTATCCGTTCAGTCCCGCGCAGCTCACGCTCGTGAGCGCCGTGACCATCGGCATCCCGTCGTTCATCCTCGCTATGGAGCCGAACGAGAGCCTCGTCAAGGGGAAGTTTTTGCGCAACGTGCTCTTCCGCGCGCTGCCGGCCGCGATGACGGATCTGGCGATGGTCGTGGGCATCCTGCTGTTTTATATCGCCTTCCAGCTCGACGACACGGCCATGATCACGATCTGCACCGGCGTCATGGGCATTGTCGGCCTCATGATGGTGCACCGCACGTGCCAGCCGTACAACACCATCCGCAAGGTGATGATCGTTGTGCTCGGCGTACTGTTCGTGATCGCGTATTTCGGTTTCCCGACGCTGTTCAGCCTGGAGAAGCTGAATTTGCAGAGCGCGCTCATCCTCATCGTGTTCGGCTTGCTGTCGTGGCCGGTGATGAAGGCGTTCTGCCGCCTGAACGACCATATGCGCGCCAAGTTCGAGGCGTGGCGCGCGGGCAAGACCGCGAAGGCCGCGTGAAGGCTGTACAGCATCAGCAGAGTCAAGCGCCGCTCCGCATCGAAACGATGTGGGGCGGCGCTTTGATTATCGCTGCAGGGAGGGAGCCCTCCCCGTAAGGGGAAGGCTTTCAAAGACAGCGGATTCAGCGTGCGTTGTGTGACCGGTTTGTGTCCTGCAAAGGGGGAGGGCGCGAAAATGCCCGGAGCCGAAAAGAGCCCCGGGCGCTGTGTTATGATTGAAAAAGGGAACACGTCTTTTAAAAGAGAATGCGCCCGCGCGGGTGTCGCGCAGGCGCTGCAGAGCAAGCAAAAGTTTGTGTGTGTGTGGGGTAAAGTTGTAAATAACCGGTAAACAACCTTATGAGGAAAGCAAGCTCTGTCTCACGAAAAGTTATTTCATTTCCGTTCTGCCATAATAATGCGCCAGCTTCTTTTTTTAATGCAGGGGCGCAAAAATATTTTTGAAAATTTTTTGACACGGCCGTGCCGCGCGGCAGGAAGCGGGTTTCCCGGTTGCCGGGTGGGGGAGAACATGGTATAATCAGGCGATAACGCCTTGCAAAGGGGAGAACTTTCATGCAGGAGAATCTGGTCGTCAAAAAGGCGACGCCGCTCGGCGCGCGCGTCTGGGCGAGTCTGCTGGTGTTCGGCTTCATCGGGCAGATTGCCTGGATGGTCGAGAACGTCTACTTTTCCACCTACATTCAGAAAAACATCACGGCCGCCGGCTGGGCCACGTCCGCGACCGTCGCGGCCAGCGCCATCGCCGCCGCGCTCGCGACGATCTTCAGCGCCGCGTGGTCGGACCGTGTGGGCAAGCGCCGCGCCTTCGTCTGCTGGGGGTATATCCTCTGGGGCATCACGACGGCGGCGTTCGCCCTCTTCGGCAACGGGCAGGTCGGCGGCGACGTCGGCCTCGCGGTGACGCTCTTCGTCGTCATGGACTGCGTCATGTCCGCCATCGGCAGCACGGCCAACGACTCGGCCTTTTCCGCCTGGGTCACGGACGTGACCGACGTCACGAACCGCGGCGTCGTGGACATCGTGCTGAGCATCATGCCTATCCTCGCGCTCATCGTCATCTTCGCGGGCTTTGACGGCATGACCGTGCACGGCAACTGGACGGGGTTTTTCCTCGTGCTCGGCGGCCTGACGAGTGCGGCCGGTGTGCTCGGCCTGTGCATCTTCCGCGACAGTCCGGCCCTGCGCCCCGTGCAGGGCGACACGTACCTGCGCGACGTGCTCTATGCTTTCCGCCCGGCGAACATCCGCGCCAACAAGATGATCTACATCTGCTTTCTCGGCATGATGTTCTCCGGCCTTGCCATGCAGCTGTGGCAGCCGTACATGATCTCGCTCGTCGAGGTCACGCTCGGCATTGAGAACTATATCCTGCCCATCGGCATCGTCGTGCTCGCCTCGGCCGTGCTGTCCGTCCTCGCGGGCAAGGTCATGGACCGCTTCGGCAAGGAGAAGTTTTATTACCCCGTGGCAATTTTGCAGGTGCTCGGCGGCCTGATCGCTTATTCGATCAAGTTCGTCGGCCACGCCATGCCGCTGCTGTGCGTCGGCGGCACGTGCATCATGGCCGGCAACCTCGCCATGGCGGGGCTGTTCACCGCCTCGTCGCGCGACTATACGCCCGCCGGGCGCGCCGGCGCGTCGCAGAGCGTGAAGATGGTCATCTACATCATGCTGCCCATGGTGCTTGCGAGCATCATCGACCCGCTGATCATCAAAGCCGTCGCGCTCGAGCCGACGGCGGCCATCCTCGCCAAATACCCGAGCTATGCCGGCAGCTATCTCTACCCGTATGAGTTGTTTCTGGCCGCAGCCGTGAGCGCGGTGTTCATCCTCATCCCCGCGTACTTCGTCCGCCGGGACGCCGACCGTATCCGCCGCGAGAAGCTCGCCGCGCTGGAAAAATGACGCCATGTATGAAGGAAAGTGCCAAACCGCCGCGCGAAAGAAGCGGAAAACATTATATCCACATATTATCTTATTAACGGAAGGCCGCTTGTTTTTCTTAATGTTAGCAATTTTCCCGTTCTGGATTTTATATGTAGTATTGCGTCAATACCAAGGATGGCAGTATTGTATTATTCTTTTGGTTGTGATAGTTCCCTGTTCAATATATATTAATAGAATATTTTGGCCGTTGTGTTTCGGGGAGTTAACCCTGACAAAGGACTATGTAAAATGGCATGGGCTCTTTCTGCGTAGCGTCAAGATCCTATATTCCGAGCTCCGATATGTGGAGATACGTCGCTTTGATGAGGGAAATGTGGCTCCTGATTTCTACGGAACCGGGCAGATGTATCTCCTGCTGTCCACCAAGCCGCTGCCGAAGAAGCGGATTGATAAAATCCGCTGCGGTGACGGACTGATCAAGTATCAGTTCCTGATGCGGGATGCGCAAACGCTGAGTGAATTCATCCCGGAGCCGTTTGACCGGATGTTTCGCACGCGGGCGGAAATATATGCTCGAGAAAAGAAAGCAATGGCGCGCGACTGGCAGAAATGGAAAGCCAAGCGCAAAAAGGTGCGCGAAAAGCGCCGGAAAAAGCGGCAGGCAGAAAAGTAAGAAAAGCATGGATCGCAGCGGGCGGTGCAGCAGCGCCGCCCGCGCTTTATCCGTCCCGGCCGGGTATGCGGGGGCTTGCTTTTTCGGGCGCGGGCTGGTATAATAACTCCCGTAAAATTTCAAATCTGGCTTGAAGGCACGATACACGGATGCACAGCATTCGGATACGAAACGGTATGCGAGCGTGGTGTGTGTCGGCTTCCGAGGTTTGCAGGCACACGCGCGGCGTGTGCCGTTTTTTTGCCTTTGGGCGGAAAATCGGAGGCAAGCATGAACGAATCCCAGTCCAATTCCTTTCTCGCCGAGCAGCCGGTCGGCGCGCTGATGCGCAAATTCTCGCTGCCATGCATCCTGTCGCTGCTCGTCGGCGCGCTGTACAACATCGTCGACCAGCTCTTCATCGCCAACGCGAGCTACCTCGGCTCCTACGGCAACGCGGCCAACAGCGTCGTGTTCCCGCTGACGGTCATTGCGCTCGCCATCGCCACCATGATCGGCGACGGCTGCTGCGCCTATGTCAGCATCCGCCTCGGCGCGGGGGAGCCGGAGAAAGCGCACCGCAGCGTCGGCAACGCCATCGTGCTCACACTCATCGTCAGCGTCATGCTCATGGCGGTGTACCTCATCTTCATGGATCCGATCCTGACGGCGTTCGGCGCGACGGTCAATGCCGAGACGTTCGCCCACGCGCGCGAATACTGTTTCTGGATCGCGCTCGGCATCCCGTTTTACATGTTCGGCCAGGCGATGAACCCCATCATCCGCTCCGACGGCAGCCCGCGCTATGCTATGCTGTCGCTGCTGGCGGGCGCGGTGTGCAACATCGTCCTCGACCCCATCTTTATTTTCCCGTGCGGGTGGGGCATGATGGGCGCGGCCATCGCGACGGTCATCGGCCAGATCCTCTCGGCCGTGCTGGCGGCAGCGTATCTGCTGCACATGAAGGCCGTGCGGCTGCAGCACGGCAGCTTCCGGCTGCGGGGCGAGCTGCTGCGCGCGTTCCTGCCGCTGGGCATGACGAGCTTTTTATCGCAGATCAGCATCGTGTTTTCCATGGCGGCGGTGCTCAATATGTGCCGGAAGTACGGCGCGCTCGACCCCGTGTTCGGTCAGGCGCAGTATGCGCAGATCCCGACGGCGGTCGTGGGCATCGTCATGAAGTTTTTCCAGATCGTCATCTCCATCGCCATCGGGCTCTCGGCCGGGTGCATCCCCGTCGTGGGGTACAATATCGGCGCCGGGCGGCGCGACCGGGCGCGGGCGCTGCTGCACCGGCTGCTGCTGGCCGAGGCGGTCGTGGGCCTCGCGGCGACGGTGCTGTTTGAGAGCTGCCCGGGCGTGTTTGCCGACCTCTTCGGCGCGAAAAACGAGAGCGCGTACTACACGGACTTCGCCGTGTGGTGCATCCGGTGGTTTCTCGGCGCGGCCGCGCTCTCGTGCGTGAACAAGGGCGCGATGATCTACCTGCAGGCGCTCGGCAAGGCGTGGACGAGCACGGCACTGTCGCTCCTGCGCGAGATCGTGCTCGGCGTGGGGCTCGTGCTGCTGCTGCCGGTGTGGTTCGGGCTCGACGGCGTGCTGTATTTCATGGCGGCGGCCGATGTGGTGACGTTTGTCGTGACGGTGCCGGTGCTCGTGCACACGGACCGGGCGCTGCGCGGCGAAACTGCATAAAAACCCGCCCACAGGCACAGCCTGCGGGCGGGTCAGCATATCCGGATTTACTTGCGGAAGAGAGCGATCACACGGTCGAAGAAGTCGCCGATGGCGGTGATGACGTCCTTGACCTTGCCGGTGAAGGACGCGACCTTGTCTTTCGCGCCGGCCAGCTGCTTGAGCGTGTCCTGCACGGCCTGCACCTTCGAGAGCAGGGCGTTCGTGTCCAGCTTTTCGAGCGAGCGGCAGAGGTTCACGAGCTGGGTCATCTGGTCGTCCGTGAGCGTGACGTCGTACTCGGCGGCGATCTCCTTGATCTTGGCGCGCAGTTCACTGTCGGTCATGTCCTTCGTCTCGTTGAGGATGAGCTTGAGCTCGTTGACGATCTCGACCGAGTCATAGTCGCCGATGGCCTGCGCGAGCTCCGCCGTCGTGGCCAGTTCCTGCGAGGAGACGGCCTTGGCGGTCTCGTCGAGCTTCGTGCCCGTGATGTCCTCATACGCCTTGTACACGCCCGTCAGCGCCGCCGTGCCCGAGACGTCGAACGGCGCGGTCACGGTGATCTTCGCGTCCGTGATGCCGGCCGTGGCCAGCGCGCTGATGTACATCTGGCTCGTGCAGTAGGTGATGTGCGACGTGTTGACGGTCATGCCCTTGCCGGCGTCGAGCACCTCGATGGAGATGCAGGAGATGGACTTGGTGCCGATCTGCGCGTCACTGATGACGCCGCTGAGATACTGCCGCTCGTCCTTGTTTGTGACGGTCAGTTCCTTGACGCTGCCGCGCTCGATGCCGAAGGTCTTGTAGACGGTCTTGATCTGGTCGTCCGTGAGGTCGGCGCCGATGACGGTGCGCGTCTCGCCGGCGTCGATGGCCGACACGGCGCCAAGACTTGCGAGCAGGCACACGGCGAGCACGATGGGCAGAGCCCGTTTGAGAAATTTCATGGTGTTGGTTTCCTTTCCCCGCGATCCAGGGGCCGCGGTGCTTTACAGGATGAGACGCTCCCATTGTAAATTGGTTCCCGAAAAAAGGATGACGATTCTGTGAAGGATCACCTGAATTGTTTGTTAAGATATTGCGGGGCTGTCACGTCTCCAGTTCGCCGGCACCGCGGGTCACGTCGTGGATCCACTTGCCGGAGCGCAGCCGCGGCACGCACAGGAAGATCTGCACGATCACATCGATGGACATGAGCGGGTACACGTACCGGATGTCGAGCTTCCACACGAGCGCCGTGAGCGCCGCCAGCGGCAGGCACACCGCGTACAGCGGCCCGACGTCGCACAGCATCGCATAGCGCACGTCCCCGCCGCCGCGCAGCACGCCGACGATGTTCGTCAGGCTCATGCTCGACACCGGCTGCACGAGCATGAGCACGCCCATCATGTACATGGCAATGTCGCACGCCGCGCCCTCCATGTGCATCAGCGGCAGGATGTACGGCCGCAGCAGCACGTTGCGCACGAGCGCGATGATGCCCATGCACACGAGGCCGACGACGAGCGCCAGCCCGTCGAGCACCCAGGCCTTGCGCTGCACCTGATCGCGATTGCCGCGGCCGATCTCCCGCCCGATGAGCACGGCGGCCGCGCCGCCCGCGGCGAACGACGCCGGGGTGAGCATGCGCTGCAGGTTGCCGGCGATGGTGTAGGCCGAGAGGATGGGCGTGTTGTTGTCCATATGCCCCATGATGACCGTGTAGAGCGAAAACGCGAGCGACCACAGGCACTCATTGCACACGACGGGCAGGGCGTACTTGGCAAAGTCCTTTGCGATCACGCGGCCGGGGTGCAGCAGCGCGCGCGGCATGAGCGGCAGCCGGCGGCTGAACCGGGCATACACGCACAGCACCGCGACCTCGAACGCGCGGCTGATGAGCGTGGCAATGGCTGCGCCCGCGCAACCGAGCATGGGCGCGCCGAGCTTGCCGTAGATGAGCACCCAGTTGAGGAAAATGTTCAGCGCGCCGGACACGGTGAGCAGCACCGCGCCGAGGCGGGGATTTTCCGTGCTGCGCTGGGCGGCGATGTACACGCCGCTGATGGCGGAGAAGAAATACGAAAAGCCGACGTAGCGTGTATACGCCGCGCCGGGCGCGACGAGGTCGGCGTTGTTGGTGAGCACGCGCATGATCTGCTCCGGGATGCAGAATGCCGTGATGGCGAGCAGGCCCGTGATCGTCGTGGAAACAAAGAGCGCGATGCCCATGACGCGGTTGATGGCCTCCTGATCGCCGCGGCCGTGGTACTGCGCCACGAGCACGCTCATGCCGCTCTGCACGCCGAAGATCATCAGCTGCATGACGTAAAACGGACTGTTGGCCATCGTCACGGCGGCGAGCGCCGTCTCGCCGAGCACGCCGACCATGAACGTGTCGGCCATGGACATGGAAAACGTCACGAAATTTTGCAAAATCATCGGGAGCATGAGCAAAACGGCCTCCCGGATGAAGGCTTTTTCCTCGCGGATGAGACGCATGGGGCAACCTCCTTTGTGCGCAGTCCATTTATCATACCATGATTTCCCGCCGCGCGCAACCGTGCGGCCCGTTTCTGCTGCCGGTCATTGACACCCGCCGCCCTTTGCGCTAAAATAACGCTGTTGTGCCCCCGTAGCTCAGTTGGATAGAGCGGCCGCCTCCTAATAATCAGGTCATCAAAGTCCTGGGAGGCGGATCGCTCCATCCTTGACCATGAAAAATCGAATATGTCTCCGTAGCTCAGTTGGATAGAGCACACGCCTCCTAAGCGTGGGGCCGGCAGTTCAAATCTGCCCGGGGACGCCATAAATGCCGTAACCGCAAGAGGTTGCGGCATTTTCCTTATCTTTTTTCGCTACGAGGATTAGAACAGATTTCCTTTTTATCATTGGTTAGAGTGGAGACTTCTTACTCCCATCTGCTCAAATTTCCATCACAGGACTCGAACGATTTTTATGCCAAACTTGAAAAAACTGCTCATTTTGCTAATGAGCACTGCCGCAGCGTTTTATGTCGTCTCATGCTTTCCTGTGTATTTATGCACCAATCAGTTTTTTTGCTAACTGATTCATAATCTGTTCTCCATACTGCTCAACAAACTTTTTCGTGAAGGCATCCATGAGTTCGGGTTTAGCCTCCAACTGCTTCAGCAGAATTTCAGAGTCAGGTTCAGCAACGGCGCTTTCTGCGCGAAGCCTTTGCTCAACGCCACGCAAATCCGCGTTCGCATAAAAGGCCATTTCGAATTTCTGGGCGTTGACCTTCCGATCCTCATCCAAGATGTGTGCGTAAACTTGGGTAACCATGTCGCTTTGTGCATGACCGGTATCACCCTGCGTTGCCTTAACATCTCCCTTATTGATTTTCAGCTTATAAGTTGTGCTGGAGTGACGGAGAGAATGAAAAACAACATTTGGAAGACCAGCGGATTTTTTCAATCGTTCAAACTGATTTCCAATAATCCGATCTTCACAGGGGCGGCCCGTTTCCTGCGCCAAAACCAGATTGTAGTCGATATAGTCATCGCCCATAAACTCCTTGAGCTTGTCCTGCTTCTCTTTCCATTCCCGCAAGATAAAGGCAAGAGTTCGCGGAATCCAAACCTTACGAATGCTGCTTTCTGTTTTAGGCTTTTTCAAAACGAGCCGCGTAGAAGACTTCCCGCCCATCAAGCGCGGGAATACAAAGAGGATGTCCTTTTCGCCAACTGCGTTGATAGCCTTCTGGTCAACACGGGCCAGCTCTTTTTCAATCCAGACGAAGGCATCATCCCGAGCGATTTCTTCATCTGATATATGAACACAGTCCCATGTAAGGCCGGTGATTTCGCCCATCCGCATGGAGCAGGCAAAGGCCAGGTTGATTGCGACATACAGCTTTCCATCCGAGCAGTGGTTGAGAGCATCTCGAATAATATCGGCAGTCCAGATGGCTCTGACCTTTTTCTCCCGCTTGGGCAAGATTGCATCCTCGAACGGATTTTTACCAATAATGTCCCAGCGGACAGCCTGATGAAATGCACAGCGCATCAGCTTAATAATCTTTTCAATGGTGCATGGCGTAACAAAGTCTGTCCGTGCATGTCTGTATGGAGTTTCGATTGGAGGCGTTTTCTGCAGCTTCTGGATGAATTGGTCCACTGACCTGCGATTGATGTCCTGCACAATTTCGTCCCCAATCAACGGGTTAATGTAATTGCTGATTAAGCCATTATTAGAAGCATAAACAGACAGTCCCCATCTTTTGGTTCCATATAGTTCTACAAAGTCTCGCAGAAAATCTTTTACGGTCAGTTCACTGGGCGGAATAAAAGTGCCGTTATTGATCTCATTTTCCACCGCGGCTTTCCGCTTCAACGCCTCTTTTTTGGTTATAAAAGTTTCCCACTTCTGTTTCTTCTCACCTTTTGAGTCATCATAGGTGTAGACAACAGCATATTTCTTACCGCGTTTCTGTATTGATGCCATAGTTGTAGGCTCCCTTCCAAATCAATCGGAACCATCAAGCCATTCGTCAAAGGACTTTCTGGAAATCCTCAATTTAGTCCCTATGCGTACAGATTTGAATGCTCCGCTGGCGCACAGGTTATAAATGGAGCGTTTGCTGACGCCCAGGATCTCAGCAGCCTCTGAAACGGAATAGCTCCGTTTTTCTGCATTATTCCGATCTGTGTTTTCAAGAAATTGTTTATCAGCCACGAATAGCCTCCTTTCTGTGTGGCCGACAAAGAAGCCTACGATTCCCTACATATATCATATACGCTTTCTCTGCCGCCACATCAACAAAAAAGTAAAAAACAAGGCGTTCGATTCCAAATATTTAAGTAAGCTGTCCCAGGTCACTTCCTGCGCCGGGGCTTTCCGCCGCGTATTGCCAGGGCCTGCTATGCAGTATTTCAACCGTGGGTGAGCACACAAAGTCTCCGCACACTATCCGCGCTCCCTGTATAACCCCTGAAACAGAGTTATTCTTTTTTCAAAGTACAAAGGCGTACAGATCAGCATGGAACATCCTGCTATATCTGTACGCCCTATAAATAGGAAAATGGTGCAGGAATTTCTGCACACATTACATGCTTTCTCAAAAACTTTTGAGAAAGTAAAAGCACGCGCCCGAAACACCAAATATAGATATTCATTCTTGACTAAATCAATATATTGTGCTACCCTGTACTTGTAATTGATTTTTGTGCGTTCCCCATGTGGGATACAGATCTTGTATCTGTACGGCAAGGCTCAAAGCCCTGCATTGCACACGCAGTTAAGATTGT
>OLPA01001123.1_pt1 | contig 23475 bp, 21 predicted proteins | sample 1672811 | NCBI WGS metagenome assembly OLPA01 (sample SAMEA3136726, study PRJEB25190) | human gut metagenome | biome: human gut; feature: human-associated habitat; material: faeces | place: Austria | collected 2013
CAAATACTCAGGACACGCCCCAGCCGCCTACATTGAAGTAGCACTCGCCGCTGATGTAGGATGCCTCGTCGGAGGCCAGGAAGCAGGCCAGGTTCGCCTGTTCCTCCGGGCGGGCCATACGTTTTACAAGAAGCTTGGGCGCGGTATAGTTGGGGAAGCGCTCGCGGGCCTGGTCGGTGATCATATTGGTTTCCGTGGAGCCGGGGGCGATGCAGTTGGCACGGATGCCGTACTTTGCAAGCTCAACGGCGGCGCCGCGGGTCAGGGCAGCTATCGCCCCCTTGCTGGCAGCATAAGAGGTAGAGTTGGGGCAGGCGCAACGTACGTTGATGGAAGCCGCGTTGACAATGGCGCCGGGGGTGTTATGGGCCACAAAAGCCCGACCCGCGGCCTGGGTGGTGTTGAACATGCCCTTGTAGTTCACGTTGAAAATGCGGTCATTCTCCTCTTCGGTGAAATCCAGAAAGTCTTTCATAATGTTTATGCCCGCAATGCCAAACATGCAGTCGAAGCCGCCAAACTTGTCATAGGCTGCCTGGATCATGGCATCCACTTCGGCGCGGACAGATACATCGCACTTGGCGCAGTAGCAGTTTTCCGCGCCCAGTTCTTCGGTCAGCGCCGCAAAGCTGTCAGTATCAATATCACCCACAACAACCTTGCCGCTGTCTGCTACAAAACGTTTGGCAATGGCTCTGCCGATTCCGCTGCAGCCGCCGGTAACAACCGCGACCTTTCCGGCAAATCTTTCACTGTATTTCATGTTTTAGATCTCCTTTTATTTTCTTGCTGTTAATGCAGTAAATTACAATCAGAAGCCGTTCTGATACATGCAGGTAGGATTGTAAGGATAAGGAATGCCGTTTTTCACGATCTCCTCGAAGCCGTCCAAAGCTTTTACAAGCTGCTCCGGGGTCATGGTAATCTGTACATCGCCATAGCCCATCGCGCCTGTTCCGCGGTCCCCGCGGCATCCCAGGGAGAGGCCTACCTTTTTGTTCATCAGCGTCTCCATCCAGGTATCAATGCAATTGGACTCGCCGCTGAAAGAGAAATACAGCTTCTCATAGTCGCTCTCCACATAGCCGGCCAGCAAATGGTATGCGGCCTGGGTCGGCAGACGCAGAGCGATGACATCGGGCTCCTCAATGTCGCTGCTGCTCAGGTTGGAGCAGGCTACGCCAATATAGGGCTCCTTGGGGAGAACCTTCAGATTCTCGTCGGTATGTTTCTTGGAGTCAGCCACATTGTGATGCCAGCAGAGAGGGTACTTGGCGATGTGCTCACCGCTGAGCCACTCTTCGGTCACGGGATAGCAGCCGTTGTTGGTGGCGCAGTAGGTGCCGGAGAAATGCTCGCGGGTCAGCGCGAAGTTTCCGGGGAAATGGGCGGCCATGCCCATCAGCTTGCAAACAGAAGCCTTGTTCTGGCAGTACTGCAGGTTCTGGATGGCGTCAAACTCTTCCTGCGTGCGGATAAACTTCATTGCGATTGGATTTTGAGTGGGCCGGCAGTCCATAATGACCCGGTCGCTTATTTCTTTCCAGCGTTCCTTCGTTAATTTCATTATTTTACCTCACAACTTTCTTATACGGTTTACTCTGTGCCGCGCACGGTTTCATGACAGCAAATCTCTTTCTTTACTCTCGAAAATTCTTTTGGATACCAGAAACTAAAACCTAAAAAACCACTGTGATCCTTATGAACGTTTGGGGGGCGTCCATAGAGTACACTCTATTAGAAATATAATCTGTTGGCAGAAAAATGTCAATATACTTTTCGCCCTTTTTTTCACAAATTTTTATGTCAAAAATTGTACAAATTGATAATTCGAAAAAAAACGCGCCAAATTATAAACAAAGCTCTTTACAGTTTGTTAAAAGAGTGATATAAATAGAGTGCACTCTATGTGTCACACAAATGGGGGGATTAGAATGGCAGGCAAGGTACCCAAGCTCACGACACCCAGAGCGGTAAAAACGCAAAATACAAAAGACGGCATTATCAAAGCCGCTACCGATATATTAAAGAAGAAAGGCTATGCTTATCTAACCGTAAGCAACATCTGCGCTGTCGCCGGTATTTCCAACGGCACCTTTTTCTATCATTTTAAAACCAAAGAAGAGCTGCTTACTTATTATACTCATGAAAAATTTGCGGAGTTTCGCCAGAACCACGGATTTGAGGCCGCAGTCAAAGATTTGCCCTTTGACAAGAAAATTATTGAATTTTATTCCTACTGGGCGGATTATATGGTTTCCATGGGTCTTGACTTTTTTTCAAACTTCTATTCCACCAGCAATTATTCGCTTGATATAAGGCTCTGGAGCAATCAGGGCCCTGCCAGCATGTGGCAGTATCCTACCGAATGCCTAGTTGAGGCCCAGCACGAAGGACTTCTGATGGACGGCATATCCGTGCCGGAGTGTCAGGAGATCCTCGCCACAATTATGAAGGGTGTCGCCTTTGACTGGTGCCTTTCAAAGGCCGCTTTCGATATGCACACAAGGATCTGTAAGATAATGGGGCCCTATCTGGACACCGTTATTAAGGCCCGGCGCTCAGGCGGTGGGCTCTGACCCCTTTGCTGCTTCATATTATATTCTGTTGATTCGGTTTGCTGGCGGTTAAAACTCCGCGGGTACACTCGGCGGCGGCAGCCCCGCAAAAATGTTTTTGGGGAAACATGGGGATATGCTCTGCGCCCGCGCCAGCGCCCTATCATATATATTTTTACATGACAAATATGGAGTTATAACAATGGACATAATTATTTTGGTCGTGGCCGTTCTTCTTATCGGCCTCCTGTGCTTTAAAAATGTTCCTACCCTGGTCAGCGGTATTCTCTGCTCCGTCCTTCTCCTCGTTATATACCGAATGGACATCTACGACGGCCTGCTCAACATCTACATGGGCGGCCTGGTAGGTTTTGCAAAATCCTGGCTGATCCTGTTTACCCTGGGCGCACTCTTTGGCAAGCTGCTTGAGGCCACCGGCGGCGCGGACAGCCTGGCCCGCGTCATTCTCAAGTGGGTCGGCCCCAAGAACATCTCCCTGGGCGTCTGTGTTTTCACTACGATACTCGCCGCGGCCGGCGTTTCCAGCTTTATCACTATCTTTATCGTCTACCCCATTGCGCTCAAGCTCTGCCGCAAGGCCAACGTAAACCGAGCCGCTGTTATTGCCGGCTTCTCCCTGGGCCTTAACCTGGGTCTTGCTCTCCCCTGGGTTCCCGTTACCAATAATGTTCTCTGCGCCAGCTATTTTGGAACCACCGTCAGTGCCGGCGGCATGATGGCTCTGTTTGTGAACATCGTGTTCGTGGTTGTCGGTATGATCTACATAAAGTGGTATGAGCGCCGTCTGGCGGCCAAGGGCCTGGGCTATGCTCCCGCATACGGCACCGGATCCATGGAAGACGAGAAGGAACTTGATGATGCCGTCAACGGCCCCCACTGGGTTCTCTCCCTCATTCCCATGCTTATCCCCATTCTTGTCCTGAACATCTTTAAGGCCAAGGTCGAATTTGCCCTGCTCTGCGGTGTCGTCGCTGTCATCGTCCTGCAGTTCAAGTATCTGCCCCGCAAATGGGAGCCCAACAGAAAGCTTATGTCTGACTCTATCAGCATGAGCCTTACCACCATCATCAATGCCGCCGCCATTGTCGGCTTCGGCGCTGTTGTTCAGAATTGCCCCGGCTATGCCGTCGCCGTTGAGAACATCCTTTCCTACAAGGGCAGCCCCCTTATGATCACTTTCGTTGCCACAAACCTTATCTCCGGTATCGCCGGTTCTTCTTCCGCTGGCCTGGTCCTGGCCGCTCCCGTTCTGCAGCAGGCCGCTACGCTCACCAACGCCGCTGCGTTCCACAGAACTACGGTTTTTGCCTCCCTGGGCCTTGACTCTCTGCCCAATGCCGGTTTCCTCCAGACCGAGTGCACCGTCGCCGGCGTAAAATTCAAGGACGTATACTTCCCTGTTATCTTTGCATTGACTGTTGCCCTCACCCTGGGCCGCGCTCTGCTCTACATGGGTCTGTGCGCCGTGTTCGGAATTGCCTGAGGAAAAAGCAATCCAATTTTGAAGAGCCCGCAGGCAATTGCCTGCGGGCTCAGCTTGTCACAAACGTCCATGCCGGACTTTTGTGACTGCGTTTTCCGTTGGGCATTTTGACTGCGTCAAAATGCCGCTTTACTCAAAAGGCTTACTCTTCAAGCCTTTTGGCAGCCTATCAATTGAGGCAAACCTTTGCCCCCTCAGCTCCCCGCCGCTCTCTTGTTTTTGTCTTCTGCAAGCATTTTTTCGACAGCCTCAAAAAGCCCGCAGGCCATGGCCTGCGGGCTCTGCTTTATATGAGGGTTTAGCCTACCACCATACCGGGCAGCCAGTTTACTATGCTGGGGAATGCAACGCAAAGTACGAAAACAACAAGCTGGATCCCCATAAACGGCCACACACCCTTTATGGTTTCCGATGTTGAAATCTTGTCCCCGGCAACCCCCTGGAAATAAAAGATGGAAGCTGCCATAGGAGGGGAAAGGAACGCCGTCTGCATAATGATGGCCATCATGGTGAGAAAATAGCAGGCGTCAAATCCAATTGCCGTGGCTATGGGCAGGAAGATGGGAATGGTAATCATACAGACCGCGATCCAGTCCATAAGGAAACCCAGAATAAATACAACGCCCATCATTATCGCAAACATTCCCCACTTGTTCAGCGGCAGGCTGGCAAAGAGGCTTGTGACGGCGCTACTGCAGCCGAGCCGCATAAACACCGTAACAAAAAGATTGCCGAAGGCAGAAATTGCATAGACCATGCTGGTGAGTTTGATAGACTCAATCAACGTCTTTTTGATAACTGCGGGTGTGATCGAATGAGTAAACAGTGCGATAAGGAAGGATGCCAGCACACCCAGCGCCGCCGCCTCTGTCGCCGGGCACCAGCCGAGCCAGATCGCACCCAGAACAGAAAAAATTACCACAGCCACCGGGACCACATTTACAATGCAGCCCTTGGCAATCTGCCATTTGCTGTACTTGTTAAGCTCGGCTGCCGGCATGGGTGGCGCATAGTCCTTCTTGGCCACAGCGACAATTTTAACATAGGAAATATAAGCAATACCTAGCAGAAGGCCGGGAATCATGGCACCGTAAAAAAGCTTACCTACCGATACGTTTCCCGCAGAGCCCATAAACACCAGCATAATGCTGGGCGGTATAAGGATGCCGAGGGTGCCGCCGGAAATTATCACGCCGGCAGTCAGGGATTTATTATACTTGGCATCCAGCATGGGCTTTGTAAAAAGCAGGCCCATGGATGTGACCGAAGCGCCCACAATGCCCGTAGTCGCGGCAAAAAGGATGGCAATAAGCGTAGCCGCAACGGCGATCCCGCCGCGTTGCCTGCCCAGGGCCAGGGAGAGATTATCAAAAAGCCGCCCCGCCACGCCGGACTGATTTAAAAGCTGTCCCATCAGTACAAAGAGGGGCACGGCCAGCAGCCCGTAATCCTTACAGTATTTGAAAATACTGAAAAAAGTAAGCTGCAGCACCTCCGGCCCCCAAAATATCAGACCAGAAATAATTGCCACGCCGCCCAGAGCGGCGAAGAGATAAAAGCCGGAGAAAATAAACGCCAGCAGCATCACGCCCATAATAAGTGCAATCGTCAAGCCGTCCATTATCTCACTCTCCTTCCTGCAATGCCTTAAGCCGCTTTATGAGCTTGCACATTTCCGCCAGACCCTGCATAGTAAAAATGATCATACTTACGGCCATTACCAGCTTTGTGGGCCAGATAGGTGCGTTCCAGGAGCCGGTGCTGAGAAGCTCCATGCTGGAAACAGACGCCGCCGCGTTCATAATGCATACATAGCAGGTCCCGAGCATCAGCGGCAGAAAAATGAGTGCAAAAAGGATCAGGTCCAAAATGCATTTTGTTTTCTCGGACAAATGGGTGTGAATTACATCGATGCGCACCATTACACCGGCTTTCAGCGCATAGCCAAAGCCCAACACAGCGGCGCAGCCGCCGATGATATAGCAGGTGCCGTATGCCCAGGTAGTGGGCTGATTGAAAAGGTTTCTCGAAAAAATCTCAATCAGGAATACTATTACCAGCGGTACGAGCAAATAAGCCGCGATTTTCCCTGACAGCTCTGAAAGCTTCTCGGCCAGGGCGATATACGCGTCAAGAAATCCGCCGGTTTTTTTCTTTGAAGACTCTTGTCTGTTCAAAATAACTCGCTCCTAATTTTTTTGGCATTGACAGGAACGCCGCGCGTCCCGGTCAATGCCTCATTTTTTCTCCTTGGTTTATCTGTCTCACTTTGTATCCGCAGCCTGGCTCCAGGCCTGGGTGGCCTCAATATATTCCATCTGTGAATTATATACTCTTGCAAAGAGAGGATTTTGCTCGCACTTCTTTTCATAATAAGCTGCGGCAGTTTCCTTGATTGTCTCAATGTCCTCATCGGAAAGCCTGTTGATCGTCAGTTTGCCCTGCTCCTGAAGTTCCAAATACTTTGTCCACGCTTCAGCGTTTGTTACCCGGTCCTCCGCCCAGTTCTGCGCCATCATGGCAGTGCAGGAGAGCTTGATGATGTTCTGAATCTGCTCATCCAGGCCGTCCCAAACGCTGCGGTTCATGATAAAAAGATAGGCCGCGCTGCTGTTGTGAATTCCGGGAACGGTCAGGTAGGGGGCTACCTCGTGGAAGCCGGCCGCCCAGTTCGTGGCGGGGCTGGAATATTCGCAGGCGTCAATTGTGCCCCTGGACAGAGCCTCGTAGCAGTCACCGCCGTCCATGGAAACCACGGAGGCACCCAGTTCGGTCTCAATGGCAGCCCAATCGGAGACGCCGCGGACTTTAAGGCCCTTTATGTCATCAAGGCTGGCGATGGGAACTCTGGAGTGATATAATATTTCGGAATCAACCAGGCCGCAGGGAAACACCACAACATTGTCGGCAAATTCCGCCATGACCTCATTGAGAATCTCCTGACCCTCTCCGCCCAGATACCATCCAATGTATTCCTCATAGGTCATGCCCACGGGAATGGTGCTGAGGATGCCAAGGCTGTCATCAGAAAAAACGGTAGAACAGGTCTGTATGCAGTCGATCGTGCCGTTGGAGACCGCCTGAAGCATATCCACAGTGGAGACGATGGAGTTCGTAGCCAGGCAGTCCATGGTCACCCGGCCGCCAGAGCAGGAGACAATGGCCTCGGACAGCTCGGAGGCGTATTTGAACGGGCCGCCGCCCGTACCCCAGGCACACTGATAGACAAGATTGTATTTTTTCGTACTGGTGCCGTCCGTTCCGGCCGCCGCCGAGCCGCAGCCGGCCAGGCAGGATGCGGCAAAACTGAGCATCAGGATGTACAGCGCGAATTTCTTAAGCTTCTGCATTTTAGCTCTTTCCTTCCGTTTTTGTTTATTTTTCCACAAAGTAGTGGGCACCGCCTTCTTTATTTGATACCTAGATGCTATTACTTTGCCACAATTTTGTCAACTGCTAACTTTTTTGTGCGTACTGTCCTGAATAATAGCGCTAACAATTAAGTGCGTAATTGATTTTTCATAAAATTCTTGACATTATTATTATGTTATTTTTTATTCAAGCAAAGTGACATCTAGTAATGGAGGTATTTCGCACATGAATTTGAAAAAAGTATTTGAGCCTGGCCGCATTGGCAGCCTTGAGATCAAGAACCGCCTTGTGGTCAGCGCCATGTCTTCTCATCTGGGCAACCCCGACGGCACTCCCAACGAGGAAGTCACCCGCTATCTGGAGGCCAAGGCCAGAGGCGGCTGGGGCCTGATATTCACCGAGGATCTGGGTGTGACTGTGGACGCAGGCTGCGACCCTGTTGTCGGTTCCCTCTGGAACGACGCGCAGATCCCCGCCTGGACGGAAACCGTTAAGAGAGTTCATGCCGCAGGCGGCCTCATGGGCGCGCAGATATACCATGCCGGGCGTGAGCGTACGCTGAAAGCCTACGACAGCCACCCCGTGGCCCCTTCCGCCATAAAAGAGCCCACCATGAACTACGTGCCCCGGGCTCTCACCGTGGAAGAAATTCACGAGCTTGTTGAGGCTTTTGCCCAGTGCGCCCGCAGAGCGAAGGAATGCGGCTTTGACTGCGTTGAGATCCACGGTGCTCACGGCTACCTTATCAATCAGTTTATGTCCCCCTTCTCCAACAAGCGCAACGACGATTACGGCGGCACCCTCATCAACCGCATGCGTTTCCCCCTGGAGGTCATTGCGGCAGTCCGCGCGCAGGTAGGCCCTGACTATCCCATCACCTTCAGAATGAACACCAGCGACGGAATGGACGGCGGCATCGAGGTACCTGAGGCGATTGTCATGGCAAAGATGCTGGAAGAAGCCGGCGTTGACGCGCTGCACTGCTCCCAGGGCACCTATGCCTCCAAGCAGGCAATCATCGCCCCGGGTTTCATCCCCGTTATGAACTATTCCGGCAACGCCGCCGCCATCAAGGCTTCTGTGGATATCCCCGTCATCGCTGTGGGCCGTTATAACGATGTTTACATGAGCGAGTCCATGCTCAGAGACGGCAAGGCGGACTTTATAGCCATGGCAAGGGCCTCCCTGGCCGATCCCGAGCTGCCCAACAAGGCCAAAGAGGGTCGGGTCGAGGAGATAATCCACTGCATTGGCTGCAACCAGGGCTGCACCGGCGAGACCGCCGTTGGTAACCCGGTCAATTGCATTGCCAACCCCCACACCTGCCGGGAGACGATGTACGACCTCTCCCCTGCGGCAGAACCCAAGAAGGTCTTTATTGCCGGTGCCGGCGTTTCCGGCCTTGCCGCCGCTTACGGCGCGGCTGAGCGTGGCCACAAGGTCACCGTTTTTGAGGCTTCCGATGAGATCGGCGGCCAGTGGCTCGCTGCCGCAACGCCTCCCGGCAAGACCGAGTACAACGCTCTCATAGTAAATTACAGAAACCAGTTCAAGAAATACGGCGTTGAAGTACGCCTGAACACGCCCCTGACGCGGGAGATCGTGGAAGTAGAAAAGCCCGACGCGGTTATTCTCGCCACCGGCAGCAATCCCATGTTTCTGCCCATCCCCGGCCTTGACAACCGCGACTTTGTCAAGACCGCCGTCGAGATCCTCCGGGGCCGCACCCTGTACGGGAAAAATGTGGTCGTCGTTGGCGGCGGCATGACCGGCGCCGAAACCGCGGTGTTCCTGGCGGTTCAGGGATGCAACGTGACCATTATTGAAATGGCCCCCGAGATCATCACTGACGCCGTTGCGCAGCCCAAGCTCTGCCTGCTCAACGACATCAAGAAGTACAACATAAAGGTGCATACCCACACCAAGCTCACCCGGGTGGGCGAGGGTGCTGTATACGCCGAGGAATATGGCGAGCCGGTTGAATTCAAGCGGATAGACATGGTTGTCAACGCCATGGGCGTGAGAAGCAATAACCCCCTGGAGAAAGAGCTGGAAGGCTGCGGCTGCAAAATTGTTGTGGTGGGCGACGCTTCCTCCACCAAAAACGGCTATAAAAACATCCGTGAGGGCTTTAACGCCGGCAACGGTATCTGAACGCAACCCCTTCTCCCCGTTCGATCTGTCCGAACGGGGAGAATTATTTATGGTATTTTTTCCCCTTTCCGCCCTGGTTTTGAATACCGCTTGTCCTTTTTACCCTTCTGTGATAAAATATTGTTTATTATAGAGAACAGGAGAATCCATATGCTTCAGGATAAAAACGATCTCAACAGCTGCGGCCTGAGCTTTGCTTTCAATAATATAAGCGGGAAATGGAAGCCCTTTATTATCTGGTATCTTTTCTCTTCACCCGAGGGCGTTTGCAGATACGGCGAGCTAAAGCGCAAAATTCCCTGGGATATTTCACATAAAATGTTCGCCCAGCAGCTTACGGAGCTGGAGCAGGCCAAGATCATTAACCGCATCGAATATGATGAGAAGCCCCTTCGCGTTGAATACAGCCTTACCGAGGCAGGCAAGCTTCTGGCCCCGGCCATTCTCTATCTCCGGGACTGGGGCACCGCTTTCGGTGAGCAGTTCACCTGCGAGGATCTGGTATCCCGTACCCTGGCTGAGGTTCATGACAGCAACTTTTATTACGGCTACAATTCAGAAGAACTGGGCAAAAGCGTCAGCATCTGCTTTTCTTCCGGCGGTGCGGCGCCCCGGGAACTGAAGTGACAGTTATGGCAGATATCATTGAAATCGAGGATTTTTCCGCGCCGGAGCTGGATATTTATGCGCGGCTCACAGAGAATCAGCTTGTAAACCGGGCGAATCCGGCAGAGGGCCTTTTTATTGCCGAAAGCCCCCTGGTTATCGGCCGGGCGCTGGACGCAGGCTGCGTCCCGCAGTCCTTTCTGATGGAAAAGAAGCATGTCTCCGGCAAAGGAGCCGCGCTTATCGCACGCGGCGGTGATGTGCCCGTTTTTACGGCGGAGCTGCCGGTGCTGACCCAGCTCACAGGCTTTCATCTGACCCGGGGTATGCTCTGCGCCATGTATCGGCCCGCGCTTCCCTCTCCCGAGGCTGTCTGCGCCGGGGCGCGCCGGGTGGCGGTGCTGGAAAACGTGATGAACCCTACCAATATCGGGGCGATCTTCCGCTCCGCCGCCGCCTTGAATATGGACGCGGTGCTGCTCACCAGCGCCGGGAGCGACCCCCTTTACCGCCGGGCCCTGCGTGTGAGCATGGGCACGGTCCTACAGATCCCCTGGGCCTATCTGGACGAGGGCTGGCAGGAACGGCTTCAGGCCCTGGGCTTCAAAACCGCCGCCATGGCCCTCAGCGACAATTCCCTCCGCATAGACGACCCCCGCCTCACAGCTGAGGAAAAACTGGCCGTGGTTCTGGGCACCGAGGGGGATGGGCTGGCTGCAGATACCATTGCCCGCTGCGACTACACGGTGCGCATTCCCATGTCCCACGGGGTCGATTCTCTGAATGTGGCTGCTGCCAGCGCCGTTGCCTTTTACCAATTGGGCATGCGCAGAGCATAAGAAAATCCCGCCTCTCGGATTTCCCGAAGGGCGGGATATTGATTATGCGGGAAGGTAGTTCAGGGGGTTCACGCTCATGCCGTCCACGGTGACGACAAAGTGCAGGTGGCTCTCCTGGCTGGTTTCGCAGAGAGCGGTATCTCCGACGGTGCCAATGACATTGCCGGGTTCAATCCAGTCCCCCACGCTTACCGCCAGGTCCTGAGCCAGGTTTGAGTAGATGGTTTTGGAACCGTCCCCATGATCGACAACGACGGTCGTGCCGTAGAGATCGTCCTCGGTAATGCTCTCCACGGTGCCCGCATGGGCGGCGGCTACCTCCGTACCCAAAGGTGCGGCGATATCGATGCCCTCATGGGTGCGCCAGTCTCCCATAGTCTGGTCGTAATAAAGGGTCTCCATATCATGGCTCCTGGCCACATTTCCGCTGACGGGCCAGATATACATGGGCGCCGCCACCTCCATAACGTCCCCCTCGCGCCAGACCTGGCTTGTCTCCTCCGCGGCTGCGGCGGCATTTTCAGCCAGCCCCTCGGTGCTGACAGCGGGAGCTTCCTCCTCCACCGGCTCTTCCAGGCCTGCTGCGGCCTCGGGCTGGGGCGTTATAATGATGGTTTCCACCCGCTTGTTTTCAAAGCGGGCGCTGTTCACGTCGCTTACGTCTTCCGCCATAGTCTTGTTCCCTGCCGCCATCATCCATGCAGACACGCCGATGACTGCGGCGCACAGGAAAAGGACTATGTAGAAGCCCTTGCCTGTGAAAAATCCCTCCAGCTTTTTGCCGGAGCTGTTGCTGCTCATACGATAACCTCCGTTTGCATTTTTAGGTTTGCATCCCTATTCTTGCCTGCAAAGGGAGATATTATACATTATCAGCCAAAAGACCCCCGCAAATTTTTCATCTGCGGGGGCCTTTCGGCTTTCTTTTATTTTATAGAGAAGAATGCGTCCTCCCCGGGATATTCGGCCACATCAAAAAGCTCCTCTTCAATGCGCAGAAGCTGGTTATACTTGGCCACCCGGTCTGTCCGGGAAGGGGCGCCGGTCTTGATCTGGCCGGCGTTCACGGCAACGGAGATATCCGCGATGCTGGTGTCCTCCGTCTCTCCGGAGCGGTGGGACACAACGGCAGTCCACCCCGCCCGGTGGGCGGTCTGAATGGCATCCAGCGTTTCGGTAAGGGTGCCGATCTGGTTGAGCTTGATAAGAACGGCGTTTGCGGCCCGTAGGGCGATCCCTTTTTTGATGCGCTCGGTATTGGTGACAAAAAGATCATCTCCAACGATCTGGATGCGGCCGCCAAGGCGTTCGGTCATGAGCTGCCAGCCGGCCCAGTCGTTCTCACCCATGCCGTCCTCGATGGAAATAATGGGGTACTTGTCCACAAAGCGCTCCCACATCTCCACCATCTGGGCGCTTGTCATCACCGTTCCCCGTTTGGGCAGGTGATAGCAGCCGTCCTTCTCGTCATACCAGTCGGACACGGCCCCGTCGATGGCAATTTTAAAATCTTCCCCGGGGGTGTAGCCCGCCTTTTCCATCGCGGCCACGAGCGCCCTGAGCGCGTCCTCATCGCTGTCCAGATTCGGCGCGTAGCCGCCCTCGTCTCCCACACCGGAGGCGGGAACCACCTTTTTCAGCGCGTGGAACACCTCCGCACACATGCGCAGGGCCTCCTTGAAGCTCTCCGCGCCCACCGGCATGATCATGAACTCCTGAATGTCCACATTGGAGCCGGTAGCGTGGGCGCCCCCATTGAGCACATTCATCATGGGAACCGGCAGTATTTTGGCATTGGCTCCGCCAATATAATTGTATAGGCTCAGGCCTGTGGCCGCGGCCGCGGCCTTGGCGCAGGCCAGGGACACGCCCAGAATGGCGTTGGCCCCAAGGCGGGTCTTGTTTGGGGTACCGTCGATCTCAATGAGCATTTTATCAATGGAGCTCTGGTCCAGCACGTTCAGCCCCAGCAGCGCCTCAGCGATCTCGGTATTCACATTCTCCACGGCAAGCTGCACGCCTTTGCCGCCGTAACGCTCCTCATCCCCGTCCCGCAGCTCGCAGGCCTCGTACATGCCTGTGGACGCCCCGGAGGGCACAGCCGCGCGGCCAATGGTCCCGTCGTCCAGCGTGACCTCCACCTCAACGGTGGGGTTGCCTCTGGAATCCAGAATTTCCCGGGCCATAACGTCTACTATCTCAAAGTATTGTTTCATTTTTCCGCCTCCTGTCTGGCTTATGGTGAGATTATACCCTATCGGTGCAGAAAAATAAAGAGAGATTTCATAAATAATGAGGCTGTCAAAAAACGTTTGTGAAGCGAAAAACAACGGAGCCGCAGGGGAGCTTGAGGGGGCAAGGCCCGCCTCAAATGGGATAAGCCGCCGTCAAACGGCTTGTTTTCAAGGCGTTTGAGCGAAGCGGCGTTTTGACAGCGTCAAAACGCCCGGCGGAAAGCGCAGTCAAAGAAGTCCGGTATGGACTTTTTTGACAAGCTGAAATAATATAAAGGCCCGCGGGGCACACAAAAGGGCACAGCGACCGCTCCCCGCGGGCAGGATACGCCTCAGCTCCAGTTTCCGGAGACACCGTCCGGTGCATCGGAGCCGGTTTTGAAACCCTTTTGGGCCATGCTCCGTTCCTCCGGCCTGCTGTCATGGCCTGTCTCCACAGGGGGCGGCTGCGTTTCCCGCTTTTTCTTTTTTTCCGTTTTTCTCCCCTCCTTATAACGAATCGGCTTTATTTTCTGCTCGGCAGACGGAAATATGCAGGAAATCCCCCTCCGTCATTCTTTACCGCGCATAGAATGGCGCCGGAAAAAATCTCCGCCGGACCTTCAGGTCCGGCGGAAAGAATTTTTTATATTCTTCTGTAAGTCTCCGTATACTCCCTGAGCTTTTTCGCCAGCTTTTTGCTGCCGGCGCCAGGGAGCATTCTCCATTGCCAGTTGCCGCCGCTTGTGCCAGGGGTGTTCATGCGGCAGGAAGCCGGCAATTCCAGCAAATCCTGCATCTGGACAACAAAAAGGTCGGAGGGTGTGGCCATGCCAGTGCGCACAAGGCCCCAGCACCAGCCCTCGTCCTCGGTGATATGCATATAGCGCCGCGCAAAGCGCAGGTCCTCCCTGCCCGTGGCCTCCACCCAGCCCATAACCGTGTCGTTGTCATGGGTGCCGATGTAGCAGACGCTGTTGGGCGCGCAGCGATGAGGCAAATAGTCCGACTCCCCATGGGCGTCAAAGGCAAATTCCAGAATCCGCATGCCGGGCAGGCCGGAATCCGCCAGGAGCTTTTTCACCTGGGGAGTTACATAGCCCAGATCCTCGGCTATCAGGTTCAGATCTTTGAACCAGGACATCAGCACCTTTATTATGTCCATACCCGGGCCGGGCCTCCACCGGCCTTCCCTGGCCGTCTCCGCCCCGTATGGCACAGCCCAGTAGCTCTCCAGGCCCCGGAAATGGTCGATGCGAATAATGTCATAAAGCCTTCTGGCTCCGTCGATGCGGCGCAGCCACCAGCCGTAACCGTCCCTTTTCATGGCTTCCCAGTCATAGAGGGGGTTCCCCCAGAGCTGGCCATCCTCGGTAAAAGCGTCCGGAGGCACGCCGGAGACCTCAACCGGCACATTTTCCCCGTCAAGCTGAAAAAACTCCGGCTCGCTCCACACATCAGCGGAGTCCAGCGCCACATAGATGGGAATATCCCCTATGAACTGTACGCCGTTTTCATGGGCATAGTCCCGCAGAGCGTCCCACTGGCGGAAAAACAGGTACTGCACGAATATATAGAAGTCCACATCCTCCCGCAGAAGCGCCCCGTATTTCTCCACGGCGCCGGGCCGGTGGAGCCGGATGTCCTCCTGGGGCCATTCGGTCCAGCTCATCATGCCGAAATGGGCTTTTACGGCCATATAAAGGGCGTAATTCTCTACCCAGCCCCTGTTTTTTTCCCGAAACGCCAGGATTTCCTCCGCAAGGCACTCCCTGCCCCGCTCAAAAGCCAGACGCAGGATCTCAAAGCGGCTCCGATAGATCTTGCCGTAGTCCACCCGGGCAGGATCATCTCCCCAGTCCGGCCTATTCAGCTCCGCCCTTTTAAGCAGCCCCTCCTTGGCAAGCAGGTCCAGGTCGATAAAATAAGGGTTTCCCGCGAAGGATGAGAAGGAGGCATAGGGGCTGTCCCCATAGCTGGTGGGGCCGATGGGGAGAAGCTGCCAGTATTTTTGCCCGGCTGCTTTCAGAAAATCAACAAATTGATAAGCGCATCTGCCCATGGTCCCAATGCCGTATTTTGCGGGCAGAGCGCTCATAGGCATCAAAATTCCGCTGCTGCGTTCCATACGATTCTCTCTTTTCCGGGCGCCTATCCCTTGACCGCCCCCGCGGCCACGCCCTTTATAATATGCTTCTGGCAGGTAAGGTAAAACACGATGACCGGCACGATGCTGAGCATGATGAGCGCCATTGTCGCCCCCAGATCCACCGTACCATAGCTTCCTTTCAGGTACTGGATGTGTATTGGTATGGTCATGTATTTGGTTCTGTCCAGCACAAGGTACGGAAGCAGATAGTCGTTCCAGACCCACATGATCTCAAGAATTCCGATGGACAGCATCGTCGGTCTGAGCATGGGGAGCACGACCTGGAAAAAGGTGCGCATTGGCCCGCAGCCATCTATGGCGGCAGCCTCTTCTATCTCAAGCGGTATGCTTTTGATAAAGCCGGCAAACATGAATACCGCCAGCCCCGCGCCGAAGCCCAGATAAATAACAGGAATGGTCCAGGGCGTGTTCAGCTTGAGCGTATCCGCGGTTTTTGAAAGCGTAAACATGACCATCTGGAAGGGCACCACCATGGAAAACACGCAGCCGTAATACACAATCCGGCAGAAAAGTGAGTCCACCCGGGAGATATACCAGGCGGCCATGGACGTGCAGATGAGGATCAGGCCAGTGGAGAGGAGGGTTATGGCCAGGCTGTACATGGCGGACTTGACGAAGGGATAGTTTCCGAAAGTCATCCCCTTGACATAGTTCGCCGTGCCCGCATAGCTCTCCTCCGTTGGCCAGGCAAAGGTCTCTGTTTTGACAAAGGTGTTGAGTTTAAAGGAGTTGAGCAGGACCATAAAGACGGGCAGGACATACAGAAGGCACACAAAAGCAAAGAGCAGGCTAAGAAGCGTCCTGCCGTTCTTTTTCTTTTTCAACAAAGTGCTTCCCATTACTGCTGCACCTCCTTACGCCGCGTCGCATAGAGCTGAATCAGGCCGATCCCCGCTACCAGGACAAAGAACAACACCGCTTTTGCCTGCGCTACGCCGCGGGCGTTGGCAGCCTGGCCATAGAAAGTGTTGTAGATGTTCAAAGCGAGCATTTCCGTTGTATGGATCGAGGTCCCGTCCGGATTTATAATATAGGGCTGTCCCCCAGTCAGGGCCAGGTTCTGGTCAAAGAGCTTAAAGCTGTTGGTCAGCGTGAGGAAGGTACAGATGGTAATGGAAGGCATGACATTGGGAATCGTGACCTTCCAGAGCGTCTGCCAGGCGCTGGCGCCGTCGATTCTCGCAGCCTCCAGCATATCCTCCGGCACGGCCTGGAGCCCCGCTATGTAAATGATCATCATATAGCCGATCTGCTGCCAGCACATCAGGATGATCAGCCCCCAGAAGCCAAGCCTGCCGTTGAGCAGGATGGAGGTCCCGTAACGACTGAGCACACCGTCAAAGATCATGCTCCAGATATATCCCAAAACGATTCCGCCTATGAGATTCGGCATGAAGAAAACCGTGCGGAACAGGTTGGTTCCCCTAAGTCCTTGGGTCAGCGCGTAGGCAACGGCAAAGGCGAGGACATTGATAAGCAGCAGCGAAACCATGGCAAACAGCGCCGTATGCCAGAATGAATATACAAAGCTCTCGTCCTGAAAGGCCTTAAGATAGTTTGAAATGCCCACCCAGGTCCATTTGCTCGTAGTTTTGAATTTGCAGAACGATAGAAAAATGCCGTGTAAAAAAGGCCAGACAAAGCCGATGCAGAAAGCCGCCGCCATTGGCAGAAGAAACACCGGCGACCAACGCTGAATGGGCCTGCGCAGCAGATAGCTGTTTACCGCAGAGCCGTCTCTTTTGCGTCTCATTTTGCTCACTCCCGATTATTTTTATCCCGTGACACAGATCAGGGCCTCATGCAGCCCCGAACATGATATATATTTTTTAAAGAACGGAGCGAGCGGCAGGCTCGCTCCGTTCTTTTGCTTTTCCTATTGTTTTTCTTCCTGAGTTCTGCTCAGAATTATCCTGCCCCCAGCTTGTCAGCCGTTGGCGGCGGCATACTGAACGGCCCAGCCGTCAACAAACGCAGTGACGACCTGTTCCCAGTTCGCGTCGCTGGGGTCGGCGTCATAGGTGTTCATGGCGGAAACCAGGGCGGCACGGTAGGCATCCACGTTGGGCTGGAAGTTGGTGACCCAGGGCATGACATAGTTGCCGGCGGCAGCGTAGGCATCCGCGTTGGCAAGGAAGGGGTTGGTGGACTGGGCAGCGTTCTTGTAAGGCATGACGCCGAAGGTACCGACGGCGATCTCAGAAGCTTCAGGATCGGTAACGAGCCAGTACATGAAGTCCAGCGTGGCCTGGATATCCTCCTCGGAAGCCTCGTTGTTGACGGCCCAGTAGTTCTCAGTGCCGCAGTTCAGCCCGGCCTTCTCCTCGCCTTCAACGCCGCAGTAGTAGGGGATCATGGTCAGGTCTTCCGCCTTCATGCCCTTTTCGCTCAGGCTGGACCACTCCCAGTTGCCGTTGGAATAGAACACAGCCTCGCCGTTGGCAAACTCAGCATTGGCGTCAAAGCCGCCGTTGGCAAGGTCCGCAGGATTGACGGCGCTGTTGTTAATATAGAGATCCCACAGGTTCTTAAAGTTGGACATATAGGTGCCCTTGATCTCGGCGGGGCACTGCTCCCAGGCAGCGGGATCGTCCACGGACTCATAATAGTACTCAAGGTTCGCAAGGTGGCCGGTGAAGCGCCAGGAGGAGGAGTCGTCCATGCCGGAGGAGGTAAAGGCATCAAAGCCCAGCTCGCCGGCGCGGGCATGGATATCCTCGGCAACGGCCTTCAGGGTTTCAAAGTTGGTGATGTCCTCAATGGTGTAGCCGGCCTGGGACAGCAGCGCCTTGTTAACGATAATACCGTAGCACTCGAAGCAGTAGCCGATGGAGCAGAGCTTGCCGTCGGCGTCGTAGAGCATGTAGGCGTCGGTATTCAGCTCATCGGCAACGGGGGTTCCGGTCAGGTCCAGGCAGTAGTCGCCCCAGGTGTCAACGGCGGCGGTATTGCCGACCACAAACAGGGTGGGGGCCTCGCTCTTGTCCATCTCGGCGGTCAGCGTTTCATTGTAGGTACCGGAGGCAGCGGTGACAACCTTCACGGGAACGCCGGTCTCCTCTGTGTACATCTTGGCGATGTCCTGCAGCGCCCCATCAGACTCGGGCTTGAAGTTGAGCCAGTAGACGGAGCCGGCGGCCTCTTCGGCGGGGGCTTCGCTGGCGGCGGGCGCTTCGCTGGCAGCAGGAGTCTCAGACGTGCCGCAGGCGCAGAGCGCAAAGACCATTACCAGGCAGAGAAGCAGAGCAATCATCTTTTTCATTTTTACACTTTCTCCTTTTTAATAATTTTCCTCGTTAGAGGCGGTATCTTCGGGCCAATGGCCGGAAAATCAAACTTGTTTTATGGAGGCGCCCTCTCGAATCCTGGCCTCCAGCAGCAGATGCCGGGCGGGCGCGCCCTCCAGCATCTTCAATAATATGCTCACACTTTCCATGCCCATTTCCTCGGCTGGCTGGACCATGGTCGTCAGGGTGGGAATGGTGTACTCCGAAACAGGAAGGCCGTCTATCGCGATTACGGAGCAATCCTCCGGTACCCGTCGGCCATTGTCCTCCAATGCCTTGATGGCGGCGATGGCCATCGTGTCGGATATGGTGAAAACGGCGGAAAAGTCCGCTCCCCGCTCAATGATCCCGCACATGCCCCGGTAGGTGGCGGGCATTTCAAAGCAGCCTCCGGTTTCTGCCAGAAGGGCCGCATCAAACTCTACGCCATGCTCCTTCAGCGCGGCCCGGTAGCCGTTATAGCGCAGCTCGCTTACGGAGCGGTCGCTGCAGCTTGGAACCACTGCGGCAATGCGCCGGTGGCCCAGTTGAATCAGCCGCTCCACCGCCCGGTAGGCTGTAAGATAGTCGTCAATGGAAACGGAGGAATAGTCCCCGGCGTCCAGGGAGCCGAAGCAGTTGGTATAGGAGCAGCACACATAGGGTACCCCCACCAGCGCCAGCTCCGAGGGGGTATAGTCATAGCGGCCGCCCAGAAAAAGCAGGCCCCGGAGCTTTTTTTCCCGTTCCAGAATGGCTCCGGCCTTCACTTCGTCCGCGTCCGAGCCAATGAAATGCGGCACCATGGTAAAGCCCGCCCGGTCAATTTCCCGGGAAACGGTTTTTAATATGGCGGAGAAAAACAGATTCCCCGTGCCGCGCACCACGACGCCGATGGCATCCGTCCGGCTTCGGACCAGATCCCTGGCGCTGTTGTTGGGTATATAGCCCTTGGCCTCCACCGCCGCCAGCACCCGCCTCCGCACGGATTCGCTCACATCGGGCCGGTTGTTCAGAACCCGCGAAACCGTGCTTACGCTGACCCCGCAGGCTTTGGCAATATCCTTTATCGTCATCTTTCGTCAAAGCCCCCATCCCGTTAGCATTTTTTGGTAAAAACCGTTTCCGGCAACGCTACCGGTAACGATTCCGGCTCCTTATGTACTGATATTACCAATCCTCCCCCGCAAAGTCAACAGCATTTGCGCGGCGGCAGAGCAAGTTTGGAGCCTTGCCTAATTTTTCCGTCTTTCTTTGTATATTATGACAGGGTTTGCCCGGTGTTTTCGGCTGATTTACTGGGTGCTTTCGTTAAAATATGGTAAAATACCGGTGTTTAATCCTTTTGTGCCCGGGCAGCGTTATAAAGAAGTGAAAGGAGGCGGCGGCATGGGTGACAACGAGCTGATAAAGCGGATAAAATCCGGTGACCGGGAGAGCTCCGACCGGCTCGTGGCGCGTTACTATGCAGCTATACTCAGATACTGCGCCCGTCAGTGTCCCGATCTGAGCCTGGCCGAGGATCTGACTCAGGAGACCTTCTTCAGGGTGTTCCGGGATATGGCCCGCTATGAGATACGCGGCAGCTTCAAAGCCTATCTCTATACCATCGCCCGCCGCCTCTGCATAGACCAGGCAAGAAGGCCGCCCTGCGCCGCACTGGACGAGGCGCTCTCCCGCGCGGACCCGGAGCTGTCCCGGATAGACGACCGGGACCAGGCGGAACGGCTGCTGAAAAAACTTTCGCCGGAGCAGCGGGAGGCCGTGCTTCTCCGCTTCGGGGAGGAACTGAGCTTCCGGGAGATCGCGCAGATCACCGGCGTACCGGCCAGGACAGCTCAGAGCAGAGTACGGCTGGCACTGGCCATCATGAGAAAGGAGACGCCATGAAAAAAAAGGACATAACAGCCGCCCTTCGCACCGCTCCGGTGCCTCGGTGCCTGGAGGAAACAAAGGTCCTGTGCTTTGCCATTATAAGCAGCGGCACAGCGGAGCCGCGCATTGATTTTTTTCAATTTCTCTCCGCCGTGTTCCGCCATATCGGCCCCAGGCTCTGGGGGCTCCACGGGCTGGTGCTGGCCTTGATCTGCGCCGGAATACTGAGCCTCGCGGGTGCGCCTTGGGTGATCCCTTTTTTCACGCCGCTTTTCGCCCTGGCCTGTCTGCCCTCGCTGCTGCAAGGCCGCTGCTGCAAAATGGGGGAGCTGGAGGCCGCCGCCATGTTTTCCGGTGCGGAGCTTATGCTGGCAAAGCTCATCCTTGCGGCAGCCGCCGACCTTGTCTGCCTGACGGTGGTCATCGCGCTGACGCTTACGAAAAGCAACTGCGGCGCAAATCTCACTCAGTTGGTTTTGTACGCAGTGGTGCCGCTTATCTGCTGCGTCTCGCTGACGCTCTGGTGCGCCAGGACCCGCCGGGCCCACACCATGCAGGCCGGCATCATCGGCTGCGTGGGTGCAAGCGCCCTCGCGGGCATTACGGCGCTGAGGCTGCCGGAATTGTACAGCCTGTCCATGCTGGGGCTGTGGCTGGCCGCGTTTCTCATATCCGCCGCTTTTTTTGCCAGAGAGATATGGCTACTGCTGGAGATACGAAAGGAAGGAAAAATTTATGGAATTATTGCTTGACCGCTTAAGCAAGCGCTACGGCGCCAAAGCCGCCGTGGACAATGTGAGCGTTGCCCTGGGCCCCGGCATGCACGCCCTGCTCGGCGCAAACGGCGCGGGAAAAACCACGCTCATGCGTATGCTCTGCGGCATACTGGAGCCGGATTCCGGCTCCGTAAGCCTTGACGGCGGGGATATCTTTACCCTTGGCCCGGAATACCGGAATCTTCTGGGCTATCTTCCCCAGGACTTTGGCTATTATCCCGGCTATACCGCCGGGGAATTCATGCTGTATATCGCCGCACTGAAGGGCCTTCCCCGGTCCGTGGCCGCGCGGCGTTCCGCAGCGCTCCTGGAAACTGTGGGTCTCTCTAAAAACGCAAAGCAGAAGATAAAGACCTTTTCCGGCGGAATGAAACGGAGGCTGGGCATAGCCCAGGCGCTGCTGAACAGGCCGGAGATCCTCATACTGGACGAGCCCACTGCCGGGCTTGATCCAAAAGAACGGGTGCGGCTGCGCAATCTGCTCTCCGAGCTTGCAAACGACAGGCTTGTGCTGCTCTCAACCCATATCGTTTCAGACGTCGAGTCTGCGGCGGACAGGGTGCTTTTGATGAAGGCCGGCGGCATTCTCCTTGACGGCAGCCCGGAGGCGCTGGCGGCCCAGGCGGAGGGAAAGGTCTGGGAAGTCCCAGTAGAAGAGAAGCGCGTACCTGAGTGGGAGAGCCGCTTCAATGTGGCAAATCTCCGCCGGGAGAGCGGCCGGCTTTACCTGCGCGTAATTTCCGATGAATCTCCCTGTCCGGAGGCCATTCCCAGCAGGCCGACGCTGGAGGATATCTATCTTTACTTTTTTCCCACCGACAAGGAGGACTGACATGGAGCTGTTCAGACAGGAGCACAAAAAAATATGGCGCCGCTGGAGCGTCAGGCTGAGCGTTTTGCTGTGCTTTTTATACGTGGTGGTGCTGGGCGGATTTTTGACCTTTCAATGGCTGGAGTTCGGCACACCAAATTCTGAAGCGGGGCATGGCAATCATTTTGACGGCTACCACAACATCCGGGCGCAGCAGAAATACGCGGAACAGTTTGCCGGCGCCCTCACCGACGAAACTGTGCAGGCGATGACGGCTGATTTTCAGCGCATTGATGCGGAAAACGGATACCCGGCCTACTACGTTACCGATTACGGGCAGTTGAACACCTGGATTTGGACCCTGTACCCGGAGCTTACAGACAACTCGGACTGGAGAAACATACTCCACTATGCGCCGCCGGAAAAGCTCAGCGGCTTTTATGCGCGGCGGGACACGCTGCTCTCCGATTTTTTGGATATGAACAGCCAGACAGGCGCCGAGCGGGAATATCTTCTCTCTCTGGACGCCAAAACAGACAAGCCATATCATTATAACTGGGTCAGGGGCTGGTACATCATACTTAATAGCGCGGGGGAGCTGGGGATCGTGCTGGCACTGTTTTTATCCATTACCCTTTCTCCGGTATTCTCTGAAGAGTGGCGCTGGGGCACCCGTAATGTGATAAGCAGCACCAAAAACGGCCGCGGCAAAATTGCCGCCGCTAAGCTATGCGCGGCGCTGGCCTTTGCCGCGGAATTGTTTTTCATGGCAGCGGCCGGTCTGGTGGCGGCTCAGCTCATATACTTCGGTGTATCCGGCTGGGATCAGCCTGTGCAGCTGATCAAGCTCATAGCAGTGGCGCCCATGAACATGCTGCAGGCGGAAATTTATGAATATACCTGCGTTTTTCTGGCCTCGCTGGGCTTTGCCGGTATGGTCCTGCTCATATCCGCCCTCAGCCGGAGCAACTTTATTGCGCTCATCGCGAGCCTCGCCCTGGTATATGTGCCCATGGCCGTGGGACAATACCTGCCCTTATGGGGGCAGAAGCTGCTGGATCTCATCCCCTTTGTGGGCACACCCACGGACATCTTCCGGACAAATACCTATCATCTTTTCGGCGCTTATATCTGGTCCCCCTGGCTGCTAATCAGCGTGCCTGTTGTGCTGGGCCTGCTCTGCCTCCCCTTTGCTGTGAAAAGCTGGGCCCGCCAGCTGAAAAAATAAGGGGGGAGTCCCAAACAGAAAACCGGCTGCGCCTGAAGTGCAGCCGGTTTGAGACTGTCAAAAAACGCTTGCCGAAGCGAAAAACAACGGAGCCGCAGGGGTG
>OLPA01001124.1_pt1 | contig 23442 bp, 20 predicted proteins | sample 1672811 | NCBI WGS metagenome assembly OLPA01 (sample SAMEA3136726, study PRJEB25190) | human gut metagenome | biome: human gut; feature: human-associated habitat; material: faeces | place: Austria | collected 2013
GATTTTGGTGTTGATCAGATCGCGGCTGGTCAGCGTTTCGTCCAGGGACATAGAACCGATGATATCGCGCAGCGTGGTAGCAGAAAGGTTCTCGATGGCCTGGATGGGGCGGTTGACACCGTAAGCAAACAGCTTGGCATCAAACACCTGGAAGAACACAACGGTATCGATCATCATGGTAACGTTGTCGCGGGTGATAACGGGCTGCGGGGGGAAGTCTGCGGCTTCTTCTTTCAGGCTGACCTTGCGGGACACACGCTCCACAAAGGGAGTGCGCAGGTGCAGGCCGGCACCCCAGGTATCCTTATACACGCCAAGCCACTCGGTAACATAGGCGTTGGACTGGGGCACAATGACAATGCAGCGGGCGATGCCGATCAGCACAAGGACCAGCAGGATAGCAATAACCAGTAACATTAGGGGCCTCCTCAAACAATACGGGGCACTTTGGCAGGCTGCCTTAGTGCAGTTGTTCTGCGGGCTGTGCCGCAGCCGGTACGGGAACAGCGGATACGATCAGTACCGCGCCGTCCACGTTTTTTACTTCGCAGCGTGCATCTTTTGGCAGCGGAGTGCCATCCACCGTGCGGGCCTGCCAATCCAGCCCATCCACACGCACGCGGCCGATATCCCCCTGCGGGATTTCCCGCAGAACAATGCCGCGGCTGCCGATGGTAAGCGGCGAACCGTTGGTAATGGGCGGCTGGCGCATGGTGCGGCGCTTTGCCAGCAGCGGCAGCATAACGGCCAGCGTTACGGCGGACACCACGGCAAACACGGCGCACTGAGCGCCCAGCGATGCGGTAAAGATACTGGCCACCATGGCCGCCGCTGCACCAACGGCAAACCAGATGGAAACCAGCGCCGTGGTAGCAGCTTCCGCAATGGCAAACACCACAATGGCTGCTGCCCAAAACAGAAATGTCATCTTGACACCTCCTGATTGGTTAGGCAATACCGCATAATTCTAAGTGCCGATACGGCGAGCGAGGTGCGGCAGATGCCAAGCCAAAAGCGCAGATAATACTGGATGTCTTATCGAGCATTTTGGCAACGCAGATGCCGTGCCGCAGCTGCCGGAGCGGTGCTTAAGCCGCAAGGCGGGAATTGTGCGGTGTTGCCTTAATTGGGGGGAAGCGGACTGGGCGGCAGTGCGCTGCCGCAGCTTTTGCAGCCCTGCTTACAATATTACAAGTTTATCATAGCGTTTTTTAGCGGGTTATGCAAGGCAGCGGGCACGGGATGGTCAAAATAATTTTACAATTCCAACATGAATTTATGGTATAATATCACTTACGTTAAAAAGATTAGGAGAGTTTTTAAGATGGCATGGGTCACAAAAGACAGCGTTGAACAGTATGAAACGCCCGAATCGAAAAAAGAATATACCAAACAGGAAAAAGCTGCCAACTGGTGGTATTACCACAAGCTGTACGTTGGCATTGCGGTCATCGCCGTGGTGCTGGTGGTGTGGATGGTGCACGATGTTGTTACCCGGGTGCGGCCGGACTACCGCGTTGGCTATGTGGGCAGCAGCAACTTGCCGACAGATACGGTAACGGCCCTGGAAAACACGCTGGCCGCCTACTGTGATGACCGCAATGGCGACGGCAAGGTGGTAGTGGAGCTGGTGCAGTATAGCCTGGATTTTGATTCCGAGAGCGAAAACACCGATGCATACACCCAGATGGCTGATGTGACCCGGCTTTCGGCGGATTTATCCAGTGAGGATGGGCCTTACATTTTTATCATGCAGGATACCGATTACGCGCAACAGTTTGCGGAAACCACCGGCGATTTGCAGTACCTGGACGGCACCATGCCCGACACGGAGAATGTGGATGAAAATGATAATGTGATCGTGGACTGGACCAAGATGGTTTACCGCTGGACGGACTGCCCGGCTCTGACCGGTCTGGATTTGGGCACCTACACCGGCCTGACGATGGTGGATGACCTCCAGGGCGAAAACCAGGACATCATGAAAAACACCTACATAGGCCGCCGCGCGTATTATACCGACAAAACCGCGCTGGAAAGCGAAACCTATGATGCCCTGTGGAACATCTTGACCGCGGGTGCCGTTTCCACCGTGGGGCAGCAGTGATGCGCTACCGCCCGGTAAAAAAGCCGGCCCCCATGCCGGAAAACCCCTACCACCGCATCTTTACCCCCATGCCAAGCTTTGAGGATCTGGTGCGGAAGGCGAGGGAAGAGGAAAAGAAATTAAAAAGTAATAAAGAATAAAGAAAAATGAAGGTGTGCCTGCGGCACGGATAATGAAGGTGTGCCTGCGGCACGGATTGAGATATCAGGCTGCGGGCACGCATAAAAGAATGGCAGGAAGTTTATGTTTTCTGAGCGGCGCTGCGCGCCGCGGTCCACCAAAATTATTCATTATTCTTTATTCACTATTCTTTCAATCAAAAAGCAGGGCTTCGGCCCTGCTTTTTTGCTTTTTTTGATGGTGCCCTATTGCGATACAGACCGTTTTATAGTATAGTAAAATATGAATAACCATGGAATGTGAGGAACCTGTCTATGGATCAGTTGCAGCGGGCCCGTGCGCAGATTGACGAGATCGACGCAAAGATGGCCGCATTGTTTGAACAGCGTATGCAGGCAGTGGGCCAGGTGGCACAGTACAAGGCGCGCACCGGCAAACAGGTGTTTGACCCGGCACGCGAAGCCCTTGTGCTGGAAAAGAATACCGCCCGCGTGCAGAACCCGGAACTTCAGCCCTATTACCGCGAATTTTTGAAAAAAGCGCTGGCGGTTTCCCGCGCGTACCAGCATGTTCTGATTGGGCAGGATGTTGCCGCCTACCAGGGGGTGGAGGGCGCGTGGTCCCACATTGCGCTGCGTCAGCTGTTCCCCTTTGCCAAGGCACAGGCGTACTCCACCTGGAACGAGGTGGTGGAAGCCGTGGAGCGGGGCGATGCTTACTGCGGCGTTCTGCCGTTTGAAAATTCCAACGCGGGCGATGTTTCCGCTGTGCTGGACCTGCTGTATGCCCACCCCGGCCTGAAAGTAGCCCGCATGTGCGACCTGCCCATCCGGCAGGACCTGCTGGCGCTGCCGGGCGCGCAGCTGAGCGAGATCAAAACGGTCATCAGCCACCAGCAGGCGCTGGCGCAGAGTGGGCCATTCTTGAAACTGCACCACTTTGCCACCAAAGCCTGGGGCAACACAGCGGATGCTGCCCGCTATGTGGCGGAACAGGGCGACCAAACCCTGGCAGCTATCGCTTCCGCCGAAACAGCCAAGCTGTACGGGCTGCAGATTTTGGCCGAGGGCGTGAACGAGGACGGCGACAACACCACCCGCTTTATCGTGATTGAAAAAGAGGGCGCCCAGCGGCAGCCGATCGCCGCCGCACCGGGGCAGCGGCTTTCGATGCTGTTTACGGTGGACCACAAGCCGGGGCGGCTGGCGCGGGTGATCCAGATCATCGGCGAGCGCGGCTTTAACATGGAAACCATCAAAAGCCGTCCGCTGCCCCATGTTCAGTTTGAATATTATTTTTATGTTCAGCTTGTCTGCCCGGCCAATGCCGCAACGGACGATTGCGCCAAGCTGGTGCATGAGCTGGAAAACGTGTGCCGCACGGTGCGGATACTGGGTGTATTTGACCTGTAAATGACGGAAAAACACGGGAGGAATTGTTATGAAATTGACCATGCAGCTTGGCAGCCGCAGCTATGATATCATCCTGAAAAGCGGGTGCCTGGCCAACCTGTACCAGTTTGCCAATGTTGCCAACCGCAAGGTGTTTATCCTGACGGATTCCGGCGTACCGGAGCAGTATGCCCAGACCGTGCTGGCCCAGTGCCCCAATGGAATGGTGTACACTGTGCCCCAGGGTGAAGCCAGCAAAAGCCTGAAAGTGTATGGCCAGGTGCTGCAGGCCATGCTGGAGTTCAACATGACCCGCAAGGACCTGCTGGTGGCCGTCGGCGGCGGTGTTGTGGGGGATTTGGGCGGGTTCTGCGCGGCATCTTATATGCGCGGCATTGATTTTGTCAACTGCCCCACCACTACCCTTTCCCAGATCGATTCCTCCATTGGCGGCAAAACCGCCATTGACCTGGGCGAAACCAAAAACATTGTTGGCGCTTTCTGGCAGCCCAAGGTGGTGCTGGTGGATTTTGATGCCCTGGCAACACTGCCCCGCCGCCACTTTGTCAACGGCCTGGCGGAGGCCATCAAGGCGGGTCTGATTGCTGACCCGGAGCTGTTTGCCCTGTTTGAGTGTGAACACCCCGAAGAAAACATTGAGCGCATCATCTACCGTTCCCTGCGCGTGAAGAAGAACGTGGTGGAAAACGATGAGCACGAGCAGGGCCAGCGCGCCTGCCTGAACTTTGGCCATACCATCGGCCATGGCATTGAGGCTGTCAAGGGGGTGCGCGGCCGCCGCACCAACGGCCTGTTCCATGGCGAGTGCGTGGCGCTTGGCATGCTGCCTATGATCGAGGATAAATCCCTTGTGCGCCGCACCCGCGCCATCTACCGCACTTTGGGCCTGCCCACCCGCACGGGTGTGGACAAAAATAAGGTGCTGAGCTATATGCAGCACGACAAAAAGAGCGCGGGCAGCACCATTACCGTCATCAAGGTGCCCGGCCTGGGCTGCTGGCGCGCCGATAAGATTCCCATGACCGAACTGCCCGCCCTGCTTGGCATCAAGGAAAACGAGGACTGAGCCGATGAAAAATACCTTTGGCAATGCATTGGGCCTGACCATTTTTGGCGAAAGCCACGGTGCCGCCGTCGGCGCTGTGCTGGACGGCCTGGCCGCGGGGTTGCCGGTGGATGAAGCGTACATCGCCGAGCGGATGGACCGCCGCCGCGCCCGCGGAGATGGGCTTTCCACCGCCCGCACCGAGCCGGATGTGGTGGAGTTTTTGAGCGGTGTGGTCAACGGCCATACCACCGGCACCCCCATCACCATGATGATCCGCAACACCAACACCCGCAGCGGAGATTATGCAAAAACGGCGGATCTGCTGCGCCCCGGCCACGCGGATTACACGGCATATGCCAAATATGAAGGCTGGCAGGATGCCCGCGGCGGCGGCCACTTTTCCGGCCGCATCACCGCAGCCAGCGTGGCTGCGGGTTCGATCTGTGAGCACATTCTGGCACAGCGCGGTATTAAGGTGTATACACACATTGCCCGCTGTGCCGGGGTGGAGGATGCTCCGCTTTCCAGCTCTGCCGGTTTGATTATGGCGGAACCACAGCCAGGCCATTTTGCCCTGTTGGACCCCGAAAAAGAAGCCCCCATGCAGGCAGCCATCCGCGCAGCCGGGGCCGAGGGCGACAGCGTGGGCGGTATTCTGGAAACTGTCATCACCGGGGTGCCCGCGGGCATCGGCGAACCGTTCTTTGACAGTGTGGAAAGTGAGATCGCCCACCTGGCGTTTGCCATCCCCGCTGTCAAAGGCATTGAGTTTGGCGCGGGCTTTGCCTTTGCGGACCTGCGCGGCTCCCAGGCAAACGACCCGTTTACCATGCGGGACGGCAAAGTGGTAACGGCCACCAACAAAAACGGCGGCATCAACGGCGGCATTGCCAACGGCATGCCCATTGTGTTCCGCACGGCGGTAAAGCCCACCCCCAGCATTTATAAAGAACAGGATACCGTGGATTATATCGCCAAGGCAGATGCAAAACTGCAGATCAAGGGCCGGCACGACCCCTGCATTGTGCCCCGTGCTGCTGTGGTGCAGAACACCCTGGCAGCATTTGCCGTGCTGGACCTGCTGACCGTGCGTTACGGTACGCTGGGGCAAAAGTAATACAGCTGAAGCAAACAGAAAGGAAGCGCAACATGGAATACGGTCTGATCGGAGCCAAACTGGGCCACAGCTATTCCAAAATCATCCATGAGGCCGTGTGCGGCTATTCCTATGAGCTGCATCCGCTGCCCACGGAGGAAGAAGCCCATGCCTTTATGCAGGCAAAGGCGTTCAAAGCCATCAATGTTACCATCCCGTACAAAAAGCTGGTCATCCCATATTGCGATGAGGTGGAACCACGTGCGGCGGCCATCGGCGCAGTGAACACCGTGGTCAACCGGGATGGCAAGCTGTATGGCTATAATACGGATTATACCGGCTTTGCCTACCTGGCCCGCTGCCACGGCGTGAAGTTTGCCGGGGCTGTGGTGCTGGTGCTGGGCACCGGCGGCACCCACAACACCGTCACGGCTGTCTGCCAGGACGCCGGAGCCAAACAGGTGCTGACCGCCAGCCGCACCGGCAAGGACGGTGCCCTGACCTATGAGAAAGCCCAGCAGCACCCGGAAATCAATATCATTATCAACACCACCCCGGCGGGCATGTACCCCAACAACGGCAACTGCCTGCTGGACCTGCATGCCTTCCCCAAGCTGGAAGCCGTGCTGGACTGCGTTTATAACCCGTTCCGCACCGAACTTTTGCTCCGTGCGGAGGAACTTGGCGTGCCCGCCTACTGTGGGTTCGAGATGCTGGTGGCGCAGGCAGTGTACGCGGCGGAGCACTTTACCGGCCAAAAGCTGCCGGAAGCTGTGATCGCTGACACCCACCGCAAGCTCAAGCGAGATCTTTCCAACGTGGCCATCATCGGCATGCCGGGCTGCGGCAAGTCCACCATCGGGCGTGCCCTGGCCAAAACGCTGGGCAAAACCTATGTGGATCTGGATGAAGTGATCGAGAAAAACACCGGAATGCCCATCCCGGATATCTTTGCGCGTGAAGGCGAGGCATCGTTCCGCAAGTACGAATCTCAGGCTGTGGCGGAGATCAGCAAGCAGACACGGCAGGTCATCGCCTGCGGCGGCGGGGTGATCAAAACACCGGGCAACGCCCGCGCCCTGCGCCAGAACGGCCCTGTGCTGTGGGTGCAGCGCCCGGTCGAACGGCTGGCAACCGGCGGGCGGCCGCTTTCCACCGGGCTGGACGCCCTGCGCAAGATGGAAGCCGAGCGGATGCCGCTTTACCGCGCAGCGTCCGATGCCGCGGTGGATAACACCGGCCGCCTGGAAAACACAGTAGAAACCGCCGTGCAGGCGTTTGAAACAACATTTGATGCCTGAACGGCACGAAAGAGGGGAACACCGTGGAAGCAACCGTTGCAGCCATTGAACCGGGCCGCCTGGCCGGAACCGCTGCCGTGCCGCCCAGCAAAAGCGCGGCACACCGCGCTGTGGTGTGCGCGGCCCTGGCCGCCGGTACCAGCCATATTGGCAATGTGGAATTTTCGCAGGATATTCTGGCCACGTTGGGGGCTGCCCAGCAGCTGGGGGCCAAGGTGGAGCGGGGCGAGCATGAGCTGACCATTACCGGCCGCGGCAATGCGGACGGTTTTGCCACCATTACCCGCCCGGTGTTCTGCAACGAAAGCGGCAGCACACTGCGGTTTATCCTGCCGCTGTTCAGCCTGACGGCCCAAAAAGTGCGCTTTACCGGCGCAGGCCGCCTGATGCAGCGCCCGCAGGAAATTTATGCCCAGCTGTTTGAGCGCCAGGGGCTGCGTTTTGAACAGAACGAACAGGGCATTACGATTTTTGGCCGCCTGTGCCCCGGTACCTTTACGCTGCCGGGCAATGTGTCCAGCCAGTTCATCAGCGGGCTGCTGTTTGCCACCCCGTTGATGGAAGCCCCCAGCACCATTGAGGTGCGCGCTCCCTTTGAAAGCCGCAGCTATGTGGACCTGACCACAGACGCGATGCAGAAATTTGGCGTTAAAGTTTCGGTCCGCGCCCGCAAGGATGGCTCCGCCACCTACAAAGTGGCAGCGCCGCAGCATTATGCGGCAGCAGACATGGATGTTGAAGGCGATTACAGCCAGGCGGCGTTTTTGGCCGTGCTGGGCAGCACTGTGGGCGGCATTACGATAACGGGTCTGCCCTCCGGTTCCCACCAGGGAGACCGGATGATCCTGGATATCTTAAAGCAGTGCGGCGCAAAGTTTGAGCGCAGCGGCAGCCATGTGACCTTCCATCGCAGCCTGCTGAAGGCGGTGGAGATCGACCTGGCCGATTGCCCAGACCTTGGCCCGGTGCTCATCGCACTGGGGTGCTTCTGCAGCGGCACCACCATCATCCGCAACGCCGGGCGGCTGCGCATTAAAGAGTGTGACCGCATTGCCGCTATGCAGGAAGAGCTTGCCAAGATGGGCGGCACGGTAAAAGCGGACGGCGATACCCTGACAATTGAGGGCTGCGCCCTGCACAAGCCCACGGCGCCGCTGAACGGCCATAACGACCACCGCATTGTAATGGCAATGGCCGTTGCTGCCCTGGCCGCAGGCCAGCCGGCGGTCATCGAGGGGGCCAACGCGGTCAACAAAAGCTGGCCGGATTTCTTTGAGGTCATCAAGGGCCTGGGGGCCCATGTAACAAATCAGGGGTGAAAGCAAAATGGACGGGATGGATAAAAACAAAACGTTTTTAATTGTTGGCCTGGGCCTGCTGGGCGGCAAATATGCCCAGGTGCTCAGCCAGAAAGGCTACCGCGTGACCGGCATTACCCACAGCCAGAGCACGCTGGATTATGCGCTGGAACACGCCTATATCTGCGAGGGCCGCAATGAAAACTTTGACGACCTGGTGCAGAACGCGGATTACATCATCTTTGGCCTGTACCCCACTGTGCTGCTGGAATGGGTCAAGCAGTACGGCCACCTGGTCCGCCCCGGCACGCTGATAACCGATGTTTCCGGCGTAAAGCGCGGCGTGGTGGAGCCGGTGCAGCAGATGCTGCCGGAGGGCGTAGAGTTCATTGCCAGCCACCCCATGGCCGGCCGTGAGACCAGCGGCGTGGCCCACAGTGCCGAGGTAAACTTTGCCCCGGCAAACTTTATCATTACCCCCACCGAAAAAAACACCCCGGAAGCCATTGAATGGTGCCGTACCCTGGCCCGCACACTGGGGTTTGCCCGCATTAGCGTGCTCAGCCCGGCAGAGCATGACCACATGATCGGCTATGTCAGCCAGCTGTGCCATGCCATTGCCGTCAGCCTGATGTGCGCCAGCGATAACACCGAGCTTGCCAAGTATACCGGGGACTCATTCCGCGACCTGACCCGCATTGCGCACATCAACGATAAAATGTGGGCGGAGCTGTTCTTGTGGAACAAGGATAACCTGATTAGTGAGATCGATATGTTCAGTGATGCACTTGCCACCATGCGCCAGAAACTGGTGGATGACGACCGCGAAGGGCTGGAAAAAATGTTCCGCCTTTCCACCGAGCGCCGCAAGGCATTTGATAAAAAATAACCGGGAAGCCGGTCTGTTTTGCCGGAAGGGAGGCGGCCTTTATGCCCCGTAAAGAAGGACAGAAATTAAAGCTGCTTACGTTGTTGGAAATTTTTGTGCGGGAAACCGACGAAAAGCACCCCATCAGTGTGCCGCGCATGGTAGAACTGCTGAAAGAGCGCGGCATTGTGGCAGAGCGCAAAAGCGTGTATGACGATATCCAGACCCTGAACGAAATGCCGGATACCCCCTTTGAGATCGTGCAGCAGCGCGGCCGCGGGGGCGGGTATTATATGGTGGATACCCCGTTTGAACTGGCGGAGCTGAAACTGCTGGTGGACGCTGTGTATGCCAGCAAGTTCATCACCGCGCGCAAAAGCAAGGTGCTGATTGAAAAGCTGGGACGGTTCACCTCCCGCTACCGCCAGGAGGAGCTGGACCGCAAGGTGCTGGTTTCCGGCCGGGTGAAAAGCCAGGAGGAAAAGATCCTTTACAGCGTGGATACCCTGCACAGCGCCATCACCGCGGGCAACCAGGTGCGGTTCAAATACTGTGACTGGGACCTGCAAAAGCAGATGGTGCCCCGTCATGAAGGCCAGCTGTACACCGTCAGCCCCTGGGTGATGGTGTGGGAAAACGGAAACTATTATATGATCGCCTATACCGAAGGCCGTCTGAAGCACTACCGCGTGGATAAAATGCGCAAGGTGGAGCTGCTGCCGGATACCGAACGTGAAGGCGCTGAGGAATACGCCGAATTTGACGTAAACCAGTATATGCAGCAGATGTTTGATATGTTCAACGGCCCGGTGCGCAAAGTGACCATGCGGTGCGAAAACCGCCTGGCCGGGGCGATGATCGACCGGTTTGGCACGGGGGTTACCCTGGTGCGCAACCCGGATGGCGACCACTTTAATGTGGTGGTAAATGTGCAGGTCAGCCCCCGGTTTTACGGCTGGGTGGCCGGCTTTGGCACAGGAATCGAAATTCTGGACCCACCCAGCGTGCGTGCAGAAATGAAGAAAAAGCTGGATGAGCTGGAGGGCCTTTACCGCTGATGCAGACAGCAAAACAAAAGCTCAAACGCGCAGCACCGTGGCTGTTTTTGCTGCTGGTGCTGGCCGGGCTTGCCGCAGTGCGCGGTCTTGCCGCCAATTATGAGATCGGGTACGAGATCATGAACGGCGACTTCCAGAATTATAACCCGGTGCGCCACCTGCTGGCCGGGCAGGTACCTTATCGTGATTTTACCGTCTACCTTGGTGCGGGTGAGCTGTACAGCGTGGGCGGTTTGCTGCTGGTGCTGGGCAACAGCTTTGGCCGCAGCATGTTTGCCACAAACTTTTGCACCTGGTTCTATTTTGAGCTGCTGGTGCTGGCGGTCTGCCTGGTGGTCATCGGCACTGCCCGTGCGGCCCGCGCGGCAGCGCTGGCGCTGTGCAGCGTGTTTTTTGCCTATGTGCAGGGGGCAAACCTGCCGTTTGCCGGTCAGGTGAACACCCTGCTGAGCTATGCCGCTGCCAACGGCAACAGCGCCCGCATGATGCGCTCCGCCGCTTTAACACTGGCGGTACTGGTCATCCTGCTGGGACTGCATTTCTGGCAGCAGGATACAAGCAGGCGGCTGTTGGCCCCGGCGGTGCTGGTGCCCTTTGCCGCAGGCTTTTTTGTGCCTTGGAGCAATGATATGGGCGGCGCTGCCTATATTTCCATTGCGCTGGGGTATGGGCTGTATCTCATCCGGCTGTATCGCAGTTCCATCGGTAAAATTGTGGTGCAGACACTGCGCTACATCGTTACCAGTGTGGTGGGGCTTGGCGTTTCGGTGCTGCTCATCAGCTGGGGGCACCCGCTGGCCTGGCTGCGCCAGACCCGCGGAACCAGCGCTTACCAGACTTGGTATTACGGCAATACCCTCAGCGACCGGGTGTGCAGCGTGGCAGACCTGCACTGGCCGGGCGCGGCAGTGTTCTGCCTTGCGGCGGCACTGGCGTTTGCCATCGGTATTTTTGTCTGCCGCAGCAAACGCTCTGCTGTGTCGGCGGCCGGGGGCTTTGCCCTGACACTGGGCATGGTGCTGTGGAACCTGCTGTACGGCATGGTCAGTGCCTCCAACAATGGGCCCACGGGCGGCGCGGCGGCACTGGCTGCTGTACTGGCCCCGGCGTGTATCATCAAAGCGGTGCTGCTGGTTTGCCAAAAGGTAAGCTTTCCGCAGGTTGCAGCGTGCATTGTGCCCGCAGGCTGTGCGGTGCTGGGGGCCGCTGTGCTGGCCATCGGCATGGCCGGGCAGGTGCAGACCCGCATTGGCGGGCACGAGGGCTATACCTTTGTGCCGGAGCTGGGCGGCTGGATCGGCGACCAGGCCGAAAAGCTGGCAACTGAAAAGGAACTGACGGCGGGCAAGCGGTTGTTTGGCACCTATTCCAGCGCGCTGGAAGCCATGACTGGCCAGCTGCAGCCTACCGGAACGGATTACATCATCCATGCCCTGGGGGATCGCCAACGCCTGGCGTACCTGCAAACCTTCCAGCAGGGAAATTTTGACATTGTTGTGACCCCCAGCCCCAAGGTGGCCCCGCCGGAGCGGTGGAGCCGCAACGCCAACTGGTGGTTTTACCGGGAGCTGTACCGTTACTGGCAGCCGGTGGCAAACACCTTCCAGTCCGGCGGCATGCACCTTTTCTGGGAGCGCACCGGAACCGATAACAATCTGAACGTGGAAACCACGACCGCTGCCACCCTGCAGGGAGATGGCACTGTGCTGGTGACCGTAACGGCGGCGGACGCGGATTTTTGCGGTGTGGCAGATGTAACGCTGCACTATGGGCTGGTCAGCTCTGACAGCATGGACCACCCGTTTGACCGGCAGTTCCTGCATGTGACCTGTGTGACGGAAAACGAACTCTGCGCCGCCGCGGAACGCGACACCAACCAGGGCGATTTCTACCTGCCCACCGACCGCGACAATTACGAGGTGCCTATCACCATTTCCAACGGTGTGGGGCAAATTCTGCTGACGGCAAAATCCGGCAGCGGCACCGTGTACCCGCAGGTAAACGCAGTTGAAGTGAATGCGACGTATCAGGATTGGGAGTACTTCTTCGAGTAACGCGGAAAAAACTGCAGGTCCGGCAGCGGGAGTGGAAAGTTGTAAAATCTGCTTCAGCGCCGCAGCAAAACCGCCGTTGGTTGAAACCGGATGGATTTTATGATATACTAAAACGATTGAAATATGGCGTACAGAGAGGGGGCAGCAGGATTGCTCAGTGAAAATCAGCGTATCAGGGGCTTGATCAGCAGTGTGATTGATATTGTGCTGCTGATTGCCGCATACCTGCTGGCCAATTTCCTGCGCTTTAACTGGCTGCCTTTTTTTGAGGAGGGCGGCGCCGGCCCGGCACTGGATATTGCCCGCAGCCCTATGGTTGCCCTGGGGTGGGCGGGCTACGCCGTGGTGATGGTGCTGCTCTATTGGAGCCGCGGGCTGTATAACCCCTCCCGCCTGCGGGGGCTGTGGCAGCGCAGCACCACCATTGCGTTCGGCAACGCGCTGGGCGTGGTGGGCTTTATGGCGCTGCTCTTCGTTTTCCGCCTGCAAAACTTCTCCCGCGGGGTCATGCTGCTGCTGTACGGGTTCAGCACCGGCTTTTTGATCTTCAAGCGGATGATCAAGCGCTGGTATGACCGTGCCCGCAACCGGAAAGGGGAGGACCTGCGCCATATCTTGCTGGTCGGCGGCGGCGATATGGCTGCCGAGTACCTGCTGGCACTCGAACATAACCCGTATTATGGCTTCCATGTGGATGGCTACCTGGCGCCTTATGCCAACCCGGACCTGGATGTGCGCTACCTGGGCGGATATGACAAAATGGAAGTCACGCTGGATGAACCCGGCATTGACGAGGTGGTGGTGGCCCTGGATGCCGCCGAGATGCACATGCTGACCCGCGCCTTTGCCGCCTGCGATAAGCACGGCACCCGCATTACCATGGTGCCGTTTTATAACGATTACCTGCCCGCCCGCCCCACCATTGATGTGCTGGGCGATTGTAAGCTCATCAACATCCGGCAGACGCCGTTTGATAATATCCTGAACGCCTTTATCAAGCGCGCCATGGATGTGGTGGGCAGCCTGGTGCTGATCGTGCTCACCAGCCCCATCATGCTGGGGGTAGCCATCGGCGTCAAGCTGTCCAGCCCTGGGCCGATCATCTTTAAGCAGGAGCGCGTGGGGCTGAACAAACGCCCCTTTATGATGTATAAGTTCCGCTCCATGCGGGTGAACGCCGCCGAGGATTCGGCCTGGAGCACCAACAGCGACCCGCGCAAAACGCGGTTCGGCAGCATTATCCGCAAATTCAGCCTGGATGAACTGCCGCAGTTTTTCAATGTATTAAAAGGGGATATGAGCCTGGTTGGCCCGCGGCCAGAGATCCCGTTCCATGTAGAGCATTTTAAGGAAGAAATTCCCCGTTACCTGGTGCGCCAGCAGGTGCGCCCCGGCCTGACCGGCTGGGCGCAGATCAACGGCCTGCGCGGTGACACTGATATTGCGGAGCGTATCCGTTATGATATCTGGTACATCGAAAACTGGACCGTTGCACTGGATATCAAAATTTTGTTCCGCACCGTGTTTGGAGGCAAAATGGTCAACGATGAAAAGATCCAGTAAACAACCAAAGGAGGGCTGAGGATGAAAAACGGCAAGCCGAAGGTAGCCATTGTGCATGACTGGCTGGTGGCATACGCCGGTGCAGACCGCGTGGTGGACTGTATGCACCATGTTTTCCCTGATGCACCCATCTATACCCTCGTCTATGACGAAAACAACATGCCTGCGTGGTTCAAGGATTATGATATCCGCACCACCTATCTCCAAAAGCTGCCTTTTGCCACCAAGCTGTACCGTGCCATGCTGCCGTGGATGCCCCGCGCGTTTGAAGCACTGGATCTTTCGGAATACGATATGGTCATTTCGTCCTGCTCTTCCTGCAGCAAGGGCGTGATCACCCGGCCGGACGCCGTGCATATCTGCTACTGCCATACGCCCACCCGCTATGTCTGGGATTTTTATTATACCTACCGCAACAATGCCAACGCGCTGGTGCGGGCGGTCATGCCCGGCCAGATGCTCAAGCTGCGCCAGTGGGATAAGTGCGCCGCGGACCGGGTGGACTATTTTATCGCCAACTCGCATTATATTGCCAAGCGCATCAAAAAATATTACCGGCGCGACAGTGATGTGATCTACCCCTGCGTGCATATCAACGAAGAACCCTTTGTGCCCAAAGAGGATTTTTACCTTGTGGTGGGCCGCTTTACCTGGTACAAGCGGATTGACCTGGCTGTGGCAGCCTGCACCAAGCTGAACAAGCCGCTGATCGTGATCGGCGGCGGCGGCGAGGGCGACAAGCTGCGCGCCATGGCTGGCCCGACCATCCGCTTTTTGGGCGGCGGCCTGAGCGACGAAGAGGTGCGCGGCTATTATCTGCGCGCCAAGGCGTTCCTGTTCCCCGGCGAGGAGGATTTTGGCATTACCCCTGTGGAAGCCCAGAGCGCAGGCACCCCGGTGCTGGCCTTTGGCCGCGGCGGCGCCTGTGAGACTGTGCTGGACGGCAAAACCGGCCTGCTGTTTGACGAGCAGACACCCGAAAGCCTGGAAGCCTGCATCCAGAAGTTTGAGACCGAAGGCGTGGCTTATCCCCCACAGCAGATCCGGGAACACAGCCGCAGCTTCAGCGAGCAGCGCTTTGAGGACGAGCTGCGGGATTACTGCACCCGCCGCTATGCGGACTGGCAGCGTGAGCTGGAAGCCTGCTCTCACCACGAAACCGCCAAGGAGGCCGAAGAGTGAACCCCATTGTGATCAATGGCACAGTGCTGTGTGACCCCATCACGGGCATTCCGCGCTTTGTGTATGAAGTTGTGACCCGGCTGGACCCCCTGCTGGAGGGCACCGGCCTGGATGTGCGGCTGTGCTACCGGGACGATGGCCGCCCGCTGCACCTGCCCGAACTGAAAAACATAAAAATTGTTCCGCTCAAGGCCATTAAGTATAGTTACAATCTGGTGGTTCTGCCGCGCTACCTGCGCAAACACCACGCCTTTTACGTTGGCCTTGCCAGCGATATGCTCATGACCCGCCGCAGCGTGGTGGTGCTGCATGATATCCGCCCCCTGGTAATGAAAACCGACCGTGCGTTTTTCCGCTTCAAGTTCTGGTTCCACTGCCTTTCCACCAAATGGTTTGCCCAGCGGGTGTTCACCGTCAGTGATAACCAGCGCCACCTGATCAGCGAGCGGTTGGGCATCCCACTGGATAAGATCGGTGTGACCTATAACGGCTGGGAGCATCTGCAGAACGTCCAGCCGGATATGACGGTGTTTGACAAGCTGCCCGGCGTGAAGAAAAAAGAATACTATTACGCACTGGGAAGCCTGGCCGGGCACAAAAACTTTAAGTGGGTGCGCGAGGTTGCCGCCCGCAACCCGGATAAAACCTTTGTTGTGGCCGGCGGCAAGGACCTTGCTGCCTTTGGCAGCGCCGAAGCAGATGCTGCCCAAAACACCAGCAATATCTTTTACCCCGGCTATGTGACGGACGGCCAGAACAAAGCGCTGATGCAGAATTGCAAAGGCTTTTTGCACCCCGCCGTGTTTGAAGGGTTCGGCATTCCGCCGCTGGAAGCGCTCAGCCTGGGGGCACCCATCGCCCTGGCCCGTGCCAGCTGCCTGCCGGAGCTGTATGGCGATACCGCCCGCTACTTTGACCCCTATGACTATGATGTGGACCTTGACGCGCTGTTTGCCAAGCCTGCGGCCCCGCCGGACAGGGTGCTGGCCAAGTACAGCTGGGAGAAAACCGCACGGTTCTGGCTGGACGAGATCAAAAAGTGCGCGGAAGCGTAAGAGCAGTTGGGACAGCCCCCGAAAAATAGAAGCACATAACGGTTCGGCAGGGTGGGGCTGCCTCGCCCTGCAGGATAGGGAAATACCTCTTACGCAGGGGAACATGCGGTGCGCCTACGCTGTGCACAGATGTTACGTGCATCAAGCTGTATAACCCACCCCGTAGGGGCGCACGTTGTGCGCCCGCTGCATACCCCAAAATCACGCACCTGAAACACAAAAATCTACCCGCAAAAGGGAAGTGAATATCATTGGATAAAATAGCAGTTCTTATCCCCTGTTATAACGAATCTCAGACAGTACAAAAGGTTGTGATGGATTTCCGCCGCGTTCTGCCGGAAGCTACGATCTATGTGTACGATAACAACTCTACCGATGGCACGGCAGAACTGGCCCGCACAGCCGGTGCCGTGGTGCGCCATGAATACCAGCAGGGCAAAGGCAACGTCATCCGCCGCATGTTCCGCGAAATTGACGCCGAAGCCTATATCATGGTGGACGGCGACGATACCTACCCGGCGGAAGCGGCCCCGGAAATGGTCAAAGCCGTCACCGAACACCAGGCTGATATGGTGGTGGGGGATCGGCTTTCCTCCACCTATTACACCCAGAACAAACGCCCGTTCCACAATTTTGGCAACGACCTGGTGCGGTTTTTTACCAACAACCTCTTCGGCGGCCAGATCAAGGATATCATGACGGGCTACCGTGCGTTCAGCTACCAGTTTGTCAAAACCTACCCGGTGCTGAGCCGCGGCTTTGAAATCGAGACCGAAATGACCATCCACGCCCTGCACCGCAACATGCAGGTGGAGAATGTGATCATTGACTATCGTGACCGCCCCGCAGGCAGCGAAAGTAAGCTGAATACCTATTCGGACGGCTTCCGCGTGCTGCGCACCATTGCACGGCTGTATAAAAACTACCGCCCGTTCGGCTTTTTCAGCACCCTGGCTGCGGTGCTTGGCATGATCAGCCTGTGCTTTTTGGCCCCTGTTCTGGGCGAATATTTTGCCACCGGCCTTGTGCCGCGCTTCCCTACGCTGATCGTGTGTGCCTGCGTACTGGTGGCGGCGCTTTTGCTGTTTATTTCCGGCGTGATCCTTTCCAGCCAGCTGACAAAGGATGACCGCGATTTTGAATTCCACCTGCAGCAGGTGCAGCAGTGGAAAAACCGTTCCGCTGATCCGTTCAGCCATTCTGCCAAATAACAAGGAGGTTCCCCATGAAACAGTATGATTACCTGATCGTCGGCGCTGGTCTGTTTGGCGCAGTGTTTGCACAGCAGGCTACCAAGGCAGGCAAAAGCTGCCTGGTGATCGATAAGCGCGACCACATTGCCGGCAATATCTACACCGAAAATGTTGAGGGCATCAATGTCCACCGCTATGGCGCACATATCTTCCATACCAACAATAAAGAAGTGTGGGACTATGTGAACCAGTTCGCTGTGTTCAACCGCTATACCAACTCTCCGGTGGCAAACTATAAGGGCGAACTGTACAACCTGCCGTTCAACATGAACACCTTCAACAAGATGTGGGGCGTTGTGACCCCCGCCGAGGCCGAGGCAAAGATCGAGGAGCAGCGCGCTGCCCACTTTACCGCCGAGCCCAAAAACCTGGAGGAGCAGGCCATCAACCTGGTCGGCACCGATATTTACGAAAAGCTGGTCAAGCACTATACCGAAAAGCAGTGGGGCCGCCCCTGCACTGAGCTGCCGGCGTTCATCATCAAGCGCCTGCCGGTGCGCCTGATTTTTGATAACAACTACTTCAATGCGCTGTATCAGGGTATTCCCAACGGTGGCTACACCCAGATGGTGGCCAACATGCTGCAGGGTGTGGAAGTTCGCCTGGGTGTGAACTACCTGGCTAACAAGGCTGAACTGGATGCTCTGGCTGACCGTGTGATCTACACCGGCCCCATTGACGCTTATTTTGATTACTCCCTGGGCACCTTGCAGTACCGCAGCGTTCGCTTTGAAACCGAAACGCTGGCCTGCCCCAACTATCAGGGCAACGCTGTCATCAACTACACCGATGCCGAAACCCCGTACACCCGCATCATTGAGCACAAGCACTTTGAGTTCGGCTCCACCGAGCCGGGCACCAAGACGGTCATCAGCCGCGAATACTCCGCTGAGTGGAAGCCGGGCGACGAGCCGTACTACCCGGTCAACGATGACAAGAACAGCGCCCTGTACGCCAAGTACAAGGCACTGGCCGATGCCGAGCCGCACGTTGTGTTCGGCGGCCGCCTGGGCGAGTATAAGTACTATGATATGGACAAGGTAATTGAAAGCGCACTGGCCTGCGTTGCTGTGCAGATGGATAAGATCAACCAGTACAAAGCATAAGGCAGGCGTAAACCAGGATTTATAGCAAAACCGCATGATTCCAAATACCGCTGCGGCGGGAATGATGCGGTGCAATTTGAGATAAAGGACAAAGCAATGACGGAATTGAGTGTTTCCATCCTGTCTGCCGACCTGGCCAACCTTGCCGCCGAAACGGCCGATTCTATGGTGTGCGGTGCAGACATGGTGCATTTTGATGTGATGGACGGCCACTTTGTACCCAACATCACCTATGGCGCGCCGGTGCTGAAATGCCTGAAAAAGGCCGTGCCGGAAGCATTTTATGATGTTCACCTGATGATCTCCGACCCTGCACGCTATGCACAGGATTTTGCGACAGCAGGGGCAAACCTGATCAATTTCCACATTGAAGCTGTGCCCAACCATGTGGGGCAGACCATTGCCGCTGTGCGGGAGACTGGGTGCCTGGTGGGCCTGACCATCAGCCCGTCTACCCCGCCGCAGGCAGTGTTCCCCTACCTGGATGAACTGGACTTGGTGCTGGTCATGGGGGTGGAGCCCGGCTTTGGCGGGCAGAAGTTCATCCCCACAACCGTCAGCCGTGTGGCAGCCATCAAGGCAGAGTGCAACCGGCGCGGTGTTTCCCCCCGCATTGAGGTGGACGGCGGCATTAACACCGAAACCGCCTCCCTGTGTGCCCAGGCCGGAGCCAGTGTTCTGGTCATGGGCAGCGCGTTCTTTAAGGCGCAGGACCGTGCCGCGCTGGCCAAACAGGTTCGGGCGCTGTAACCCCAAAGGAGTATCCATGCCAAAACGTCATGATAAGATCACCAAAAGTGTAAACTATGATTATTATTGGGACATTTTGTTTTGCACTGTCCCGCTTTTGGCGGTCAGTTGTTTTTATTACGGAGCGCGCCCGCTGCTGATGATGGCGGCCGGGCTGCTGACTGCGTATGTGGCGGACTGTGTTGTTACCCCGCTGCATGCGGCGGGCTACCGCGCACATGAGCCTTCCAGCGAAGCTTTTGCTGCGCTGATTGTGCTGATGATGCCGGCTTCGGCCCCGTATTATATGGTGGTCACGGCAACGATCATTGCCGTGCTTGTCAAAGAAGCGTTCGGCGGAGAGGGGCACTATCCCTTCCACCCGGCGGCGGTGGGATTGGTGGCGGCAACGCTGGCATGGCCGCGAGACATGTCGTCCTACCCGGCACCGGGTACAGTGCTGGCACTTTTCAGCAGCACCGGAGTGGTGCTGACCCAAGGCAGCAACACCACCCTGTCTGCCGGCGGCCTGCCGTCTGACAGTACCATCAACCTGTTGACCGGTAATGTGGCTGGGCCGCTGGGCTGCTGCGCTATTCTGGTCATTGTGGCCTGTGGGCTGTACCTGCTGGTGCGCGGCCACATGCAGCTTTCTACCTTTGTGCCGTACCTTGCGGTATGCGTACTGGTGCCCTGGCTGCTGCCCAACCTGAACGAACTTCCAGCCCTGAGTGCCCCATGGGAATATGTGCGCCAGCGCATCTACCTGGAAAAGTATATCCTGCTTTCCGGCAGCATGCTGTTTGGCGGGATATTCCTGGCGTGCGAGCCGGTGGTGCAGCCCAACCGCTGGAGCAGCCGTTTGATTTACGGCCTGTTCCTGGGCGCAATGGCAACGGCGTTCCGCTATTACAGCGTATACGAAACCGGCGTATGCTTTGCCATTGTATTGGCTGGTGCTTTCCCCGAATGGCTGGACCGCCTGGCCCAGCGCGCAGAAAGGATCAGATTCATGCGGAAGGAGGAAAAGCGCCTTGCCCAACACAGAGAACCGTAAGAACAGCAACAAAAAGCCGACCCTGCAGGAACATTCCCAAACCGTTATCATCCCCCAGCTGACCCCCGAAATGCTGGAACAGGCGCGCCGCGCCGCAGAGCAGGGCAAAACCGCCGAGCAGATCGAGCAGGAAGCCCTGGCCGCCGCCCAGGCGGAGCAGAAAGCGGTAGAAAGCAAGCAGGAAGCACCTACGGCCGAAAAGCCCAAAACGGTCCAGCCCGCCAATAAGCCCAAGACCCGCAAAGAGGCCGAGGAAGAGCTGGCCCAGAATATCCATGATGACCACCTGTGGCTGAATAACCCCGTTATGGTGCGCGGTCTGGGGCTGGCACCCATTGTGGCGGCTGCTGTAAGCGGCCAGAATGCCTGGATGCTGTGTGCTGCCACCATTCTGCTTGTAACGGCAACCCGTATGTTGGCTGTGGCAATCTGCCACCTGACCGGCAACCGCTTCCGCGGTGTGGTATACTCTTACGCTGCCGCTATTGTGTATATCCCGGCTTATATCATTTTGTACAACCTGTTTGGGGCGGATCTTTCGCTGCTGGGGATCTATCTGCCCATGCTGGTAGTGGAGCCCGCCGTGATCAAACGTATGGAATCCAACGACCTGGAAACGGTGGGCGAGGCGTTCCGCCGCGGCATCAACAATACCATTGGTATCTGCTTTTCGGTGCTGCTGGTGGGGGTTGTGCGTGAACTGCTGGCGGAAGGCACCGTGTTCGGCAATGTGGTATTTCCCGTGGCACCGCTGCCGCTGGCCGACCAGCCGGGCACCGGGTTTATCATCATTGGCCTGATTGCCGCCGTGTGGACCGCCATCGGCGGTGCCTATGTGCATTATAAGATCGAGGAGGTGCGTCATCTGTATGGCAATAAACGCAAGCGCTGAGCTTTCCGTCTTGCAGGCTGTGGCGCAGTTCCTGACCTACGCCGTCATGGCTGTGTTTGCGGAGAATGCAGTGTTCTTCCGTGCGCTGGGCGTTTCCCGACTGAACAAGCTGGTCAACGACCCCAAAATCAGCACATGGCAGTACTGCATTCCCATCATTCTGGTACAGACCATCAGCGCCCCCATGGGTTGGGCTGCCCAAAGCTTAGCGCTGCCCGCTTTGGCAAAGGTGCTGCCCGGCTGGCTGCCGGTCAACGCCCTGCGCCCGCTGGTATTTTTGAACTGCTCACTGATCGCTATGGGCATTGTGTGGCTGCTGTTGGGCCTGTTCCCCAAAAGCCGCGATGCCTGCCGCGAACAGCTGCCCGGCGCAACCTTCAACTGCTGCGTGCTGGGCACCCTGCTGGTTGCAGCCAGCCAGAACTATAACCTGCTGCAGTCCATCGGCTTCGGCTTTGGCAGCGGCGTGGGCTACCTGGTCGCCGTGCTGGTGGTGGATGAAGGCCGCCGCCGGCTGCGCAGCAAAGATATCCCACATATATTCCGCGGTCTGCCCAGTGTGCTGATTTATATCGGCATTCTCTCGCTGGCAATTTACGGGCTGGTTGGCACTGTGGATTGAGCCGCGCCCGGACGCAAAAAACGGCATCCGTGAAAGAGGAGTGATTACCATGCAGAATTGTTTTGTCCCTGCTGATATCCTGCTGCCCGGTGCAGCGACCCCGCTGGACCCGTGGGCCTGCATTGCGGTGGATCAGTTTACCTCCCAGCCGGAATACTGGCAGAAAGCGGAGGAACTGGCAAAGGGTAAACCCAGCACCCTGCACATTGTTCTGCCGGAAGCTTACCTTGGAACCCCGCAGGAAGAATCGCGCCTTGCGGCGATCCGTGCGGCCATGCAGGATTACCGCGATAACCTGCTGACCCGCTGTGTACATGGCTATGTGTATGTGGAGCGCACCCAGATGGACGGTACCATCCGCCAGGGTCTGGTTGGTGCTGTGGACCTGGAACAGTACAGCTTTAAAAAAGGCAGCAAGCCCGCCATCCGCCCCAGCGAGAGCACAGTGGTGGCGCGCATCCCGCCCCGGCTCAAGATCCGCCGCGGGGCCCAGCTGGAAACCCCGCATGTGATGATGTTGGCCGACGATGAAGCCTGTACCCTGATTGAACCCATTGCCGCCCATAAGGCGGAGCTGCCGCTGCTGTATGATGGCGCGCTGATGCTGAACGGCGGCCACCTGGCCGGTTGGGCCGTGGAGGACCCCGCGCTGGTGGAGCAGATCAACACTGCGCTGGCAAACCTTGGCGATGCCGCTGCTTTTGCCGCACGCTGGCCTGCCGCAGCCGGCCAGCCCCCCATGACGCTGGCGGTTGGTGATGGCAACCATTCCCTTGCCACAGCAAAAGCCTATTGGGAAGAACTGAAACCCACCCTGCCGCCGGAACAGCAGCAGACCCACCCGGCGCGCTGGTGCCTGGCGGAAGTGTGCAACGTGCATTCCCCGGCGATTGAGATTGAGCCCATCCACCGTGTGCTGTTTGGCGTGGACGCCAACACCGTTGCCGCAGACTTTGGCAGCTGGTTGGAACAGCACGGCGCAGCCCTCCAGGGCGGCGACCAGCATATCGTGCTGGCCGGTGCCGGTGCAGAGATCACCTTTGACGCCGCCAACGCCCCGAACCCGCTGGCCGTGGGCACCACGGAACATTTTATTGGGGATTATCTGGCCCAGAACCCCGGCGTGACGGTGGATTACATCCACGGTGCCGCAGCTGCCCGCGCCATGGCTGCAGACCCCGCCAAACCGGCCACAGCCCTGCTGATGCCGGACTTTGCCAAAGCAGACCTGTTCAAAGGTGTTGTGCTGGGCGGCGTGCTGCCGCGCAAGACTTTCAGCATGGGCCATGCCGAGGAAAAACGTTACTATAATGAATGCCGCAGTCTGACCATGCCGGACTGACGATACAGGGAGCCAATTATGCCGAACAACGAAAAAAACGCTGAGCCCGCCGTGCGCGATGCTCAGTCCACAGCAGCGCGCCGTCGCCGCCGCCGCCACACCCCCCATGGGGATGCCCCGGCCCAGAACCCCGCCCCACGGGCCCCACAGCCCAAAGATGCATCCCGCCCCTGCCCGCCCCGGCAGGCAGCCCCGAACAACCGCAGCAATGCGGCAAAGCCCGCTGCCCTCAAACCGGCCCAGCGCCCTGCACGCCCCAATAATGCCAATCAGGCCCGC
>OLPA01001127.1_pt1 | contig 23416 bp, 20 predicted proteins | sample 1672811 | NCBI WGS metagenome assembly OLPA01 (sample SAMEA3136726, study PRJEB25190) | human gut metagenome | biome: human gut; feature: human-associated habitat; material: faeces | place: Austria | collected 2013
CACCGGCTCCCTCGTTTTTCGTTTTGCTTACAGGTAGAGATAGCTGTACTTATCGCGCACGGTGAGGATGAGTGCCTCCAGCTCAACGGGAAGATCGTTGTCGCAGGATGCTAAGTCATATTCCTTTACACCGTCCTCGTAGCGCAGGCGGACCATATCGTCGTCTTCGAAGAGCACGCCGTAGTTCTCGCTCTCGTCCATGTCCTCGCGCGTATCAAAAAGGGTGAACTTGTCGTGGCAGGGCTCGCTTGCGTAGGGGCAGAACTGCGTGCAGTTGCCGCACTCGTTGCACATCTTGTCGACGTGAACGATCTCATGCGAGCCGTCGGACATCTTGATGACCACGTTCGCGCGGTTCGGGCAGGAATCGACGCAGTTTTCACACACGGTGGAGCATTGCAGGCAGCGCTCGCCGTCGCAGACACATTTGCTTGCCATGGAGAGCACGCCCTTTTTGCTCTGCGCGTCGAACTCGGTCACATCAGCCTCGGCGGGGATGTCGTAAACATGCGGGTAGCCGACGACGATCTCGGCAAAGCGCGCGGCGTCGGCAATGCCCTCGACCACGGTGGCGGGGCCGCGGTGCGCGTCGCCCGCGCAGTACACGCCAGGGATGTTCGTCTCGAACGCAGGACCCTTGCGCTCCATCTCAATGCCGTTTGCGGCCATCAGCTCAGCGTCGACCTGCTCGCCCACGGCGGAGATGACCATGTCGCAGGGAATGGTGAACTGTTCGCCGGATTTGACGGGGCTGCGGCGGCCGCTCTCGTCCGGCTCGCCGAGGATCATCTTATCGCACAGGAGTTTGCCGCGGCTCTGCTTGACGGGCGCGGCCAGCTCGACAAACTCCACGCCGTCCGCGATGGCGAGCTGTAACTCGTGCTCGTCGGCGGGCATGAACTTCTTCGTGCGGCGGTAGAGGATGGTCGCGTGCGCGCCCATGCGCTTTGCAACGCGCGCGGCGTCCATCGCGGTGTTGCCCGCGCCGACGACAACGACATTGCCGTGCAGGCAGGGCTTGACCTGCTTTTTCATCTTCTTCATCCACTCGATCACGCCCTGCACATTGCCTTCAATGTCGAGCTTGCCGGGTTTCCATGCGCCGGTGGCCATTAGAATGTGCGTGTAGCCCATCTTCTTGAGCTCACCGACGGAGGGGGCGGGCTTGCCGAGTTTTACCTCCACGCCGTAGCGCTCCATGAGCGCGATGTCCTTGTCGATGGCCTCGTCGCTGATGCGGAAGGCGGGGATGACATAGCGCGGCACGCCGCCGAGCTTGCGCTCGCGCTCAAAGATCGTGGTAGGAACGCCCTCGCGGCCGAGGAAGTACGCCGCGGCGATACCGGTCGGACCGCCGCCGACGATGGCGACCTTCTTGTCGTCAACGGGATCGGGCATACGGAGCGACGCCATAAGCGCGCTGTAGCCCTTTTCCGCGGCAAGCAGCTTCGTCTCGCGGATGTGGACGGATTCCTCATAGAAGTTGCGCGAGCACTTGCCCTGGCAGCGGTGCGCGCAGATGGTGCCGGTGATAAACGGCAGGGCGTTCTTCTCGGTGATGAGGCGGAGCGCCGGGCCGTAGAGCCCCTTGCGGCAGAGCTCAAGATATTCGGGAATGTCCTGCTCGATGGGGCAGCCGCCCTTGCAGGGCGCGGTAAAGCAGTCGAGCAGCGGCACCTGTTCATCTTTTTTGCGCGAGGGGAGCGGCTTGATTGCCTTGAGGTGGTGGAAGTCGTGCAGCGCGGAGGCGGCAAGGTCGGAGATCGCGGCAGGGTCGTTGCCGGAAAATGAGCGATAGGGCATATCCTCGACCTTTTCGACCATCTGGTGCAGGCGGTTGTAGCCGCCGGGCTTCAAGATGGTGGTGGCGACGGTGATGGGCCAGATGCCGGCGGCGAACAGCTTGTCGCAGTTGAAGTAGTCCGCGCCGCCTGCGAACGAAATGCGCATCTTGCCGCCAAACTGGCGGGAGATGCGATTGCACATCTCGATCGTCAGCGGGAAGAGGCTGCGGCCGGACATGTACATTTCCTCATTGGGAAGCTCGCCGCGCGTCGTATCGACGGGGAAGGTGTTGGAGAGCTTGAGGCCGAACTCGAGGCCGTGCTTGTCCGCAAGTTTTTGCAGCCGCTCGAACATCGGCACGGCGTCCTCCCACTGGAGGTCTTCGTTGAAGTGATGCTCATCAAAGACAACGTAGTCATAGCCCATGGAATCGAGGATGCTGCGCGCGGTTTTGTAGCCAAGAATGGTCGGATTGCACTTGACGAAGGTGTGCAGGTGCTTTTCCTTGAGAAGATAGCTTGCGATGCGCTCGATCTCCTGCGGCGGGCAGCCGTGGAGCGTGGAGAGCGTGACGGAGCGGGAAACATTGGGGGAGATGGAGGCGATAAAGTCCTTTTCCTCGGGGAAAAGCTCGGTCAGGACTTTTTTACATTCCTTGAACTGCGCGGTCTTGCCCGCGTCCATCATGTTGTTGATATAGGTGTTGACCTTGCGGCCCTTGATGCCGTCCAGGTCATAGCCGACGGACATATTGAACACGAACCCGTCGGGATCGCCGAAGCCGTAGACCTTGCTCATGACCTTGAGCGCGCACCAGGCCTTGATGTACTCGTCCTGCGCCTGCTGCACGGTCAGCTCGGTCGACCACTCCTGGTTGTAGCCCTCGTCAGCGGCGAGGATACAGGGACGGGGAACGCAGGCGGCAAGCTCCGCGCCGTCCATCTTCTGCACGGTCTTGACCTCGAAAAAGCGCGCGCCGGCGGCATAGGCCGCGATGATATTCTGCGCAAGCTGGCTGTTGGGGCCGGCGGCGGGGCCAAACGGTGTTTCGATGCGCTCGCCGAAGATCGGCAGGCTCTTGCCGCTTGCGAGATAGTGCTTATGAACGCCGAACACATCGCCGCACTGCGCGTATTCGCTCGTCACCCAGTTCATCAGAGAGTCGAACGGAATGGGATACATTTTTTCAGACATTACTTTTTCCTCCCGCTTGCTTAATAGGTTCTGTGATTCAGCTCGCCCCAGAGCTTCTTGGCGGCTTCAAGAATGTGCGCATTTTCGGCTTCCTCGTCGATGCCGACGAGCTCGCGGTCGAGCATGAGTACCTTGCCGGCGGCGATGGTGGTCTCAACCTGGCGGCCCGTCATGCCGAAGATCATGTGCCCGTCGATGTTTTCATCGGAGAACGGCGTGAAGGGCTTATAGTCCATCACGATGATGTCCGCCGCCGCGCCGGGTCTTAAAACGCCGAGCGTGTCAGGGAAGTACTTCTCGCCAATCTTTGCGTTGTTCTTGAAGAGCATATCCGTCACCTCGCACCAGCCGACGTTCGGCAGGCAGTTCTGGCTGCGCTGCGAGCAGAGGGCAACCTTGAGGGATTCGAGCATGTCGTTCGTGTAAGCGTCGGTGCCCATGCCAAGGAGGATGCCGCGCTTGTAGAGCTGGAGCACGGGGCAGATGCCGATGGCGTTGCCCATGTTGGACTCGGGATTGTTTACGACCATCGTGCCGGTCTCCTTGATGAGATCCATCTCGGCGGTGTTGACGTGGATGCAGTGGCCGAGAATGGTCTTGGGGCCGAGAATGCCGTGATCCTGCAAGCGCTGCACGGGACGGCGGCCGTAGTTCTGGAGGGAGTCGTACACGTCGTTCATGCCCTCAGAAACGTGAATGTGATAGCCTGTGCGGCCATTGTTGGCCTCAACCATGCGATCAAAGGTCTTATCCGAAATGGTGAAGAGCGCGTGGCCGCCGAACATCGCCGCGAGCATGGGATCCTTGCGCTTTTCACATTCGGTGATGAAGTCGGCGTTTTCCTTGATGGCTTCAAGGCATTTCTCCTCGCCGTCACGGTCGGAGACCTCATAGCAGAGGCAGGAGCGAAGGCCGAGGCGCTTGCTCTCTTCGGCGATGGTGTGCAGCGAGCCGGGGATCTGAGCGTAAGAGGCGTGGTGGTCGAAGATCGTCGTCACGCCCTGCTTGATGGAGTCGATGTAAAGCGCGGTGGCAGAGGCCTTTGTGCCGTCCATCATCAGATGGCGGTCGATCGCCCACCATGTGCCGTCGAGCACTTCGTAGAAGTTCGTCGGATTGTTGCCGACGATGGAAAGGCCGCGGGCGAGGGCGGAGTAGATATGCGTGTGCGCGTTGATGAACGCGGGCATGATGACGCCGCCCTTGGCGTCGATGATCTCGGCGTCGGGATACTTGGCGCGCAGTGCCGCCTCTTCGCCGACTTCGACGATCTTCGTCCCCTCAAAGGCGACTGCGCCGTGTTCGTAATAGCCCTGTGCATCTGCGTTGCGGGTGATGAGACGACCGTTGGTGACAAGCTTCATAATGTTGCTCCTCCTTTTTCTTTTGCCTTTTCCCGATGCGAATTGCGGCAGCGCAGGGGGAAAGAAAAAAGCGCTCCTCACACAGACCGTGCCGACTCCCGATAAAAAGGGAAACGACCGTACAGCCCGTGCGCGAAGCACTACGTTGCAGCTACAAACAATGATTGAGTTGTTAAAAATATTTTACAGGAAACGCGAACAAAATGCACGGATTTTTCGTCTAATGCAATGTAGAAAATAGAAACTTAAATTTGTGCAAACCGTGGAAAGATAAAAAGATGCCCCGCAGCGGCCGTGTAAGCCCCGCCAAAACCTGCACCATTCTGGACAGGTGGGTCGCCTCTGTCCGGCTTTATTGCTTCCAACGTCCAGCCGCAAAAGGCAGCCGGGAGGCCTGCAAACCACCGGAACGTACCAGCGTCCCTTATGACGAAATGTGGGTTTAAAAAGAACTTATCACGCACCCCGCAGGGCAAATTCAGTTTATCGCAATTCGTGGGGAAAAATCCGTCGCAATCGAAGATTTTTATTCTTCGTCGGCGAGGATCTGCTCCATGAAGAGGTCGTAGACCTTGTCGATCTCCTCTTCATCCTCGATGGTGACAAGGAATTCCTCGCCGTTTTCCATCTGGCTCTTCAGAATGATGAGACCGTATTCCTCTTCGTTTTCCTCTTCTTCGCTGTCCTCTTCGACCACGGGGAAGAACGCCATATACGTCGTGCCGTTATATTCGAGCGCATCAATGTATTCAAGCTCGATATCTTTGCCCTCATCGTCCGTCAGCGTGACGAAATTGGGGCCGAATTCATCGTTCATAGGGGAACACCTCCTGTGATTTTGTGAGTGCATTATACCGCACTTTTTGCAAAAATGCAAGACAAGATACGCACCACTTGACAGCTGTGCTATACTATATTCTGTATTCTTATTGATACCTGCAATCCACGCTATGCGCGCACCGCGCATATTTCTATCGCAAAGGAGGAGGCGCTTTATGGAAGAAAACCGCGCAGAAAACCAGACGCCCCGAAGACAGCACGCACAGGCAAAGACGCATCAGGCGCACAAGAAGAAAGGCGGAACAGTCAAGAAGGTCATCGGCACCATTCTGGCCATCGGCCTTACCACATGTTTGATGTTCTTCGCCATCTTTATGATCTACGTCCACACGTCACTTGACCTTGACGTGGATATCTCAGCCTACACGCTCAAGCAGAGCTCGACGGTCTACTATCAGGACAAGACGAGCGGGGAGTGGGTGGAGCTGACGAAGCTCCACGGCGTGGAAAACCGCACGCTCGTCAGCATCGACGATATTCCCAAGCACGTGCAGGACGCACTCATCTCCATTGAGGACGAGCGTTTTGAAAGCCACCACGGTGTAGACTGGAAGAGCACGGCGAAGGCCATTCTTGGCAAGCTCACCGGCAGCTCGACGCGCGGCGGCTCGACGATCTCCCAGCAGGTCATCAAAAACACGACCGGCGACAACGAGGTGACCATCAAGCGCAAGGTGAGGGAGATCTTCCGTGCGCTGCGCCTCGAGAAGAATTATTCGAAGGACGAGATCCTCGAGACCTACCTGAACCTCGTCTACTTCGGCAACGGCTGCAACGGTATTGAGGCCGCGGCGGAGAGCTACTTCGGCAAGACCGTCGGCGAACTGTCGATCGCCGAGGCTGCGTCCATTGTCGGCATCACGCAGTTCCCCTATAAATATGACCCGTCGCGCGGCGACTGGTACCGCGAGCAGAACAAGGAGCGCCAGCTTACCGTTCTTTATAAGATGCACGAGCTTGGCAAGATCAGCGACGAAGAGTATGAGCAGGCAAAGGTCGAGCCGCTCGTCTTCTCCTGGGACCCGGGTTTTGTTCCTTCTGCGGGGGTTGCAAGCAGGGTGGATACCGCCTCGAGCACGGAGTATGACTCCTACTTTGTTGAGCGCATGTTCAACGACATCGTCGCCGATATGCACGAACAGTTCGGCTATGATGAGAAGGTCGCAAAGGATCTGCTCTACACCGGCGGCTACTCCATCTACTGCACGGTCGATCCCAAAGTGCAGTCCATCGTGGAAAGCGTCTATGCCGACCGCAATAACCTGAACTATACGTCCTCCAAGGGCCAGCAGCTTCAGTCCGGCGCAACGATCATTGACAATACAACGGGCGACATCGTGGCCGTTGCGGGCCGCGTGGGCGAGCGAGAGGGCCGCTTCCTGCTCGACTATTCGACCGTTGTGCGTCAGTGCGGTTCTGCCATCAAGCCCCTGAGCGTTTACGCGCCCGCGCTGGACGCCGGCGTCATCACGCCCGCGAGCGTCATCGACGACTATCCCGTTGAAATGCTCGGCGGCAGCATATGGCCGGTGAACGCCTACTCGGGCTACCGCGGCATGATGACGCTGCAAGACGCCATCCGCAATTCGTCAAACCCCACGGCGGTGCGCACGGCCATGAAGCTGACGCTGCCCGCGTCCTACGCGTTCATGACCGAGAACCTCAGCTTCTCGACGCTGACAAACGATGATCTGACGGCGGCGGGCGCACTGGCGCTCGGCGGCCTTTCCAAGGGCGTGACCACGCGCGAGATGGCGGCGGCCTATGCCTCCTTTGCCCGCGGCGGCATTTACACGACGCCGCGCACCTACACCGAAGTGCGCGACCACAACGGCAATGTCATTCTGGACAATAAGAGCGAGTCTCATGTTGCGATGATGGAAAGCACTGCCTATTCGATGAACGAGCTGCTTAAAAACGTTGTGCGCAACGGTACGGGTACGGGTGCAAACTTCTCCGGCATGACCATCGCCGGTAAGACCGGTTCGACCAACAGCAACAACGACCGTTACTTCGTCGGTTACACGCCGTATTACACGGCGGCGGTCTGGGTCGGTTACGATACGCCGACGCGCATCGTGGCGAGCGGCAACCCTGCCGCCACGCTCTGGAAGACCTTTATGAGCAAGGTCCACGAGGGGCTGCCCAACAAGGACTTTGACGTTGGCAGCGGCGATATGGTCAGCGTGACGGTCTGCACGCAGACGGGACTGCTGGCATCTTCCGGCTGCCCCGCGCAGACGGTCAAGGTTGCAAAGGATTATGCGCCAAAGCTGTCCTGCGACGCGCACATCAGCGTGACGGTCTGTGCAGACTCCGGCATGCTTGCTTCCGACTACTGCCCGAATATCACGACGGCCTATGTGCTCGATCTGAGCCAGCCGAACGTCAGCGCCGGCTGGGGCTATACGCGTGAGCTGCTCACAACGCCCCTCAGCGCGGCGATGCAGGCAACGTATCAGGCACAGCTTGCGGAGGGGCTCATTTCGGCGATCCCCGCGGGCGAGCCGGTGCGCACGAACAGCGGCACGGTGCAGCTATACAGCGACCTCATGTACAGCGGTATGTGTACTACGCATACAACGCCGCTTGAGCCTACGCCGGATCCGGACGCTCCGGATGATACCGGCAACGGCGGTGAGGGCGGCACGCAGACGCCCGGTGACAACACGGGTACCGCAGGCGAGAGTGCAAGCGGTGACAACGGACAGTTCCTCGATTGGCTGCTCAACAGCGGTAATACGGGACATTGACAGAAAAAAGAGAACGACGATCCGTCGTTCTCTTTTTTATGCCTTTTCCGGGCGCGTATTCCGGATCTGCGAAAGCAGCAGCAGAAAAAAGGGGAAGAGCACCATTCCTGCGATACCGAATGTGCAGTAGCCGAGGTACATTGCAAAAAGGGACGCGACCGGCGGCAGTCCCGCCTGTGCGGAGAGCAGCCGCGGCTCAAGCGTGTTGCGCGTGATGAGCGTGCAGAGGTAGAGCGCAAGCAGAACGATCGCCCGGGGCGGAAAGCCAAACAGCAGTGTGACAAGCGCCCACGGCACAAGCGCCGTTCCTGTGCCAAAGACGGGCAGCGCGTCGAGCAGTGTGATGAGGAAGGCGAGCAGCAGGGAATAGCGCTGACGAATGAGAAGAAAGCCCACCAGAAGTTCTGAAAATGTGATAAGAGACAGCGTCGCCTGCGCGCGCAGCCACCGTGTGAGCGAGCGCATCACGCCGTCGCGCAGGCGAAGGAGTTTTTGCATGGCGATCTGCGGTATGCTGCGCTCAAGTGCCGAGCAAAGCTCGGGATACGAAGCGGAGGTGAAAAAGAGCGCCAGTACGCAGGTTGCGACTGCAAGCACGCTGCCGGGCAGCGTCGCTGCCGCTGCGGTGAGCGCACCGACCGCCCGCTCAGACAGCGCGCGCAGCAGGCTGTCGGCGTCCGTTATGACCTGTAAAAACTGCTCGTGCAGGAAGCGGCTGAACCATTCGGGGCTTGCTGCGCTGAAGCGCTCCAGCCGGGAAAGAAGATCGTTCGCCGCAGCTGGGATCGCGTCGAAAAACGCCGGGGCGGCGGAGAGCAGCGCGCTCATCTGCGCGAGCAGCGTGGACCACAGGAGCGACAGCAGTCCTCCGAGGAGAAAGAGAAGTGTCAGCGTCAGGATCAGCGCAGAAAAGCTGCGCTGGAAGCGCAGCCGCCGCTGCAAATGCAGCACGAGCGGTTCCAGCAGCGATGCAATCAGAAATGCCAGCAGAAACGGCAGACACCATGGCAGAAGATAGCGGAAAAGACAGTAGAAAAGCGCCGCACCCGCAAACGCCGTGAGTGTCAGCAGCAGAAAGCGCCGGAGCGTGTTTTCATTCAAGTTTTGCATTCCTCTCTTTGAAAAAATGTTGCATTATCAATCGGGATATGCTAAAATCCTGCCATATAAAGACAGATGACCGTATAGGAGAAACAATTATGGCGCCTGCAACAAAGTTTTATCTGGTCTCGGCAGATGCTCTGCCGGAAATTTTTATCAAGGTGGCGGAGGCAAAGCGCATGCTCCAGTCCGGAGAGGTGCGCACTGCGGGCGACGCCGCCCGTGCCGTCGGCATCAGCCGCAGCGCATTTTATAAGTACCGCGATGCGGTGCGCCCCTTCAATGACATGAAGACCGGCCGCATCATCACGTTCTACGCGATGCTCAAGAACAACCCCGGCGTATTGTCCGATGTCCTTTCTATTTTTGCCGGTTCCGGCGCAAATATTCTGACCATCAACCAGAGCATTCCCACCAACGGCTGCGCCGCGGTGACGATCTCTGCCGAAACGTCGGAGATGCAGGAATCCATCGAGGAGATGATGGCGCATGCCATGTCGCTCGAGGGCGTGGTGCGCTTCGATATCCTCGCGGCCTGAATCACCCCGGCTCATACAATTTCATACGCTGGATTGGCGGCTGCTGCTATGGCGTGCTGCCAATCCATTTTTTGTTGGAAGTGGTTCTGATGAGCCTGATCGTACAGAAATTCGGCGGCAGCTCCGTGCGCGATCACGAGCATCTTCTGCGCATGGCGCGGATCGTCAAGGGAAACGTTGACAGGGGCGATGAGGTGCTTGTTGTCCTCTCTGCGCAGGGAGATACGACGGACGAACTGCTGCAAAAGGCAAAGGAGATGAGTGCCGCGCCCTCGCCGCGCGAGCTTGACATGCTGCTCTCTGCGGGGGAGCAGATGAGCGCCGCGCTCGGCGCGATGGCGCTCGAGTCCATCGGCGTTCCCGCTGTGTCGCTCTGTGCCTGGCAGATCCCCATCGAGACGGACGGCGCGCATACGAGCGCGCGGATCGAGCACATCGGTCTTGCACGTCTGGAACGGGAACTCGGGCGCGGGCGCGTCGTGGTCGCGGCGGGGTTTCAAGGGATCGACAAGGCAGGGGATATCACAACGCTCGGACGCGGCGGCTCTGACACAAGCGCTGTGGCGCTTGCAGCGGCGCTGCACGCCGATGCGCTTCACATCTATACCGATGTAGACGGTATTTTTTCTTCTGACCCGCGCATTTGTCCCAATGCCGTGCGCCGCCCGCGCATTTCGTATGACGACATGCTGCTGCTCGCGCGCAAGGGCGCACAGGTGCTGCATGACCGCAGCGTGGCGATGGCGGCAGAATGCGGCGTTCCCATCGTGGTGAGATCATGCGGGGAGAAGAGCGAAGGCAGTGTTGTCTGCAAGGCGGGGGAGGAAGGCCCCATCACCGGCGTGACGCAGAAAAAAAGCGACCGCTCGCAGTTTGCGGTCGTCACGGCGGTGGGCGGCGCGCTGCCGGACAGCGCATACGAGCACAAAGCCGCCGCCGCGCTTGCACGCAGCGGCGTGAGTGTTTCCGCTGTCGTTACCGGCGAGCGCTTTCTGAGCATTTTTGTGCCGCGCGAGGAATCCGACCGCGCGCTGCGGATCGTACACGACGCGCTGATCGACGCGGAATGAAAAAAGACCCGTTGGATGCTCCAACGGGTCTTGTCTTTTGCAATTCACTTATTCCTCGGCGTAGCGTTTTTTTGCCTTTTCGATCTTCGTTTCGTAGCGGTCCTCTTCGGAGAAGATGCAGCCGCAGTATTTCTGCATATAAAGACCCATCTCGCGCGCTTTGTTCTGCCCCTCGCGGAAGCCGGGGCGAAAGTCGCGGTAATAGAAGGGAACGCCGTATTTCTTGCCCATCGTCTCGCCCACAGCCTTCAATAGCTCATGATCCTGATAGGGCGAGATGAGCAGCGACGAGGTGAAGGCGTCGTAGCCGTGGTCGGCGGCATATTTGGCCGCCGTACCGAGGCGGATCGTGTAGCAGTGCGCGCAGCGATGGTCAATGTCGGCGCTCACGGCGCGGACAAAGTCGCGCAGACCATAATCCTCTAAAATATGCACCGCAAGGTGCTCTTTTTCGCCGTATTCGAGCAGCGTGCGGCGGCGCGCGTCGTATTCCGTCCAGGGGTGGATATTGGGGTTGAACCAGAGCGAGGTGGGCTCGATGCCCTCAGCGCGCAGCGTGTCTACGCAGTAGACCGAGCAGGGGGCGCAGCAGGAGTGCAAAAGCAATTTATCCATGAAAAAAGACCGGCTTTCCTGTATCGTTTCCGTCAGCATAGCACAGATGCGCAGCAAAGTCCATGGTAAAAGAAGCGGAACTCTTAAATAAAGTATCGTTCATGATTTATACATTGACTATTCAATCTCGTGCGTAGTATAATACATTGATTATTATGAACAAGTATGCCCATGCGGCAAAGGAGAAAGTGTATGTGGATCGCGGACGGTTGGGAAGATTATGAGCTGCTGGACTGCGGCGGCGGAGAAAAACTCGAACGCTGGGGAAAGCAAATTCTGGTGAGACCGGATCCTCAGGCGATCTGGGAGACACCGCGCACGAATCGCGGCTGGCGCAACGCACAGGGACGGTATCACCGCTCGTCCTCCGGCGGCGGACACTGGGATAAGGACAAACTGCCGGAGAGCTGGGTCGTGGGCTACAAGGATCTTAAATTCCAGGTCAAGCCCATGAACTTCAAGCACACGGGGCTTTTCCCCGAGCAGGCCGTCAACTGGGATTTTGCGCGTGAGAAGATCAAAAACGCGGAAAGACCCATTCGTGTGCTGAATCTCTTTGCCTATACCGGCGGCGCGACGGTCGCGTGTGCGGCGGCGGGCGCGCAGGTCTGTCATGTGGACGCGGCAAAGGGCATGGTCAACTGGGCGCGCGAGAACGCGCGCGTCAGCGGCCTTGGCGACGCGCCCGTGCGCTGGATCATCGACGACTGCGCAAAGTTTGTCGAGCGCGAGATCCGCCGCGGCAAGGTGTACGACGCCATCATCATGGATCCGCCGAGCTATGGCCGCGGACCCGGCGGGGAAGTGTGGAAGCTGGAGGACAATTTGTTCCCCTTCGTAAAGCTTTGCTCGCAGGTTTTGTCGGATAAGCCGCTGTTCGTCATCATCAACTCGTATACGACGGGGCTTGCTCCGTCCGTGCTCGGCTACATGCTGCATCTGCTGGTCGCGGAAAAGTACGGCGGCAAGGTCACGTGGGACGAGCTCGGCCTTCCCGTGACGGAAACGGGGCTTGCGCTGCCCTGCGGCGCAACGGGCCGCTGGTTCAGCGAATAAACAAAAGGAAACGCACCGATATGGAAATGATAAAAACACAGGACCTCGCCTTCACCTATCCCGGCGCGGAGGGGGAGGGCAATACGCGCGCGCTGCGCGGCGTGAATATAGAGATCGAGCGCGGCAGCTTCGTCGTGGTGCTGGGGCACAACGGCAGCGGCAAATCGACGCTTGCCAAGACCTTCAACGCAGTCCTGCTGCCAAGCGGCGGCAAGGTCTACGTCGAGGGCATGGACACGAGCAACGAAGAACTCCTGCTTGAGATCCGCAGGCGCGTGGGCATGGTGTTCCAGAACCCGGATAACCAGATCGTCGCAAACGTCGTCGAAGAGGACGTCGCATTCGCGCCCGAGAATCTGGGCGTGCCGAGCGAGGAGATCCGCAAGCGCGTGGACGACGCGCTCGAGGCGGTCGGTATGTCGCAGTATGTCAAGCACGCGCCGCACCTTCTCTCCGGCGGACAGAAGCAGCGCATTGCCATCGCGGGTGTACTCGCGATGGAGCCGGAGTGCATCGTGCTCGACGAGGCGACCGCCATGCTCGACCCCGTGGGCCGGCGCGAGGTGCTCGCGGCGGTGGAAAAGCTCAACTACGAGCAGGGCATCACTGTGGTGCTCATCACCCACCACATGAACGAAGCCGAGCATGCTGACCGCGTGATCGTGATGAACGACGGCCTTGTCGTGATGGACGGCACGCCGCGCGAGGTCTTTACCCGCAAAAAGGAACTTGAAGACATCGGCCTTGCCGTGCCTGACACGGTATCGCTGCTCTTTTCCCTGCGCGAAGCGGGCATGGACGTGCCGACGGACGCGATCACCGTGAAGGAGTGCGCGGACGCCATTATGAAAAATTTTACCTAAGAGGACAGAACCTTGGAAGAGATCATTCGTGTAGAAAATCTGACGCACACCTACGGCGCGGGCACGCCCTTTTGCCGCAGTGCGGTGCAGGATATGTCGCTTGATATTTATCGCGGCGAATTCCTCGGTATCATCGGCCATACGGGCAGCGGCAAATCGACGCTGATCCAGCACTTAAACGGCCTTTTGAAGCCCACCACTGGCCGCATTCTGCTCGGCGGGAAGGATATCTGGGCAGATCCCAAGAAGATCCGGGACGTGAGATTCCGCGTGGGTCTTGTGTTCCAGTATCCGGAGTATCAGCTCTTTGAAGAAACGGTCTACCGTGACATTGCCTTCGGCCCGACGAATATGGGTCTTTCCAAAGAAGAGATCGACCGCCGTGTGCGCGAATCCGCGCGCTTTGCCGGCCTTTCGGAAGACCTTCTGGAAAAGTCGCCCTTCGCCCTCTCCGGCGGACAGAAGCGCCGCGTGGCCATCGCGGGCGTCATTGCGATGGAACCCGAAGTGCTCGTACTCGATGAGCCGAGCGCGGGACTTGACCCGCAGGGCAGGGAAGAGCTGCTTGCCAACATTCGCGCGTTCCACCGCGAGCGCGGCACGACCGTTGTGCTTGTGAGCCACAGCATGGAGGAGATCGCGAAAAACGTCGACCGCATCGTTGTCCTGTCCGACAGCCATGTGCTCATGAGCGGCACGCCGCGCGAGGTCTTTGCCCGCGGCGACGAGCTGATGAGCGCGGGACTCGACGTGCCGCAGGTCACGCGCATCGCCATGGCGCTGCGCGAAAGAGGACTTGCCATTTCCCCCGCTGTTTACACCGTCGACGAGCTGAGCAGAGAACTCATCGCGCTCAAGAGAGGGGGCGGCAAAAAATGCTGAAGGACATCACGCTTGGACAGTATTTCCCCGGCGACACGCTCGCCCATAAGCTCGACCCGCGCACCAAGCTCCTTGTCACAGTGCTCTACATCGTGGCGCTTTTTACGGCGAAGAGCTATCTTGCCTACGGGCTGCTTGTTTTGACGCTCGTGGTCGCCGTGCGCATCTCGCGTGTGAGCGTGAAGGCACTCTTCAAGGGGCTCAAGCCTGTTTTGTTCATCATCGCCTTCACGGCGGTGCTGAACCTTTTCTATACGCCCGGTAGGGAGATCTGGCATTTCTGGATTTTCCGCATGACGATCGAGGGCGTACGCGCGGCCGTCACGATGATGCTGCGCATCACGCTTTTGATCATGGGTACGTTCCTGCTCACCTATACGACCTCGCCCATCCGCCTGACGGACGGTCTGGAAAACCTGCTGAACCCCCTCAAGGCCATCAGGCTCCCCGTGCACGAGCTGGCGATGATGATGTCCATTGCGCTGCGCTTTATCCCCACGCTCATTGAGGAAACGGACAAGATCATGTCCGCGCAGAAGGCGCGCGGCGCCGACTTTGAGACCGGCAGCCTCATGCAGCGAGCCAAAGCGCTCGTGCCGCTGCTCGTACCCCTCTTCGTCAGCGCCTTCCGCCGCGCCGACGAGCTGGCGACCGCCATGGAGTGCCGCTGCTACCACGGCGGTGATGGGCGCACGAAGCTCAATGTGCTGCGCTATCAGACGCGCGATTACCTGGTGCTGGCATTTTATGCCGCGCTTGTGGCCGCGGTCATCGTGCTGCGCTGAGAAAGGACGCTTTTATGCGAAACATTGCCCTCAAGCTTATGTATAACGGAACGGCCTACCACGGCTGGCAGGTGCAGAAAACGGTTTCAAGCGTCTGCGAGACGATGGAAAAGGGCCTTTCAAAGGTCTGCGGCGGGAATGTGAAGCTCGTCGGCTGCGGCCGCACGGACGCGGGCGTGCACGCCGAACGCTACATTGCCAACTTCCATACTGACTCGCGCATCCCGGTCGAGCGCCTGCCCTTTGCCATCAACACGCACACGCCCGAGGATATCGTCGTGCGCGAGGCGCTTGAAGTAGCGGAGGATTTCAACGCGATCCTCTCGTGTCAAAAAAAAGAATATACCTACCGCATCTATAATTCGCGCATCAAAAATCCGTTCTATGTGAACAGGGCCTACTTTTACCCCAAGCACCTCGATGAAGAGGTGATGGATTGCGCGGCGCGCGCCTTCGAGGGCACGCATGACTTTAAGGCTGTGCGCTCCGTCGGCACGGAGACAAAGACCACCGTGCGCACCGTGCACTACTGCCGCGTGTCGCGCTCTGGCGACCTTTTAGAGCTCAAGGTCTGCGCGGACGGATTTCTGTATAATATGGTACGGGCCATCACCGGTACCGTGCTCTACGCCGCCGAGGGAAAGCTTACGGCGGAGGACATTCCCGAGATCCTTGCCTCCGGCGACCGCTCGCTTGCCGGCCCCACCGTGCCGCCCGGCGGTCTGTACATGACGAAACTTTGGTATGAGGATGAACGGCTCAATGACTGACCGAAGAGAGGAAGAGAATATCCGCGAGGAGATCCGCCGCTCTCAGGCCGCGCCGCGCCGCGGCAGCGGGCTGAAGCGCGTATTGATGGTGCTTTTGGTGCTCATTGCCGTGCTGGCGGCGGTCGTCGCCGCGGCGTGGAAGGATCTGAGCGGCCTTGACAGTGTGCGCCGCCTGTTCTCCTACAATAATGTCACGCAGGATGAGCAGGGCAAGGTCGAGCTCTATTCTTTCAGCAATGACCGCAGCAACACCTTTGCGCTGCTCGGCGACCACCTGATCGTCGCCTCGACAACAGGCGTTTCCGTTTACGGCAGCAGCGGCGACGTGGTGGACAGCACGAGCGTAAAGCTGACCAACCCCGCTATCGCCGTTGGCGGACAGACCGCCGCGGTCTACGACATCGGCGGGCAGACGCTGCTGCTCTATTCCTCCGGCGGCCTTGTGCGCGATATGAGCGGCGAGTGCAGCGGAAGCATTCTGTCGGTTTCGGTCAATCCCTCGGATTATCTGGCGCTGAATGCCGAAAAAAGCGGATATAAATCTGCCGTCACGGTGTACGACGCCTCGGGTGAAAAGGTGTTCGCCTTCAATTCCTCGGAGCGTTATGTGATCGATGCGGTCGTCATGCGCGACTGCAAGCGCATGGCAGCGGTGACGCTCGGGGAGTCGGGCGGCTCGTTTGCCGACACGGTGAACATCTACTCGCTCGGCAGCGAAAAGGCGGATTCTGTCAATACGCTGACAGGTTCGCTCCTTCTCTCGCTCGACAGCGTGGCGGGGACGCTTTCCTGCCTGACGGACGAGGGGCTGACGCTCTTTTCCGCGAACGGAACGCTTGCGGGAAGCTATCACTATGAGTATCCCTATCTGCGCGGTTCGAGCATGGGCGGAGACAGCTTTGCCGTACTGCTTTTGAGCCGCTACCGCTCCGGAAGCACGCTGAAGCTTGTCACGGTCGCGTCCGACGGAACCGAGATGGCAAGCCTTGACAGCAATCAGGAGATCCTTTCGCTGTCGGCGGCGGGAAAGTACATCGCCGTGCTTTACAGCGACAGTCTGGTGCTTTATACGGCACAGCTTCAGGAATATGCGCGCCTTGACGGGACGGAATATGCCCGCTCGGTACTCATGCGCGCGGACGGTACGGCGGTGCTCGTCGGCTCGTCGTCCGCCTGGCTTTATATTCCGTGATTTCTGTAAATCGCTAAAAATGTTACAAATTGTGACTTGAAAGGAGTGCGAGGAACGTGAATAATGGTCTTATGATCGATGTGGCCTTCGCGCTCGTGTTGGTGCTCGGCATCGTGTTCGGTGCAAAGCGGGGACTCTTCCGCAGTTTCATGGCGCTCGCTGCCATCTTGATCGCGCTCATTGGCGCATCGCTTCTGACCGACCTTCTCACAGAGCCCGTGACCGAGCTTTTGATGCCGCGCGCGGAAAAAGGCGTGGAGGAATGGTTCCGCAGCTGGGACGTGAATGCCGAGGGCGAGATCCCGCAGCCCTCGGAGCAGTCTCCCGCGGCAAAAGGGGAGGGAAGCAGTGTGCTGACCGAACCCGCCGTTTCGGATGGGGAAGAAGAGGGGGAGTATGCCTCGCCGCTTGCCGTGACGGGACTTCTCAAGCAGCTGCTGCACTTCGACCTTGACGGGAGAGTGCGCGAATCGCTGCGCTCTGCCGCGCGTGATGCGGCGCTCGCCGCTGTGCGCACGTTGCTCGGCAGCGTGGTGCGAACGTTCGTGTTCGTACTCTGCTTTCTCGTGCTGTCTGTGCTGCTCCACCTTGTTACAGCGGGCGTTGACAAGGTGTTAGACTTGCCGGTTCTGAACACGCTCAACACCATTGGCGGCGGTGCGCTGGGACTGATTGAGAGCACGCTGCTGCTGTTTCTCGTCTGCGATGTAGCGCCGCGCTTCGGCGTTAAGGCCTTCACCGAATATGAAGGCACCTATCTCTTATCTTTTTTTATGAGCCATACCCCACGCAGCCTGTTTGCTGCGCTGTTAGCTTGATTTTTACCCCCAAGGAGGACATACCATGCAGCCGCAACTTTGTTCCAGATGTAAAAAGAATATCGCCGTTGTGTTCATCACCCGTCAGGAAAACGGGCAGAACGTCAACGAGGGCCTGTGCCTCAAGTGCGCCAAAAATCTCGGACTGCCGCAGGTGGACGAGATGATGCGCCGAATGGGCATTACCGATGAGGATCTTGACAATATCTCCAACGAGATGATGGGCGCCTTCGGCGGCGCGGAAAACCTCGAAGGTCTGACCGACGCCGATGATCCGGACGCCGACAACGAGGACGAGGACGGCAAGACCGCTACTTTCCCGTTCCTGAGCCGCTTTTTCGGCGGGAATCCTGCCGCGAGCGACGCACAGAATAGCGGCGAGGCCGAGCAGACGCAGAGCCCTCGCAGCAATAAGAAAGCCGAAAAGGGCAGCAAGCACAAATTCCTGGATTCTTACTGCATCAACCTTTCCCAGCGCGCGCGCGACGGCAAGCTCGACGCGGTTATTGGCCGCGCGGAGGAGATCGAGCGCGTTATCCAGATCCTCAACCGCCGCCAGAAGAACAACCCCTGCCTCATCGGTGAGCCGGGCGTCGGCAAGACTGCCATCGCCGAAGGACTTGCCCAGCGCATCGTGGCGGGTGAGGTACCCTTCAAGCTCAGAAGCAAGGAGGTCTACCTGCTTGATCTGACGGCGCTCGTCGCGGGCACACAGTTCCGTGGCCAGTTTGAAAGCCGTATGAAGGGTCTCATCGAGGAGATCCGTAAGATGGGCAACGTCATCCTCGTCATCGACGAGGTGCACAACATCGTCGGCGCGGGCGACGCCGAGGGCAGCATGAACGCCGCCAACATCTTAAAGCCCGCCCTTTCCCGCGGCGAAATTCAGGTCATCGGCGCGACGACCTTCACCGAGTATCGCAAGCACATCGAAAAGGACACCGCGCTCGAGCGCCGCTTCCAGCCTGTTACGGTCAACGAGCCGAATATGGAGGATACACTCAAGATCCTGAAGGGCATTGCCCACTATTATGAGCAGTACCACGGCGTCAAGATCCCCGAGGGCATCCTGCGTCAGGCTGTGCTGCTCTCCGAGCGCTATATCACCGACCGCTTCCTGCCCGATAAGGCCATCGACCTCATCGACGAGGCCTGCTCCGACCTCAACCTGCACGATAAGAACATCAACCGCCGCATGGAGCTGCGCCGCGAGATCGAGGATTACGACAAAGAGCGCGAACTGTTGCAGGGCGCGGAGGAGCCTGATTTTGAGCGCCTCGCCGAGCTCAAGAGCCTCACCATGAAGGCGCAGGAGGAGCTTGATGCGCTCTGCGCGCAGGGTGACCCGCAGCTTTCGATGGACAACCTTGCCCGCGTGATCGAGCTGTGGACGAAGATCCCCGCCTCCCGCATCCGCGAGGACGAGTTCCACCGCCTGAGTGAGCTCGACAAGCGCCTGAAAGAGCACATTGTCGGCCAGGACGAGGCCATCGAGGCCGTTTCCGCCGCCATTCGCCGCAACCGCGTGGGCATTTCGCCCAAGCATAAGCCTGTGAGCTTCATCTTTGTCGGCCCCACGGGCGTCGGCAAGACCGAGCTTGTCAAGCAGCTTGCGCAGGACCTCTTCAATTCGCCCGACGCGCTCATTCGCCTCGATATGTCGGAATTCATGGAAAAGCACTCGGTCTCCCGCATCGTCGGCTCGCCTCCGGGCTATGTCGGCTATGACGAGGCCGGTCAGCTCACCGAGAAGATCCGCCGCAAGCCCTACGCCGTCATCCTCTTCGACGAGATTGAAAAGGCGCATCCCGATGTGATGAACGTCCTGCTGCAAATTCTCGATGACGGAGAGATCACCGACTCCCACGGCCGCAAGGTGAATTTTGAAAATACCGTTATCGTGATGACGTCCAACGCGGGCAGCGAACGCAAGGAGGGCACCGTTGGCTTTGGCCACACGGTGAACGAGCAGAACCGCGACCGCGCGATGAAGGCGCTCGGCGAGTTCCTGCGCCCGGAATTTCTGAACCGCGTGGACGAGGTCATCTGCTTCAACCGCCTCGACGAGCAGAACTTTGCCGGCATTGCCCGCATCATGCTCTCTGAGCTGCAAAAGAGCCTCGAGGACAAGGGCCTGCACTTTACGTGGGACGAGGCTGTTGAGGAGTATCTCGTTAAGAAGTCCTATTCCGCGACCTACGGCGCGCGCAACCTGCGCCGCACGATCCAGAAAGATCTGGAAGACACCATGGCCGCGCAGATCATTGATTCCTACGAGCATCCCGTTACGCAGATCCGTGCGTCGATGGAGGACGGCAAGCTCGTTGTGCGCAGCATGTGACCAGGAAAGGGGAGGGAAGACCATGTTCCATCTGTTCCGCAAGGACATTGAAAAGCACTGCGCCTACTGCAAGAGCGGATCTGTCATCAGCGAAGGGCAGGTCATCTGTTCCCGCCGAGGCGTGGTCGATTCCGCTGACCACTGCCGTCACTTTTGCTATGATCCGCTCAAGCGTGTGCCGCCGAGACCCGCCACACTGCGCGATCAGTATACCTCCGAGGATTTTTCCCTGTAAGGCCGGGCAGCGCCCCGAACAATAAAGAAAGAAGGCAGAATCCCATGAACATTTCTCAGGTTTACGCAGTCTATTTCAGCGCCACCGGCAACACCAGAAAGGTGACCACCACGCTTGCAAATGCCCTTGCCGTCAGCTTTGACGTTCCGCTCGAGGTGCGCGATTTCACGCTGCCCGCCGCGCGCGAGGAAGCGTATGAGTTTGCCGCGGGCGACCTTGTCGTCTTCGGTATGCCAACCTACGCGGGCAAGCTGCCGAATAAGCTGCTCGAGTTTGTGAAGTCCGGCTTTCACGGAAACGGCGCGCTGGCTGTACCGGTCGTGACGTTCGGCAACCGCAGTTTTGATAATTCCCTTGCTGAGCTCTGCGCATGCCTTGAAGGGGACGGCTTCCACACCATCGGCGCGGGCGCCTTTGCCTGCCGCCACGCCTTTACCGACGCGCTTGCCAACGGCAGACCCGATTCCGACGATATGGCGGAGCTTGCCAAGCTCGGCTCGGCGGTCGTGGGCCGCATCGTGAAGATGACAGATTTCCCCGCGCCTGTCACGGTCGACGGTGACGCGGACGCGCCCTATTACCGTCCGCTGGGACTGGACGGCGAGCCGAAGGTCTTTCTGAAAGCCAAGCCCAAGACCGATCTCGACAAGTGCACCCGCTGCGGCGTGTGCGCCTCTCTCTGCCCGATGGGCTCGATCAACCCCGACGATGTGACGGAGGTTGCGGGCATTTGCATCAAGTGCCACTCCTGCGTGCGCAACTGCCCAATGGGTGCGAAGTACTTCGACGATCCCGCGTTCCTTTCGCACCGTGCGATGCTCGAGCGCGACTATACGCGCCGCGCCGAGAATAAGATCTTCACGGAGTAAGATAAGTACATAAAAAGGCTCTGTTTGGGTTCTCCCAAACAGAGCCCTTCTTTATTTTGCTGTCAGCTGAGGTGGACAAGGGTCGTGCCAAGCTCTTCGGTGAAGCCCAGCGCGCGGTACATTCCCTCGTCGCACAAAGCACAGGTAACGGCAAGACTGGCAAGGTGATTTGCCCTACCGTATTCTTGTGCCGCAGACGCGAGCTGCCGCGCGGCGCCTTGCTTTCGGAACACCGGTTCGACGAAGAAATCCTCAAAGACACCGATGTCCGCACATGCGAATGTCGAAAATACGCGGCTCACGCTGCACATTCCGACCATGCGTGTTTTGCGGTAGGCGGCAAAGAAGGTGATGCGTTCCTCTTGAATGGCCTGCAAAAGCTGCGCTTGCTTTCTCTCGTCGAGCGGCGTTTCACCGATCTCGGCGAGATAGCCGTTTTCGAGTTTCCAAAGCTGCCAGTCGTCCGCACCGGGGACGAACTGACGGACGGTGATGGGGGCGTATTCCTCCGGCGGGCGCAGCATCAGCGGTATGTTCCACTCGTCGCAGCCGTTCGGCAGAAAGCCAAGTCTGCCCCAGAAGCGCTCGCGCGGCGCGGTGTCGCAGTTGAGCTCAAAGTAGCTTGCCCTGCGGTCGCGCGCCCAAGAGAGCAGCGCCTCGCCGCAGGCGTGACCTGTACCGCTTCCGCGAAATTCCGGGTAGACGCAGAACTCCATGATGAAGCACTTGTCGTCCTCTGAACCATAGATGACCGGCATCGTAAAACCGATATCCTGCCCGCCGCGCTCGAAAAAGAGAAAGTGCAGGCGGTTTTCCTGCCGCCTGTGCAGTGTCTTGAGCTGCGAGAGGTACTCATCGCTGAGAAAATAGGCGAGATCCTCGGCCTGCTCAATCTCGGGGAAGATATCGCGCCGGTGATAGGAATGCAGCTTCTCGAAAAAGCGTGCGATCTCACTGTCTGTGATGGCCTCACGAATGAAAATAAGATGTTCCATTGTCGTCCTCCAAAGTAAAATTTCGGAGGGTCAGGAAGTGTGGACCCTCCATACACGCTGCATCATCATAACAGATCAGTCCTTTCTTCCTGAATTTGCCGCGGTACGCGGCTGAAGAGAGCATAGCATATTTTTTTGCAAAAGGGAAGCGCGCAAACGGACGTTTCCGCATAAGCTGAAAACGAAAAGATTGATTTTGGAGGGAACGCTATGCAACCGTTGCACTTTTTCCTTGGCGCAAACAGCGAAGAGGGATTTTCCTCGCTCTATGAACAGCTCTTGGGCGGACGATTTGACGATCTCTTGATCCTCAAGGGCGGCGCAGGCAGCGGCAAATCGACCTTTATGCGCCGCGTGGGTGCGGCTGTGGAGCGCACGGGCGAGCGGGTCGTATATATCAACTGCTCAGGCGACCCCGATTCGCTCGACGGAGCGATCTTCTTAGACCGGCGCGCCGCCATCGTGGACGGCACCGCGCCCCATGTGCTTGAACCAAGCTATGCCGCCGCCTGCGAGCGATATGTCGACCTGACGCGCTTTTACGATCTGGACGCAGCCAAGGCGCGCCGCGCAGAGATCATTGCGCTGAGCGATGAGTATCGCGCGCACTATCGCAGCGCCTACCGCGCGCTGCGCGCGATGGGCGAGGTGGAGAGCGAACGCCGCGTGGCGATGCACGCGCAGATGGATTTTGCAAAGCTCCGCCGCCGCACAAGCGGGATCCTCGCCCGTGAGCTGAGAAGCGAGGGAGAGGGGAGCGGGCGCGTGGTTCGCGCCTTTCTCGGCGGTGTGACGAAGCACGGCGATATCTGTCGTTTTGACATGGTGGAGGAACTCTGCCAGCGCGTTTACGCGCTCTGCGACAGCGCGGGATTGGGGAATGAAATGCTGCAAACCATTGCGCAGGCGGCGCAGGAGAAACGGTTCGACGTTATCATTTGCCCCAATCCCGACCGACCGGAAGAATGCCAGCATGTGCTGATTCCCGAGCGCGGCCTTGCCTTCGTCACGACGAACGCGCGCATGCTCTATGAGGGGAAGCCCTACCGCCGCCTGCGGCTCGATGCGATGGCGGAGGAACGACTCACCCGCGCACAGAAAGCGAAGCTGCGATTTATCCGCCGCGTGGAAACATCTCTTCTGGGAGAGGCCGTGAGGACGCTCACAGATGCCGCAAACGCCCATGACACGCTGGAAGCGGTCTATCGTCCCTGTATCGACTTTTCGGGCGTGACTGCGCTTGCAGAGGAAGAGATCGCAAGACTAATAAAGTGAGATCACTTTACAGCAAACAGCCGCCCGTACGGGCGGCTGTTTGCCGGATGATCAGGACTTGCTCCAGTCTGCGC
>OLPA01001128.1_pt1 | contig 23416 bp, 16 predicted proteins | sample 1672811 | NCBI WGS metagenome assembly OLPA01 (sample SAMEA3136726, study PRJEB25190) | human gut metagenome | biome: human gut; feature: human-associated habitat; material: faeces | place: Austria | collected 2013
AGCCGAAGGTCATCTGGGTCAGGTCGTTGGTGCCGAAGGAGAAGAACTCGGCCTCGGTGGCGATCTGATCGGCGGTCAGGGCTGCGCGGGGGATCTCAATCATGGTGCCCACCAGATACTTCATCTTCATACCGGCGGCGGCCAGCTCCTCGTCAGCGGTCTTGACGACGACGTCCTTGACGTACTTCAGCTCCTTGACCTCGCCCACCAGCGGGATCATGATCTCCGGCTCCATCTTCCACTCGGGATGCTTCTTCTGCACGTTGATGGCGGCGCGGATGACGGCACGGGTCTGCATCACGGCGATCTCGGGGAAGGTGACGGCCAGACGGCAGCCGCGGTGACCCATCATGGGGTTGAACTCATGGAGAGAGGCAATGATGTTCTTAATGTCGGCAACGGTCTTGCCCTGTGTTTCGGCCAGAGCCTTGATATCGGCCTCCTCAGTGGGAACGAACTCATGGAGAGGGGGATCCAGGAAGCGGATGGTAACGGGGCAGCCCTCCATGGCCTCGTAAATACCCTCGAAGTCCTCCTGCTGCATGGGCTCCAGCTTTGCAAGCGCGGCAACGCGCTCCTCAACCGTGTCGGAGCAGATCATCTCGCGGAATGCGGCAATCCGGTCGCCGCCGAAGAACATGTGCTCCGTGCGGGTCAGGCCGATGCCCTGAGCGCCCAGCTCACGGGCCTTTCTGGCATCGTGGGGGGTGTCGGCATTGGTGCGGACCTTCAGACGGCGATACTTGTCGGCCCAGGACATGATGCGGCCGAACTCGCCGGCGATGGTGGCGTCAACAGTGGGGATGATGCCGTCGTATATCTTGCCGGTGGAGCCGTCGATAGAGATGAAGTCGCCCTCGCTGTAAACCTTGCCGGACAGCGTGAACTTCTTGTTCTCCTCGTCCATCTTGATCTCGCCGCAGCCGGAAACGCAGCACTTGCCCATGCCGCGGGCCACAACGGCGGCGTGGCTGGTCATACCGCCGCGGACGGTGAGTATGCCCTGGGCGGCCTTCATGCCCTCAATATCCTCAGGGCTGGTTTCAAGGCGGACAAGAACCACCTTTTCTTTTCTTTCGTTCCAGGCCATGGCATCCTCGGCAGTAAAGACGACCTTGCCGCAGGCGGCGCCGGGAGAGGCGCCCAGGCCCTTGCCGATGGGAGTAGCGGCCTTGAGCTTGTTAGCGTCAAACTGGGGGTGGAGCAGGGTGTCCAGTGTGCGGGGCTCGATCATGGCCACGGCGCGCTTCTCGTCGATCATACCCTCGTCAACCAGGTCGCAGGCGATCTTCAGAGCGGCCTGCGCGGTGCGCTTGCCGTTGCGGGTCTGGAGCATGTAGAGCTTGCCGTTTTCAACGGTAAACTCCATGTCCTGCATGTCGCGGTAGTGATCCTCCAGCGTCTTGCAGACCTGTTCAAACTGAGCGAAAGCCTCGGGGAACTGGTCGGCCATCTGGGAGATGGGCATGGGGGTGCGCACGCCTGCCACAACGTCCTCGCCCTGGGCGTTTACAAGGAACTCACCGAAGAGCTTCTTCTCGCCGGTAGCGGGGTTGCGGGTAAAGGCAACGCCGGTGCCGGAGTTATCGTTCAGGTTACCGAAAACCATGGGCATAACATTAACGGCGGTGCCCCAGGAGTAGGGGATGTCGTTGTCGCGGCGGTAAACATTGGCTCTGGGGTTGTCCCAGGAGCGGAAAACAGCTCTGATCGCCTCATAAAGCTGGGTCTTGGGATCGGAGGGGAAGTCCTGGCCGATCTGCTTCTTGTACTCGGCCTTGAACTGGTTCGCCAGTTCCTTCAGATCGGCGGCAGTCAGGTCCAGGTCGGATTTGGCGCCCTTCTCCTCTTTCATCTTGTCGATGAGCTGCTCGAAGTACTTCTTGCCGACTTCCATGACAACATCGGAGAACATCTGGATGAAGCGGCGGTAGGAATCGTAAACGAAGCGCTCAAACTTGGGGTCGGGATTCCCCTTTATCATGGCAGCCACGACCTCGTCGTTCAGGCCCAGATTCAGGATGGTGTCCATCATGCCGGGCATGGAGGCGCGGGCACCGGAACGGACGGAAACGAGCATGGGATTATGGAGATCGCCGAATTTCTTGCCGTTGAGCTCCTCCATCTTTTCAACGTTCTTCATGATCTCGGCCATGATATCGTTGTTTATCTGGCGGCCGTCCTCGTAGTACTGGGTGCAGGCCTCAGTGGTGATGGTAAAGCCCTGGGGAACGGGGAGACCGATATTGGTCATCTCGGCCAGGTTCGCGCCCTTGCCGCCAAGCAGCTCGCGCATGGTGGCATTGCCCTCGGAAAACATATAGACATACTTTTTGCTCATTGTTTTCGTCCTTTCTATTAAAAGATAAATAATTGACCTTTAAGCCATTGTTTAGATTACCACAAAGGCCAAGAAATAATCAATGCATTTTACTTACAAATCCGAAGCTTTTATATCGTCCATTTCATCGGCTATTTTTGCAAATCCAACAATATCCAGGGCTTCCCCCCGGATTTTTGTATCAAATCCGCATTTTTCAAGGGTTTTTTCCATCTGTTCCTTAGTTATATTGCCGAAGTTTGAACAAACAGCATTCACAAGCGTCTTCCGCCGCTGGTTGAAAGCGGCCCGGATAATGCGGAACATCAGCTTCTCATTTTTCACATCTACAGGGGGCGACCGACGGCGCCTGAGGTGAATGACCGCCGAGGTCACCCTGGGCTGGGGTATGAAGCAGGAGGGCGGCACCTCGAAAAGGAGTTCCGCCTCCATATGCCACTGGACAAAAATGCCAAAAGCGCCGTAGTCCGCCGCCCCTGCCGGGGCGCAGATGCGCTTCGCTACCTCCCGCTGGACCATCACTGTCACGCTCTCAAAGCAGTCCGCTTCGATAAAGGCCGTCAGCAGGGGGCTTGTGACATTATAGGGCAGATTTGCGCAGACAACAGGGCGCAGGCCAGGGAATTTTTCCGCCGCCAGCTCCTTCAGGTTGAGCTTCAGAAGATCGGCGAAGATGATCTCCACATTCTCCCGCCCGGCCAGCGTCTCTTCCAGCACGGGCTTCAGGGCCTTGTCCAGCTCCACAGAGACTACGCTTCCCGCCTGCTCGGAGAGCGCCGCCGTCAGGCAGCCTATGCCGGGGCCGACCTCCAGGACCCCTGTCCCGGCGTCAAGCCCGGCGCTCTCCGCTATGCGCTGCGGCACCCAGTCGGCGGTGAGAAAATTCTGTCCCAGGGACTTTGAAAAGCGAAAGCCGTGCCGCCGGAGCAGGGCCTTTATCTCGTTGATGTCCGTCAGCTTCATCGTCATTTGCTTCTGAAATACCTCATCCACTGGCCCGTTACGCACAGGCAGATGAGCAGAAGGCCGCAGAGCCGCGCGAAGGTGCCGCCGCCGCTTGCCATAAACAGCAGCGCCAGGGCAAAAATGGCGATCACAGTCCAGACAATGGCGGCTACAAGATAGTATTTTGGGCTTTTATTGTTCATTTATTTCTCTCCACACCTGTTCTTCAGTATTTTTTCAAATGCCTGCCGGGCGCTGTCATGGCCGGGCTCGCCGTCGATCTCCACATTTCCCCGGTATCTGTATCCGCTCTGCCGCAGAAGGTTCTGCATGGGCTTGTTCTTTTTATGGGTGTCCGTCCGTATGCAGCGCAGGCCAAAGGCCCTCGCCTGCCGCTCAACGAACAGCATGAGCCGCTCAGCCATGCCGCTGCCCCGGTATTTTCCGGCCACCGCGGAGCGGTGCAGCACACATGCGGGCATTTCCGCCGTCCACTTGCCGTCTTTTATCTCATCATAGCAGGGCTCCGGCATGACGGAGAGCACAAAAAAGGCTGCGGGTTCATCCCCGTGCAGCAGCAGAAAGCACTCCCCGCGGCTGATATCGTCCCGGAAAATATTCTCTCTTGGATAGTCCCCCTGCCACTGGTCGACATGAAAGCGCCCAAGACTTTTCTTTGCCTCCGCCACCATGTCCATAATCACGGGGATATCTCCCGCCGCCGCCGGGCGGCAGGTCACTTCCTCCGTAAGCTTCATCCGCCCCGCCTCTTTTTTTATCTGCCTGAGGAGCGCAAGGTCCTCCTCATCGGAGAGCTCCAGCCGGGAAAACATATCGGGCCTTTTTTCCATGGTGCGCTGGAGCTGCTGCTTCCGGCGCCACTTGTCCACCTTTTCATGATCGCCGTTTATCAGCACCTCCGGTACCCGCCGGCCCTCCCACAGCGCCGGTCGGGTATACTGGGGATATTCCAGCAGCCCGTCCCAGTGGCTCTCTCCGGTGTAGCACTCCTCATCGGAAAGTACGCCGGGCACAAGGCGGCACACGGAATCCGCCACGGCCATGGCGGCAATCTCTCCCCCCGTGAGCACAAAATCTCCAAGGGATATCTCCTCATCCACGCAATGCTCGATAAAGCGCTCGTCCACGCCCTCATAGTGGCCGCAGACCAACACAAGATGGTCGTAGTCCCGTTTGAGGCGCTTGGCTGTCTCCTGGGTATAAGGCCTGCCCTGGGGAGACAGGTAGATAACCCGGCTGCGCAGGTTTTTTGTGGTCGACATAATATTATCCAGGCAGGATTTTAGCGGCTGGGCCATCATGACGCAGCCCCGTCCTCCGCCGTAAGGGTAGTCATCCACCTGATTCTGCTTATTCTCGGTAAAGTCCCGGATCTGTACGCAATTTATCTGAACGATGCCCTTTTCCGCCGCTCTTCCGATAATGCTCTCATGCATTACCGCATCTACAACGGCAGGAAAAAGAGTCATTATATCTATTCTCATGTTCTCTACATTCCCTCGATTAGTTTCACCCGGATCATTCCCGCCTCCGGATCGGTTGACATAATAAATTCCGGTACCGCGGGGATAAGATGCTCCCGCGCCCCTTTTACCACATAGATTTTTGAGGCCGGCGTCTCAATCACGTCGGTCAGCATGCCCACAAGGCTCCCGTCCTCATCGTTCAGCACCTGGGCGCCGATGATATCCTGCAGAAAGAAAGTGCCCTTGGGCAGCTTCGCATCCGCCCTGTTGATGCAGACGGTTTTGCCTTTGAGCGCCATGGCGGCGTTCACATCCTCCACCCCTTCCAGCTTTGCAATAAGGAAGTTTTTCTGGACTCCGGCGGGCCGCATTTTCACTTCCCGCCGGTCTATATACAAACGGCCGAAGCGCTTCATAAAATCCGGGCTGTCAAGCCATACCTCTATTTTTACGGCCCCTGCCACCCCGTGGGTGTTGGCTACGCGCCCGGCCTCTATAAGCTGCTGTTTTTCCATAGCCGCCTCCAGGTTGAATCATATTATAAGTTTATAATTATTTTATTTTATCACAAACAGGTTATTTTGCCAATAGTCTGCGGTTTTTTAAACCCAAGGTCAAAAAATCTGTCAAAGGATGGGCTTTGATGCAATATTTTGTACAATATCTTAAGATATTAATTGTTTCTTTTGCCTTGAAGGGCATTGGATGAAATGGTATTATTAATATACATTAAAATTTCCATATCCGACAGTTACGCTGTCGCTGCCGCCGGCGGGTATTTTCAGCCGGAGAATCTGAAAGGAGAACCGCTATGAAACGAAAGAATACGCGCGCCCTGCTGTCTCTGGCTCTGGCGCTGCTTATGACGCTCTCGTTGCTCCCCACGGCCTTTGCAGAGGAAGCGCCGCCCTCCCCCACCCTCTCAAGCCCGAGCCCTTCGCCTGCGGCCAGTCCCCTTCCCTCACCCGTGGCAAGCCCCGGCGCGGAGCGGAGTCCGGATCCCAGCCCCGGGCCTGAAAAGACCTATGTGGCCAAGATTGTCCGGGAAGGCGCGGATGTAAGCTTTGAAACCATCGACGCCGCCATCGCCGACGCCGCCGCCGGGGAGACCATCATCCTGCTGGCCGACTGCGCCGCCGCCTGGACCGAGGGGTATGCTTTCCGCAAGAATCTCAGCTTCAGCGGTTCCTTTGCACTCAGCTTTCCCTACGGCTTCTGCGTTGCCAATGGCGTGAGCCTGCAGTTTTCCGGCTGTGCCGTGCGCCTGCCCAACGTGCCCAGCGGCCATAACGGGGACGCTCCCGGAGGAAAGTACGGCATTGTAGTCAATCCCGGCGCAAGCCTCAACGTATCCGGCGGCTCCCTGAGCATCATCGGCTGCGCCGGAGACGGCATTTACGGCCACGCCGGCGCCGTCATCAACTTTGCCGGGGCCGCCGTCACCATCAGCGGCAGCGTCGGCAACGGCATCGCCAAGGATAACGGCGCGGCATACCTGAACATCACCGGCGGTTCCTCCGTCACCATCAGCGGCTCCGGCAACGGCGGCGTGACTAACACCTATGAAGTCACTGTGGACGCCTCCTCCCTGACCGTCAGCGGCTGCCGCGGCAACGGCTCCAATGGCAGCAATTTCTACGTAAAAAACGGCTCCACTGTGGTTTTTGACGCAAACGGCGCCCACGGCCTCTCCGCAGACAAGCTCTACATAAGCGGCTCCAAGGTAGAGGCGCTGAACAATAAGTACAACGGCATCGTTGCCCGGGACACCGCCGTCGATGCCGCCTCCCATGTTCTGGTCAGCGGCAATGCGGCAAGCGTCGTTAAGGGTGCTTTCCGCGTTCTGGGTTCTTCCGGAAAAGCGGTCATTGATGCCGGTGCGGACGTGCAGATCATAAACAATTTTGCCAGCGGCATACATGTTGAAGGCAGCCTTGTGATGAATTCCGGTCTTGTCAGCGGAAATATGAGCTCCGCTTACGGCGGGGGCATATTCAACCCCGGTACCGCCGAAATCGGCAGCGCGGTCGTGCTCTGCAACAACCATGCCGCCACCGCCGGCGACGATGTATACAGCACCGGCGCTGTTACGCTGGGCCCGGTGGCCCAGGGTCAGAGTCTTGACGGTACCGAAGGCACCGGCGACTGCCTCAAGCCCATAGACGCCTGGTATGAGGACGGCGAGACCGTCCGCTGGAACCCCCACAGCCTTGAGGGTCTCCATGCTGAAGCCGTCCCCGCCGGCGCTTTCAGCGCCCCCGTAGCCCTGAAAGCCGCCCACGGGATTCCGGCGCTGGATGAAATTGTCCCGGCGGATGCGAAGCTTTTCAAGCTGGACTCCGTCACCGGCAAGCCTGTCCCCGGTGTTAAATTCACCCTCTACGCCGACCAGGGCTGCACCCAGGTAATCGGCAACTATATAAGCGATGAAACCGGCCTTGTTACCCTGCCTGGCCTGCTTATTGAGCGCATTTATTATATGAAGGAGACCAAGGCCGCCGGGGGCTATCATCCCCTCAGCGCCATATTCACCGTCAAACTTCTGGAAAATCCGGAAAAATTAACGGAGAACGTGCTGGAGGACGGCGAGGTAGTCAGCAAAACCTACCGTACGGCCCTTGACTTTGAGATTTCCAGCGACCTTCCGTGCCTCACTGAAACCGACGGCGGAAAGATTGCTGTTTTGAACGAGGCTTTTGTAAACGCAAATATTTCCAAGGTCTGGGTGGACAACGGCGAAACCAAGGGCCGCACCGAGAGCGTGGAGATCAGTCTTCGGGCAAATGGAAAAGAAATTGAGAAAATCATCCTCTCCGGCGCAAACGGCTGGGCCGTCACCCGGGAGCTACCCAGATATGATGACAAGGGCAAAGAGATCAAATACAGCCTGGTGGAGCTTACCAAGGTAGACGGCTATGTGACCGGATACAGCACCGAGGGCTTTACCGTCTACAACACGCTGGCCTCTCTGGCTCCAAAAACCGGGGATGACACCAATATCTGGCTGTGGGTCTCCCTCATGGCCCTCTGCGCCGCTGCCGCCGCAGGCGCGGGGATCTATATTAAAAAGCGTGGTAAAAAAGAGCCGTAATTTCCCGTAAGCATCCGAAACCGCGCTCTGTATAAAAAGCTCAACGAGGACGGTGCCCGCGCACCGTCCTCGTTGAGCTTCACAGCCTCAAAGCCTTTGTCCCGCCCATTGCGCAGGCTTGCCATCACTGAGCTGCCAAATAGGTGGACAATCCATTTCATTGCGGAAAATACGGCCGGAAAGCCTTTTTCCGTGGAGATTTCCCGGCAAGCCGGAAGTTAGCTCCCAAAAAAATCGTTCAATACCGCGCCCAAGCTTTTGGGGGCATCAATATTTACTTCATGCCCTGCCTTTTCAATAACGGCAAAATCCGCATCTGGTATACGCTTTTTTAGATTCAAAGAGGCTCGAATGTTGGGCTTGTCCCTATCCCCGCAGAGGAGAAGAAGCGGGCATTTTATTTTATGCAAATCTTTCCGGAAATCCAAATCCATCATGGATTCTGAAAGGCGGATTACCTCGTTTTTAGCAAGTCCTATGCTCATAAATGTTCTTTTCGGCATCACGCGGAAAAGCATATTCTGAAATTTCAGCAATTTTTTCGGCATAACATATTGGGTTCCGATAAGTACCATAGAATTGACTTTTTGGGGGTTCTCTATTCCATATTGCAGCGCAAGAATACCGCCCAAGGACAAACCGCAAACAGCAAACGGTTCAGGGAAGGGCTCGCAGTACCTGCAAAAAGCCTGATACAGGTTTGAATAATTGATTTCTTCTCCCTGAAGAAGTGAAAACAGATCCGGGCACACAGCATCTGCCTTGTTTTGCAGTTCATTAACCGTCTTTTCCCAGCTGGAGGCTGTTTGTCCCAGGCCATGAAGCAGAATATATTTCATAAGCTCCTATGTTCTTTCAAAGTTTCTGATTTGTTGCTCCTGTTATATTGGGCGGCAAGCGGAAACCGACAATGTCTTTCTGCTTGCCGCCCAATCGTTTTCTTGCAGAGGGCCCCAATGGGCGCTCTTTCATTAAAGTTCCTGCGGCCGCCTATCCCGTCAGGCGCCGGGTCTTGTTACCTCGCCCAGTTTGTCGAAGCGGGAGAGAAGGACCTTCACGGTCATGCTCTCAAGCTCCGGCTTCAAGCCAATGCCGCCGATTCCGGCGTTTTGGAGAAGCTGGTCAAGCACCCCGCTCACAATGCTGTGGGCCGCCTCACCCAAATCCAGGTCAAAGCGGGTGACCATGCCGGAGTCCTTGTCGATCCAGACGCTGGCGGGAATATCCCCGAGATTTTCCAGGGCCTCTTCCTCAAGCTCCACGCCCATGTTGCCGCTGAGCATATCACGCAGGCCGCAGAGCTCCATGGCCCTGCCAAGCTCTTCTCCGGGTATCTCCCCATCGTAGCGGTCTGCCTCCGAGCCCATGACCTTTTCCACGCCCACTTTCTCAAAGCTGTCGGCGCAGTCGGCAAAAAGGCTGATGCACTCTTTCAAATTCATTTGCCCCGGGGCCTCTTCCGGGCTTGTCAGCCGCTCGGACCAGGTGGCGCCCCCATCGGTGGAGACGGAGACCATATAGCCGTCCTCCCGCCGCTCCATAAAGTTCAGCATTTTCTGCTTCACGCCGATGACCTCCACAGTCATATCTGAGAGCATTCGCATCGGTGACCTCTGCATGTCCGTTCCGCCAGTCATGCTCATGCCCATGTCCATGTCTCTGCCCAGCAGGGACAGCTTCAGCCCAAGCTGCACATCCAGGTCCATGTGCAGGCTCTCAAGGGCGCTCATTTTCGCCGCCGCTCTGGCTGCCCTTGTGCCGAAGGAGCCGCATGCGCTGAGACTCAGCAGCATAAGCACCGCCAGAAGCAGCGCTGCCGCTTTCCTGATTCTTCTCATACAATTCTCCTTTTCGCTTCATTTTCAGTTGGTCTCTTTATTTATTCTACCCTTATTTTTTTGTTTTTTCAATAAAAAAAGCAGAGGCAAAAGCCTCTGCTTTCTTCATCTCAGTCCAGAATCTCAACTGAAACCTTTTTGCCCTTTCTCTGGGCTACGGCCCGCATGAGTATACGGATCTGTTTAACGATCCTGCCCTGCCGGCCAATGACCTTGCCCATATCGCCGTCGGCGACCCGCACTTCAAACACGGTTTCCCCGTCGGCTTTGCGCTCGGTCACAGAGACCTCGCCGGGATTATCCACAAGGTTCTGCACGATGTAGGTCAAAAGTTCTTTCATGCCGGTAGAAACTCCTTATTAGGCCTCGACCTTTTTGAGCAGGCCGCGGACTGTGTCGGTGGGCTGAGCGCCGCTGGCGATCCAGTATTTGGCGCGCTCCATGTCGACCTTGATCTTCTCGCCGTCGGCCATGGGATCGTAGATGCCGATCTCCTCGATGAAGCGGCCGTCGCGGGGGCAGCGGGAATCAGCGACGACAATACGGTAGTAAGGAGCCTTCTTGGCGCCCATTCTGCGAAGTCTGATTTTAACCATTGTATATTCACCTCCATGTAAAATCTCTGTATATTACAAACGCCTCGGCGTAAGTAAACAAAACGATCAGAAGCCGAAACCGCCGGGCATCCCGGGGAAGCCGCCCATGCCGCCCAGGCGGCCCATTTTTTTCTGCATCTTTCTGGCGTTCTTACCGCTCATCTGCTTGACCATCTGCTGCATGGCCTCAAACTGCTTCAAAACCCTGTTCACATCCACAACCGAGGTGCCGGAGCCGGCGGCCACGCGCTTCTTACGGCTGCTGTTGAGAAGCGAAGGATTGTCCCTCTCAGCCTGGGTCATGGAGAGAATGATCGCCTCCTGGCGGGCCATGGCCTTCTCGTCCAGCTTCGCGCCCTGAAGGGCTTTCGCGTCCATGCCCGGGAGCATCCCCGCGATATCACCCAAATCCCCCATGCTCTTTATCTGGCCCATCTGGTCCAGATAATCGCTGAGAGTAAAGCGGTTGGCGCGGAGCCTTTCGGCCGCTTCCAGCGCCTTTTTCTCGTCAAAATTCTGCTCGGCCTTTTCAATCAGCGTCAGCACATCTCCCATGCCCAGAATGCGGGAGGCCATGCGGTCGGGATGGAAAGGCTCTATCATGTCCAGCTTCTCGCCTACGCCGATGAACTTGATGGGCTTTCCGGTACTGGCTCTGATGGACAGGGCCGCGCCGCCCCTGGCGTCGCCGTCAAGCTTGGAGAGCATAACGCCGGTGACGCCCAGCGCCTCATCAAAGGCGGTGGCAGCGTTTACCGCGTCCTGGCCGGTCATCGCATCCACAACCAGAAGGATTTCAGCCGGTTCTACCGCGTCCCTGATGTTCTTCAGTTCCTCCATCAAGGCCTCGTCAATATGGAGGCGGCCGGCGGTATCCAGAAAAACCAAGTCGTTGCCGTGCTTCCTGGCGTGCTCCACGGCGGCCTTGGCTATCTCCACGGGGTTTGTCTGCCCCATCTGGAAAACAGGAAGGTTCAGTTGGGCGCCCACGGTTTCCAGTTGTTTTATGGCGGCGGGCCTGTAAATGTCACAGGCGGCGAGCAGAGGGCGTTTGCCCTGCTTTCTCATATAGGCGGCCAGCTTTGCGCCGTTGGTGGTCTTGCCTGCGCCCTGAAGGCCCACCAGCATCACAATGCTGGGGCTTTTGGAGCTGATGTTCAGCTTTTGGTTTTCCCCGCCCATAAGGGCGCGGAGCTCCTGATTGACGATTTTAATGACCATCTGGGCCGGAGACAGGGCCTCCAGCACCTCCGCGCCGCTGGCCCGCTCGGTGACAGACTTGGTAAAGTCCTTTACCACCTTATAGCTCACGTCCGCCTCCAGAAGCGCCATGCGTACCTCGCGCATAGCCTCTTTCACGTCGGCAGCGGTGAGGCGGCCTTTGCCCCGGAGCCGCTTGAAAGCGGCGTTGAGTTTTTCGGATAAACTTTCAAATGCCATGTATTATCCCCTGTCGCTGCCGCCGGCGATGAGCGCTTCAACCTGGCTCAAAGCCGCCGCGGCGGTTTCCCTGGCACTGCCCTCCGTCATGGAGCACAGGCTCTCAAGCTGCCCCCGCAGCCTTTCAAGACCTTCTCTTGTCTCGGAAAAGCGGCGGATCAGGCCGGTTTTGGCCTCCGTATCACGCAGCGCGGCCTCAGCGCGGCGGATATTGTCCCATACGCCCTGGCGGGATATCCCGCTTTGCTCGGCAATTTCGGAAAGGGACAGGTCCTCGTTATAGTGCAGGTCAAAGCACTCCCGCTGCTTCTCCGTCAGCAGTTCCCCGTAAAAATCCAGCAGCATACTCTGCATAAGCCTGCTCTCGTTCACGGCGGAACCCCCTGTCAAGTAAATCAGCTTCACAGAGTATATACCCATACGCCGGCCCTGTCAAGTGTTTTTTCTTGTCAAGCCCCGCTTTTTTCGCGCTGTGCATATTATTCCAGTTCAGGGGAAAAATGTGTATTATCTTGTTTTTCAGATAGGAGATTTTCATGGATGTGCTTGATTCCGGCCTGTATATAGACGACAAGCGGCTCTATGACTACGCCGCCGCCTCCGCCCGGCTCCTAAAGCCCGGTGTGACCCGTTCCGGCGGTGCCGCCGCCGGATCGCTCAAGGCCGGGTATGAGGAAATACGCCGGACCCACCGGGAGATTCAGCGCCGCTACGGCGATCTGCCCTCTCCTCCCGCCGCCTGCGAGTGGCTGCTGGATAACTGGTACATGGTTCAGCGGGAATATATCTCCGCTTCCCTGGCCCTCCGCCGCGCCCGGAGGCTCCGGCGGGCCGGAGACGGGCTTCTTATAACGGAACTCTGCCAGGCTCTGCTGAAATCCGGTCAGGGCGCCGTAACCGAGGAGCGCTGCAGGCTGTTTCTGGACGGCTTTCAGTCCGTAACCGTGCTGCGCCGGGCGGAGCTGGATATTTTCCCTGCCGCGCTCCGCGCCGCGCTTATCCGCGCCATTGCCGCCGTCTGCGGCAAAATGCGCTATGCCGCAGAGACCGGCGAGCACGCCGCCGCTTTTGAGGCGCTTTTCACCACCCTGCGCCTTTTTTCCGTTCTTGACGCAGAAAAGCTCATCAATTCCGCCGACGTCACAAACGCCGTGCTGGCTGCGGACCCCAGCGGAGAGTACGAGAATATGGACGCAGGCACAAGGCTCAGCTATCTGCGCCGGGTAGAGAGGATGGCCCGCCGTGAGGGGCTGGAGGAGCATGTATTCGCCCGCCGCCTGATCGAAAAAGCAAAAGCGGATGGGCGGCATGTGGGTTTTTATCTTTTTCCGGAGACTGAAGGCCGGTGGGCGGGGCTGTATATCGCCGCCATTGTTCTGCTGACACTCTTTCTCTCCCTGCTGCCCGCCTTTATGCTGGACAGCATTCCGGCGGCGTTGCTGCTTCTGCTGCCGGTGTCGGAGCTTGTGAAAAGCGTGCTTGACTTTATTTTGCTCCATGTGACCGCGCCCAGGCGCCTGCCCCGCATGGACACGGAAAAGGGCCTGCCCCCCGGCGGGCGGACGATCTGCGTCATCTCCGCCCTGCTGACGGATGAAAACGCCGCCGCCAGCATGGCCAGGCGGCTGGAACTGCTGCGCCGCTGCTGCAAATGCGGCGGTGTCAGCTTCGGATTGCTGGCGGACCTGCCCGGAGCGGACCGCTTTGAGGCGGAGGGGGACGAGACCATTCTCTCCGCCGCCCGCAGCGCCGTAAACGCCCTGAACAGGAAATACGGCGGCGGCTTTTACCTTTTTACCCGGCCCCGAAGCTTCGATGGGGAATGCTGGACAGGCCGGGAACGCAAGCGGGGAGCCATCACGGCGCTTGCCCGGCTGCTTTGCGATTTAAGCTCCGAGCTGTCCGTCACAGGGGACAGGGACGCTCTCTGCGGCGTGAATTATATTCTTACCCTCGACAGCGACACCTGGGTCTATCCCGGCTCGGTCGAGGAGCTGATCGGCGCGGCCCTGCACCCGCTGAATCGGCCCGTGTTCGACGAAAAGCGCCGTGTGGTAACTCGGGGCCACGCCATTATCCACCCCCGCATGGACACGGAGCTGAAAAGCGCCAACGCCACGGACTTTGCCCTCATCTTCGCCGGGGCCGGCGGCTGCGACCCGTACGGCAGTCTCTGCGGCGAGCTGTACATGAACGCCTTTGGCAGCGGGGGCTTTGCCGGAAAGGGCATAATCGACGCCCGTGCCTTTATAAAATGCACCCTTGACCGCTTTCCGGAGGGCCATGTGCTCTCTCACGATGCGCTGGAGGGTGCATGCCTCCGGGGAGCCTACATGGGGGACACGGAATTTTCCGACACCTTTCCCGCCCGGCCCCTGGCTTATTACAAAAGGCTTCACCGCTGGATCCGGGGAGACTGGCAGAATCTTCCATGGGTGTTTTCCCGGGACTTTGCGGCCATGGACCGCTTCCGCCTTTTAGACAGCCTCCGCCGGAGCCTTCTTCCGCCCATGACCCTTTTCGCCCTCGTTTTCGGGTTCTTTCTGCCGGAAGGCGGGCTGGCTCTGGCTGCCTGGGCGGCGCTGCTGGCCCTTTTGAGCAGCCTTTTCCTCTCTCTGGCGGAGAGTGGGGCCCGGCGGCGGGAAAAAGTTCGCCTGCGGCGCTACACAAGGCTTCTTACCGGCGTGGGCGGGGCCATGGTGCGCACCTTTATCCGCCTGTGGCTGCTGCCCTTTGAGGCCTGGGTCTGTCTCTCCGCCATAGCCATGGCCCTCTGGCGCATGCTTGTAAGCCACAAAAGGCTTCTTCAGTGGCAGACCGCCCAGCAGAGCGAGGGCGGCACCGAGGGGCTTAGGGCCCATCTGCGTGCCATGTGGTTTTCCCTGCCGCTGGGGCTTCTGCTGCTGTTGTTTTCCCCGGCCATCATCGGAAAATCCGCGGGGCTCATGTGGCTGTTGTCTCCCCTGGCAGCGGCAGCGCTGGCCCTGCCTGCCCACAGGGAGGCGGTCCTCTCCGGGGCCGACCGCGAGTTTCTCTTAAATGCCGCCCGGGAGAATTTCCGCTATCTGACGGAGTTTTCCACGGCGCTGGACAACTACCTGCCGCCGGATAATTTTCAGGAGCAGCCTCCCGTGGGCCTTGCGCACCGCAGCTCCCCCACCAATATCGGCCTTGCCGCGGCCGCTGCGGCGGCGGCAATGGACATGGGCATAATCGAGGCCGGGGAGGCGGCGGAATATATCGGCCGGATCGTCTCAAGCCTCGAAAAAATGCCCCGGGCCCTGGGACATTTCTATAACTGGTATGACACCCGCACCCTGGCGCCCTTAAGCCCCGCCTTCATCTCCACCGTGGACAGCGGCAATCTATTCGCCGGGCTTATGACGGCGGGGCTCGCCATGGAGGAAGCCGGGCGGCCGGAACTTGCGGAGCGGATAAAAAAGCTGCTGGAGCCCATGGACTTCAGCCCCCTCTATGACCAGAACCGGGGTCTTTTCCACATCTGCTACGACACAGCCAAAAACCGGGGCGCCGGCGGCTGGTACGACCTGATGGCGAGCGAAGCCATGCTCACCAGCTATATCGCCGTTTCCCGGGGCGACGTGCCCGTAAAGCACTGGCGGCGCCTGAGCCGGGCCCAACTACAGAAGGACGGCTTCCGAGGTCTGGCAAGCTGGACGGGAACCATGTTCGAGTATCTTATGCCCGCCCTCTTTTTGCCTTATGAGCGGGGCAGCCTCCTGTATGAGAGCGGCCGCTTCTGCGTCTATGCTCAAAAAAGGCGGGCCTTTGCCGGCAAGCCCTGGGGCATTTCCGAGAGTGCCTTTTATTCCTTCGACCCGGCGCTCAACTACCGCTACAAGGCCAACGGCTGCCCCGCCCTGGCACTGAAGCGGGGGCAGGAGGCGGATATGGTCATCTCCCCATACAGCAGCTTTCTGGCTCTGGCCATCGAGCCACAGGCGGCTGTCCGGAACCTGCACAGTCTCCGTCGCTTTGGCGCCTCGGGCCGCTTCGGATATATGGAGGCGCTGGATTTCAGCCCCTCCCGCTGCCGCAGCGACAGCGGAGAAAAGGTGCGCTGCTACATGGCCCATCATATCGGCATGAGCGTGATCGCCGCGGCAAACGCCCTCTGCGAGGGCAGTATCCGGCAGCGCTTCCTGTCCCAGAGCGCCATGGCCGCCCACAGCCTTCTGCTCCAGGAACGGCTGCCCGCCGACGGGCTCATAATACGCCGGGAGCTGGCGGAGCCTCAGGAAAAGCCCCCCAGAAACCCGGAGGGTTTCTGGAGCCTGAGGGGCGGCGTCCAGGACCGGCAGCTTCACTGCGCGCTCATGTCAAACGGCGCCTATAATATCATCGCCGGCAGTCAGGGGCAGAGCTGCGCTCTCTTCGGCCGCCTGTCGATTTACGGCGCGCCCTGCCTGCCCATGGAAGGCGCACCCCGGCTGGAGCTCATCCGGCGCGGGGAGCTGATGCCCCTGCTCCCGGCCAGACAGCCGGAACTTTGGGAGTTGTCCGAGGACCAATGCCGCTGGACGCTCAACCGGGATGGCCTGAGCTGTACCTCCACCCTGGCAGCTGCCGCCGGGGATTGGGGAGAGCTCCGCTGCGCGGAGCTGAGGGCGGAGCGGGATGAGGAGCTCATTCTGCGGCTCTCCTTCCGGCCTATTCTGGCGGAATATGGGGATTACAGCGACCACAGAGCCTTCTGGAAGCTGGGTATCCACGCCGAAAGAGAGGGCGGCGCCCTGCTGCTGCGCCGCCTTCGCCGGGGAGACAGGCGGGAAATCTGGCTCTGTCTCTGCTGCGACACGCCTGTGGAGCTGCCGGCAACGACAGCCTCCGGATGGCTCTCGGAGCCCTTTGCGGAGCTTCGCGCGCCTCTGAGCCTGAAAGGCGGCGAAAGCAGGCTTGTCCGCTTCGCCCTCTGTCTGGGCCTCAGCCGCCGGGAGGCGCTGGAAGGAGCGGGGCGCATCCTTTCCGGCGCTGACCGGGGGAATCTTCCGGGCGCGGCGGCCATGAAGCTGGGCATGAGCGCGGCGGAGATCGGCGCAGCCATGGAGCTTCTGCCGGCCCTGCTCTCCCCAGTCTGCCATGCGGCCCCCCGGCGGGAGCTCTGGCCCTTCGGTATCTCCGGTGATCTGCCCATACTCTGCTGCCGGGCGGATGCGGCGGAGTGCCTGCCGCTTTTACGGCGCTTCTGCCTTTTAAAGAGCTGCGGAGCCGAATGCGAGCTTGTGTATCTCAGCGCCGAGCAGGGGGAATACCGTCAGCCCCTGCGCCGCCGGGTGAACGAGGCACTGGCGGCCCTGGGTCTGGAGGAACTGGCGGGCAGCCGGGGCGGGGTGCACTTTGTCCCGCTCTCCGCCGCCGAAATCATCGAGAGCCGGGCCGCCGTGGCCATCGGCAGGCCCCGCCGCGAGCGGGAATCTCTGCGCCTGCCGGCCTTTGGCGCACCGCGGGAACCGGGTGCCGTCCCCATTTGCCATTGGAAGGACTCTGGTTTCGAATATTATGTAAACCGTTCCCTGCCCGCCCGGGCCTGGCAGCAGCTCCTTACCAACGGCCGTTTCGGCTGCATTGTCTCTGACTGCGGCATGGGCCTGATGTGGCTTGAAAATGCCCGGGAGATGCGCTTGAACCCGCCGCCGGAGGATATCCGCGCCGTTTCCGGCTCCGAGGCGCTCTGGGTGGAGACGGAAAAAGGGCCGGTCAGCCTCTTTGCCGCCAATGACGGATATCCCTGCCGCGTTTCCTATTCTCCGGGGCTTGCCCGCTGGGAAAAGGAGGCTGAGGGCCGGACCCTGAACCTTACCGCCTTCGTCCCCATGGGGCAGGACGCCAGAGTTTATATGATAAATGGCGCAGCCGGAATGACGCTCAAATGGGGGCTTAAGCCCAGCTTGGGCGCCAGGGATGCCTCCTCCCTGCGCTGCCGCTTTGAGGACGGCGCCTTTATTGCCGAAAACCCGGAGGCCTATCTGCCGGGGACCGTGCTTCTGGCGGGTGCAAGCTCCCCCTGCTCCTGCCGGACGGAGTTCTGCCCGCCCGCCATGCTCATGAGCGTCCGGCCGGAGGACACGACCGTGCTGGTATGCGGCTGTATCTCCCGGGGAGAGCTGAAGGCGCTCTGCGATCCGGAGGCGGCCCGCCTGGCGCTGGCGCGCGCCGAAAAACGCTGGCAGCAGCTTCTCTCCCGGTTCTCCTGCCGGACCGGCGTGGCTTATCTTGACCGCTATATGAACCACTGGGCAGCCTATCAGAGCATCGCCTGCCGCCTTGAGGGCCGGGCCAGCCTCTATCAAAGCGGTGGCGCCTTTGGCTTCCGGGATCAGCTCCAGGACGCGGTAAACATGCTCCTTCTTACACCGGAGCTTGCCCGGGAGAGGATTCTGGACGCCTGCCGCCATCAGTACGAAGAAGGGGACGTGATGCACTGGTGGCATCCCCATCCGGAGGGTTCCCGCGGCATCCGCTCCCACTGCTCGGACGATCTGCTCTGGCTCTGCTGGGCACTGTGCGAATATGTGGAGGCCACCGGGGACAGGGCGCTCTGCGCCGTTGAAGTTCCTTATCTCAGCTCACCGCCCCTCTCCCCCGGCCAGCGGGACCGCTACGAGACGCCGGAGATCTCCACGAAAAGCGCCCCCGTGCTCTTTCACGCCCGGGCCGCCCTGGACTGCTGCGCAGCCCGGGGCTTCGGCCCCCGCGGCCTGCCCTTCATGGGCAGCGGAGATTGGAATGACGGGCTTGACGCTACAAAAGGCGAGAGCCTGTGGCTGGGCTGGTTTCTGGCAGACTGCGCCGGGCGTTTCGCGGATCTGCTGGACGCTCTGGGCAAGCCAAAAGCAGACAATTACCGGGCGCTGGCTCATAACGCCGCCCGGGCGGCGGACCTGGCCTTTAACGGCAGCTTTTATCCCAGGGGCTTTCTGCCGGACGGTTCCCCTCTGGGCGGTGAGAGCCGGATCGATTCCCTGCCCCAAAGCTGGGCGGTTCTCAGCGGCTGCGCCCCCAAGGGCCGGGCGGAGCGGGCCGTGAGGGCGGCGCTGCGGCGGCTTGTGGATGAAAAGCAGGGCCTTGTAAAGCTTTTTGACCCGCCCTTCACCGCCGCCGAGCCATATCCCGGCTATATCGTCAGCTATGGGGAGGGCTTCCGGGAAAACGGCGGCCAGTATACGCATGCGGCGGTGTGGCTGGCCATGGCCTGCTTTAAGCTGGGACAGGCCGACGAGGGCTGGAACCTTCTGAATCTGCTGCTCCCCGGCGGCCGGGATCAGAGCCGTTACGAGGCGGAGCCTTTTGTGCTGGCGGCGGACGTCTACTCCGCCCCCGGCCATGAGGGTGAGGCGGGCTGGAGCTGGTATACCGGCTCTGCGGCCTGGTATTTCCGGGCAGTGACAGAGTGCATGCTGGGCCTGCGCCTGAAAGACGGGCTTCTGTATCTCTCCCCCAACCTGCCCGCCGCTCTGTCCTCCTGCCGCTTCGACTGGCGGGACGGCGGCGGCACGGTGCACCATATCTCCATTGAGGAGGGAGACGTCACAGTGGACGGTGAAAAATATCTGGGCGGGCCCCTGGGCCGGCTGAAATAGGGCTACCATTTTTTGCCCAAATGTGATATAATACACTATAAATAACAACAGACGGAGGTGCCCTATGGAAATCACAAGGACGGAGCTGATGCCCGGGGTATGGCTCAACCACCTGCGCTCGGACAAATTTAAAACCGCCTGCATGAGCCTGACGCTGCTGACCCAGCTAAAGCGGGACAGCGCCTCCATGAATGCCCTTATTCCCTACGTGCTCCGCCGGGGTACCACCCGCTACGGCGATATGGAGGCGCTCTCGGCCAGGCTTGAGGAGCTCTACGGCGCGGCGGTTGAGCCGGTGGTACGCCGCATTGGGGAGATACAGTGCGTCGGCTTTTACGCCAGTCTTCCGGAGCGGGAATATCTCCCCGGCGGGCAGGACGTGCTGCGGGACACGGCAGAGCTCATGGGTGAGCTGCTTCTGTCGCCGGCTACCCGGGGCGGGCTGCTGCTGCCCCAGTATGTGGACAGCGAACGGGATAAAATGCTTGACACAATCCGCAGCCGGATCAACGAGAAACGCGGCTATTCTCTGTTTCGCTGCATAGAGGAAATGTGCTGCTACGAGGACTTTGCCGTGGGCCGCCTGGGCGGCGAGATGGAGTGCCAGGCCATCCATTACCAAAAGCTCACAAAGCATTACCGCGCCCTGCTTCAGACCTGCCCTCTGGAAATTTTCTACTGCGGCCGGGCGGGAGAGGATGAAGTTGCCTCCGCCACGCGGGACGCGCTTTCCGCCCTGCCCCGGGGCGGTATCGACTATGACCTGGGTACGGATGTGCGCATGAACGCGCTGGAGGAAGCCCCCCGCTATGTGGAGGAGGAACTGCCTGTAAGCCAGGGCAAGCTGGTTATCGGCTTCCGCCTGGGCGAGTGCATGGAGGACCCGGATATCGCGGCGCTGCATGTCTTCAACAGTGTTTACGGCAGCGGAACCAGCTCCAAGCTCTTTATGAACGTGCGTGAGCGCCTTTCCCTCTGCTACTACGCCAGCTCCATTATAGATATTCACAAGGGCATCATGCTGGTCGCCTCGGGCATCGAGTTTGAAAAATTCGGCGCTGCCCGGGATGAGATTCTCGCCCAGTTGGAGGCCATGAAGCGGGGCGAGATTACAGAGGCGGAACTCAACGCCGCCAAAGCCGGCGTTGCCTCGGATCTGCGCTCCCTTATGGACAGTCAGGGTGAGCTGGAGGGCTTTTACCTGGCCCAGGCTCTGGATGGGGCAGATTACGGCCCCATGGAGCTGGCGGAGCTGGCGGAAAGCGTCACGAAAGAGGATGTGGTCGCCATCGCCAACAGCGTGGAGTGCGATCTGATATATTTTTTGAAAGGCGGCGGGGACGCCGGAGAGGACGAGGAAGAGGATGCAGAGTAAAAACTACCCCAATATCGGCGAAACGCTCTACTGTGCCACGCTTTCCAACGGTCTAAAACTGAATGTGGTCCCGAAGCCGGGCTTTTCCACCTGCTATGCCGTCTTTGCCGCCAACTACGGCGGCGCCCACCGGCGCTTCACTGTGGACGGGCGGCAGGCGGATACCCCCGCGGGCGTGGCCCATTTTCTTGAGCACAAGATGTTTGACCTGCCCGGCGGGGACAACGCCCTGAACATTCTCTCCGCCAACGGGGCCGATCCCAACGCCTTTACCTCCAGCGGCGTTACCTGTTACTACTTCCAGTGCACGGAGCATTTTGAGGAAAACCTCCGTATGCTGCTGCACTTTGTTTCAACCCCCTACTTTACCCCCGAGACCGTGCAGAAAGAGCAGGGCATCATCGCCCAGGAAATCCGCATGGGCGAGGACAGCCCCGGCTCGGCTATCTATTATAACCTTCTGGAGCTGCTCTATGAGCACCACCCCATCCGGGATAAAGTTGCCGGTACCGTTGAGAGCATAGCGGAGATCTCGGATAAAACCCTTTACGACTGCCACAAAGTCTTTTATGCCCCCAGCAACATGACGCTCTGCGTGGAGGGGGATGTGGACGCGGAGAAGATCCGTGCCATTGCGGAGGAGCTTCTGCCAAAGGACCGGTCCCCGGTTCCCTCGGCGGATTTCGGCCCGGAGGAGGGGCCCCTGCCCGTATCTCCTCTCAGGAGGGAGGCCATGTCCGTCTCCGCTCCTCAGTTTCTTATCGGCGCAAAGCTTTGTCCCGCCCCGGCGGGCGAGGCGGCGCTGAAGCAGCACCTTGTTTCCCAGCTTGCCCTGCGCCTGCTGGCGGGAGCTTCCTCTCCCTTCTATACAGGGCTTTACGAAAAGGGCCTTCTAAACCGGGATTTTGACTATGAGGCGGATTTTTCCGCCGGCACCGGCACCGTCATCATCGGCGGCGAGAGTCAGGAGCCCGAACGGGTCCTGGAGGAGCTTCAGCGGGAGGTCGCCCGTATCTGCAGCGAGGGCATCGACCCCGCCCGCTTTGAACGGGCCCGGCGTGCCTCTCTGGGCGCCCGGCTCCGGGGGCTGGAGGATTTTGAAAACGTCTGCGTTTCCCTGGCCCTGGGGCAGTTTGACGGTTACTGCGCTTTCGACGCGCCGGCCATGCTGGAGCGTATAACAAAAGAGGACTGCGAGGGCTTTATCCGGGAAAATCTGGCTCCGGAAAAGCTGGCCCTGTCCATAATCGAACCTGAGAGGTCATAAAAATGTTCCCTATTCTGTTTCAGACCATACAGCGGGACTCCGCTATCAGCTTTCCCATGCTGGGGGATTTTTCCATCAATCCCCCTTCTTATTTCACCATTTTCGGCAAGAACATCTATTTCTACGGCGTGCTCATCGCCCTGGGCTTTCTCCTGGCGATAAGCTACTGCGCCCACAACAGCCGCCGCTTCGGCATAAAGCAGGACGATTTTTATGATTTTGCCCTCTGGCTCATCCCTTTTTCCATCATCGGCGCCCGGCTCTATTTCGTCCTGTTCCAGCCGGCGGACTATCTTGAAAACCCTCTCAAAATCTTTGCCGTATGGGAGGGGGGGCTGGCCATCTACGGCGGGGTCATCGCAGGGATCATCGTAGCCTGGCTTGTGTGCAGGCACAAAAAAATTCCCGTGGCCGCCCTGCTGGATCTTGTGGTCTTTGGCCTGCTCATCGGGCAGATCCTGGGCCGCTGGGGCAACTTCATGAATCGGGAGGCTTTTGGGACCGAGACGGAGATTTTCTGCCGCATGGGCCTTACTGCGCCGGACGGAACCACGATCTATGTCCACCCCACCTTTCTTTATGAGAGCCTCTGGAATCTGGCGGGCCTTATTTTCCTCATGGTCTGGACAAATAAGGGCAAGCGCCGCTATGATGGCCAGTGCACTCTTATCTACTTTTTCTGGTATGGCCTTGGCCGGGCCTGGATCGAAGGGCTTCGGACCGACAGCCTTTATATCGGCACCAGCAACATACGCGTATCACAGGCGCTGTCTATTGCGCTTGCCTTGATATCTCTCGCCGTGCTCATCATTCAAAGCCGCCGGCCCCACGGCCCCGAGGCTCTGTTTGTGAACCGGTCAGCCCCGGCGGAGGGCGGCGAAAAAGAAGAAACAAAACAAACACCGTGAACAAACAGGAGGTAAAAACAATGGCGGATTACAAGGACATGATAGCCGGCACGCTCAACAATCTGGTGGGCAAGGTCAAAGAAGTGGCCGACAGCGGCGCCGTGCGCAATCTCTATGAGCAGGGCGCCACCCGGGCCAAGTCATACGGGCGTATCGCCAAGCTCACGCTGGAGATGAACGGTGAAAGCGAGGAACTGCGCCGGGTATACACCGAAATAGGCAAGCTCTATTATGAGCAGGCCAAAGACGCTCCCGAGGGCTTCTTCGCCCCCCTCTTTGCCCAGGCCGAGGCGCTCTGCAACAGCATCCTCAGCAAGGAGGAAGAGATCAACGCCATGAAAGCTGAGTTCGGCGCTCAGGGTCATAAGCCCGATATCGACGTGGAAATAGGCGATTTTGACGATATTGTCACTTCCACCGAGGATGAGGGCCGGGACGAGGACAAAAACTGAGCCAGCACCTGATGCAAACGGCGCTCCGGTTGTGCCGGAGAGCCGTTTGAGGCTGTCAAAAAACGTTTGTGAAGC
>OLPA01001130.1_pt1 | contig 23393 bp, 10 predicted proteins | sample 1672811 | NCBI WGS metagenome assembly OLPA01 (sample SAMEA3136726, study PRJEB25190) | human gut metagenome | biome: human gut; feature: human-associated habitat; material: faeces | place: Austria | collected 2013
TTTAAAAGTAATGTTATGTGAACTTCGGCAGGGCAAACGCAGGTTGCCGCGTTAGGTGAGCTATTATCTGAACACGCAGTGTTCAATATGCAAATATCATAATTTATGTCTCACAAAAGTTATACAAATACGCATATATATTGTACTTAATAAAAATATCATAATCTATATGAAATAATTCATATATTTGAATTATTTATCTTAGTGTAGCTTTATATGTAATTAGTTATTTATTATATAGGATAGCAGGTTTATAAGGTGGAATATATATCATGTAAAACTCATTAGTTTTATGAATATATACTTTGTTTTTCAAATATATACTTTACTTTATTTCTTAAAACAATTAGTTTAGTTTGCATTCTTCTTATATAAATCATATAAAAAAGATGTTTATTTTATTATATCATTATTCAGACAGAGATTTTACTTTTATAAATTATTGAAAAATAAAAAATGTTTATTATTTTTTATTTTTTTGCTTCATTCTATATATTAAAAACGAATGAATATTATTTGAATATATACTCAATTCTATTAATTTGTACTGGACCTATAAAAATATTCTTAATCTGGACCTAAAAATATTTACTTGTTTGGTATATAATAAAATAAAAAATATTGTTGGGAGGAAAGAAAATGTTTAAGAGATTAGGAGCTTTAGTTATGTCTGTTATGATGTTAGGCAGTTCGATGGCTGCCGCGGCAGCTGCTGATGTCAACCTTGAAGGATATCCTTCTCAAAAAGGATATGACCCGGAAACTGTAATGTGGACTGACAATCCGATTGAAAATGTATTGGCGGAGACCGGAATTTACGGTAATGCTGCCGAAGTTAATCCAAATGCAGATTCTAAAAGTAATGTGAGTATGCAGAATCCTTATGCAGCTAATGGCGATAAGTTTACGGGCTGGGCATATTCTGAATTCTGCTGGACAAATTCGTATCCGATAGGAAACGGTCGCATGGCGGGTATGGTTGCAGGAGGAATTGATAAAGAAGTTATTCAAATCAACGAAGATACTTGTTGGGATGGGTCACCGTATGGAACTCTAAAAGATGAAAACGGAAACACACTTACGAAAATTTCTCAGACTGCCAATGCAGAAAAAATAAGCGTTGAGAATCCGACCAGCGGAAGTATTAAGGATGACTGGAAGTATTTCCGCGGTGCGAATGCAGATGGTACTCCGGCGGAAATCGGTTCAGCTGACGCTATTGTTGGTGATGAGACTTTTAGAACAAAGTTCCCCGATTTTGCTAATAAAAGTATTTCATATCAGTCACTGAATATAGATAATTCAAAAGAGCAACAGGCTGTTCAGGACAGATGGAGTATGGAAAGAATGGTTGAGGAGACTTTCTTAGGAAGTCCAAACAGACAAAGAGCATATAAATCATTTGTTGAGGTTTATCTTGATTTTGGACAGCACCATGAACAGGCTGAAAATTATGTTAAGCGTCTTGACATGAAGACAGGCGTAGTTACTGTTGAGTATGATTATCACGGTGAGCATTATAAACGTGAATCTTTTGCAAGTTACCCTGACCAGGTTGTTGCAACTCATGTTGAGTCAACTGAAGAATTAAATTTCTTAGCTGAGTTACATACATATCATAATCAAAAAACTGATTACTATAAGTATGAAAAAATCAGTGACAATGAAGTTAAATTGACTGCTTCTGTTTATAATGGAAGCAAAGACGACAATGAACCAGGAACTGTAAACGCAATCAGATTTGAAGCTCACATGTTTTTAGACGGAGATAAGGACACAAGGTTTGCAGTTGCAAAAGATAATACTTCCGTTTCAGTAGTGGGGGGAAACAGCGCCGATATATATGTTGTCGGAGCTACAAATTATGTTGATTATTTAAATCTTGACAATACAAAGCCGGGTAAAGATTGTGACAAATATTCAGCAAATGTTAAGAAGAGAACATATTCAGAGATAAAAGCAAGACATATCGCTGACTTTAAAGAACAGTTTGACAAAACCGATCTTACTATTCAGAACGATACTGAATACGCAGATGAATATAGTAATACACCTACAGAAAAGCGTATTCGTAAAGATATAGATGGTAAGTCGGGATTTTTGACCGGAGCTGACTCAAGTCTGGAAAAAGCTAATGCAAACGGTGTTTATTCAACTTATTCGGAAGGTGATAATCAGCTGGCAACACTTGATTTTAACTATGGAAAGTATTTGATTATCAGCGGCTCGAGAGCAGGAAGAGAAGCTACCGGCAGTGACGAGATAGATATACCTGAGAGCCAGCCGCTTAATCTGACAGGTAAATGGAATGCTGCGCTTTCAGCTTCCTGGAATGGAAAGTATACAATTAATATAAATACAGAGATGAATTATTGGGCCGCCCAGCCTCTTGGACTTGATGTGTGCGAACAGCCGCTTATAGATACGTTTGACGACTTGGCTCAGAGCGGAAGTATAACGGCTGCATATCAGTATGGCATTACAAATGACAGGGGAGACGACCAGTACAAGCCTGGTGATCCGTGGGTAATGCATCATAATTATGACCTTTGGAGAGGCACACAGCCTATTGACAATGCAACGGCAGGTCTTTGGCCGACAGGTGGTGTTTGGCTGCTTGACCATGCTTGGCAGTATTATAATTTCAATAAAGATACTGAGTATTTAGCAGAAGTATATCCTTATATGGTTGGAGCTGCTAAGTTCTTTACACAGTTTTTGGTTGTAGACCCCAAGACAGGGTACTTAGTAACAGCGGCTTCATGCTCGCCTGAGCAGGGCGGAGTTCAACCGGGACCGGCAATGGATACACAGCTTGTCAGAAACCTCTATGATATGGTACAGAAAGCGTCAGAAATACTTGGAAAGACAAGTGAAAACGCAGAGCTTCTTGCAAAGATTAATGAGCAGATGCCTTCATCATATTTAGCTGATGAAAAAGGAAAAATTGCTCCAAATATTATTGACGATGCAGGTCTGATAAGAGAATGGGTACGCGGAGACGTGAGCTTTGATATTTCAAGCGGAAATGCAACATGGCAGGTTATAAATCCGTTTACAAATGAGAAAACAGGTGTTTATGATCATACTGCCAGCAATAATGGTAGTCACAGACATTGCTCAAATTTATGGGAAATGTATCCTGGAACGCATTTGAGCGCGTATAGTGAAAATGAAAATGAGCAAAAGATTTTTAAAGCTTTTCAGGATTCTACAACAGCACGTGGAGCCGGTTCTGGTCAGGGCTGGGGAGTAGCATGGAGAATATCTCTTAATGCAAGAGCTCTTTACGGCGACACATCGTCTAAGATGCTTGAACAGTTATTTACAACAAGAACATCACCGAATCTCTTTGACCAGCATCCGAATTTCCAAATAGACGGAAACTATGGTATTACCGCAGGTGTTATAGAAATGCTTATCCAAAGTCATGACGGAACTATAAATCTGCTTCCGGCAATTCCTGAAAGATGGAAGACAGGTTCTTTCAAAGGATTTAATACCCGCGAAGGCGCAACCGTAGATTTGAAGTGGGATAACAATGTTCCAAGAGAGGCAGTTATACACGCTAAAGAGAATAAGGAAATGAAAATTAGAAGCGAGTATGCTGCAAATGCTGAGATATTTGACGCAAATGGAAATAAGGTAGAAGCTAAACTCAGCAGTGATAATACTTTATTGTCATTTACAGCTGCCGAAGGTCAGGATTATACAATAAAGAATTTTGGAAATGAACTGAATCCAACATCTGTTCCTGAGCCAACAGAACAGCCGATTAAAGGAAGCCCGGTTCCGAGTAATACTCCTGTACCAACACTTGCGCCTAATGTTCCGCATGTTTATGATATAAATGCGTCTTATTATGAGAATGATAAGTTATGTGTTGATGTTACATATAATGGAACAGAGTCAGAGCCTAAAGCAAAGGTTTTGATTGGTACATATGATTCTCAGAATCAAGAGGAATTAATAAATTCAAGTGAATATGATATAACCGGCTCAAATAGATATGAATTTGATTACGCTAAGCCTCAGGATGGTCAATTTGTAAAGATATATGTTTGGGACGGAACAAATTCAATTACACCTTTAAGCGGTGTTGGAACAATAGGTGAAAAGCCTGTTCCGACTATAGAGCCGACAAACGCTCCAACTGATAAGCCTGTACCTACAACTGACCCGGCAAGAACCATTACGGTTGATGGTTCAAAAGAATCTGAACCTGCTGCCGGAACTTATAAGACAATTAGAGAAGCGGTTGCTGCAGTTTCTGCTAATCCGCCGTCAAATGAGGAATCAAGAATTTATATAAATGTTGTTCCCGGAACATATCGTGAACAGGTAGTTATAAATGTTCCTTATATAACATTACAGAAACAGCCTAATTCTCAGGGAGAAGTTAAGCTTACATGGTACTATGGAACTAATACTTTGTATGACAGCTGTGATGAGAGCGGATATTACAATCCTGATGTAATTGACGGAGGGGTTACCAAAAACGCTCCTAAGGATTGGGGTCCGGCCTTAGTGGTAAAAGAAAACGGCGACAATTTTGCTTGTGAAGGTTTGTATCTCGAAAACTCGTTTAATGAGTATTACACTCAGGAGGAGTTGAACGAATATATGGCTCCTGCCGAAGGTTCATTTGACAGAGGAGCATGGCTTAATGAACAGCTGAATAACGGTGTAGATGACGAAACAATAAACGGCTGGATTCAGTCGCGTTCACCTATAATTAAGGATACAAAGCCGAGTTTGAGAGAAAGAGCAGCCGCAATAAATACTAAGGCTGACAGAATAGTATTTAAAAATTGTACCATTATGTCTAAGCAGGATACTATGGGAATAAACAATGACAGAATTTATTTTGAAAATTGTAAAATAGGCGGAACTGTTGATTATATCTGCGGAAGTGCGACGGCAGTATTCAATAATTGTGAGTTATATTGGAATGCCGGACCAATAAAGGAAACTTCTAAATCCACAGACACAGATTCGGGATATATTACGGCGCCAAGCCAGTCAACACAAAAAGGTTATGTATTCTATAATTGTAAGGTAACGGGCTCTGAAACTGCAACTGCAGGAGCATTTGGCAGACCGTGGAATCCAAATGGAGAAGCGATATATATTAACACTAAAATTGGCACAAGCTCACGACCGGGATACAATGCAAAGTCGTTGATAAGTGAATCCGGGTGGGCAACAATGAGTGATAATCCGCCGGAGAATGCAAGATTTGGAGAGTTTGGCTCAACTGACATAAAGGGTTATCCTATACAAATTTCAGGAGATTTAAGACAGAGTAAATTACTGGACGAGTGGACAATGCTTGAATATAATCCTTATAGTTATACATGCGGTACTGACGGTTGGGATCCGTCAGGGACAGCTGAGGATTATAAATCTGTAAACAGCGTTGCTGAAGCAACTAACGTTGAAATTCCGGAAGGAACGAGCACAGAGGTTGTGCTCCCGTCTGCTCCAAACGGTTATGAATTTAGCTGGGCATCTGAGTCTGAATATGCTGTAGTAAGTGAAGACGGAACAAAGATTATTGTTACGAGACCGGCCAGCGGTGAGAAACCAATAGAAACCGAAATAATTTTGTATGTTAGAAATGCTGACGCGAATGCTATTGGAACAAAAGCGGTTATACCTGTAACAATTAATCCGACAACAGATAAAGAAAATGTGTTTGAAGTAAACGGTACTGTAACAAGTACGAGCGGAGCGCCTGAAACAGATATTCATATCAGCGTTAAGCTCTATAAGGGCAAGGCAGTGATTAAGACAGCTTCTGCAATAATAAAGGCGGGAACAACTTCGTCGTCATATAAGGCTGACGGTATACCTGTTGGTGATTATAAGCTGGTTATAGATGCCGAAAGCTCTGATTATAAGGTTACAGTCCCTGCAGACGGCACGGTTGAAATATCGGGGGCAAAAGGAGATATTAAAATGGTTGATTCAAGCGTTGGAAAATTGACCCATACCGTTTTAAATATTACTACTGACCCAACAGCCATAGGAAGCGGAGCTTCAGTTGTTAATAATAATGGTTCATATACAGTTTCAAGCCCAAGCGGAACTTCTGACGGCGCATACTGGAATCTTTCCAAGTTAGCAGAGGGAGTAAAAACGAGTGATTCGGTTACTGTTTCATATACTGTGACATTCTCTGCCGATAAGCCTTATAAGCAGGATGATATGGGATGTATGATTGATGTTCTTTCGGGAATACCGGGAACTTTAAATAAGAATGCTAATCCTATACGCATAAACAGAGTTAACATGGGTCGTTGGGATCAGATGAATATGCTCGACTTTGCCCAGGCGTCAAGAAGCGGTTCACAGGATACCGAGCATCAATGGCTAAAATGTGCCGGAGAAGGTATAGCTAAGAACTCATATAAGCCACAGTCGGTAAAAGTAGTTACAGACTTTAAAAACCGTGTTATGACAGCCTCTGCTAAGGTTACAGAGGCGGCAAGCTGGAATGACTATACGTTTACCGGATTCCCTGAAGAAGCTGATGTTGACCGAGAGAATATGTGTCTCGCAGTATATCCGGGAAGCGCAGGTGCAAATAATTATGTCATCAGTGATATAACAGTTGAGTTTACAGAATTTAAGTAAGAAGATATTAAATATTTCTTCAATAAAAATTAACGGATTTTGATTCTTTTATATTTATTAGAAAGCGCAGCGAAAGCTGCGCTTTTTTACTGTCGGTAAAGTTTGAAGCGTTTAGAGATATGTGCAAAAGCCAATGTTTTAATCCGCGCATCCGTGGGCGGATAAGAACGCATTGTGGTCCCAGGAGTTGTTTTCAAAACATTTTCCTTTCCTCAGCAGTTTTTCTAACAGATGATAATTTGAGGGAGCTGCACATTTTGCACAATTTTTCGAAACTGCTTATCAATATACTAAAAGCTCGGCTTTAGCCGAGCTTTATATCAAAATATTAAAAATGATAGGCGAAAGCTAGATGTGCACACCAGCAATATAAAATAAAGGTTAAGCAGAGGTGGAAAGCTATCTATTTAAGTAGCGATAAAAGTTATCTGTCTAAAGAGTGATGTGGATTTTTTGTTTTAATATCTCCTGCTAATAATATAAAATTGTTAAGCTATAAAAACATTAGGCTGATTAGTTTAGCCAATTTTTTTTGTTATTCAAATCTCATATTTCACCTGCGTATGATTTTGTTTCATTTGGCATAGTAAGAAATCCGTTTTTTTGATATTTATCAAACAAGTTTTCAAGCGCTGATATATATGCTTCATAATTCGGCGAATCTTCAGGAATCATATATGAGGCAGACTTTAATCTTTGTATAAATTTTTCCTTAGTAAATTTAAGATCATTTTGGAATACTTTCTTTTCATACTTAGTTTCAAAAAAGTTTGAAACAGCTGAATCCATATTTTTTATACCGCCGCTGAATCCGGTAAATCCGGGACAATATTTTTGACATATTTCCGCATTTTCTTTTATCATTTTATTGGATGAAACTCTGGAATTCCAAACCAGTATTACCTTTCCGCCGGGTTTTAAGATTCTTTTGCATTCAGCTTTGAATTTTTTATGGTCAAACCAATGAAACGCCTGACCTACTGTTATATAGTTTACAGAATAGTCTTCAAGAGCAGTGTTTTCCGCGCTTCCTTTAACGGAGTTAAATCTTTCATTTCCTCCAAGCAGTTTTTCAGCCGTATTTCTCATATCATCGTTTGGTTCTACAGCTATAACTGTGCAGCCTATATCCAGTAATTGGGATGATAAAATGCCGGTTCCGGAACCAATATCTGCAACGATGGATTCTAGACCCAATCCTGCCGAGTTTTTTAGATACTGAATAAATTGTTCAGCGTATTTAGGCCGTGAAGAGGCGTAGGCAGAAGACTTGCCGGTGAATTTATTTGTATTGTCCATATTCATCCTCCTTAATCCTTTTTAACTTCTGCTATTATATCATTAGATATATTGAATTTCAATTACCAAGATAGATTCATTAAATTCAAAAATATGAAAAGTTTCTAAAAAATTAGTTAAGTTTCTAAAAAACTATTGCTATAATTTGGGTTGGCGTATATAATATAATTCTGAGCGTCATATACATTTAAAAGGCGCAATATTTAATTGAAATTTAAAGGAGGATTTTGCTCGTGGGTTTAGGTTTTATAGAAATACTTAAGACGATATTGCTGGGCATTGTTGAAGGGGTCACAGAATGGCTTCCGATAAGCAGTACCGGACATATGATACTGTTTGATGAATTCATTCATTTAAATGTAACTCCTGAGTTTAAAGAAATATTTTTGGTTGTTATACAGCTCGGCGCGATTCTTGCGGTCGTGGTAATGTTTTGGAAAACTATTTTTCCATTTCATTTTAAAGGCGGCTTTGGAGTAGATAAAGAGAAGATAATAATGTGGCTTAAAATTTTGGTAGCGTCTATTCCTGCCGGGATTATAGGTATCCTGTTTGACGATTATTTTAACGCTTGGTTCTATAATTACTGGACTGTTGCAATAATGCTTATCGTATTCGGTATTCTCTTTATATGGATAGAAAATGCGCATAAGAATAAGATTCCGAAAGTGAATGATATTTCTGAAATTACATATAAAGCCGCGTTTATAATAGGAGTATTCCAGCTTATTGCGGCAGTATTTCCGGGGACTTCACGCTCAGGCGCAACGATAATAGGTGCCCTTCTTTTGGGCATCTCAAGAACAACCGCCGCTGAGTTTACTTTCTTCCTGGCTATACCGGCCATGTTCGGTGGAAGCGCAATAAAGCTTGCAAAATTCGGGATGGCATTTACCTCAAGCGAAATTATAATTCTGATTTTAGGAATGGCGGTTGCGTTTGTGGTATCAATGCTGTCAATAAAATTCCTTATGAATTATGTTAAAAAACATGACTTTAAAGTGTTTGGCTGGTATCGTATAGTTTTAGGCGCTCTTGTGATTGCATACTTTTTGTTCTTTGGCGCTTGATTATGTTTTGGTATTGTTATAAAATAATTAGATATGAAAGTGAGATATAAAAAAGACCTCGCTGTGTATTGAGCTAACTCTCAAAAGTTAGATTTTTGGTCTAACTTTTGGAAGATCGGTTCATACAGCGGGTCTTTTTTTAGTGGTAAGATGTTTTTAATATGTTGTAATATAGCCAAATTCTCGTTCTATATAATGTTCTCCGCATTACATGACGAGTGTCTTCGGATATATGACAATTTTAGTCTTCGGTACCAAATTTTAAGCTGATGAGCCAAATTATTCTTTGGAACCAAATTTCATGTTATTATAATACTTTTTTAATTTTCTTCACTGTCTGAGAGTTTCTGAGGTATAGAAATGAAAACTATTACATTGTCATTTTCGTTTGAATATTTTATAATACCATTCATGTCTTTGACAGCTTTCTTAACGCTTTTTATGCCATAACCGTGCTCAGAAGAATTTTCTTTGTCGGTTTTACAGTTGTCAGGGTCAAATAACAGACCTTTGACAGTTGAATTTTTAACTATAAATTTTATCATTCCGGCGTCGCTGTGTATGTGAAGAGAAACTTCTTTTGCTTCGGATTTATCAGCGGCTTCAATTGCGTTGTCAAGAATATTAAAAAGTATTGTAGTGATGTTTGAAGAACTTACAGTTATATCATGTCCAAGTTCCATATCTATCTTAAAGTTGATATTCTTTAATTTTGCCTTTTTAATTTCTATATTTATGATAGAATCTATGGTTTGATTTTGGGTATATACTACAAAGGTATCAGAATAGTTTTTGTTTTTGATATCTGAAAGATGAGTTAAAGCGGTGTCTGTATCTCCGTTTTTAACCAGCGAATATACAATATCCAAATGTTTGCGTATATCATGTTTTAAACGTCGAATTTCTTTTTCATTTTCTTTGAGCAGAGTATAGTTCTTGTTGTAATGCTCTATAGTTTTTTGAGCAATGCCATACTTTAATTGCGCAGAATAAGTTTCAAATAAATCGAATATTGCAACATTGATATACACAAGACCTATGTATGGTATAACTAACAGTGCATAGTTGGTAAATTGTGATTTCATCAATATAGCGTCAATAACAACAACAATTAATATAGTTACTAAAGGACAAAGTATAATTAGTATCCAATACTTAATAGGAAGATTGCGTTGTTTTTTAATAAACACTTTAATCATTGGAAAAGCCAAACACAGCGTTAGTATTGTTGTAGAGCATGCAGCTAATATTAGTGAAAAGTCGGTATTTAATATATCTGAATATGTATCATCAAATAGTTGAGATAATATAAGCAGTGTAGCCATTTGCGAAATTATATAACAAACGTAATATATTACTACTACAGCTATTTTTTTAGTTGCTTTATCCTCAAATGAGAAAAAACAGAATGTTGTATAACAAATTATTGAAATTATTAAATTAGCGTTACTATTTAAATGAAATGTTGAAGTAAAACACAATATTAAAAATGGTATAAGTGCCCCCAAAAAAGATAAAACAGAAAACTTTTTGAATTTAAAAGCATAGTTAAAAATAATAGTTAAGGCTATAAATTCAATAATAACTATAGATATATCAAGTATAAGGCTCATTATAACATTCCCTCTTTAACACTATATTTAAAATATTGGTTCTCAAAATCTTCTCTATATGATTTACCTATTGGTACAACTTCTTTGTTTATCATAACAGCCTGCGTTTTTGAAACAGAGAATATATTTTTTAGGTTAATAGCAAATCCTTTATGTACACGAACGATATAATCGCAGTCTAATGTGTCAAACAAATCAGAAAAAGTTGAACGTATAGTAAAATCTTTATCTAGCAAATGTATACATAAACTATTATGACACGATTCAATATATACAATATCATTTAAAAGAATATTGTAATGTATGCCATTATTAACTATCTGTACTTTATTATTGTTTTTAAAGTATTCATTTATAATTATCTCTATTTCATTGCTTAATTCTTCGATAGTTGCTGTTTTAAGTATGTATCTGTCAATTCCATATTTGTAACCGTTGACAGCGTAACCGTCATAATGAGTATACGCAACGACTATACAGTTCTTTGAACGTGTTTTTAAAATCCTTGTAGCATTAAGACCGTCTAATCCTTCAACTTCTATATCAACTAAAGCAATATCAAATACTTGGCTGCAATTTAAAAAATCATCTGCTGTAGAGCAGACTGTTAAACTTACATTATATTTGCTTAATACTATGCGTAATTTGTCAATATATATATTTTCATCTTCATAAATTAAAACATTCATAAATGCTCTCCTAACTTCATAAAATATTATATATCACACATGCGAAAGTGTCAACCAATGTAAAAAGTCATAAATGTGGATAATTCTTTAAACGTTATGAAAAAACTATTTTATGATAATTCAAATATCGACAAAATTAAAAATTTGTGGAAAGTGAATAAATGAGTGAAAATAATTTTGATAAAATTTACCAGGAAAGTTGTTGCCGAAAATTCATTTATACCATAAAATAAGTTTACGTCCCAGTATATTGATTTTGATATGACAATACTTTATAATTTAACTAAAGAAAAATGTTGAAAAAAGTTACCCGCAGAAATGGGAGGAAGCGAATTGATAGAAAGCATTTCTAAAAGGCTGACAAATTTTTTTGTAAGAAATGGTTTAATCAAAGAATATGACAGTGAAGTATATTCTTATGGATTTGAAATGTTTGTTTCCGAAATAATAAGCTGGCTTATTATAATACCTATAGCAATTATATCAGGTGAGTTTTTAGAAAGTATGGCTTTTGTATTTAGCTTTATTATTTTTAGAACATTTGGCGGTGGCTATCATGCCAATACCCATTATGGATGTATATTCAGCTTTACATTTATTTATTTGGTTGGTTTAACGGTTGGTAAATTTATTTCAATGGATTTTTCTTATTATTTGATAGGAGTTTGTATGGCGGCAGCGGGGATTTTGCTTTGGATATTTGCTCCTATAGACCATAAGAACAAACCGTTTGACGAAAATGATTTTAAGCGTCTTCGCAAAAAAACAAGGCTGCTATACTTAATTTATTTGGCAGTTGTTATACTTTTATTAAGTATTTTCCCATCAGTTAAGTTTGTTGTTAAGCTTTGTGCATTTGGAAGTATGGGGTTGTTTATGGTATCTATGTCGGTCATGATTCAATTCTTTGTGAGAAAAAAAGAAAAAGTTAATTCAATATAAATTTAAAAAGGAGAGAAAAATCATGAATAAGTTAAAACAATTTATGTACCGATTTGGTGGAACTATCTGCGCTATTGCGGCTTTCATGGCTGTATATACAGATGGAAGATGTGGTTGGAAAATATATCAGCCAAAGGCACCAGCAAATTTGCGGGAGTTTGCTGAGAGACAAAGAAACAATTAGTATTGTTTAGAATCTACCGGAAATAGGTTCAAAATTAATGCGATAAAGTTTCTGTTTGGTGATGTATATAATGCTGATATTGAGTTTACCGGAAATAAATTCAAGTTCAGTAAACTAGGATTTTTATGTTTGCTATAATAACAGTTAAACATATTAATACTAAATGAGCTCAAATATATTAATTGTGTTTTCAAGTTATATTATGATATATGAGTCAAAATTTTAAATATAAGTTTATTGTATAAGGTTTAGGTAGTAAGAATGAAAACACAAAATATATTTTAATTAGGACTGTGGCAGATGTTATTTTTTACATCGTTACAGTCCTAATTTTTTTATTTTAAATTTTTATAGCAAAGGGAGAGTATTGTGGTATGGGACAAAATCAAAAATTGCTGAGTATAGCGCTTATTATAGCTATATTAGCGGGAATGGTAAATTTCGTATATGTGTTTGCCGAGAATGAAGGACAAGCAGAAAGCGGCTCACAAGCGTCAACAGGTGGATTTGAAATCAGCGTTAATGAATCTAAAGATTTTGATGAAAATGCAGATATTGAAGATTTTGATAATTTAGGGGAAAAACCGACAGAAGCTCCGACAGAAAATACTAGTAAAGATTTTTCAACTGAGGATATTCAACCATCGGCGGTTCCTTCTCCAAAAGTATCAGAAGTTACAGAGCAAGATGAAACTTTAATAACTAATAACATTCAAGAATCCAACCAAAATGAACAGGGGTCTGCGCTGGTGCTTAATTCTGTTGCTCAGTATTCTGTAGTGAGCGGTTTAAACCACAGTTTGCGTATAAGCGACGGAAAGGTTCAGGCATATGGTGACAACACCTGCGGACAGCTTGGAACCGGGAATAATGAGCCGACAAATGATTTTGTTGATGTGACGGCTGCTTGGGGAGATAAAACTGTTGCACAGGTTGAAACAAGGGGAAATACTTCATATGCGCTGACTTCTGACGGATATTTATATGCCTGGGGAGACAATTCAAAAGGACAATTTGGAAACGGGACAAATGTAAGCAGTAATCTGCCTGTTCTTGCAGCCGTTGGAATGGAAGGCAGCATTAAAAAGGTTTCTGCAGGGCTTGAACATGCTGTTATTGAAAACAGCGAGAATGGCACAAAAATATATGCGTTTGGGGATAATAGTTACGGTCAGCTTGGCTTCGGAACTAACAGTTCTAATTCTTTAGTACCAATACTTGTTACAGATTTTTCAGAACTATCTGAAGCGGGAGATTACCAGACATACTACAGCGGTACAGACAGTGAGATAATCGGCTGCGGAAAAAATGATAAAGGTCAGCTTGGAAGTTCAGTGGACGCAGAGGGAAATATGATTTGCTTTACCAAAATTTCAGCGGGTAAAGACCATGTTGTTGGAATAGGAATAAATGGAAAGATGTATGTTTGGGGTGACAACAGTTTGGGTCAGCTTGGCGTTAATCTGCAGAGCGGCGGAACATATTCCCAATATCCAATTAATACCGGGACAGATGTAACGGATGTTGAAGCCGGAAATAATATGACGCTGTATATCTCAAACGGTAAAGTGTATTTGGGCGGAACAAATGATATTGGAGTTCAAATGTGGTCAAAAGAAATAAATTTGCCTGCTGACTGTGCTTCAATTGCTTTAGGAAGCAATAGCTATGCGTATCAAAGTGACGGAACTTTTTGGCACTGGGGATATATGAGTGAATATAAAGTTGGCACCGGAGACAGTGTAAATCCAATAATGAGTGAGTATAAATACGATATTGTGGATATTGACTCATACAGGGCGCAAACCTTAGCTATAGATACGGCAGGGAACATAGTCGCATGGGGTGAGGGGTATTATCCTGATGAAACCGGAAGTATGAGTAAAGTTTCGTATCCTTTTAATATTGATGAAAAATGTGAAATCAAAAATGCGGTAAGTGTTTCCAGAGGAAAAAATCATAATCTAGTGCTTGATGAAAACGGAGACGTTTGGTGTTGGGGAAGCAACTCAAATTATCCTATGGGTTCACTTGACGGAAAAGTTAAGATAATAAAAAAATTGCCTGGTATTTCTGATGTTAAACAGATTAAAGGCGGCACAGAGTTCAGTCTGTTTATTAAGAATGATGGAACGTTATGGGGCGTTGGCAAAAATGATAAAGGTCAGTTGGGTATATCTCCGGAGGAACTTAATAATACTGATATTCCAATACAAATCACGGATAAAGCCGACTTTAAGTATGTGACCGCATGTGAAAATTCTGTAATCGCTATTGCGGATGATGGCGTGTATTCTTGGGGCGGCAATTCTAAGGGTCAGTTGGGAGACGGTACATTCTCGGATAACCCGTCGCCGAAAAAACTGAACATTAGTCTTGAAGATGGTGAATACATAAAGGATGTAAAAACAGGACCGCAGCATTGTATTGCTTTAACAAGTATGGGCAATGTATACGCCTGGGGCAATAACGGCGTAGGGCAGTTGGGAATAGGAAACAAAGATAATAAATCAACTGCAGTAAAGGTTAATTTGTCAGATGTAAAATATGTAAATGCAGGGTTTTATCAGAGCTACGCAATAAAGTCGGACGGAACTGTTTGGGGCTGGGGAAGCGGAGCAAATCATCAGCTTGGTACTGTGTCCGTTGGTACATGCAGGGTTCCGACACAAATTACAAGTTTGAATGGTTTAAATATTGAGAAGATTGTCGGTTCTGACGGATTTACAATTGCGGTTGATAAGTATGGAAGGATGTACTCGTTTGGCTCAAATGCAGTTGGGGGATTGGGTGTATATTCACAGACACCTGAAATAGTTGCTGAGGATTATTATGCTGAAGATTTGAGAGAGCTAAATAAATATATGAAAGATATTCCGCAGAACCTGACTGAAAACATACAGCTGCCGGTCATGATGCAGAATGGAATGCAAGTATCATGGACAAGCAGCAATGCTTATTATCTTTCAGAACAGGGAATCGTGCGTAGACCAAACAGTTATGCAAAAGATGAAGCGGTAACGCTTACTGCTCTTGTTTCTTGCGGAGAAAAAACAAGAAAGCTGAACTATGACTTTTGTGTTTTAAAAAAGGAGGAGGGACAGCCGGGAGATAAAACGTTGAAAACTCAGACCTTAAATATTGAAAAAGGAAAAAAATACATAATTAATATCACCGCTAAAAATGTTACTCAAATAAGCGGAACTGAGTTTGAGTTTGAGTATGATGGAAGTCGTTTTGAAATGGTGGATGCAATATCACGATCGAAAACATTCGAAACGCTTAGCGGAGCTGTATATGGTGATATAAAAATCACGTATGCCGGACCGGGAATCATAAAATTTGAGACAACAAAACAAATACCGGCCGGCAGGCAGTTCACAGGATTTGTAAACGGAATAGTCTTAAAAGCCAAAGAAACCTGCGAAACTGTTTGTTCATTGTTATATTAGGAGGGGCGGAGTATGAAAAAGAAAATTATTATTTTAGGAATATGTTTAGTTCTTGCAGCGGGGACTGTTGCAGCAGTGGCAAGCGGTGCGTATAATAATCAAAATATAGATATAAAATCAGCATTGTCAAAAGTATTTTCATCTGAGAAATCTGAAAAAAGTTTAGTTCAGAAAGACAGTGTGCAGACAGATTCAATATCTTTAAATGATGATCAAAATAAATCTGTTATAAGTACGGATTTATCAGATAAGGCCATCGCACTATACCCATCCAACTTTTATTCCATGGTTGAGATATTGAAATCAAATATTTCAGATACTGCAAGTATAGCTGATATTTTGGCATCTTATTTATATTTAAGAGATATTTATGGTCTTAATAATGAACAGCTTGAGTATATAGCCGGTCTTATTATCAATGGAGCCAACCCAAACAGTATATTAGACATAGCATACTTTTGGGCTGACACTTGTGAAGATATAACCATAATTGAGCAGATATATAATAAAAAAGGTGATTATGAAGGCGGACGTTTTTGGATTGAGAATGCTTATAATAATATCACAAAAAATGTTCATGGGGTTTTAGAATCTGAGGAAATAAATAATTATCTTTCTTTGGGAGTAACTGTTTCAGATATACAGAACGCAAATATTTTGAGCCGCAAAGGAGTTTATTCAATTAAGCAAATTTTAGACAGAATTGCCGGCGGAGATACAATGATAAACATTATAAACGAAGTATATGGCACAAGTATAAGTCAGCCGGTCAATTTGTTTGGAATAAGTGAAAATGAAAAATCTGACGAGAGTATATTGAACAGCAAAGAGCTTGCGGCGCTTGAGAATAAACAGATTGAGGAATCTGCTTCAGAGATTTTATCCGATGAGAAAACAGCTGAAAGACTGGTGGAAAAAAGAAATGAAAAAAATGCGGAACTGGTAAAACAGCTGATAAATGAGGGAATATTAGAAGGGAGAATAGATAAAGATTTGGGGGTTGTGTTTGATGAATAAGATAAAATGCAGATTAATAATATGTATAGTGTCAATATTAGTAAGTATGATAGGAATCACATGTTATGCGTCAACATCAGATGAGTTGTATGAACAATCGTTAACCCAAAACTTGATAGAGCAGTACGGAGCGGATTATGAAACTCCATTTATAGCTCCCGGCGGCAACGTGTCGCTGAGTGACGGAAATGTTAATATAAATGAGGTGGATATGAGTCTGCCAGGAAGAAATGGTATGGATGTTAATATTAGGCGTACTCATTATGTAAACGGAGGACCTGTCAGTTACAGCGGAACAAGAGTATTTGCCAGAGGGGGAAGCGTTCAAACAAGTCCGATGTATGTGTTTACATATGTTTTAAACGGTAATTCAAAGACAATATATGTAGCGTTTGATAAAGAGGAGGATTTGGTAGACAGTTTTTATGCCGAGTCTTCAAAATTAAATACAATTGAGACTGACGCCATAGGTAAAAAATATTATAAATACTCAACTATAAAGGATACATCCGGAGTATTGTTCACTAGAGATAAAAGTAAGGCTGCAGTAAAAATGAGCGAAGTACCTAATGAGTTTTATACAACCACAGTGCATGCTACCGATATTGAAATAGGTTATGGCTGGTATGTGTCAATGCCTCAGTTGACTTTGGTAAACAAGTCAGAACAAGCCTCTGATATGAAATATAAGTATTTATTTAAAGATGAAAACGGTCAGACAATGAATTTTTCATATTTGAAAGAAGAATCGAAAGATTCAGGCTGGATATATAAACCGGGAAGCTGTAAAGTTTCAGATTCAGACAGCCAATATACAGCTCAGGTATATGATGAACTTCAGACGCATAGTTTAGGATTTAACTATGATATAACAATAACAGACGGTGAGGGGAAGACATATTATTACGAACAAACCTTGAAAACATACTTTTTGCCTGCCGCAATTATCGATAGGTACGGCAATGCCGTCCGTTATACTTCCAACGCTGACGGAAGCGTGACGATAGTTGATACTTATGGCAGAAATATACACGTGTCGCAGGCAGGTATAACTGTCTCAAATGGGAACTTTACTAAGAGCGTAGAATACAGCCTCTCAAGGGTAAACAGTGACAGAGACCCATACGGTCTGCTGGATTGTTATTCGAAATATATTTTAAATGTTAAGAAGTATAATGGCGTTTCTTATGAGACTACAGAATACGTATCGCATAAGAGTACAATGCTTTTTGTCAGGAGCGGTGAAGTAAGTTATTATGATAAAATTGAGAAGGTTACATTTCCGACAAATGCTTCGGTAGAGTATGAATACGAAACTGTTCCAACAGTTAAAAAGTTTGCTTCCAGTATTGGGGCGAATGTGGTTTCGCATTGTGATTATCATATAAATAAAGAAAAAGTATATGAAGACGGCAGTGAAAAATATGAAAGAACATATTCGTTTGAACAAGCTTCCCAGAAAAGTTATGTAGATAATAAAGAACGCAGTGTTACAGTTGAGGACACATATGACGACGGAAGTAAAAAAAGTATGACTTATAGTTATGATTATGCCGGCAGACTGTTTGAGAAAAGCGGACAAATTGAAGGCAAAAAATATACGGAAGAATATAAGTATTCCTATACTTCTCAGAATCTTTTATCATCAATTCCGGAAGAAAATATGCTGAAATGCAGAAAGGCATATTTGAAGAGCACAATAACTACCTATGACAATAACATGGTAAATATAGCTTATAATGAGTATAACAGCAGAAATCTTCCTACGTATACTATGAACGGAGAGTTAGAGTCATTATATACATATGATAATAATTATGGTATATTATTATCAAAGGAATATCAAAAAGACAGCAATACTAAAATGAAAGTAAGTAATACCATAACCGCGGACGGAAAAAGTATCTTAAAGTCAGAAGTTTTTGAAAACGGCTCTCAAAAGACAGTTACTTCATATACATATAATAGCGATGGTACCATAGCAAGCCAAACTGTCACACCTACAGTAGGAGAACCGCTTACTACAGAGTTTGGCTATACATATAATCCTGACGGCTCATTCAGCATAACGACAACCGTTAATAACGTTAAAGATAATGACGGCAGCAGTAAGTCGGTGACAACAGTGCAGAATTATGACTGGCTGGGCAACTTAACATCGTCTGTTGACGCTATGGGGAATACAACTGTATATTGGTATGATAACTTAGGAAGGGTGATCAGACAAATAAATCCTGATGAAACAAACAAAAAAATAGACTATAACGTTTCTGACAACAGTGTTACGGTTACTGATGAAAACGGATATGTAACAACAAAAGACTATTCTCCGCTTGGCTATATGGATAAGATTTATTTTGATAATGATTTAAACAAGCTGGCTGCAGAATATAAATACGATAACCACGGCAGAAAAGTAAGCGAAACAGCATATCAGGATATCGGAGGAAAGGCTGTAAAGGAAAATTATACTTATGACCAGTTCGACAGAATAAAGACTCAAACCAGCAAAGAGGATGATACAGTTTTAGATAAAATCAACTATCAATATAGTTATGGAGAGGGATACCAAAGTTTGGGTGAGGGAATTAATATAGTAAACGTTCCTTCAAATGCTAAAAAGCTAACAGTTTTATTCTACAGCAAATCATCGAGGAACTATGATGCAGCTGTTCAGGACGACAACAGCGTATATTTTACTGAAAAAATGACGTATGGAAAGACAAAAGGAACCGTTGTTGATGTGACAGGCTTGTCCCAAATAAGAATTTCAGCAGGGTATAGCGGAGCATACTATAAATTTCTGACCGATGAAGAGACTGCTCAGAATATAAACCTGCTGGGCGGAGCAAGCCAAACGGTTACAGCGACATATACAGGGGATGAGACATATGTGAAACCGACAGTTGAAACTGTATTGGACGGATTTGGAAATAAAGTGTCAGAGACTTACTATAAGCACGGAACCGATACAGTGCTGAACAAAAACACATATAAGTACGACTATGCCGGGAATGTGACGGAGACTCTTGGCGGACGAACTTATATGGAGAATTTGGGAAGCTATACAAGCAAAGCTGAATATAATTATATGGGTAAGCCCACTAAAGTATATCAGACGGACGGTAGTTATGTAACCGCTGAGTATGATGATTACGGAAATGCTCTGACAAGCACAGACTATGAAGGCAATACAACAACGGTATGTTATGATATACTGGGAAGAGCAATAGCCTGCGAAGCGCCGTTTGATGAAACGACAACCACAAAAAGTCTGACATATTATGACGCAAACGGAAACGTGATAAAAACAAAGCAGCAGGTGACAGCTTCAAGCTATACTGAGACAGAAAACGAGTATGATAACCGCAACAGGCTGGTATCGGTGAGGATAAACGATGGTGAGCGGGACATATATACGCAGTATGCGTATGACGGAGCAGGGAATGTGGTAAAAATGGTAACCGGTCAGACAAGCAAGATAGAAGATTTGTATGGAACCCTGCCGGAAGAAGCAACGTATCAAACCTATGAGTATGACAGATTTGGAAATGTGACAAAAGCCACAGACGCGCTGGGACAGGACGTGATAAGTGAATATAACCTGATGGGACTGCCAACCAAACAAACGGACAAAAACGGAAATGAAACAGTAAATACGTATAATGCGTATGGAAGCGTTTTGACGAGCAAGGTGACAGGAGATGAAGATATAATCAATGCATACAGCAAGAATAATCTTCTGATATCAACCAAACAAGGAAAGGAAGAGATAAAATACACCTATGACGACTATGGCTATATGAAAACAGAAAGCCAAGGGAATATTCAGAATACATATAGTTATGACGTAAACGGAAACAGGAAAAATTATACACAAAAAGCAGGAACAAACACAATACTGACAGGGTCATATACATATGACATATTGGACAGACTGATAGAAGTAGATTACGGAACAGTAAGCGCAGGGTATATGTATAATGCAAATGGAAGACTGACAAAGGAGACAAGGTGGAATATAACAAGCGAGTATACATATAACAAAGCCGGATTGGTGACAGAGATGAAAAATAGTTCAGGTCAGAGCTATACATACAGCTATAACTTGGCAGGAAATCAAACTGTAAAAGCGTCGGGACAGGAGATAACAAACTATGGATATGATGGAATAGGACAGCTGATAACTGAAAATGTAGTTTCGCCCAAAGAAGATGAATGGGATTATAATAATACATATTATCAGTATGACACGAGAGGAAACAGGATATTAAAGTCAAACAGCGATGTGTACGAGGAAGCGTCGGAGATAGAATATAAATATGATAAGAACAATAGGCTGAAAGAGGAAAGGGAGACGAATCCGATAAACAGCATGTATGAGAAGATAACATCATACGAATATGACAACAACGGAAACATATTGTTTAAAGGAATAGAAGAGTATGACGGAATAATAGAAGGAGAGGAAAGAGAAATAGAGCTGGGAAAAGGATATTTTGAAAACGAGGAATATGTAAGGTATTATAGCTATAACGGAAGAAACCAGCTGATAGGAATGAAAAGCGACAAGACGGAAGCAATATATAAATATGACCCGATAGGAAGAAGAGAGAGCAAAACGGTAAACGGAAAGACAACGACCCACCGCTGGGATGGAAGCAATATAGTGAGCGAAGCTGGAGAGAATCCAACGGTATACTATATGGGAATAAACCTGATAGCGCAGAAAGATAATGCGGGAATAAGTTATTATCAGTATAATGCACACGGAGACATAACAGGTTTAGAAAACACAAAAACAAAGATGCTGACGAGATACGAGTATGACGCGTTTGGAGGCTCAAAGGAAGTAACGGGAACAGTATACGGATATAATGGACAGTATACAGACAAAGAGACAGGATTGATATACTTGAGGAACCGTTACTATGACCCGGAAACAGGAAGATTCACACAAGAAGACCCGGTAATGGACGGACAGAACTGGTACTCATACTGCGGTAATAATCCTGTAAACTTTGTTGACCCAAGCGGGCTGGTAAATGTTGAGGATGAAGATCCTATACAGGATTATTGTTCAAATCAAGGTCAAGTTGTTGGACAGGAAAGAATAAATATTAATAGCGCAATTCATGCTTATCAAGATGGGGTTTTGTCCTATGAGGATATGTTAAAAAATGTTGTACTCAATGGTGGAACCATAAAGGAAGAAAAGAAACTTGATGCTATACAAGTTGAGGAAACAAAAAATGGTTTTGCGGTAACTGCATATATAAGATATTCTGGGAATTTAAGTAATGTAAGTTATGAAGGTAAAACATACTCAGAATATGCAACTGAAGGAATTGAAAATTATTGGAGTGGCACTATATATGGTATTACTGTAACTACTAATGTGGTTACAACAGATGATGGAATACATAAAAGGAAAGATATGAAAATTGATAATGGCAGTTATAAGGATTCAAGTACAAGTCAAGGTACAAATAACATTTTTCCTAATGGAGTATCATGGGTACTTTGGCAAAACAATAGCGAAAATATAAATCCTAATACTGATCTATTTAAAATAGTAGCGGCTCACGAGTTTGGACATTTATTTTTTAATATTAATGATAATTGTAGAGATGCAAGACACAAAAATGTTCCCGAAAGTAAATCTATACATGCGTACTCGGTAATGACGCGAACTAACATGATAGGTCTATCATCATCAACATTAGATTTGGCGTTTATGATAAAAAATTATAAAATAAGTAATTTTTCGCAAGGGATTTTTTGTGCAGATTATACTAATATTTTAGATAGTCTCAAGGATGGTATTATAAAAGATTTTATGAAGACTAAAATTTTATTAAAAAGGAAGATGAATTTATAAATGGAAAATATATTTAAAAAAATATTGTTATTATTAGTTGTTATATGTTCATTTTTTTGTAGTAATGTGTTTGCAAGTGAACGGGTTATAAGAAATATGACAATTGAGGATATTGCGGAGAAAAATTTTGAGTTAGATTGGAAAAATGTCATCCCCAAAGAACAGTTCAGTCCTGGAATGTATTTTTGTTCAGGTGTATATGACTTTGGAACTACATTTCACTATTACGATATATCGAATGATATATCAAATGAAATATTTATAGATTATGATGGTAATATAACATTGAATCCAATAATTTTTCAGGATGGTATTGCAATTATAAAAACTACAGAAGAAACTTTGGATGAGCAGAAAATAAACTATAAATATGGCTGTATAAATAGTAAATATGAATGGATAATTCCACCTATATATGAGAGAATAGTGTATTGCGATAACGGTTTTATTATGGCTGAGAGAAACAAAAGAATATATATATTTAATATTTACGGAGAAGTACAAATTTCTTTTAGACAAGATGAATTTTATGCAGAGTTTTCTACTGGTGATGTTATTTTAAAATTAAGTAATCTAAAGACTAAGAGTCAATATTTGTTGGATAATA
>OLPA01001141.1_pt1 | contig 23276 bp, 13 predicted proteins | sample 1672811 | NCBI WGS metagenome assembly OLPA01 (sample SAMEA3136726, study PRJEB25190) | human gut metagenome | biome: human gut; feature: human-associated habitat; material: faeces | place: Austria | collected 2013
TTTGTTGTTCATCCGGATGGCCGTGTTGTGGTCGATCATTCTTCTGAAACATGGGGGAATGTGTATAATTTTTTCGGTGTTCTGAGAGAGCATTCTGATATGTCTGAAAAAGAGGTCAATGAACTTTCAGAGAAGTTTAAAGCAGGACATACCGATGCGATGCTGCTGGATCTGGATGGAAGAAACTATTATCTGGTCTATGAAAAATCGGATATCCAGGACTGGATGTTTTTGGGACTTGTCCAGGCAGATATCGTCAATGCCAGTATGAACAGTCTGCAGCGTAGTACGATACTCCTTGTCAGTGTGGTTGTATTCTGCATTGCCGCATTCCTTATCAGTTTTATTATTCAAAAAGGCAGAACGAACCTCAGGAAAAAGGATACGGAGATTCTGTACCGTGATGAACTGTTCCAAAAGCTTTCAATGAACGTGGATGACGTTTTCCTGATGCTGGATGCCAAAACCTATCAGGCAGATTATGTCAGCCCGAATGCGGAAAAGCTGCTGGGTATTACAGCAGAACAGATCCGGAAGGATATTTGTGTCCTTGGGAAACTGGATCCCGAGAATTCCAGAGACTCGGAGAAAAATTATCTGGAGGAGATCCAGGTTCATGAGCAGAAGGAATGGGATTTTGAATATATTCATCTGAAAACAGGGGAAAAACGCTGGTTCCATAATATTGCAATGTGCAGTGAAGTAAACGGGAAAAAGAAATATATCCTGGTTATGTCGGACCGTACCGATGACTGGAAAATGAATCAGGCACTTTCTGAGGCAGTACGTGCGGCAGAGACAGCAAACAAGGCGAAGAGTACTTTCCTTTCTAATATGTCTCACGATATCCGTACACCAATGAATGCGATCATCGGTTTTACCACACTGGCTGTAAGTAATATTGATGATCAGAAAAGGGTTCGGGATTATCTGGGCAAGATTCTTTCCTCCAGCAACCATCTGCTCTCACTGATCAACGATATCCTGGATATGAGCCGGATTGAGAGTGGAAAGATCCATCTGGAAGAAACAGAGGTTAGTTTGTCGGATGTACTTCATGACCTGAAGACGATCATCAGTGGGCAGATCCATGCGAAGCAGCTGGAGCTTTATATGGACGCCATGGATGTTACAAATGAGGATGTCTATTGTGATAAGACGCGACTGAACCAGGTACTTTTGAATCTCTTGTCCAATGCGGTTAAGTTTACTCCTGCAGGAGGAACTGTCTCTGTCCGGCTGAAGCAGTTACCGGGGACAGCAAAAGGCAGTGCACTGTACGAGATCCGGGTAAAGGATAACGGAATCGGTATGACAGAAGAACAGTGCCGGGAGATTCTGCGCAAAGAGCCGGGAGACCGTACCGGAATCGGAATCAAGAATGTAAATGACCGGATCAAGATTTATTTTGGAAGCAATTATGGACTGAATATCACAAGTGAGCTGGATGAAGGAACCTGTGTGACGATCCGTATGCCGAAGGTCAGGGAGGAAGAATATGAGAAAAAGTAGAAGAAAACCATTTATTGCAATTGATGCAGGTGTGATCCTACTTGCAATTCTGTTTTTTGTCCTGACGGGTGACGGACTTGGGGAAGGAAAAGAAGGCAGTACAAATAGCGTCATCGAGAAGAAAAAAGTAGTGTTTCTGACAAAATCCATGGATTCTTCTTTCTGGCAGTCTGCATATGCGGGAGCCGGTGCGGCAAGTGCGGAATATAATCTGGATCTGGTGTGCGAAGGACCGGATGGAGACGGTGAGGAAGATTATGAGGCGCAGAATGAAATGATAGACCGGGCAATCCGGGAACAGGTAGATGCACTTCTGTTCTCTGCCATTGATTTTGAAAAGAATGCGGAAGCAATCGACCGTGCGGCAAAGGCAGGAATCAGAATTGTGGTTGTGGACAGTCCGGTAAACAGTGAGGCTGTGGAATGCTATATTGGTACAAACAATTATGAAGCCGGATGTATGGCAGGAGAAGAAGTGCTTGGCAATCCGGCGGAAAATCTAAATATCGGAATCGTAAATTTTGATAAGAGTACGGAGAATGGGCAGCTTCGTGAAAAGGGATTCCGGGATACGGTTCTTAATGATGACCGGGTAAATATTACGGCGTCCATCAATGTGAAGTCTACGATCACCGACGCAAGAGAGGGAACCGAGAGGATGTTGCTTGACAATCCGCAGATCAATGTGATCGTGACATTTAATGAATGGACAACCCTTGGAGTCGGGGATGCGGTAGAAGCACTTGGCGCCGGAGAGCGGACGCAGGTTGTTGCGTTTGACAGTAACGTAAAATCCATTGGAATGCTGGAAAAAGGAAATGTAGATGCGCTGATCGTGCAGAACCCATATGCGATGGGATACCTGGGGATTGAGCAGATCAATACACTACTGAATGGTCAGAAGCCGGAAAAGAAAGAGACGGCAACCAGCAGTATTTTGGTGACAAGAGAAAATATGTATGATGATAAGAGCCAGAAGGCGCTGTTTTCATTTGAAGAAAAGTAACGGGTGAAATGTTTGTAGCTGCTCGGAAGTATAGAAGCTGTAGTCTGAAAAATATTTGGACTACAGCTTTTTAAAGAATTGGGCATTTGAAACATTTATGGACGAAATTAAGTAAAAATTTATATAAACGTTGAAATTCACAAACTCCTCGTAGTTTTTCACATGGGTGTTTTATTCCCTTCTTGTTATACTCGTATCATCAAGTAAACGTTATATAAGGAGGAACGAAATTATGAAAAGAAGAATTGTAGCAGCGATGCTCGCAGGTGTGATGGCACTTGGAATGCTTGCAGGATGCGGGGGCTCCGGTAAGAGTGACAGTGATGGTGGAAGCAGTGATAAGAAATCATCAGACGCTAATATCGCAGTATTCTACTATACCTATTCTGATACTTACATCGCATCTGTCCGTACAGCACTCGATGCAAAACTTGACGAGATGGGCGTTGAATATCAGGACTATGATGGAAACAGTAACCAGACAACACAGAACGAACAGATTGATACAGCGATCCAGACAGGTGCTACAGCACTGATCGTTAACATCGTTACATCCGGTTCTGTAGATGCTTCTTCACAGATCGTTGAAAAAGCAGAAGCAGCAGGAATCCCGGTTATCTTCTTTAACCGTGCAGTCGAAGATGACAAAACAGAAGGAGATGTACTTGGAAGCTATGACAAGTGTGCATTCGTAGGAACAGATGCTCCGGAAGCAGGACATATGCAGGGCGAAATGATCGGTAACTATGTAGTAGAACATTTTGATGAAATGGATCTTAACGGAGATGGAAAGATCTCTTACGCAATGTTCATGGGACAGCTCGGAAATGCAGAAGCTATTTACCGTACACAGTTTGCTGTAGAAGATGCAGATAAGATCATCACAGACGCCGGCAAACCGGCACTGGAATACTTTGACGCTTCTAACAGTGACAAATATCAGGTTGACCAGGATGGTAACTGGAGTGCAACAGCAGCTAACAACTATATGACAACCAACCTTTCCCAGTACAACGAAGGAAGCAATAACATGATCGAACTTGTTATCTGCAACAATGACGGTATGGCAGAGGGTGCAGTCTCAGCTCTGAATGATAAGGGATACAACCTTGGAACAGGCAAAGACTGCAAGATGATCCCGGTATTTGGTGTTGATGCTACAGACGCAGCAAAACAGCTGATCGCTGATGGCAAGATGACAGCAACTGTTAAACAGGATGCAGATGGTATGGCAGCTTGTATCGCAGACCTTGCTAAGAATGCAGCAGGTGGAAAAGATTTGATGGATGGAACAGATTCTTACAATATTTCCGAAAAAGTAAGCAACAAGATCTTCATTCCTTACCAGGAATACTCAGGAAAATAAAAATGTAAAAAATAAAGGTGGCGGCCAGGTGGTTGGCCAGCCACCTTTTCTAAAGTTGTGACGCAGCCGGATGGAACTGCATAGCGGCAGGTTCGAAAGGTATGCGAGATTAGAAGATGAGAGACAGGAGGACAGCTATGAAACAGGATGTTTTACTGCAGATGACGGATATCTGTAAAGAATTTCCGGGCGTAAAAGCATTAGATCATGTGTCCCTGACAGTTAAAGCAGGCACTGTCCATGCACTGATGGGTGAAAATGGAGCCGGAAAGTCAACACTGATGAAATGCCTTTTCGGAATTTATGACAAAGACAGTGGCAAGATTGAGCTGGAGGGAAAAGAGATTAATTTCAAGAATTCGAAAGAAGCTCTTGAAAATGGAGTTGCAATGGTTCACCAGGAACTGAACCAGGCGCTCAAAAGAAACGTCATGGATAATCTCTGGCTCGGACGTTACCCGAAAGTGGGCGGCGTCATGGTAAATGAGAAAAAAATCTATGACGACACAAAAAAAGTATTTGAAGAATTGAAAATTGATGTAGATCCGAAAAGGATCATGAGTACGATGCCGGTATCACAGAGACAGATGGTAGAGATTGCAAAAGCAGTATCTGTGAATGCAAAAGTCATCGTATTTGATGAGCCGACTTCTTCCCTTACAGAGCAGGAAGTAGAGCATCTGTTTGATATCATTGAGATGCTGAAAAAGAGAGGATGCGGAATCATTTACATTTCACATAAAATGGCAGAGATCAAACGGATTTCAGATGAAATCACGATCATGCGTGACGGAACCTGGGTAGCAACCGAGAAAGCAGATGATCTGGAGATGGATGATATCATCCGCCTGATGGTTGGACGTGAGCTTACCAATCAGTTCCCGCCAAAGACAAATAAACCGGGCGATGTAGCGCTTGAAGTGGAACACCTTTCCGGAATGTATTCGATCCTGAATGATGTTTCCTTCAAAGTAAGAAAAGGAGAAATTCTTGGAATTGCCGGACTTGACGGAAGTGGGCGTACAGAAACTCTGGAGACAATTTTTGGAATTGCAACCAGGAAATCAGGAACGATAAAACTTGACGGAAAACAAGTCAGCAATAAGAATGCACAGGATTCGATCAAGAACGGATTTGCACTTCTGACAGAAGAGAGAAGAGCAACCGGTATCTTCGGCATCCTGAATATTCGTGAAAATACCGTTATCTCCAGCTTAAAGAGACACAAAAAAGGATTTTATCTGAGTGAAAAATCCATGAAAGAAGATACGCAGAAATATATTGATGCGTTGCGGACAAAGACACCGTCGCAGGAGACAAAGATCCGTGCACTTTCCGGTGGAAACCAGCAGAAGGTTATCCTTGGAAGATGGCTTCTTACCGATCCGGAAGTACTGCTTCTGGATGAGCCGACAAGAGGAATCGATGTCGGTGCAAAGTATGAGATCTATCAGCTCATCATCGATCTTGCGAACCGCGGCAAAGTAGTTATCGTAGTTTCTTCAGAAATGCCGGAGCTTCTCGGAATCTGTGACCGTATCATGGTTATGTCCGGTGGAAGACTTGCCGGAGAGATTGACGCAGAAGAGGCGACACAGGAACTGATCATGACTTACGCAGCAAAGTATGTGTAATTTTCAAACAAAAAGAAGGAGGCTTCCCAGATGAAAGCATTTGCAAATATAAAATCACGCTATGCAGAATACAAAGCACTGGATTCCGCAGACAAGGTAAAAGCGTGGAAAGAAGGACTTATCAATAATGCGATTTATCTTCTGATCATTATCGCAGTTATTTACACTTACACACAGAACAGCAGATTCCTGAGCGTGGCATCTATTGTTAACATTATCTCGCTGTCTGCAGCGAACATTCCGATCGCGTGTGGTATTGCAGGAACGATCGTACTTACCGGTACAGACCTTTCAGCCGGACGTGTTGTAGGTCTTACAGCGTGTATTTCTGCATCACTTTTGCAGTCAGTAACTTATGCAACCAAAATTTTCCCGGATCTTCCGGTTCTTCCGATACCACTGGTTATTCTGATCGTAATCGTAGTCGGAGGTATTGTTGGATGGGTAAATGGATTCTTCGTAGCGAAATTCCACTTACATCCATTCATTGTAACACTGGCAACACAGCTGATCGTATACGGAATTCTTCTGATGTACATTATGCTGAACGGTAACAACGGACAGCCACTTTCCGGACTGGACAAATCCTTTAAGAATTTTGTAACAGGAAGTTTCTTAAAGATCCGTGGCGTTCCGATACCGAACTATGTATGGTACGCTTGTGTCGTAGTTGTATTCATGTGGTTCATGTGGAATAAGACAACATTTGGAAAGAATATGTTCGCAGTTGGTTCCAACCCGGAAGCTGCCAATGTATCTGGTGTAAATGTTATGAGAACAACCATTCTGGTACATACACTTGCAGGATGCATGTATGGTATCACTGGATTCATTGAATCTGCACGTATCGGTTCCAACCAGGCAAATACAGGTCTGAACTACGAGTGTGATGCGATTGCTGCCTGTGTAATCGGTGGTGTATCTTTTGTAGGTGGTACCGGTAAGATTAGCGGCGTTGTTTTAGGGGTGTTCATTCTGAGAATCATCTTCGTTGCACTGCAGTTCCTGGCAGTAAGTCAGAATATGCAGTATGTGATCAAAGGTCTGATTATTCTGATCGCATGTGCAATTGATATGAGAAAATATCTGGTAAGAAAATAAAAAGAAAAGGCTGGGAAATGTTATGGACGAGAATAAGATGCCGGAGAATGATGGATGGAAGAAAAATGCAAGACTGGCGATTTATGCAATGGCCGGGTTTTATCTGCTGACACTGGCATACCAGATGTTCAGGGCGATTTCCACAAGTCATGGTAATGAGCAGCTTGTTATGATCGTGGCGACGATTCTGTTTCTGATAGTTGGTGTTGGTTTGATCGGGTTTGGAACTATAAATGTCTACAAAAACATGAAAAAGAATCAGAGTACAGATAAAGATCGTAATGAGGAATAGCTCATAACGAGGACAAGACCTCAAAACAAAAAGACAGGAGAGTAATAGCACCCCCTGTCTTTTTGTGTCTATAAAGAGGAATAAAAACATTGGAGGAAAAGATGAAAACAAGAAAAAGGTATGTCCGTGCCGGGGCTGCCTGCCTTGCGGCATTGCTCACGGTACAGGGAATGACATTGCCTGTGGCGGCAGGTGAAGAGGTGAAAGTAAGATCCAATTCACAGACACAGATGAGTTCAGATCCGGAAGCGGTTTACGTAAGCAATTACGGGAAATCGACGGATCAGAGAACGATCAATTTTGACAGTAATTGGAAATTCAATCTGGGAGATGTGGAAAATGCGCAGACAGCAAATTTCGACGACTCGAAATGGCGCCAGGTTTCGCTTCCGCATGACTACAGCATTGAACAGGATTATTCAAAATCTATGGAAGCAGAAAGTGGATATCTTCCAGGGGGAACAGGATGGTACCGGAAAAGTTTTACCATAGATAAAGCTGCGGAAGGAAAAGAGATCCGTGTTGATTTTAGCGGTGTTTATATGAATGCATCTGTATGGGTAAATGGAGAAAAGCTTGGAACACATCCATACGGATATACACCATTTTCATTTGACATAACAGACTATGTGAAATATGGTGAGGAAAATACAATTGCAGTAAAGGTGGAGAACAAGACGCCTTCAAGCAGATGGTATTCCGGAAGTGGTATTTACAGAAGTGTAAATCTGACCATGACAGAAAAGGTTCATGTGGATCTTGAGGGGACGCAGATTACGACTGAGAACCTGAAAGCAGAACAGGGTGGAACTGTCAATATGGATGTCCGCACACAGGTTGTGAATGATTCTGAAGATGAACAGGCTGTAACCTTGACGCACACGGTATTTCCAAAAGGCGCAGATGAAAGTGCAGCAATCGGAACAGTGACAACCGAAGCTAAAACTGTTGCATCCGGAGAAAGTGATGAAATCGAAATAACACTTGAGGCACAAAGTCCGGCGCTCTGGAGTGTGGACAGTCCGACACTTTATACTGTAAGAACAGAAGTAAAGCTTGGAGAAAATACAGTAGATGTTTACGATACAGAATATGGTTTCCGGTATTTTGATTTTGATAACAATACAGGATTTTCGCTGAACGGACAGAATACAAAACTAAAAGGTGTATGTATGCATCATGATCAGGGAGCACTTGGTGCAAAGGCAAATGCCCGCGCAATTGCAAGACAGATTGAGATCCTGAAGCAGATGGGGTGTAACGCGATTCGAGTGACACATAACCCTGCAGCTGATGAGCTGATCCAAACATGCAATGAGCAGGGGATGTTGGTGATCGATGAAGCTTTCGATACCTGGCTTTATGCAAAAAATGGAAACAGTAATGACTATGCAAAATGGTTCAATCAGACAATCGACGGGGACAATCAGATTTTAGGTGCAGGGGACGGTATGACCTGGGCACAGTTTGACCTGACAACAATGGTGAAGAGAGGATACAATGCACCATCGATCATTATGTGGTCTCTTGGAAATGAGGTTATGGAAGGAATCAGCGGTGGCGTTTCCAATTATCCGGCAACTGCCCAGAAACTGGTGAACTGGGTAAAAGAGCTGGATACAACAAGACCGATGACAACAGGAGATAACAAGCTGAAAGACAATAAGAGTGAAGCAGAAAGTATTGGCAATACATTAAATGCAGCAGGCGGAACCGTTGGATTTAACTATTGCGCAGGCTGGCAGTATGACAACTGGCATAAATCGCATCCAGAATGGCTGATGTACGGTTCTGAGACTGCTTCTGCGATCAACAGCCGTGGAATCTATAATCGGATCAACGGTGGAAGCCAGACTTCCGACAAGCAGCTTACATCCTATGATAATTCTGCTGTAGGCTGGGGCAGTGTAGCAAGTGATGCATGGTATACAACGATTACAAGAGATTACCTTGCAGGAGAATATGTCTGGACCGGATTTGATTATATCGGTGAGCCGACACCTTGGAATGGAATCGGAGCAGGATCAGTAGGAAGCTGGCCGGCACCGAAGAGCTCTTACTTTGGTATCGTGGATACCGCAGGCTTTGCGAAAGACAGCTATTACTTCTATCAGAGCCAGTGGAATGATCAGGTGCACACCTTACATGTACTTCCGGCATGGAATGAAAATGTAGTCTATAAAGACAATAGTGGAAAGGTTCCGGTAGTTGTATATTCGGATGCAGCATCGGTCGAGTTGTTCTTTACGCCGGTAGGTGGAGAAAGACAGTCTCTTGGAAAGAAAGCATTTACACAGAAAATAACAGCTGCAGGTTATACCTATCAGATTTACGAGGGAGAAGATAAGAACGGAACCGAGCATAAGAATCTTTATCTTACCTGGAAGGTTCCGTATGCGGATGGAACACTAGAGGCCGTTGCATATGACGCAGATGGAAATATCATTGAAAATACAGACGGACGTTCCAGCGTGACAACGACTGGCGAAGCTGCAAAATTGCAGATGTCAGCAGACAGAACCGAGATTGCTGCGGATGGAAAAGATTTATCTTATGTGACAGTTGATGTGACAGACCAGAATGGAAATATTGTTCCGGACGCAGAAAACCGCGTTACATTTAACGTAGAAGGTGATGGAGTTCTGGTTGGTGTAGATAACGGAAGCTCTCCGGATCACGATTCTTATCTTGCAGATAACAGAAAAGCATTCAGTGGAAAAGTTCTGGCAATCGTGCAGTCCACGAAAACTGGTGGTTCATTTACTGTGACAGCTACGGCAGATGGACTGGAAAGTGCAGCAGCAACCGTCACAACTTATTCTGTATCAGATGGCACACCAGAAGAAAAAGAGATCGACAGTTTCTGGATGTCAAAGACCTATTATGTCAAGACTGGAAATATCCCGGTATTTCCGACAACGATTGAAACTCGTTATACCGATGGAAGCAAAGAAAGCAAAGCAGTGACATGGGATGCGATCGGAGAGGAGATGGTACAGCAGTCAGGAAACTTTAATGTGCAGGGGCAGATTGAAGGACATCAGGTAACAGTCAATGTAAATGTTATTGATGAAGTTGGAGGACTTCTGAATTACTCAACCTCAACACCAGTTGGAACTGTACCGATTCTTCCAGAATCCAGGCCGGCGGTTCTTACAGACGGAACCATTCTGACCGCTTCATTTGGAGTAAACTGGGATGATATATCGGCTGATCAGTTTGCAGAAGAAGGAACTGTTACGGTAAATGGGACAGCAGATGTACTCGGTGATGAAATTCCGGTAAGTGCAACAATCCGTGTACAGACAGAGCAGATCACAGTTGGAAGCAGCGTGTCCGGAAAGGTAATGAATCTGACACAGAGCATTCCGGAAGGCGAACAGTCAGATACACTTTCTGCAATTGTGGACGGATCAACAACAATCAGTGATAACACAAGTGGAGGAGCAAACCCGACTGCATGGAGCAACTGGCAGAGTTCCCAGAATGGTAATAGTAAAGCAGAGATCACATTTGAGTATGCAACCCAGCAGAGACTAGGACAGATTGTGATGCATTTTGCAAAGGACGGCGGAAGTATGCGTTATCCGGATGCAGGAACAACAGAGATTCTGGTTTCAGAGGATGGAACCAACTGGAACAAGCTTGCAGTAACGGAGACGATCGGGAAAGAAAGTGGACGGGTAAAACCATATACGTATGATTTCACACCGACGACAGCGACTTTTATCAAATTCAAGCTTACGAACGCAAGTGCATCGACAGGAACCGGATGGAAACCTTGTACTGCACTTACTGAGATCGAGTTGAAGGTGGCACAGGGAAGCTTCGTATCGAATACGACAGCGAAGCTGGAAGAAGTCATTGTAAATGGCAATCCGGTACCGGAAAGTGCACTGGCACAGGGAAGCTATTCTACACCTGCTATTTTTGCAGAGGTAGAGGCAAAAGCAGCCGATAATGCGTCGGTGACTATTCTTCCGACTTTCAACAATATCAAGAAGATCATTGTTGAGTCAGAGGATCACAATACAAGAAATGTATTTGAAATCCGTCTTGGAGAAGAGACACCAGAATCCGGTGACAGAGATTATCCGATTAGCAGGCTCACTGCATTTGCAGAAAGTGAGTATAATGGCAGTGGAACAGAAGGACCGGCAGAGTACGTTCTGGATGAAGATGAAGGAACGCACTGGCATACAAACTGGAGTACAAATGATGCACAGGATGTAGAAAAACGCTGGATCGGACTGGAACTGGAAGAACCGGCAGTTCTGGATGCATTTCGCTATTATCCGCGTGGTGGCAATATGAATGGATTTGTAAGTGAGTATAAAGTACAGTACAAACTGAATCAGAAAGATGAATGGACCGATATTGCAGGCGGTACCTGGGACAGGACGCTTGAATGGAAAATAGCAGAATTTGATGAACCGGTAGAAGCAAAATATGTGAGACTGGTGGGAATCCATACCTATGCGGAATCTGAAAATGATGCACACATGGCAGTTGCAGAGCTTCGTGTCCGTGAGGCGGACAAGCGTGTAGATATTTCGGCAGAAGACAGCCAGGTCACAGTGTCAGTTCCGGAACAAACAGAGGTTGCGAAAGCAGATGAACAGAATCCGGTATATCCACAGGTGGAAGTCAAGAGAACGGTAAACGGCGCAGAAGAGACTCTGAGATACGGAGTGGATTATCTACTGTCCTATGAAAATAATATAGCTTTTGGAACAGGTAAGGTGATTGTTACCGGAATTGTAAATTACCGTGGAGTTGTAGAGCGTACATTTGAAATTGTAAAGAAAGCTCCGGAGTTAAGTGCTGTGTATATCCAGAGTCAGCCCGGAAAGACAGTTTACAAATCAGGAGAAACCTTCGATCCGACCGGTCTTTCGCTGAAATTGGTATACGATGATGATTCAGAGGAAGAACTGGTATATAGCGAAGAAACCGCAGGACTGTTTGGTTTTGAACCAGGTCTGGATACTGCACTTACAGAAGAAGTAAAAGAAATTACCGTGGCTTATGGCGGAAAATCAGCAGTTGTGTTTATCGGGGTAGAATCGCCGGAAAAACCAGGACCTGAAAAGCCGGATCCGGAGAATCCGACACCGGAAAAACCAAATCCAGAGAAACCAAACCCAGAAGATCCAAAACCAGGAAATGGATCCGGCAGTGAGAACAATGGTGGAACAGGAAGTGGAAGCGGATCAAATTCCAATAACGGAAGCAGTGGTGGTAATAATACAGTAAATAACATCATAAATAATAACAACAATAATAACAGCAATTCTTCCAATAAGAATTCAGGAAAAGTGCAGACAGGAGACAGAAATAATCTGGTATTCCCATTAATCGGAATGACAGCAGCAATTCTGGCAATCGCCACTGTTTTAATAATCAGAAAAAAGAAACGTCTTTAAAAATATAGAAGACATTTAAAGGACTCCCGGCAAGGTAAAATTTGCCGGGAGTATTTATTTTCAAATCTCAAAAAATTCTTAAGAAAATCCCGCCCTATCTCTTAAAAAATCTCTGCTAATCTTGTATAGTATAGAGGAGGTGAAAAAGATGGCGAAAATATTAGTATGTGATGATGATAAAGACATTGTAGAAGCAATAGATATTTACCTGACGCAGGAAGGATACGAAGTCCTGAAGGCGTATGATGGCGACGAAGCGATCAAGGTATTGAAAAGAAATGAAGTTGATCTTCTGATTATGGATGTGATGATGCCGCGGCTGGACGGAATCCGGGCGACACTCAAGATCCGGGAAAATATGAGCCTCCCGATTATTATTTTATCCGCCAAATCAGAGGATGCGGACAAGATTTTAGGACTGAATATCGGTGCAGATGATTACATGACCAAACCGTTCAATCCGTTGGAGCTGGTAGCAAGGGTAAAATCCCAGCTCAGACGTTACACCCAGCTTGGAAGTACGGCGAGATCTGACAACCAGAGTGAGTTCCGGACCGGGGGACTTGTGATCAGGGATGATCTGAAAGAAGTGACTGTGGACGGCGAAAAAGTGAAGCTGACACCGATTGAATACAATATATTACTGTTACTCGTTAAAAATCAGGGAAAGGTGTTCTCTATCAATCAGATTTACGAAAATATCTGGAATGAAGAAGCGATCGGAGCGGACAATACCGTTGCAGTACATATCCGCCATATCCGGGAGAAAATCGAAATCAATCCGAAAGAGCCACGTTACCTGAAGGTAGTATGGGGTGTCGGATATAAGGTAGAGAAGATCGGTTAGGAGGTCTTATGAATAACAAATGGTATCAGAGCGCACCATGTAAAGGAATCCTGATCGTACTGGAGCATATTTTAGCGGTGGTGATGATCACATGTCTGGTTTTTACATTCAGTTATCCGGGCGATAATCTGGCAGGAATCCTGTTTGAAAAGCCACATAAGAAGTATGAACAGTCAAAAGGGTTTACCGACAAGCTGATGAGTGCTGCAAATGATATTACGGCTGCGGAAGGATACGACAGCAATTTTGAAACAGAAGGAGAATATGATGAAAACAGAATTGTAGATCTGAAAGAATATGATTCAGATCGTAAGATTTCAAATGAAAATGTAAATGGGCTTGCATACCGTCTTGGTGATCTTGTGAATTACTGGGAAAACGATCAGGAGATGTACTACGCAGACGGGACCAAGATGGCAGATGGAGACAATGATGATGAGATCATCGTCTGCCAGAAGGATGACGGAACCTACCATTATTACTATGAAAAAGAATTTCGTCGGGAATTTAAAAACGGGAACCTTCAGTTTGGTAATATGGATGAGGCAAAAGATGAATATTCACTGGAAAGCACCGGAGAAGTGATCGATTCTCTGATCAATGACTGGATCGAGAGCTCCGCAAGTATTTACCGCAATATTCTGGACAGTGAAAATCGCCAGGTCTACACAAAGTGCTGGCGGTATGACGGAGAAAAAGTTTCCGAAAACTGTGCACCGGTGGGCGCGAAGAATCTTCTGGAAGTTGTGAACAAGGATTCCAGATGGAACGGCAAGTTAAGTGATGCGATGTCCATGCTTGGAAATACTGTGGACAGTGTACGGGATGAATTTTTGACGTGGCAGTATGTAACGGAAGAATATAAAGAAGATAATACCAATCTTGCATATATGATTGTAGATCTGGACAATAAAAAAGTTTATACCAACCGTCTTGCATATCAGAGATTTGATGAATGGGAAAAGAATCTGGAAAGTATGAAAAAGCTGGGAGTATATGCGGTTGCCACACCAAAGCTTACTGAGTACCAGAGTGATATTGGTATGGACGGATCACAGTGGAAATCACTGATCGGTGGCAATATGTGGATGGATAATTACGAATGCGTGTTCGCGGTAGATACTTCCTATCCAATCCAGGATGACTTTTATCAGGAGAGCAAGATTTATCAGGAGTATGCACCGCAGGTAAGATTTACTTTCTGGATTGCGATTGCAACCGGATTTGCAATGCTTGTAATTCTGGCATGGCTGACAATTGTTGCAGGCAGATCAAACCGGGAAGAAGGCATTGTGTTAAATCGGGTCGATAAAATGAAGACAGAAATCTTTATTCTTTTGTCGGTTGCAGTTATGGTGATATGTATTTACGGGGAAATCAGTTTAAGTTACAGTCTGCTGAACGGAGTCTGGTTTAGCGGAGATGGTTTAAATGGCACATCGGTACTGATTTTTGCAGGGATTGTTGCGGTAAGCGTTTGCATGACAGGACTTACTTTCTGGCTTGGAATGGTAAGAAGGATCAAGGCAAAGACCTTGTGGAAGAACAGTATTTTATGTCTGATCATCAAATACGTCCGGATTGGGATCCGGCATCTGGGGGAGGTCTGGAAAGCTGCGATTTTGTTTGGAGTACTGGTTGTAGTTCACTGGATCGCGATCGCCATGTGGGAGCCGGGAATCTGGCTGTTCGTAATGCTTGCGGCAGAGGCGGGGGCATTTTTCTGCCTGATGCGCAGAGCCATCGGAAGAGCGCGGATCATCAAAGGGGTAAAAGCAATCGCAGACGGTCAGGTTGATTATCAGATTCCGTTAAATGGACTCAAAGGCGGACAGCTTGAAGCAGCAGTCAGCATCAATAAGATCGGAGATGGACTGGACCGGGCGGTAGAAGAGAGCGTAAAAAATGAACGCCTCAAAACGGATCTGATCACAAATGTATCCCATGATATCAAAACGCCGCTTACATCAATCATTAATTATGTGGACCTTTTAAAGAGAGAGGATTTTGAGGATCCGAAGATCCGGAATTATCTTCAGGTTCTGGAAGAAAAAGCATATCGTCTGAAGACACTTACCGAGGATGTGGTAGAAGCTTCCAAGGTAAGCAGTGGCAATATCAGCCTGGAAATGATGAATCTTAATCTGGTTGAGCTGGTTAACCAGACCAGTGCAGAGTTTGAAGAAAAATTTGAGGCAAGGAATCTGAAAATGATCATGAATCTTCCGACCGAACCGGCAACAATCTACGCAGACGGCAGACGAATGTGGAGAGTTCTTGCAAATGTATTTAACAATGCGGCAAAATATGCAATGGAGGGAAGCCGTGTATACGTGGATCTGGTTCAGACAGGTGAGGAAGTACAGCTTACGATCAAGAATGTATCAGAGCAGCCGCTGAATATTTCGGCAGATGAGCTGACAGAAAGATTTATCCGCGGAGATGTATCCAGAAGCACGGAAGGAAGCGGGCTTGGTCTTTCGATTGCACAGAATCTGACAAAGCTTCAAGGGGGAAAATTCGAGTTATATCTCGACGGAGATCTGTTCAAGGTACTGATCCGTTTCCCGGTTCCAAAAGAAACGGAAGATGTCTATCAGGAAGTCGAACAGTAACAGGTAAATATGGGGCGTAAGGGAAATTTCCCTTGCGCTCTATTTTATTTCGCTTTACAATAAAAACTGGATTCGTACATATAACCTAAAATGTAAGGGGAAATTAAAATGGAATCATTGAATAATATCTTAAAAAAGAGTTTAAATAAAGAATTTTTATCAGCAATAATCAGCAATCCACGTGAAAAAGGCGGAATTGTAAAGATTAAGATCCGCCCTGTGGAGCATAAAGACAATATTTTGTACCAGTGCGAAGAACACCGGAACAACCAGGTATTTCACCACAATCTGAATGAAGAAGAAGCAGCAGGATATATTGAAAATGCCATGCAGGAATTCAAATAGATGCAGATGGAGACGAGAAAATTCCGCTATCAGGTTCTGGTCAGCAAAAAAGGGAAAATGACGATTCAGAGACGGCTTCAGACCGGGAGGTTCAAAGAGATTGATCTGTCACACAACCGGAAGAAGCATTATATCCTGGAGGAAGGAAAAGCAGTTCCATTTTTACAGGATCTGGGAGTTATGACAAAAGAAGGGGAAATCGTGCGGACAAAGTTTGATAAGTTCCGCCAGATCAACCGTTTCCTGGAGTTTATCGAGGATGTTCTTCCGGAGCTCCCGAAGGACAGGGAAGTAACGATTCTGGATTTTGGATGCGGTAAATCCTATCTGACATTTGCAATTTATTATTATTTGCATGAGTTAAAAGGTTATGATATCCGGATCATCGGACTGGATCTGAAGACGGATGTCATTTATGCATGCAACCAGCTTGCAAAAAAATATGGCTATAGAAAACTGAAGTTTATGGAAGGAAATATTGCAGATTATACCGGCTCTGATGAAGTGGATATGGTCGTGACGCTGCATGCCTGCGATACCGCTACCGATTTTGCACTTGCAAAAGCAGTTGGCTGGAAAGCGAAGGTCATTCTTTCGGTTCCGTGCTGTCAGCATGAAGTGAACCGTCAGATTGCAAATGAAACACTTGCACCGCTGTTTTCTTACGGACTGATCAAAGAGCGAATGGCAGCTCTTGTCACGGATGCTATGCGTGCAGAATATCTCAAGAGGGAGGGATATGACACACAGATCCTGGAGTTTATCGATATGGAGCATACACCGAAGAATATTTTGATACGGGCCATTTACACGGGAAATAAAGGAAAAAATACAGAGGCAATCCGCACATGTGAAGAAATGCTTCACATCGATCCAATGCTGGGGAGATTATTGGATCAGCAGAATGAAGAGGGAGAAAAAGGAGTATAAATTTAGCAGATTAAGATAAAGGGGACTATAATTACAATGTTTAAAAAGATAGCAATAAAGACAGGGGTACTGACTACTGTATTTATTCTTGCAGTTATCGTATCCAGTTATGTGACGAACAGAGGCAACACTGATATGAGTGCAGATATGGGAGGTGCGACACTGCCAAGAATATCCTTTATGACAGAAGGATATGAAGTAAACTCACTGCCGGGATATAAAAGCGATATGACGCTTACTTCAATGCGTGATACACTGACACCCGTCACAAATAACCAGCTGGATATGAACATTGCAAAATATGATAATCAGATCCAGAAGGTTTACTGGCAGGTATATATACTGAATGGGAAAAAATGTATCCAGGAGGGAACCATTAAAGATGTTCAGGATACAGTAACTTTAAATTTCAAGAATACGAAGATCCTGAAAGAAGAGAGGATTTTGAAAGTAACCTTGTACCTGGATAATCAGAATATTTATTTTTATACCAGGATCAAGAATTCGGCAGATTGCAACTATAAGAAAAGCCTGGATTTCGCAAATGATTTCCACAATGCGGCACTCGAAAATCAGGGTGATAAGGTCGAAAGCTATTTGGAAACAGATTCCAGTGAGGACAGCTCCACCTATCAGGAGGTCACACTTGCATCGACACAGTCACAGGTGACATGGGGGTCGCTTGCACCGCAGGTATCGGGAAATGTATACTGGGAAATTAAGGAATGCAATGAGAATTACACATCACTTGTTCTCAAATACCAGGTAAAGTGCACCGGGGATACTGATTATGCTGATCGGCTTTACAGTGTAAAGGAATTCTTCCGGATCCGCACCGGGGAAGATGCACAACAGTATCTGCTTGATTATGATCGCACGATGAATCAGAGATTTGATGGTAAGACAACTGCGCTGAACCAGAATGGTGTTCTTGTTGGGATTGCGCCGACGGACCTGGAGTATGAGACTAATACAGATGGAACCATTGTAGCATTTATAGAGGATAACCAGCTCTGGCATTATGATAAAAAAGAGGATGAAATGTCACTGGTATTCGGCTTCGCAGATGCGGAAAACATGGATGTGCGTACATTATGCGACCTGCATGATATCCGCCTGATTTCAGTAGATGAAAAAGGCAATACCACATTTACTGTAGTGGGTTATATGAATCGCGGTGTACATGAAGGGCAGGTAGGTGTAGCAGTCTATTATTTTGACGCAGAAAAAAATTCCGTTACGGAAAAAGCATTTGTCCCTAGCGAAGACGGATATTATCTGATGAAAGAGGATCTGGGTAAATTTGTATATTACAGCAATTCTGATGAAAATCTTTATGTAATGATAGATGGTACATTGTATCTTGTGAATCTGAAGGACAACACCAGAGAGGTGCTGGTGAAAGATCTGGAGGAAGGGCAGTATCAGGTTTCACCAGACGGACATCTGCTTGCTTACCAGAGTGAGGGTGGAAAGATCAATGAGTCGCAGAAAATTATCGTGCTGAATCTGAAGACGGGCAAATCCTTTGATATTACATCCGAAGGAGACGAATATGTCAAACCGATCGGATTTATCCGGAATGATTTTGCCTATGGCACGCTGCGTGGAAGCGATGCAGGAACCAATATATCCGGACAGAGTGTGTACCCGATGTATAAAGTGGATATCATCACGCAGAAACAGGAGATAGCCAAGACCTATGAGGTACAGGATTTTTACATTCTGGATGGCTATGTGGCAGACAATATGATGACACTTAATCGGGTGAACAGAAATGAGAATACCTATATTTCAACAACGGCAGATTATATTACCAACAATCAGGAGAAGGAAGAGAGCAATATCACAGTTGAGACCTACAATGATGATCTGCGGGGAACTCTGGTTCGTCTTACTTATGAAAATGGGATCAAAGACAGCAAAGCAAAAATTTTAAAACCAAAGCAGGTACTGTTTGATAAACCGATGGTTGTCAGCTTTGACAAACCGAAGGTAAAGAATCAGTATTATGTATATGCACTTGGCAGTCTGCAGGGGGTGTATGAAAAAGCATCTTATGCGATCCAGGAAGCGGAGAAGATAAAAGGCGTGGTCATTTCTTCATCACAGGAATATGTATGGGAGTCCGGAAATACGCCGGATATTTATGAAGTAAATAATATGGATGAGTTCCGGACAGGAGAAGGTGAGAGTACACTTGCAGCGTGCCTGAACCGGATCCTGAAGCTGGAAGGCGCAGAAGATATAAATGCATCAACAGAGCTGGAAAACGGAAAGTCGCCGGCAGAAATCCTGACAGAAGCAACCGGTGGAGAAGGATTTGATCTGACCGGATGTACACCGGAAGAAATTCAATATACCATCAGTCACGAGACACCGGTCGTTGCCATGTTAAGTGCAGATCATGCAGTACTGGTAATCGGCTATACCAGTGAAAAATATGCTTATATTGATCCGGCAGACGGAGAACGTCATTCGGCTACGCCCGAAGAGATGGCGCAAATGGTAAGCGGCAGCGGAAATGTATTTTTTGGTTATGTAAAATAAATTTGGAGGACGCAAATGAGAGACGAGAAATATTTAGAACTTCTGGCAGAAAAATACCCAACTGAGCAGGCGGTCTGCCGAGAGATTATTAACCTTAAAGCAATCCTCAGCCTGCCAAAAGGGACAGAGCACTTTATGAGTGATCTGCATGGAGAATATGAGGCATTTTGCCATATATTAAATAACTGCTCCGGTGTGATCCGGGAAAAAGTAGATCTGTTGTTTGAAGATACTTTATCAGATCTGGACCGGGAAGAAATCTGTACGCTGATCTATTATCCAGTTGAAAAGCTAGCAATGATAAAAAAGGAAGGAAAAAATAATGAAGAGTGGTATCGTGTGATCTTAGGAGAACTAATCGATATTGCAAGATTATTTTCATCCAAATACACCCGCTCGAAAGTAAGGAAAGCGATGCCGAAGGAATATGCATATATCCTGGACGAACTGATCCATGTGCAGAAGGATGAGGATGACAATCAGCTTATCTATCATCGCAATATTTTGGATACACTTCTTGAGCTTCAGAATGCAGACGAGTTTATCGAAGTACTGGCAGGTCTGATCAAACGTCTTGCGGTGGATCACTTACATATTGTCGGAGATATTTTTGACAGAGGTCCTTGTGCAGACCGGATCATGGATTTGCTTACGACTTATCACTCCATTGATATTGAATGGGGAAATCATGATATCCTGTGGATGGGGGCAGCGGCAGGAAGCAGAGCCTGCATCGCAACAGTTATCCGTAACAATCTGAAATATGATAATATGAAGATCATGGAGAATAGCTATGGGATCAGTCTGCGAAATCTGACCTTATTTGCAGAAAAGATATACCCGCAGATCGATCCGATGGAAGCGGCACTGAAAGCAATTTCTGTACTTCTTTTTAAGCTGGAAGGCCAGGTGATCTTGCGTAATCCGGATTACAAGATGGAAGATAAATTGCTGCTTCATAAAGTGGATGTGAAACGTCAGGTTGTTGAAATTGGCGGAAAAGAATATAAGATCAAGAAGGAAGAATTTCCAACTGTAAGTTTTGCAGCTGAAAGTGTAGAAGAAGTCTATCAGCTGACCGAAGAGGAAGAAAATGTAATGGAAGGTCTTCAGATGGCTTTTGTGAACAGTATCCGTCTGCGACAGCATATAGATTTCCTGTATAAAAAAGGAAGTATGTACCGGATCTTCAACGATAATCTTCTGTATCACGGCTGTGTGCCGCTGGATGAGAGCGGAAACTTTGACGGCGTTGTATTTGGGAAGAGATGCTATCGAGGAAGAGAATATCTGGACTATGCAGAGCATGTTGCCAGAAGAGCCTGGTCGAAGGAGGCGAAAGAAAAAGACAGAGACTTTATGTGGTATCTGTGGTGCGGAAGAAAGTCTCCACTTTCCGGAAGAAATACGAAAACCTTTGAGCGTACTTATGTGCTGGATGAGTCGACATGGTATGAAGAATCAAATCCATATTATAAATTCTACGAAGAAGAAAAGATCTGCAATATGATCCTGCATGAGTTTGGCCTTTATTCCGAGCGTGCTCATATCATTAATGGGCATACACCGGTCAGAACTTCAAAAGGAGAGCATCCGGTCCGTGCGAATGGAAAATTAATGGTCATTGATGGAGGTTTCTGCAAGAGCTACCATAAGACTACCGGAATTGCCGGGTATACACTGATCTTCAATTCCCATGGTATCCGGATCAAATCCCACCAGCCTTTCCTGAGTGTGTATGCGGCACTTACGGAAAATAAGGATATCGAGTCAAAATCAGAACTGGTCGAGACCGAAAAAGAACGTTTGATGGTGCGGGATACAGATAGCGGAAAGAAGATCAAGGAGGATATTGAGGCACTTAAAATGCTGCTCCGTGCATACCGTGAAGGGGAGTTGGAATAGAGTGAAAAAGATTTTTGCATGCGCTTTATGTGTTGTCATGACAGTTAGTTTATGCAGCTGTGCAGGATGCCGGAAAAAGGAAGAAACAAAAGCGAAAGAGAAAGAAACCATTGAATTATGGCATTACTGGGATATACCGGATAATCAGAGACATCTGGAAGAGCTGGTAGAGCAGTTTAATAAGATGCAGGAGGATATTAAGATAGAAGTATCTTATATTCCGGATGAAGATTTTAAAAAACAGCTTGCCCTGGCGATGTCGGAAGAAAAGATGCCGGATATTGCCGTAGTGGACTCCTCGGACTTTCAATTTCTACATCATATGAAAGCGTTTGCTGATCTTACAGATGCTATTCCGGAATTAAAGGAATATAACGAAAAAGCATTGGAACCATGTACGATAGATGGAAGAATTTATGGGCAGCCTTTTGGTGTGAACTGTACAGGGATGTTCTATAATAAAAAACTCCTGGAAGAAAATGGATGCGAAGTTCCGGAAAGCTGGGAAGAATTTCAAGAGACAGCGGCGAAGATCAGCAATGAAGATGTAAAAGGGTTTGCGATCACTGCTTTACAGACAGAAGAAAGTATGTATGAATTTCTGCCGATCTTATGGTCAATGGGAGGGGACGTGTATAGAATTGCAGAAGAAAACAGTAAAAAAGCATTTCTTCTGCTGGATCAGATGGAAAAAGAAGGAAGTCTGAGTCTGCAGAGCATTTCTCTTACCATGGGAGATCTGACAAATCAGTTTCTAAAAGGAAAAATTGGGATCATGTTCAATTCCTCTATGGCGATTGACAGTATCAGGGAAGGAAATCCGGATCTGGAATTCGGTGTTGCACCGATTCCGGGAAGAGAGACATCGGTTTCGGTAGCCGGAGGAGAAATTCTGGCAGTAGCGGAGAATGAAAAGAAAGAGTATGCAATCCGTTTTTTAAAGTTTCTGGCAGATAAAGACCGAATGAAAGAATATATTGATGCATTTGGTTTTCTTGCACCGCGTCAGGATATTATGGAACAACAATTTGCCGAAGATCCGGAAAAGAGAATATTTATAAAAATGTATAAGGCTGCCGGGATTCGTGAGATTTCTCCGGAATGGCCACGGATTTCCCTGACCCTTTCCGATACTCTGAGACAGATACTGGTGGAGGAAGAGGATCCGCAGACAATATTGAATAAAAGTGCAGAAAAGATAGAGAAAATCGGAGCAGAGAAATGAAAAAGAAAAATCTGAGACAGATTCTGATTCCTGCATTTATTATTACGGCATGCATTCCAATCACTATTTTTACAGTGATATCGCAGGCACGTCTGAAAAAAAGCACCCTTGATAATATGAACAATCAGGCAGAGGCAGATCTTCAGAAGTCAAATCAGTGTCTGAATATGACATTGGATAAGTATGAGACGATTCTGTATGATATCACTACGGCTGAAGACTTTTTAAATCTTGCGGTTACCGCGAAAGAATCTGCTGATATTATGGAGACAGATGCCTATAATATGCGAAGTGAATTTTCACATATCTGTAACAGAAATCAGGGTGTAGACGGGATTCAGCTGGTATTGGCAGATAGAAAAAGAATCTTTTATGACAGGCTTTCTTCTTCTTCGGTGAACAGTTCCTGGATTGAAAAGGTTGCAGTTCCGGAGACAGAAGAGATGCTGTCTTATACGATGGATCAAGAGAATGAAAATCCGGAAAGGATGTTTCATATCAGCCGTCAGGTAGTAAATTACT